>Ga0209698_10000315_pt1 | contig 54126 bp, 79 predicted proteins | sample LitLauG_LLR_2012_FD_187203 | JGI IMG/M metagenome (GOLD analysis project Ga0209698, IMG submission 187203) | Freshwater sediment microbial communities from Pennsylvania, USA - Little Laurel Run_MetaG_LLR_2012 (SPAdes) (version 2) | ecosystem: Environmental > Aquatic > Freshwater > Creek >...
CGGATAACTAAGGACACACTAGAAAATGGCATACACAACTTTCCCGAAGGTCAGTGACGTTATCAATGGTGTAAGCCAAGACATCCGACAGCAGTTATCGGCTCAAGTTGGTACAACCGGACAGCCTATTCTAATTGACTATACGAATCGTATTCACAAGCAAATACTTCGTTTCAGTCGTTGGACATTTCTTAAGAGTGAACCACAGTACTTCTTGACTCAAATGGGACAGTCATCCTATTGGGTTGGACCCACGGGAACCGGACCCGCTGGGGTGGTTGACACACAGCTTAATCTACAAGACGTATACCAGTTTAAGAAAGACTCTGTAATGGACCTGTCTAATCAACAGGCTTTGAAGTGGCTTTTCACTTCACCACAGGGTCCAAATTTGATTGATCGTACAGGCATGGGACGACCCGGACTTCCGGCGGTATTTTGCCAAAGTCTTAACGACCCGAGTATCCTTCAGATATTCCCGCCTCCGAACAATCAGAATAACTCAACACCTTCTCCTCAAGTTCCCGTCGTGCAATCAACGGCAGGCGGGGCTCTTTCGGCACGGGTGTACTTGTTGAAGATTACTCTTGTTGACTCGCTCGGCGGTGAGAGTACTTCAACAACTACTGGCGCACCTCTTTATATCCCGGCTGGTAACTTGGCAGTTGTCAAGAGCCCCGCAACAGGGTATTTCGGTATTCTTCCGGATGCCACTTCTCAGGCTGGCGTTCAATATAACAGGTATAATGTGTATGCTGTTCAAGCTACACTGGTTAATGGTGTGCCTCAAAATGAAGGCTCAGAGACGTTGCAGAACGCCTCTGGGCCTATTTCTTTTGGTAACGACTGGACTGAGCCGCTAACAGGATTGACAACTACAGGTAAATCCACCCCTATTACCAATACCATGCAGCCAATGGGTGCATATGTCATTAAGTTTGAATACTACAAGAACCGAGCTAAGCTTACAACTGCCGATCAGTTCTTGCAGGTTCCAGATGACTATCTTGATGTAGTCATTGCGGGAGTTTCCGCGTATGCTTACAAGATCATGGGCAAACCACAAGATGCAGGGATGCAATGGGGTTTGTTTCAAGAAGGCCTGAAGTCCATGATTGCCGATAAGAATCAATTTCCAGAAGGTGTGGAGTACATACGGGCTGACTCTAATACGTATGTTAATACACAGATTCTGGGCTACCTTGACCCGTTCTTTTAGAAAGAGCCTTAGGAGGGCTACCATGAATACGAAAGAACTAATTGCTAATATGTTGCAGTTCTCGATTCAACAGCATGAGGTTAAAGATAATATCATTGCTGACTTGAAGGCAAAGCTTGCTCAGTATGAGCAAGTACATGAACAGAAACCCGAAAAGCCTAAGAAAGTTAATCCTGTAGCTAACTAAAATGCCTACTCCCATTACAGTATCCGTTAATTTTATTGACCTTACAGGTAGCGCAATCAATGGCTACATGACGGCTAATCTGATCTCCCCGACAGGGATAAATAACCTGTATGTTGCAGGTACAGGTATCATTGCACCTAAGCTCTCTACGAGTAGCACAGGTACAAATGTCTCTGTATCTATTTGGGGAAACGATGTTGTAGTGGATGCGGCAGATGGTGCAACAGATACGTATTATACCGTTAATTTATACAACACTTCTAATACACTTATCTGGTCTGCGGCATATGCTTTTACGGGGGCTGGACCTATAAATCTTGTTGGTTTTCCCTCACTAGTTACAGTACCAGTACCTTCTTTTCCTTTTGCTGCAAGAGCTTCAGGAGTAAATGGGTCTGTTCAGTTTGCTAGTGGGGGATACTTTGCTTCTGATATAGGTCTTCTATACAGTACGAGTACGGAATCTCTTTATTCTCAAACTAACGCTTCAACCTTTGTAGTAACTGTATCTAATGTAGGTACACCCGGAGCAGGTAGTTATTCTTATACGGTAGTAGCTAAACGTGGTTCGATTGAGATCGCTATAGGAACTGGAAGTACTGCTACAGGTAATGCTACACTTTCAGGAGCTAATTATAACTCACTTTCTTGGCCCTCGATAGGTGGAGCTACTTCCTATGATGTGTATGTAGTCTATAATGTATCTCCTACACTTCTTTTACGAAATGGATTTTTAGCTACCACATCTTCCTTGGCCTATAACGATCAAGGTACGATGGGTACTATTGGTATATCTAATGGAGGTCCTACTTCTCCTGAAGATGGTTTTATTGCCATTACAAATGGTCTTCTCGTTTATAACAGTAACCCAAATACTGTACAATCTCATTTTGGGGATTCAAGTGGTAAGTTAAACCTAGGTGGCTACTTCTCGACCTTGGTAACTTCAGGTCCTCCCGATGGACGTAATGAATTTATAACAGCCGCAAGTAGTCGAAGTACCTCTTCTCCCTTTGCTACTGTTTCCATTGCTGCTTCCGATAGTTCCTATAATGCTCTTCAAGTCTTCAACTTTGTTAACAATACATTTAATGGGTATGGAGCATGTGCAGGCAGCTTTATCTCGCTTGCTAATAAGATTACTGATGCAGCTAATGGTCCGGTAGGAGTATTAGTAGAAGGTATAGCACAAGATTGTAATCTCACTGGTTTTGCTCAAGACTACGATCATGGAACTGTTTTAGGTGGGTTTTTAACAGCGCAATTTCTTTCCACTACTACAAACTCTCACGCCGATGCTGTTGTTGGTTCTTTTTCACAAGCAGTAGCAAGTACTTCTGGCGGTTTTACGGGGACTGTAACTTATCTTGTAGGTGCTGCGGGCGCTCTCCAAGTGGGAAATGATGGAGGAGCAACCGTTCCATCTATTACAAATGGATACGATTTTAAATCAGGTCCTATAGATAATCTTAATGGAGTTGCCGCTACTTTTACAAATAAGTATGGTTTCTTTGCGGATAACCCTTCTATTGGTTCTCCTCAAATTGTAATTACAAATGCCTATGGCTTCTATGCTAAATCACAAGTTCCCGCGCATGGCGTGGGAACAATTACTTCTGCCTTTTATGCAGAAGATCAGGGTAATGCTGCTGGCTCATGGGCTTTATTTACCGCAGGTACAACTCCCTCAAAGTTTGGGGGTTCCGTTACCGCAGCTTCTAGTATCTTAACAGCAGCAACACCTACTGTGGCTGCTGCACAAATTGGACTAGGTACATCTACAGCTACTTCCGCAACTGCTGGGGCAAATGGAGCAGTTCCAGCACAAGTTGTAGGCTACATGATCGTGAATATCGCAGGTACAAACTACAAGGTTCCTTACTTTAACAACTAACATGCCTGAACTGACAATCATAGGTGCAAAGGAAGATAATAGATACTTTCCTTACCAGAATGCCTTTCGCGTCATGCGGAAGACTTTCTATCAGGCAGGGCAGGATAGTTTTACTGCGCCTCCTGCACAGAATCCTGATTCGTTTCAGTCTCTTGTAAATATCGAGCCTGTGACTAAGGGTATTTTGAACAGACGCCGGGGATACTCCTTGTTGTCAAGTCAATCTCCTGCTACTCCCTATAAAGAAGGGTATAGCTTTAGAAGTGAGAGCAAGAGTTTACGTAGTCAAGTATGGACCTCTACATCAAATGTTCTAGTGCTAAACGAAGATGGAAGTCCTAACATCAATACGCTATTTGCACCTTCTATTAACGCTAAGTTTGCTCCTCGTATGGTGCTTAGTAATAACTATGGATACTTTGCAGACGGTCTTTTAGCTGATTATCAAAAATGGGACGGCACATCTGTTGCGGGAAACTTGACTAACTGGGGCATTGATATTAACAATGTCACGGGATTTTCCTTTGGTCCGAATGGTCCGGGTACGGCTACCGATTTGGGGGGAGGTCCCTCTAACTTTACCGCAGGTCCTAATACAGGTAGTTCTGTTGCTTATAACATACCAGCTCCTTCTGGAACACAAGCTTGGACAAGCCTTGGTGGTGGTGTAGGAAGCGTTCAAATAGACAATGGTAGTGGTTCTCTTTTCTCAGATTACCTTAGAATAACCAATTTTGGATTTGCGCTTCCTACAACAGCAACAGTTACAGGTGTTTTAGTTACAGTTAATAGAGATGCTTCAAAAGCCAATGAAGCGTATGATAACTCTGTTAGACTTGTTGTAGGTTTAAATGAGGTTGGAACAGAGCACGCCTCTGGAAATCCTTGGCCTGTATCCTCTGCAAATGCAACCTATGGTTCCTCTTCAGACACATGGGTTGGTGGATTGCTGTACTCTGATGTGAACTCGTCAGCCTTTGGTATTGCTTTTTCTGTTTTTGGATTAGGGAATTACACAAGTGCGTATGCTAACATTCGTTCAGTTACAATTACTGTATACTACTCTGCTCCTAGTGCAGGAAGCTGGACGAACCCCAATAACATCAAGTTAAACGATGGGGCAGTTGCTACTGCTACTGCTACTGTAGCTGCTTCTTCTTTTCTACAAGCAACGAATTTTGCTTTGGCTCCTACAGGTACGCCTATAGGAATTCAAGTAGACATCAAGTGTTCTACGTCTTCTGGAACTCCATCCATTAACCCTGTGTTGGTAAAGGGAGGTAATGCCTTTGGTACACCCAAGACTGCTACCATTTCCAGCAACTCTCTTGGTTTCATTTCCTTCGGAGGTCCTAATGATCTCTGGGGCGGTCTGTGGGGCGTAGGAGATATCAACGGTTCAACTACTTTTGGTGTTCAGTTCTCTATAAACGCACTAACAGGTTCTCCTGTAGTTAGTGTAGATTATGTTCGCATTACTGTATATACACTTGCCGGAGCTCCCTCGGTTGCTATTTCTGGGGTAGGCATTACCCTACTTAGCGGTAGAGTCTACGCAATCGCTTTTCAAAATTCCTCTACAGGTCATGTCAGCCACTTCTCTGGCTTTTCTGCCAGCACAGGAGCTCTTACCAATCAGGGAATTTCAGTAACCAACATTCCTGTATCTCTCGATTCACAGGTGGATACCAAGCTTATTCTAGCTACTGCGGATGGTGGAGATACGACTACTCTTTATCTTATCGCCACAATCCCTAATGCGACAACGAGTTACGCAGATACAATGACAGATAGTACGTTGTTAACTCAACCGATATATCAGCAAACGAATCAAGATGGGACCCTTCACGGGGTGGCAAATAACAAACGGCCACCTGCGATTAACTACCCCACGAAGCATAAGGGTCGTATTTATGGGTCTATTCAAGGTACGTTATACTTCAGCAAGAATTTAGATGAAGTAACTACTTCCACAGGGACCATTACCTCGAAGTGGGAGGAAGCGTGGCCTGCTACGAATGCAATGGATGTCAGTGAAACCGCTGAAACAATCCAAGGTATTATGAGCGATGGAGAAACGCTTTGGCTCGCTACAGAGCGTTGTATTCGTCGTCTAATCGGAGACTCTCCTAGCAACTTCCAGAAGCCTGAGATTCAATTCAACGAAGCTGGCTTGCTTAACATGGACAGTTGGAAGATCACATTCAAGGAAGATAATCCTATAGGTACGATGTGGATTACTCCGGACTTTCGAGTTATGTGGTCAGACTTCAACACGTATCAGGATGTTGGGGCTCCTATTCAGAATCTGTTGAACAGCATAAATCTTTCTGCTGTGTCACAGATACATGGCTGCTTCGTTGCCAAGGGTCCTGCGGAATACTACATGTTATACCTTCCGACAGGAACTAATGCATATCCGGATACTGTTTGTGTGTATAACTTGAAAAGTGCTAAGTGGTTTATTTGGAAGCCTACCGATTTTGTATCCAGTAGCTTATACTTCATAGATGCTTCAGGTATACCACGCTGGACCTTCGCCACCCAAGCCGGGTCCTTGTATGAGTGGAAAGATACTATCACACAGGACAGGGTTAACAATACAGCGGTAAGTTATTCAGCTACAATGATAACTCCTTGGTTGGACTTTGGGGATGAAGGTCTCACAAAGGCCTTTAATAAAATGATCGTCACAACTTCAGATACAACCATGACGATTGGCATTCAAGGAGCTATCCGAGATACTGACTTGGACTCGGGGGGTGTTACAGTTCTTCCTCCTACGCTTTTGCAACCGGAGATTTTCGGTGATCTCTTTATTCCATTAGTAGGTTCTCCCGGATTTTACAAGTGGTATCAGATCACATTCACAAGTCCTGTGAATGCCATTGTAGATGTGCTTGATGGCTTTGACATTGAAATTATGCCATCCATGAGGATGTAATGCCAAGCCGACCAGCACGAATTACTGATCTCTCTAGTCCTGATGCTGTCCATGTTATCAATCAACTTTTTGCAGAGTATGCAAAAAGGATTGACGATGTGAACAAACTGGCTACCCCTAAACGACTTGCCAGCCGATCTTTCCTTAAGTTTGGAACAGTAGGAGCTAATAGTTGTGTAGAAGCTACTGTAAACCTTCTTGGGGCAAGTACAAATCTAGTTGCCCACGCCAACCCTGTATTACCTTTAGGTAGTACTAATCTTACATGGACTGCCTATGTTTCGGCGGCCAACCAAGTTAAAGTACGTGTATGTAATCCTACCGCTGCGGGAATCGCAGTCAATACTGTAGAATGGAATATACTGGTCGCATAAAATGGAAATAAGCGAACAAACACTCGTTGATCTTGTCAAAGGACAAGCCACTGTAGCGCAAGCCCTAAAAGACCTAACGACCACTGTAGGAAGTGCGCTTCCTGCTTTGGTTGAAGAAGATAAGCGTTTGGAACGGCATATTACAAAGGTGGAACGAAAGGAATGGTATATGGCAGGAGCAGGAACAGTAATTGGGTTCTTGCTTTCCAAGTATGCTGAACCTTATATTACTTTATTTGGAGGGAAGTAATGAATAGGATTCGAGTAGCTACCAAGGAAGAAGTTGAAGGAATCGCCGCGTATAGCGACTGTCAGGGTTGCATGGTGCTGGCATTGGATACAAAGGAAGGAACAGCCTTTGCTGTAGTGAGGACCTGTGTAGAGGTTGATCCTGTGATCTACCCTGAAGGCTATCAACCACGTTTAATGGCTATGTTTCAGCGAGACGTGGAGACTGTACTTGCTGCACAAGGGGCCACGAAGTATTATTTTAATGTACATGCTACGAATGAAAAGATGTTGCATGTAGCAGAGACACTTGGAGCAATCAAGCAATCCACGGAACCGGAATACAGATTCGTAAAGGTCCTATAAACTATGAGTACTAAAACACAAACGACTACCCAGAATCAGTACGATCCAACTGCCATGAATACCTATCAAGGTCTTCAGGGAGGGCTTGGTTCAAGTATCAGTGGGTACATGAACAATCCCTTTAGCAATCCCTTCTTTCAAACCCAACAACAGATGGGAAATAATCAAGCCAATCTGTATGGTGGAACTGCCATGTCTAACATCACTCGTAATATGAATCTGATGGGTATGGGAGGGGGAAACAACGCGGCTGCTATGGAAATGATGAACAATCAGCAGCGTGGGAATACCAACATGAGAGCTAACCTTGGCTTTCTTAATCCTGTTCAGAATGCCTTTACTGCACAGCAGAATGCTATGGGACTTGCCTCGCAGTATCGTCCGCTGCAAACAGGTGGAACGCAGACTCAGACTAAGAGTGGACTTGGAACATGGCTGCCGCAGTTAGCTGGAGGGGCTTTGAGTTTGGCAACAGGCGGTATGTTCAAGGGTGGAGGTGGCGGTCCTCAGCAGCAATCCGATGCCCAGATGGCGAATGTTTGGAATTCTGGTGCAATGACCAACATGCCTACAGGCGGAGGGGCCTATAATAACCCGTTCACTTCACAGCTTCCTAACTTTGGAATGACAGGTGGATATAACATTCCGACAGGCCCTAGTCCTTTCTCAATGCAGAATCCGTAATCCTAAGGAACAACATGGCACCCTTTAATAATGATCCTAATCAACCACAGCAAGGTCAAGCACCTTGGAGTGGGGACTATTCTGCTCGCTTAAATGAGATGCTTGCGCCGTATCAACAAATGGCTCAGCAGTTTCAAAGTCCTTATGCCACAATGAGACCTAATAGTTGGATAGCTCAGAACCATCCACAACTAGCTCAGAAGTTGGATAACGCCTTCCTTACTATGGGTATGACTCCAGACTCTCAAGGTCCTGAAGGTGTAGGTGGAGGCATCTCTCGAACTATGCAAGGTTTGATAGGAGCACAGCAATTCCATCGTCAGCAGATGATGCAGAATGCCATGCTTCCCTATCAGATGATGATGCCACAGTTACAGGCACAGGACATGGTTGCTCAGATGGATGCCCGTAGAGCAACCGCCATGCGAGAGCAAGACTATCATGAAATGATTACAGATAGGTATGGTCCCGCAGGATTGCAAGCTCAAAGAAACGCAATGGAGCAACAAAAGATAGAGGCCTTTCTAAATCCTTCCATGCTCGACCATCGCAGGGCACTGGCAAAGGCAGGATTACCCGCTAATGCTGATATCAGCAATGTGCCTCCAGAAAAACTTGAATTGTACAATCAAGCGTATCAAGGCTTCCAAAGAGAACGGCAGCGTTCAGCTCCCGCAGGTTCTTATGAAGAGCAAATTGAAAACATGCGACTTAATGAGGACCCTGCTGTAAGAGCACAAGGCGAACGTCGTTGGGCTGACCACCTTCAAGTACTTGGACTTCAAGCGGGTAGAGTAGCTGGAGCTAAAGTGGAAGCTGAACAACCTGTAAAAGATCAAGAGACCTTCCTTAAGGAAGAGACTGCTAACGCCTATAAGGACATTCAACCGCCTAAGCCTTTCGATCAGTGGCTCGGGGAGCAGGGTCAGTTTGCCAGAGAGGACGTTCAGACTGATCTTACAGGTGCGCAAAAGAAGATATACGAAGCCAAGTGGACCCAAGCTCAAAAAGACTACGAACAAGCTAACGCCCAAAGGGGAAGTGAAGTACAACAATGGAAGCAGAGTGCTGCTAAACAGGGTATACCTTTTATGACATGGCGTGCTGACCCTAGTAAGTATGCTCAACAGGGACCGGGAGTTAAATCTGCTCCTGCTCCAACCAGAATGTCAACTACACCCACAACTGCCCCAGCTAGCACTAAAGCACTTGTCTTTAATCCCGCTACAGGAAAACTTGAATAATGCCTGACATCAAGGTTCAATTACCGGATGGGAATACCGCAAGCTTCCCAGATGGAACAGCCCATGATGTAATGGAACGAGCGATTCAACAGCACCTAGGCTGGAAGAGTCCTCAAACACAAGCTGCTGCGAATACGAATAGTAATCCAGCGGCACAGGGAGAGGTGCGTCCGTCCGCTCCTGCTACTCAAGGAACCTTTGAGCGGGGTAATTTTTCAACACTGGATCGTACTAGAGCTATGTTTCAACCTCTAGTAGATCATCTGCAAGGACGCCAATACTCCTCTACTACAGGAGCACCTATAGGAGGAAATTTAGCAGATTTTAAGCAATACTACACCTCTCAAGAAAATGAGCACCGTCCTATTGGACGAGCCATAGATGACTTTGCCAGTGACTTAACTAACGCCCCCGGTCTTATAACCATTGCAGGTATGAAGTATGTACCCGGAGCACTAGGTAAAGTTCTGGATGCTCACTTTCGAGCAAGCATGATTGAAGGGGTCGTTGACAGATTTCCTGCCTTAAAAGAAGCATGGCAGAAAAATGACCACGATGCTTTTTGGTATAATCTTACTCATATAGTACTAGGTACTGCTAGTGCCAAGTTTGGTGGAGATGTAGACGCGGCTGCTAAAGATGTTGCAGGAAAAGGTGAGGTAAAACCAGCTACTACCACAAGTGAAAAGATGAAGGCTGCTGGTGTTCTTCCTGAAGCTAAATCACAGCTTGCAGAACCTTTCTCCTTTAACAGTAAGCCCCCCACTGAAGCTCAAGCACCTAAGACATCCATTGCTGCCAAGTCAGTTGAGATCACAAAAGTCGCAGCAGCTCCCGGTCCTCCCTCACCTGTAAAAGAAGATGAGAAAACACAGGCTCTAATCGCTCCTCTTCCTTCTATTACTGATGGCTACGCAGGAACTCCTGTGCCTCTGACTCGTTTCCCTAAGTCTATTAGAGACGATCTTGCACAGCAAGGGCAAACCAAGGGTCTTGGCAAGGTTGACTTATTCAAACCCAAACCCCCAGTACCTGTAGATAATGTAACCGTACAGGCCAGAGCCACAGAAATCCTACGCCAGAGTTCCGGTAATCGAACCAAAGCAGATGCCATAGAACAGGCTAAGACTGAGCTAGCTCAAAAGGTCGAAGAGCCCAAGGCTCCCAAAGTTCTTCCTGCCACTCCTAAAGAAGAGGTAGTTGCAAAGGCCCCGGAGCCACAAGCCACCCCCGAGGGTCCCAGTACTCCACAAGACCTCTTAACTAAACTCACTGACATTCACACACGCATGGCTAATCATACCCAGCTCATTGACGGAGCAGAGAATGATTCCCATGCGGCGGACTTGCAGGCCTATAGAGATAAGCTAGAAGATGCTGCACGCACAACTCTTCATCAGGGCCTCTTGGGTCTTTCAACCAAGGATATTCCTGTGTTTAGGGATACTCTTACCAAGACCGCAGAACGCTATGAAGCCCAAGCTAAGGCTATCACAGAGCTTACCGATACTACTGTAAAGTCACGCGGCATCAACAAAGAACTATCTGAGATGCTGGCTATTGGTGGCCCAGCACGCGAGATCGTAGCTCCTGACGGTACACGGGCTTACATGAAACCGGATGCTGAAGTTAAGGGAGGGCTTCGCTTCCTTATTCAAACTCTTCGTGGAGAGAAGCCTCGATTTGAATATAAGCTTAATGGTACACCAGATGGACGTAATCCTGAAGAGTTCATGCAAGAACTCCTTCCACAACTTCAACGACGAGAAGAAGTAGTTGACAGCTTTAAGGACATTGTAGAACACGCGAAAGACCTTGGAATAAGTGTCCAAGAAGCTGCCGATCATAAAGGTACTAGCCTTCAAGAACTACAAGAAGAAATGGAAGGTATTGATTCCCGATATGGAAAGTTCTACAATCAAGAACCCGCTAAGCGTGCAGTCCTTAACAAGCCACGTGTAGGACCAGACGGTAAAGAGACCATGCTGGGTTCCGGTATTGGTCGCCGTCCAAAGGCTCCCATTGAGCTAGATGAACATGGGATGCCCAAGTCTCAAGGACCCTTGGACGGGTGGACCGATGCCAAGATGAAGGCTGTCTTTGGCGGTAAGTACAAACAAATCAAGGGTAACGAAGAAGCCTTCTACAAGGAAGCCGATCAGCTTTCTGAACGTGGACAACTGATGCGGCAGGCTGCTGCTGATGCCGATAAAGAAATTCTAACTCGTAAACAAGCGAGTCAGGGTGGCTTTATAGGTGATGGCCCCCGTGTGCCCGGACGAGTTCGTGGGGATGTAGAAAGAGCTAAACTAGCCCCACAATCGGATGACTTTCTCGCCAAGTCTAAAGCTTTCTTTAAGGGTATGCCGGAGTCGCTACAACCACGTGTTTTGAAACCCGGAGAGCAGGGAGGTTACATTGGGTTTCTTGTACTTGACAGTAAAGGACAAACTAATTGGGTTGGTATACCTAGAACCCATTCCGAATTTGCCGAAGCCCTTTATCCTGAGTTAAAGCACGCTACTAAAGATACAGCTTTACAAACGGTATTGGCTAATCCAAACATCGTGCGTAAAGCCCATATGAGTTCATATGAAATCCACGACACAACAAACCGTGGCGCAGTTCATATGATTGATATGGATACCCTAGCAGATCGTGTAACAAATCGAGAGTTGTATATAGATACTAAAGATAGAATAGGAGCTGTTCGAACTCTTACCATTCCTCCAGAATGGAACAAGCTTCATGAAGCTATAGAGATAGCTAGAAATAAAGATATTACTTTTCGTCTTCCTTCCGAACGCGGCAGTACAGGTGTACAGCGGCTAACTGGAATGGCTGCTGGAGGTGTTGCTGGAGGTGTTGCGGGAACTGCCATTGGCGGACCTATAGGTGGAGCTATTGGTGCAGGAGCTGGCATGATTGTGGGTGCAACTGCCCATGATATCATGACTAGTCCACGCATGGATAAGTTTCTGAATAACTTCATAGTCAGTATTCATAATACAGGTATGTCCTTAAACACCTTTCTCAAGGGAGCCCCTGAACCCGATATTGCTTCTCCTGAGATTAAAGCTATTCGTCAAGCGCAAGACATGCACCAAAATCGAGGGGCTCAAACTTGGATGGACCGTTTTCATACCCTTGCACAGAACTACGCAAAGGGTGTTGATCCATTTGCAATGATTGCTGATCCCGCGAATCAAAGTTTTCTAAATCGCGCCATTCTTAAGATGGGCGAAGGGACAACTGCGTTTAACAAGCTTAAGCTTCCAGATGAACAGAGTCTTTATCTAGCTGCCAAGGATGCCAAGGGTGTCGCTCTTGGTGGACGAGCAGATATGAAGATGACGTATAACGCTGTTATGCGTGAAGCCAAACAAGCTGGCTTGTATGAACGAACGACTGACTGGGGTCGAATGCTTCAGTTGAAGCGTGGCTTCGATGTTATTCAAGAGCACATGCAAACTCTTGATGGAGAGATACAAAAAGCCCAACAAGGACTCTCTAATCCTAACAATACAGTTGTAGAAGACGCAGCCTTTCAAGCTAAAATAAAGGAATTACAAGGCTATAAAGATGCCGTTCAGAAGCGCGTAGATCAGGGTAAAGCCGCGCCTGAAGGGATTACACCACAAAAACTACAGCAAATGATGTCGGACTTTCAAGGCAATCTCAATGTAAATGATCGAATGAAGATCAATCAATATTGGGATAGGGTGTTCTCTGCGCGTGAGAAGATTCTTGACATGCTGCATAACAATGGCTTAGTCTCTACTGAAGCATATCAAACCTATAAAGCACGCGGTAAGGAATACATTCCCCTTGATCGTATTATGGATGATCTTGCGGATAATAAGTTTCACTCTTCTGCTGATCCTTTGAATGTGAAACAACAAACAGTCATTCGTGAACTAGAAGGTAGCGAAAGAATTCCTGTTGATCCATGGGAAGCTTTATCTAAAGCAGACTCTAAAGCTTTCAATCAACTTGTTCGTAATGAGGTCATGCGACATGCTGTATCTCTTGCTCAAGCCTATCCACAACAACTAGGTGCTGAGTTTAAGAAAGTAAGCGATACCTACAGACCAAAGCAAGGTGAACAGATTGTCGGACAGTATATAGATGGCAAGCCTGTTAAGTATGCCGTACCTGATTACCTAGGGGACGTACTCAACGGCTATCCACAAGCTGCCAAGACAGCTATGAGTATCTATGCAAAGTGGGCAGCCTCTGCTTTTAAGAGAAGTGCTACTGTTGCTAATCTATCCTTTCAACTGGCAAGCTTGTCTACTCATGCTTTATCAGCCTTGGCTCTTGGAGAGAGTAACAGTAAGGATGTTGGACGCTTTGCTACCAGTTGGCTTTCTAGTGCTAAGTCCGTGCTCACTCAAGATGCCGAGTTTAGAGAATTAGTAAGAAGTGGGGCAACCTTTGGTGGAATGCAAGCACAGCTTGATCCAGAGTATTTCTCTAGTCCCTCAGACTTAGGCTGGAAAGAGAAGCTGGCAAAGAGACAGATTCTTAACGTGGCGGAAGATGCCGCAGCTACATTAGAGAATATCAATCGCCTTACTACGTTTAAGAATGCTCGACTGGATGGACACAGTATCAGAGCTTCAGCTATTGAAGCGAAGTACCGTGGAGGTGCGCCTGATTTCTCTCGCGTGGGTGATGCTACAAGTTCCTTTGGCAAGCTGTTTATGTTTATGACAGCGCATATGGCTTACGCTAAACAGTTTGGGGATGTCATTAGAAAAGACCCCGCACGGATCGGCGGCATCATGTTGGCTTCCGCAGGAGCAACGATGGCTCTTGCTTATTGGAATAGTCAACAAAAGGACTCGGATGGCAACCCTCTTATGCGTAAGGTTAGTACAGAGGAGAGGTTACGTAACTGGGTATTACTTACTCCCTTTCATTACAGGGATACAGTTACAGGTGTAGAGCGTGCTTATCAGGTTAACTTTCCTAAGCCCTTCTATGGGCAAGCTGCTATCAATCCTATAGAGCAGGCCTTCTCTAATGTTATTAGTAAAGAAGATCGTACAGGTACACAGCAAGCTTTAGATGTGCTGGGTCACATGAGTCCAGTACCTTTGCGTTTAGAGCAAGGTAACTTGGCAAGCTCTGGGGCTACTAGTCTTGTAGCCTCCATGCATCCTATATTGAAAACAGGCATTCAACAGTTCGCAAATCAAGACGACTTTGGACATCCTATTGTCCCTCAAAGTCAACAAAAGATTGACCCCTCTCAGCAAATTGGTCTTCACACAACTTCAACGGCTCAGTATGTAGGGCAGGGTGGAACCAAGGGAGCCTTAGGTGGAGGTGTGCTTGGGGCAGTTGTTGGAGGTCTTGTTGGAGGAAAAGAGGGAGCAGCGGTGGGTGGGACCCTTGGGGTGGCCATTGGGCAGCACGGCATTTCCCCACGACGTATTGATGCCGGAATGCGGTCCATGTTCGCCAGTTCTGCCACACAGACTGAGTCCTATCTTAACCCCTTCTTTGAGTCGCATGATAGCTCTAAGGTAAGTCAGACACCTCTTGACATAGCTAAGTCAGCTCCTATTATCGGGCCTACGATACGTAAGTACATGGGCTCTGGTATAGATCAAGAGGGTATGACAAGGCAGAAGAACTTTGAGCGTGTTACGGAGTCGGGTAAGCAGGCGGCTGCTACATTTGCCCACCTTCAACAAGCCGATCCTGCCCACGCCGCTCAGTACTATGTCGCCCACCGCAATGATATATACATGGGTACCATTGCGGATAAGTTACAGAAAGAGGTACAAGATATAGATAAGTACATGAGCCACCTACGGGTTCAACCTGTAGGGGGTCCGGATTCCGGATTAACTTCTGAAACACAACGACTGGACATGCTACAAGAGGCATACAAAAGAAAGCAGAACATGCTTGATCTTGGCTTAAAGCTGTTCAAGGAAGGTCCTCCATCTTTAGGAAGTACGGTAGCTTCACCCGGACAGGGCCAAGGTAACGCCAGATAAGTGAGGGCTCATGGGCAATAAAAAACCGAGATACCCTATTAGGGAGTATCTCGGCAAGTATGGACGTTGGGTTCTAGTAATGAAAGGAAGAGCGTGGTGGAAGTTTACCAGCACTACTCTTGACCGACTACAAGAGATGTTTCCTACCCACTTGGGTGTAGAGCATTTTACAAGTGTTGAGCTAGCCGACTACAGAGCCGTTCGTCTCAGGCATGGAATAGCTTCCACAACCTTACGGTTGGAGTTCATGGTCTTTAACCAGTTCTGGACTTGGCTAAGAGAAGATCGTGGCTTGATGCTTAACAATCCAGCTAGGGCTGTACTCAAGTCCATAGCTAAGCCCAAAGGTACCAAAGCAATCGGTGGCTTTAGTCTACAAGCTGTTGAACAACTCCTAGCGGAATGCCCTACCAATGTAGAGAAGCGGTTCGTACTGGGTATTCTTACCGGGGGTCCTTTGCCAACCGGAAGAGCATACAGAGAGATTAAGAACGCCGCACTTCGTATCGGATGGCTTGGCTTTAGCTTTAAGGAACTTCGTGTGCGCTCTCGTAGCAGGTTTGCGCTGGATGTAATTAAGGCGTACTGCCAGCAAGTCTTGGATTCCCTTACTCCTGAACCCCAACCGGAGAGCAACCCCTTCAGAACAATCGAGAGTACGCCCCTTGATGAAGGGGCCACGGTCAGTGACTACAGCCACGACACTCCGGTGGTTCACGGGGTTAATCAATAACAACCTTGTGCCGAAGGGCAGAGTCTTGTGAGCTACTGTCATAGCCATAGGGTTATAGGGCCTCCCATTAGCCATAGTGGAACCCATCTCTGCCCCGTACCAGCTACTTCGCATCACCTCTCTTGAAGGGATGAAGACTTGAACCACCCAAAGGGTCCTAGGACTAACCCCATGCGTAGGGGCCTTCATCATCGTTGAAGCCTGTAGCATCGGAGTTAAGAGAAGGCAGAACAAGGGAATGATCTTCTTCAAGGTCATTAAAGTCTCCTGTAATAATGTTCCATACTCCTGTAGCCTTCTTTTTAAGATCACGCAGGTCCCCATCTTTAACGTCAATTTCAAAGTCCCATCCCTTATAGTTATCTAAGGCGATTTCACTTAGATGATTAGGATCACGGGTGGGGTCTTGATACAATGAACCATCTTTCATGCGGCGGATTACCTTAATCAGGTGTCCGCCGTTTTGCTTTATGTACTCAGCTTCGTTAGGATAACGAACATCTGCTACGATAGCTACGTCTGGATTCTCTTTCTTGATACGTGCGGCTAATGTTGTCACCCATATGTCCGGATTACGTTTGCGAGCTACTTCAGTTCCATACCACTGTAAAATCTTTGTATAGCCGTAAATTGGATCGTCTTTGCAGGCTGGAATTTGTTTAGTCTGGTGAGCAAGCTGCCATTGAGGAAGAAGTTCATTATGATGGTCTCGACAATAGAGTTTGAGTTCATCAGCGAAGCCATAGATACGTGCGACAGCATCTGAGGCTCGCGCAAGGTCCTTGAGGTACTCAGCTACTAGGTTCTTACCTTGACGCGCTTTGTGGGCTATACCTATGCGGATCATTGTGCTGCCTCCTGAATAAGCAATGCAAACTCATCGAAACTCTTAACGCGAGGGATCACCCAAGCACCTGTGTCCTGATTGTAGGTAGCGTCATACAGATACGTCTTGGTTTGAGGACTAGTCTGATGCACATCTATACAGTTCTTTGGTCTATCGTCTATGAAGTAATTGAGATTTAGTCCAGCAGCTATTGGGCCTTTACGATCCGATATAATTACCGTAGGGTTGTAAAGTCCATAGTTTCGTTTAAGCCATATTTTAGTCTGTTCTTCAATCGGATAACCGGAGCCATCCTTGCGATTGGTGATAAAAATAACTCGATGTTTCTCTGCCATGGAGACGAGCTTATCAGTAGCTGGCATCTTGGCATGATTAAGCCACCAGTTAGGAATGCCATCAATAGCTTTCCACATGTTATTCTCTTGTTCCTTTGAAACACCAATGGATTCAAAAGACCAGCCTGTTTGGACTTTATCATAGGTATCTATTCCAAAGTTTTCCCATAACAGCTTACGAGCGGCTGTTGTAAAATCGGCAATAACTCCATCTACATCTACCCCTACATTAAATCTTTTTGCCATACACTTTACCCCCATAGGCAAACCGACCCTTATGAATTACAACAGAGTAGTAGTTAAACTGCCCGTCAGGAAAGACATTGATTATATTGATTCCATGCAACCATGCCGTAGGACGGTTACGTAAATACCCCGGATTGACATTTCCAGTAGTAGGCGAAATGTATCCCTGCCATTTATTGATATGTTCAACAGGAGATATCTTCGTGAAGGTTTGAGGGGAATGAGTGTGTCCCGCCAATACGTTACAGGCGTAGGTTTCGACTGCTTTCTTAGCAGGCATAGTTCCAGCTTGGTTCCCAATCCCACTAAGCACCTCTCCGTGAATGACCTTGAGCTTCCCGAGGGAGTATGCATGTCCCAGTGGAATAATCTTCCATCCCCGTTCAATAAGTTTAAGATTAGCCACATGATCTATAACACCTTCCAGTTCAGGGTGTTCCTCGATCAAATCTTGTTCAAAGCGTTCGTGATTGCCGATGATCCAAACCTTCTCACAAGTCTTGGGAAGAACTTTCTCAAGTGGTGTTAGAATGTCATGTTCAAAACCCTTGATTGAATTGGCATAAGCCCTTCGAGTACGAAACAAAGGCTTACCTTTTGTATGGTGGGAGATTTCATCAAAGTGAAATTGATCGCCCCCGAAGATATAGACATCAGGAGGATTGGCTTTGAGAAAGTCAAGTTCAGCCTCCCATGTTGGTTTATCATACAAAGGGTAATGCTTATCGAAATCTGCTACTGCTGTGCGAATTTTATCCACGATATGGTTCTCCCGTTGTGAAGGAAGGATAGAGTATCTCCCGATATCCATCTTCACCTAAACATAGAGTCTTCTCCTGTCCATGCAAATAACGACCGAAGAAAGAGAACTGTCGCTTAGTGGACTTATCCGGAGAATTCATAAAGATTAAGTGCCCTCCGCCTCCTACGAATGCGCTTGAACCCCGTGCTGCATTGATGTTAAGATTAGAACCCTTGTCGTCTAATTTCTTTCTGTTGTGATGCGTCAGGACCACTGACAGGTAACGATTCTTGAAAAGGGAGTTCAATTTGTTGATTTGGTTCTGAATCGTTGCTGCGTCGTTCTCTCCGTTCGGTGGTAGCTTCGCTAGACCCCCGAAGGTATCCACTACCAGTATCTTCGCTTTGGTGACTTCCAGCATACGTTCCGCGAATGTTATAGTATCCTCCCATGTCTTTATCTCCTGTGGTGTCTCCTCTGCGAGGAGTACATAGAAATTTTTATTTCCAATCAAGCCCTTGACCTCACATATCTGACGCTTAAACTCCTGCTCAGTTTGTTCTGTGAGATAAAGGACCCTTGTGGGTGGGCATTCCTTGCCTAAAAACTTCCCGCCCTCTGTTACCGCTTTTAACATATGGAACAATAGAATGGTCTTACCTGTCTTAGGTTCGGCTGATAAGATGGTCTTAGCACCTACAGGAATCCAGTCCGGGCAGTACCATTCTATTTCCAAGTCAGGGCGTTTGGCTAATTGTTCAAGGTTGATTAAGGGAGACCAGTTCTCCGGTTTCTCGCTCCACTTCTCATTCTCATAGTCTCGAAAGGCTATCTCTGCTTCTTCGACTTTATGAACAGGATATTCTTCGTAGTTCAAGCGGGCTCCTAGTTAACCATTGGATTGTTTGATTTGCGCTTCTCCGCGTCCATTTCTGCAATTTTTTCTGTGGCGACATTCTGGGCTTTGATCTTCAGGACCATGTCATTTGCCTCACGCAGATAATGCGCTTCTATTGTTTCAAGTTCAAAGTCTTGAAATACTTCATTTGAGTGGGAGATGCCTGCGCGTCCAGAGATAGGGCGGCGAACTGCTGTACCCTCGGGCACTGTTCCCAAAACCATAACCAGCTCTCCAGTTAATTTCAAGCACAAGATCATTCCGGGTTCAATTTGCATTACTCCTCCAGTTTCCAGACATGTAAAAGACGCTTAGGATAGGCTATACCGTGTTCCTCGAAAAGTCCCGTTCGATAGATACACTTCCACCCCTTAAGCATCCAGTCCTTCTCTACCTGATTCCTCTCCTCGTCCGTACAAACAGAGTAGTCTATTTTCATGCCACCTCCTTGTAGGGTTTAGTTTCACCCCAGCTTGCACCGGGGGCTGCTACGCTGAACTCCGCTGGAACATAGAACCCGCCCATTGCTTGATGCGGTTGCGTCATTACAGCTTTGAGACATTGAACTACTTCCTTTACCATTTCCTTTGGACATTCAACTACAAGAGAGTCATGGACTTGTAGGAGTAGCTTCGCTGGATAGGGAAGCGGAGCCAGTACCGGGGAAACCTTGAGAGCCAACTCGACAGGCCATCCGATACGTTCATACATGAGTCCAATCATTCCCCGAAAGCAAATGTCTGCCAAGGTACTTTGAGGGAGGAAACTTAGAGATTCACCGTAGAGCCGATCCGTCCAGAACCAACGCTTACGGCCAAATACATTTGTCAGTACCCCTTCTTTGGACGCTTGACCAGAGACACGCTCCTGAAAAGCTACTGTAGGTCCATTAGCTAGCTTCCACTTAAAGAGCCATTCACGTACATCTTTCTCGGGAAGGTCCAGAGTCATTGCTATTTTTCGAGGACCTTCCCCGTAGTTGATTCCATGCGTAAGCTTCTTTGCTCGTCCATAAGGAGCATCTTGGCTGTTGTCTTTAACAACTTCATTGTAAGGTATGTCGAAGAAGATGGAGGCATTGAGCTTGTGCTCACTGAATCCCGGCTTAGAAAGATTCTCAAGGCGTTGTTTGTCATCTGCATACCATGCGGTTAATCGGTTCTCTCCCTGACTGAAATCAGCTTCAACAATGCACCATTCAGGGTCAGAGGGTACGTATATGTATCTAGCAGCGGGTGGTTGGTTCTGCATGTTGGGGCCGCTGCTTGAAAGCCTACCGCTGTTTGTCCCAAAGGGGGAGAAGTGAGGAGCCACTCTTCCATCCTTGATTGCCACGTCCTTTCCATCTTCATCCTTGACACCCTTCACGAAGCTGGAAGCTAACTCATCCAAACTACGTAGTTTACGTAAGGCTTGAAGTATTCTCTTGATCTCCGGGTCTTTAGACTTGTTAATCAACCGTTCAATAGCTACTTTGTCCGTGGACACTTTTTTAGTTTTGGTATGGAGTTGCTCAGGAAGTCCGAGGGTTTCATACAGATACACGCCGACCCTTGCTGGGCTACTCCACGGAGTAACTCGTTCACTACTTGGAACATGTATGAATTTAACTGGTTTTCCAGATTTGCCAACTGTTCCCTTTGGAGCAGGTTGCCTGACACGGATGGATTTATCATAAGGCTTAAGTCCCTCTGGAAGTGCTTCTTCAAGTTCCTTGATCTCAGCCAATAGCTTTACACGAATAGCCTGAGCTCGTTCGCCACTTGTGTGAATGCCTGTGGTTTCCATCAAGTGACATATCTTTGCCAGCGGGACCTGAGTATACTTGTATAGGTCCAAAAGATTTTGACTAGCTAAGATTGGGTGCATCGCACGAAAGGCTTGGTCAGTAACATCCACGTCACGCGCACAGTAGAGTTCTTTATCTTCGTGGCTTAAGTGCTTCCAAGCTGGTTTGTTGGAAAAAATAGAGCCAATGTACTCAAGGTCATGGGGAGCATCCGGGGATATCAAGTGATGCATCAAAACGGTATCCCAGATTTGAGCTTCGGGATTTAACTTGACACCTACTTCATCCAGATGTGGCAGGTCAAACATGATAATGTTTTGACCAACTATTTGATGGGCTTCTCGAAAAATGCGCTTGATCTCGTCAATGTAAGCCCCCCGAAAAGGGACTACGAGTACTTTATACGGTTGGGCACAGAGACCAATCATTGTAATCTGATTGGTGAACATGTTGGTTTCTATGTCGAATGTGAACTTAGGAAAGCGAAAGTCTATTAAGTCTTGAATGGTGGGGTTAAGGTTGTAGTTCTCAGGCGGTTGCGCTGTACCCTTCTTCAAATCAGATATGACCGCCGGAATCATTCCCTGACCATACTGCATGATGAAGCTGGGATGCAACGTGGGAACTACTCTTGGGTTTCGTTCTCCTCGAAGAGGAAGGGGGGAGCCCCGCCATTTTTGAATTCCCTCAGTCTTTCCTGTAAGGATATTAAGAGCGTGTGCTCCAAGAGCGTTAATGCGCTCCCACGGGCGACTTTGCAAAACAGGTCGAACATGGTGTTCATAGCAATGGTTAACAGCTTTTGCTGCGTCAGACTCTGATATGTATTTTCGTCCCCCTGCATCTGTTGGAAAGACATTGTTAGGGGGTCTACAGTTGATACAGTTGATGATAGAGAGGTCATCACGTTTGATACCAGCCTTTCTAGCCAAGCTGTCAAAGAACTTCCCGGCTGTACCTACAAGGGGCTTGCCTTCAAAGCTTTCAGTTTCCCCCGGTGCTTCAGCCACTACTAGGCGTAGGGAAGGACCCCGTTGGGGTGGGACGAAGTTTTGCTCTGCTCCTATGTGTTGAATGGTACGATTCTGCTTAACATAGGTCGTATCCACCTTTAACATGGGACAGCCTTGACAACCGGGATTGTTTTTAACCTTCATTAACTCTCCCTCGAAACCTTCTCAATCTCTGCCGCTGTATCCCGATACCACTTGCGTCCTGCTTCGGTGATCTCATATACTGTGCGACTTTGTACGAACCCACGTTCCTCCAACGGTACAAGCTTAGCTTGATCTACTGGAAGCCCTGTAGCTACTGCCGCTAGAACACAGTGATCCTCAAACCTCTTGCTATCTGCTTTCGTCCACTTTGTCATTACCCCTCCTAGTGCTTTAATCTCATGTATAACCAGAGTATCAGTAATGTGACCCAGCCAAGAGTCACAATGGTACTACGCAGAGTGTTAGCCATTTAACCCTCTCTTAAAAGTAAAGGGGCAGTTTTAGGCTGCCCCTTCGGTAATTTAGTAACGTGGATTGTGTTACGCGGCTGGTCCAACAGTGAAGATACCGAAGAACGGGTCTTCTGTCTTTTCCTCATTTGTCTTTGAATCCTTGTAGACTTTGCCCGGAATCACATCTGCCGTGATTCGAGCATTGCCGTTCAAGGCTACTCGGTTGAGGTATCCGGAAGGATTTTCCCCCGGAAGTGCATCCACTCCCAAAGAGATTTCAAGCTTCTTAAGGGCTTGAGCACTCCATGCAAGGGACTTGCCTGACTTGGTAACTGCTGTTGGGTCAGGATATGTGGCGAACATAGGCCTGCCTGCGTATTCGCCTTCGGTAACATCGAAGCGAACATTAAGCTCTTCGATGCCATTGTACGGATTGATACGAATACTGGCTCCGGGCTGCAAGGTAAAGACATATCCCTTGCCTGCTGGAACTGGCGCTGGCCTTTCGATTTTTGTATCGCTAAGCGATACGGACTCCCATCCCATAGTGTACTTCCTCCGTTGTGTAGTTTACTTCGATTAAACTTAGGTGCGTGTAATACCTGTTGAATGCGGGTCATACTGCCCCGGAGCTAGTCTAGGTAAGACTGGATGAACATTAGGGTCCGGAAGAGGTAAGGGAGTAATCAACGGTTGTTGTACTCCCGGCCTCACGTCAGGCAGAATCTCATCCCTTGCATGTGGGATAGTCATATCCAAAGGTTGCCCTTGACGCGGGTCCAATGGTTGAATATCCATATGAGATGATCCAGATTCCGGATTGTACTTGCTTAGTGGTACAGGCTTGTCATTAGGCATAAGAGGGTGAGGCTTTCTCGCTCGAAGAAAGCGAAGGTAGCCTCTGACCTAGGGAGGAGGTACTCGGCACATCCTCTTTGCAGAGGACGCCACCCACTGGGTCGCGGGTCAGACGTTGCCCAGATTTATATTGCCTTTCCCTTCTCCCAAACTTGTTAAACCGCTTTAGCTGCTTGAGGATTCTCCATCAAGAACTTGGTATAAGTATCAGTAGCTTGCTTCAATATCCAATCAAATGTCCCCGTACCTTTCTCTAGGTCAAGGATCACTTCAGGTGGAAGGAAGCTAAGGCCTTTATTACTTACAGACAATCTGTTCTTGGAGAGAATTCCTCCTGTGTTCTCTGTAACAAAGTACCGTTCGTTGTATCTACTCTTGGCATCTCTGGGATCGCGTAAGACGGACCTTGTGCGTAGGCAGAGAACAAGGTCAAACATAGCGGTTGACCCAAGAAACATCTGTCCCGGTAAGTCGGGTCCAACGAGTGTCTCGCCTCCGTTGTCTGCATCGGGTTTATCTATTCTTAAGGTGGAAGTTACAATGATGTGCTTAGGTTGATCTAAGAGCTTTTGAATCAGCTTTCGAGTTAACTCCGCCATAGTACCATAGTCATCTAGCTCTGGTACTCCCAAGGCCCTCTTCTGGGACTCACCTTTAGTACGTGGTAGAGATAGAGCCTTGTCCTTTACGAAGGTCTTATTAGCCCAACTCAAGGAATCCAAGCCTACTATATCATAGGGCTTTCCGGGGTTTCCTGTACAGAACTCTTCGAAGTCCGCATAGTTGTTAAGCTCACAGTAGTCGAAGCCAGCATGAGCTACGGATAAGAGACCTCTCCCGTGTCCAGTCTCACAAGAGCCTACAAGCAACTTATGAGCGGGAGAGTTAGCCGTAGATAGGAAGGTAGTCTTACCGGACCCCGGAAACCCGTAAATCAGTATCTTTAACTTAAGCTTTTCGGGAGCTACTAACTCCCTTGTATTCTGTAGCTTTAAGGCCATTTACCCTCTCAAGGATTTCAAATAGGCAGGATTCGCGTAGCGAAGTGCAAAGTGTAACCATAGCCATGTCAAGAAGGGCAACGTAACCCACCAAGGAACCCAACGACATGTAACTTGTGTCAATGGAGGAGTATACGGGTCCTGTCCCAAAACTCCCCATAGTTCATACCCGGCAAGTATGGTTAGAATAGCTATCCAACCAATGACATATTTATGATCCCAGATGGCTGACATAACTACCCTCTTATCAATAGGTTGAGCGACCCGTATCTATAGTCCCGTCGGTGAATCTAGGCGAGTCGCCCTTGGAGCGAGGCTGATATGAACTCAATCATCATAGCCCCCTTCAAATCAGTCACGTTACGTGTCCAAATCGTTCTACAACAAAGTTACGTACACGCGGCGATTTTGTGACAGATTTTTTGAAAATAAATGTAAAAATATTTTGTCACAAAACACCCCCGGCAAACGTAACTTCGTTGTAGCCCAACGGAAACGAAGTTAACCCGTAGGGGTGTGTTTAATGAATAGAATGGAAGTAGTTGTAAACAAGGTAGATAAGTCCCCAAATAGCCCCAATGACCGTTATCTCCAATAGAAACAACACGATAGATACTGCTGTCTCGAATTTTGACATTGTTCTCCTATATACTTACACTAGAATAATTTTAGTCTCCTATGAGAAAGCTATAAAGAAAGCCTACCCAAGCCATCAACCCTAAAACTACAAGGGGTATCCCAAAAAGAATTAAAACAGCTAATGCAACACTTTCAACTATGTTCATCATTCTTCCTCCTTATCGCCCTGCGCGGCTCACGCCGCTAGGGCACGAACGCCCTACGGGTATGGTGTACTGAGGTAGACTAGGACCCTTTGGGTGGATTATTCTGTTGTAAAAGTAGTCCCACCCACAAGGGTCCTTAGCTTCTGTAATATCCGGCTATACCGCTTCCTACGATGCTCATCGGAGATACCTAAGTACCTGTTTATCTCCTCTTTGTCTTCTACGTGAAGATGCGTGAGGACGAACTCCCGATCTTCTAAGTCTAGTTTACTCAACAGATTACCTAGAAGAAGATGCCCCGACTCTCTTGAGTAGGCTTTAACATCCTTATCCTCAGCTCCGGATAATCGTTGTTCTTTTAAGGTTTGTGAATGACGCAGCATGTCTATGCAGACATTGGAGGCGATAGCGTAAACCCAAACAGCAAAGCTACCATTCTTTTCATCGTAGCTATCGAGGTTCTTAATAATCCTATGTGCCGCTTCTCCTACGGCATCTTCAAGATAATAGAACCTGTTACCGAATTGAGAGGCGATGATGGCTTTTATGTAACGAAAGAGGGCTTCCCCAAATATAGCGTAAGTTTCCGGGGATAAATTATCTTTATAAGCCCTGTATGCGTCATTTATTTTCATGGTCTTCCCCGGCGTGCTCGAACCAATCATCTCTAGGTTCGGGAACAGTTTCTTCTACCTCTTGCGTATAGAGATTTGGGTCAGGGTTATCCAAGAAGTTTTCCTCTATCGCAATAACTGCATCGAGATAACTTAATTGATGCTTAAGGTCTTGTGCTCGTTTTGAGGCGGGAAATTCATTCGGATATTCTTGTCGTAGACGAGCTACCGTTTGTTTCCATGTTATGTTTACTGGGGGGTCTGGTCGAGGCATACTTCTCCTTTTAAGGTGGGTAGTTACTTACTTGACAATACCGTGTTCTGGATTCCTCTTGGCAGGAATACTAAACTCTTTCCTTTCCATCTTTGCGTTACATATTTCACAAACAGGAGCTTGAAAGTCCTCCGGATTACCGTGAATAAACCGCTCGCGTGTGTTGAGGCATCTGGAACATTCATATTCAAATATGGGCATGTACACTCCTTCTATTCAACGTATATGCAGTATTTATAACCTTCAGCTTTTCAGGCGGTAACTTAAGGGCAAACGCATAGCGAAGAGTACTCTGACAACCCTTCTTATGATTACACTCATAGCAACAGGTTACTGTGAACAGATGGCAGGTTCTCCCTTTCATATACTGTTGCAAGCTGATTCTACGTAAAGGCTTAGGAATAATATGATCCCGCGTATAGGTATGCGCTACACACTTATGACCTGTACGATACGTCTCCCGATTACAGTAGAAGCACTTACCCATTGCCCATTGAGTAAAGAGAGGGTTCCTCATTGAATTATAGGTACGTCTCCCAAGTCTAAATAGGGTGTTTGAGGCTGAAACTTCTGTTTAAGAATATCATCGGACCAGCCATAGGTATGAGGCAAATAGAATTCACACTTACCCCAACCTTGCACACAGGCATTACGTTTAGCAGGCCAGAGAGTATTCTTAAAGAGTTGTTCATGCCGTTCAATCTCATCTGCGGTGAATACCAAGTCCCTAATGGCGATCTTAATCTGTTCCTCCGACCGTTCTAGTCGTTGCCTATCAGGAAACATAGGACCTTCTTGCATTTTGTCACTGGGACGAGTCAAGACATTAACAAAGAAGTTGCCAATTTCTTCCTTATATATCTTAGATGCTGCCCATAGATACAGAGTTGCTTGATCGTCGGCTGCCCATTTCTCAGGGCTGTTACTCCTAGACCTGCGCTTCTCTGTCTTATGATCCATAATGTTGAGGACATTACCCTTACCTGCTATTTCCTTACGAAAGGTGAGGTCAATTTTACCGGAGTAAACATGTCTATCGCCCGGATAACTATAGTGACACTTTTCACAATAAAACCAGCGCACTCCAAGAGGTTCTTTGAACCGTTCTTCATATTGTTTATTGACGCCATCCTCAATTCCTTGAGTATAACATTGAGGACATAGGTCAGGCAAAGCTACCTTAAACGTCCTTTCCACATCAACAATCTCAAAGTCCTCCACAGGATACTTCTGCCTGTAGGCAGAAATAATCATATACGCCTCTAACTCAAGAGCTTCATTGGGGCTAGGACTATGCGGAGCTACCTGTTCCCCTTTAAGTTCCTTGTAGAACTCCTCAAGTAACTCATGTACCCGTGAACCCAGTCCAAGAGATGTTACCTCATTTACTTGAGACTTGGGTTCTAGCTTTGCTATGCGCTTCTCAAAGTACAGAAGTGGACACAGTCTAAATTCATTTGCCGCGCTATTATCAATTATCATCCGGAACCTCATCTCCACATTTCTCTGCACCCCATTGTTGTTTGGAAGTGTTAAAGAAAGCGAATTCTTTATGTATATCATAGGTTGCGGGATCCCACCCGTTAACCCAATACTCTGCTTCTGTTCCAGTGTCTACATGCTTATAGTTATGAGTCTTAAGTGTCTCTAAGACCTCAGGCGGACTATTCAACGGGATACGATAAAGTGTAAAGAATCTGTAAAATTGATTCCTGCGAAAAGGCAGTTCTCCAATTTTGAAACCGCACCCACTGTGCGCGGTAGTGAGATGATGGTAGTGTTCTAAACCACGTCCCGATTTACCTTCGTAGTATAAAGGGTTATCCATCCAAACCTGTCGCCGGGGTCGTGGATGCCGCTGAAAGTCATTATTTCGCTTCCACCATAAAGTTAGTGGCCTTATCTCCCCGTGGTGCGAAGGCCACCAATTATTCATTCTAGCTATTGGAACGAATCCACAGGAGCTAAAGAGGCCTTCCGCCTGATGAGCACCTGCCGCCAGATAAAAAACAAATTCAGTTTTTATCCTGTTAACTTCAGGGTTAGGCTGAGAACCCTCCGGACGAAAAGGACTTTCTGAATCCACCTCGATCAAATCAGGATAATGAGCAACCGTCCCATATATCGGTTCATCTTTCTTTGAAGCTTCAGGTAGCCCGTTGAGTGCCAAAGCTACAGGCTGCCAAGCGGCTGCCACAACTCGCCCTGCAACTCGATCCTTCACAGGGATAACATCACTCTCAGGCAAAAAGGGGTCTTCATCCACCCATTTCCTCATAGAACACCTCCTCTCTGTATAATTCTCTGATACAACGAACGTGTTATTCGCGTCCTCTTTGGCTCCTGACAAATATACAGATACCAACCTGCGGGAAGCTTTGTTCGTGCAAGGTATTCCAACTTTGCACTACGAGAAATACCCGGAACTTGGAGTAAGGCTACATTAAAAACAGGATCATCCATACATAGCTTTGTCAAATACGTCAAAGCCCGTACTCCTGTATATGTCCTTATCCCTTTCTGCACTAAAACTATCCGTGTTCTTGTGCTCACAAACCCTCCGCCCAATTGGAGATAGCTTTTGCCAGTCGAACGCCCGAACTACGAGCGGGCTTATCTATATGGGGCATGGAATTAACCTCCAATACATAAAGTAAACCATCCTTGCCTAACAACAGATCAACGGCACCCCAATCCATTTCAAGGGCTGATACAGCTTGTATGGCAGGTACTGTTATAGCCTTATGAGTACGAAGTTCATCCTTCTTTTCAAACTTAAAACCAAATCTTCGATTCCGGCAATAGCCTTGATACTCACCCTCACCTTTGTAGACCTTTTCATACATGGCCAAGGCCTTATTTTGAAAGACCCATACCCGATATTCCGTCTGAGTAGGGATAAAGACAGAGAAGAAGTCGTGGTTGCCTTCGGCAATAACCCGATACACTTCCTCTGAAGTCTCACACACAGCAATGTCCTTTCCTTTCGTGTGATGTACCCTTCGCGCAAGCCAAGGCAGACTAGGACCATCGTTGGGGTGGAGTTCCGCATCTCTCATGCCCACGGTAACAGGGCACCGAACACCCGCTCGACCAAAAGCCTCAAAAGCAGAGTATTTATCGTACCGATTTACCATGGCATTAAGGGCTGGTTTATTTCCCTCGTAGGAAATACCCCAGCGTAAGGTGACATCCCACCCCTCAGGGTCCTTTGCATCCCTAGTAACCCTATGTCCAAGGTTTTCCAGATGCCCTTTTACAATGTTAATCGCGGTATTACTACGCTTACCTCCTGCAATGTAAATAGACTTCATTAGTTTACCTTCTCCTTCTTGACACGAAACTCAGGAGGCGGCCACAGTCTACCTCCACATCCTTTTTTCTCTTTTGGACAATTAAAGTTCATATACTGTCCATCCTTAGGAATTAACCACATCTTGTTGCACGTGTGACACCAAGCGTCCTTGCGTTCTTCTACTCCCTGTTTCTGAGTAGCCGCATCCCATTTCGCTTGTCGTTTTGCGTATTCTTCATAAGTCTTACGCCAAGGTTCACTAAAGTTGCCCCCTGATATTTGGCAGGGACGCTTGAGTTCAATGCCCCCAAGACTAAGAATCCAACCCGTATTATCAGGCATGTTAGTAAAAGCTACATCCGGCTTCTGTGCCTGAAACCAGATACCCTTACGTTCAACAAAGGGTCTACACGCTTTATGTAAGGTATTCTTCTCACTTGAAAAGAAGAAGAAATCTTCATTGCTGGCTAATACAAGTGGATTTCCACTTCGTATCAGCATAAGCTTATCTGGATGTTCTGGATGGATAGCTGCGATAGCTCCACTACCTGAAGCTCGACCAAGTTGTTGCATAGTCGTTTCCCTGAATCCAAATTCATCCACAATGGCTCGAATGACATCGGAATCGGTATCCGCTTTGCGCTCTAGTTTAAGTTGCTCAAATAACCATTTATCATTTCGAATAACTCCATTGTGGATGATGGCAGCTTTTCCTGCGTACATAGGGTGATTGTTATTATTATCCCGTGGATTCCCCTGAGAAGCCCCTCTTGCATGAATAAGAGCACATCTCGTATCGGGTTTAAGATGATCTCGAATAAACGTAGTATACTCATGTGAGCCCACTAACGTCCATCCGGGTACATCTTTCTTGAGAATGGAAATAGAGCCGTCAGCCTGCTGAAGCGCAATGCCTGACGCATCGTTACCCCTGTGTTCATTCCCTACAAGAAGAATACCTATTGTTTCTTCTTCAATAGGTTTATCCCCCCATCGAACTATTCCTGCTATACCGCACATTTAGTCATAACCTCCTTTAAGCTTAGAAGCCATCATCTCTACGAATCACACGTTTCTTTCGTCTCTGAACTGGATTCACGTAATCAGGTATCCCTGCTCTAGCAGGCCTTCCGGGATATGGAGGCACAGGATCATATCTCACATTGTCTACTACATGTTCCTCTGGTAGATTGAATATATCTCTTGGTCCTACCTCTTTCGCCACCTCCTTTTTACCAACTTGTTCTACGCCTTGTTCACCCATGATGAGTTTGACAACTCGCCCTAATTTAGAGGGGGCTTGAACCTCATTCTTTTTGAAGACTTCTACTTTATCCCATTTAGTCCAATCTGTCGTGTGAAACTCACTTGCCCTACACAAGGGTAACAAACTCGAATTTGCCAAAAGTTTATTGAACGTCTTACAGCTTTTTAAGCAAGTATTTATATAGCTAGGCACGTGTAAAGTAGCCACTCCTAAGTTATTAGATACGGGGAAGAGAGAGAGCCTAAACCCTTCAGCAGCAAATGCCTTAACTAAGGCATTTCTATCCAGCGGATAGGAATGATACAATGTAGGCGTAGCCACGGAAGGAGTCATCTCTACTCCAAAAGAAAATCTATAGCTCAGCAACTCCGCTCCTACATCTGGTAAATGCCCTAAACTGTGCGGTTGTATATGCACAAGAGAAACGTCCTTAGGTAAGGTGTAGGGTGCCCACGTAACAGAAGGTGCTTTATAACTTACAAAAGGCATTCCATGTACAAAATGATTGAACAACCCCCTACATGTCTCAAAAGAGGGGGCTAAAGCACTTGGAATAAAGTAATGAGAAGAATCAGAACAAATACCCACATTACCTGACCAGACACCCCAACGATACTTAAAATCAGTCATGTCTTCCTTCGGTTTACCTATTCGTTTAACTGTTTCAAAGGCAATAGCCGCGTCTTGATCTTTATCTTTGTACCTTTCAAGCAAAGTAGCGGAGTCTGGAAGAGAAGCAGCCCCTATGCCTGCAAATAGCTTTCCATCATGTACTGCAAGCTTTGCTACCGTTAAAACATAAAAGGTAAGCCACGGACTTGCCAGATATGTAGGGGTAGTTCTATACTCATACCCATATACCTGTGCGCGAAAGTCACCCCACTTTCCGTATTTTGTACCCTGCCGTCTTGCCAAAAAATAATTTTTAAGTAGCACCCCTTCAGCCATCAATCGAGAAGTCAGATTATCCATAATACGGATTTCTGTATCTCTCGTCGGACGCCTACGACCAAAGTGTATATGGCCTCCACAGCCATCCTTACCGTTGAAGGCAGTAGCCATCCAGTGTAAGTTCATGACTTCATCTTTATGGAAAGCTCCCATCCATTGCAAGGCTTCTGCTAAGGAAGCAGTAACCTCTAACGCAGAACGGGAAGGAATCGTGCGTAACTCTGCTTGCCGTCCCGCCATATCACAACCAAAAGCTCTGGTAGTGTTCAAACCTAGAGTTTCAGCGTGTATATACGAACCCGCAGCATTTACAAGGATAAACTCAGGATCTGCTCCTATCTTAAAATGGTTCACTAACCTTGGATGCTGCGTGTAGGACGTTAACCGCATTACTTAACCCCCTTTTTAACCAATTCTAAAGCCCCAGCTAATGCACTCGGCTGTGCTTCTGACTCACACCATACCTGTTGACATCCTTTAGTACACAAAGGAACGCCCCACTTAGTTCGTGTAGTCTTAAAATCACAAATAACACACATTGAATCTCGATCAAGCAGAGCAAATGCAGCTACCAAGACTTGATAGCATCCTTGTTTGTCGTTATGCTCTTTTCTAGCAGCAGGATTCTCGCAATCTGTATTTCCGCAACAACGACACTCCGCTATCAATCCGGGCATAGGACCAGACCACGTTGTTAGACACCAAAATCTATACTCCCAAAACTCGAAATCAGGCCCACTATACGGAGTATACTCTAGTGTGTGCCACCCCAATCTACCAGAAGTATCCAAAGGCATTGTAAAACTCTTAAACTGACTGACAACAGGAGGAATAACCAAGACAGGCTTGGGGCTTGTCCTCCACCCATGAGGCATCATTTTCTGTGTAATAACTGATCTTGGTAATCTTATCTCAGCCACATTGCCTCCAAAAAGTCTTAGGGGCTTACCCTCCCACTTACAGATAAGCCCTCCCTAAGTCACCGCTTCCCTTTCTTTTTCGGGCCATGTTCGTCAACACAGTAGGAAGTTAGGCTGCTTTGAGTTCCCTAAGGAACATACAAGCTTCATACCCTAGTAAAGCTCGTCAGTTACCCAAGCTTTACACTACATCACCCCGCATAAACGTCTACTCATTGGCTTGAGCGACGCAGGGTGAATCTCTTAATAGAAGGATTAGACTCAATCCTTGCCTATACATCAAACTCCAACCCCGGCATCTTGTGTTCATGCCCCATGTTTTTAGTTAAGTACACAACCTCATTACCCGACTTGGCATTTCTAAACAATTCGCTTGCCTGCCAGCCTCTCTTAAGACCCAAAGACCACCAGTAGCCCTGCAAGCCCCGTTCAGGACGAACCACCTGTGTCATAAGTAGGCTGCCAAATCCCGAAGTATAGGTGGCTTCTTCAATAATCTTCAGTGCTGCGTCATAGTTCTGTTCAGTTGCAGGGGCGACGTTGATGTACCCAATAACCAAAACCGCGCAACACGCGGGCATTTGCTGTGCCCTAAAGTGTACGGTAAAGTCCTTTGTAGCAAACGCACAAGATATTTGCTCCCAATCTAGGCTAGGTTTAGATGCGCTAGGCACTGTCTCACATTCAAACCCTCTATCTTCACACAGCTTCTTCAACACATCCACAAACACGTTGGGATGCAAAACACCATTTATTGCTGGATGTAAATCCATCAAAACCTCCCATTCTTAATCACGTTTTCTTGCGGAAAATGTCTATAGGTATGCTCATAAACCCAAGCAGAGGCAAACTCATCATCCACAAGCTTTCGAGTATAGGTAATCCCATTGTTCTCGATTTGGTCAAGCCACGGCCAGAGCTTCTCAGGAATTTCCCAAAGCTCCCCGTGTACCTTATCCTCAAGATTGGCAGTAAACCTTAAGCCAACTCCGCTATACTCTCTGCCATCATTGGGATGCCCTTCATGGTCCCAGCGTCGGCCAATGCCGTAGAGAACAGCGCTATTAAGCGTGGCCTCTTGGAGGAACTTAGCTCCATAATGCGATACGTCCAGCTCGTATCCGCGCTTTAGAATGCCGTAAACGAATAGCCTGTTGTTCATTGTTTTCCTTTCCATACCCCACAGACTCATACAGACCGTCACTTACAAGGTTGTGTCCTAATTTGTCCTACACCAGAGTTATGTATTTGCCCCGCCGGACAGCTATTGATCCCTTACTATAAACGCGCGTGAACGGAGTTACTGGTACTAAGTACGTTCACAAAGTCACGCTCATAAGGGTAGTCTCCGCACTTTAATGTTGACAAGTCACCCTCCCTGACTCAGAAGATAAGTTGCTCCAAGAAGGTGTTAACCTCCTCCCAACCCGTAAGGGCCGCTGGAACAGTTATCGCAAATTGCGTTAGCATCCTGAAATGACGGTCTGTATCAGTCTATGGAGTTCCTTTCTCACATTTGGCAGCGGCTATATGACATTCTGCCCGCGTGCAAACATGGATACCCTTCATTTCTAATACCGCAGGTCTACCACACGTACAAGTCATGTCTGTGTCTAGCACACCTACCCCGGCACAGTAGTTACACGCACCGTTCATAAAGTGGGCAAACACATCGCATATTTGCCTGCCTTTACACATTGGACATGGAAATTTCACAATCCCCCTTGATCCCACCTTGCCCAAGCTACTTTTGCATCGGGTATCCAGTCATCCTGAAAGTGCCAATTCCTTGCAAAATCTTCCGGGTAGGGCACAACAGCTTCCAAGCCAACATTGCATAATGCAAAAACACGCTCTATACAGGCCTCTTCCGCAGCGGGATACGTCTGCTTCAACAGCCACGTAAACAAACCCCGATTCCGCCATATAATCCGGCGAGCTTGATCCACATCGCAGCTTTGAATCGTATGAATTGTCTCCTTCTCATCCCCCGCCCAAAGCTTCCAGTAACGCGAACGGGCAAACTGTACGCAAGTCCTGCCAATATCCCAAGTCAACTGCATAATCCGTGGAGAAGCCAACCACCAATTCGACAGAGTACGGTATTCAACTCCATATCCTGTGGCATAATTAGGTGCCCTGTACTCTCCCGGTAAGCCATAGAACTTCCGTCGAACAGGATCATCCCAGTTTTGAGCCACGCCTACCGCCCAGACGCCGAGAATCATATCCAATGTCTTGATAATCTTCTCGTAATTTGGCTTAGTCCTCTTCCACGTTCCAAAGTGCATATGCCCACCCGCAAAGCGGAACTTCAACTGTCGAGCATTGGGTACCTTCATTCCCGCTAAGTTATAGGCATTAAAACTCGGCTGACAACCAAGCTCTACGTGTGCGTGCTGTGCCGTTTGAAGTGTTTCTACTGGAATCTTAACCACATTCTTCAGAGTCAATCGTCCTTGCGGGTTAAACAGCTTAACCTTATCCGCCAACAGCATTAGCCGATCTCGCGTTTCTTTAATAAGATTATTCTGACAGTAATGGGGCTGAAGATACTTCCATTCAGCTTGGAAGCCATCCCAATACAACAACGCACGACCCGTGTTGGGTGGCAGGAAGTTAAACGCGGGAATCAGCTCTTCCCCTGCCATAACAAACATCTCCGGGTCAGCCCCAAAGGTTAATTGCTTCCTTTTAGCTAGGACACCTTCCATACTCTCACCTTCCATTCTTGGCTAAATTAGTGCTTCCCAAAGCTGTACATCAGCCTTAGTTGCACATTACCCGATACTGCCGTATTCCTTGCGCATGTGACGGGGCCTAAGCTACCATCACACGCTGGATTGCCCTGCTCAAGGATACGTCCCAGTTCATTAACCAAGCCAAAATGTAAGCACCCGTGATTAGAACAGCCAAGAGTAGTGTCAACTTCAAAAACTCCCCCGCGAAAGTGCGATGTTTCAAGCCCATTTCTCACCCCGTTGTGAAACTCTTGCTGATAAGCAAAGGTAAGCTGCGTATCAGAGCCTACTTTAACAGTCACTCCACCGAGTACATAATCCGCGTGCTTCTTAGCTAAAGTTACCTGATATCGGGTATTTTCGTATCCGGATGTCAGGCCTAGCTTGGAAGCCACCCAGAGGGTCCCAGTAGAGATAGATTCATTAGCCCATCCATTGCCAAGAGCTATGTGATTCTCTAGGCTAAGAGTATCTCTACTCAAGAAAGTTATGCGCTTGATTGCAGCACTTATCTCCACACTAGGACCCAAGCTAAGATTTGGTCCTATTTGACCCTGAGCACCGACGGCTAATTTAACTTGTCCGTATGTAGGGCAGGCAGCTAGAACACTAGCAATCATTCCAAGTAGAAGCTTTTTCTTGGTCATTTCTCCCATTTCACTTTCCCGGTGCCGTGGCAGTCGGGGCAATCAGTAGGCCCCCGGTAAAATCCTAGGAATCCTGCTCCACCGCACGTCCCGCACACCGCTTCCGGCTGCGATTTAACATCTACTTTAAGGAACCGTTGTGGATTGAATCTCATGCAAGTTTCACATCCGCAACTAGAGTCGTGCATCATGGCTTCTCCTTCGGCTGCGCTGGCCTGACGCACTTAACTGGCGCATATTTCCTAAGACGGTGCTTTGTTTCCCCGACATGATGCTTGCTGAACATCTTCATAATTCTATCGGCAGATGATTTCCAATACTCGACACGAAGAATCCGCCACCGCTTTTCTTTGGGAGCACGGCACTCGATGACCCACAAATTCATATTTGATCCTTCGGCTGCGCCGGCTCGGCTGCGGCACGGAGTTCTTTGATGCGCTCCGATTCCCACAACGGCCAATTCTCTCTATCTATCTGCCACAACAGAGCCTCTTCCAGCCTCACCCTCACATCCCTGCGCTCCATTGCCTCCGCAATATCCTCGCCATGTGTCTCAGCAAATTCCTTCCGCGTCATGCGCTCGTAGTCATTGAGATAACACAGGAAATCCTTGTACTCCTTTTCCTGAATGATACGTTTATCCCTGCGCTCAAGCTCTGCGGCTGCTGGGGCGGGGATGAGGGAGAGGATGGCTTTTCGTATCTGTTTATTATTGTCGTAACAGTGTGTTTTGAAATGTTCAGCCGCTCGCGTCAGCGCACTCGCCACAGCAGCGTCTAGCTCGGCTTGGCTATAGGTGCGCTCAGGCATATGCTCGGCAGCCAACTTGCGAAGTTTTTCTTCAGCTATCACCAGACAGCGTATACAGCCCTGTTCCGAAAGATAATAAGATTGGTGCTTTTCACAGAACATCACTCACCTTCCTTTAGGATCGCGTCGAGTTCCATTGCACACGTAGCTTGCGCCCTATCCCATTGTGTCTCGTCCATGTGTGCATACTGTCCAGTAGGCAGGTCTGAGGTCCACTTCGCGCTCAACTCCCTCAGCTTCTGCACCAGCTCCGCGTGGCGGGATTCGATGGCGTCTATGGTGTCAAGCAGATTGTACTGAGCGTAAATGCTTAGGCTCATAGTTCTGCCATTCTCCAAATCATCTCGCAGAAATTTCACCTGTTCCTTCGTCAACTTCATGTTATTCCTCCCCCAGTAGCCGTAGGGCGCGGATATCAGCCGCCAGCCCAACATGATCGTCCCTATCAGCCTCAATAGCAGCCCTCTCCCGCATCTCCCTTGCGCCCTCCTTGCGGGCCTCACTCTTCTGAATATCACACCATTCCAAGTCGTGATTCATGCGGTACCATTCCAAATCCGCAATCCGCTTATCCTTCTCGGCCATCAACTCGCTCGCGCTGGCGGCTCCGGCTTCAAAGGCTGCCTCTACCTCAGCCTCAAAAAATCTTTCATCGTTTCCATCATCCCAATCATGATCTTCACGTGTCCAATTCCAGCGCACGAACGCTTCGTTACTCATCGCTTTCCTCGCTTTGGTCGTGGGCCGATCTCTCGGGTTGTGAGGGGGCGAAGATGAGATGTTAAGTAATATGAACCGTCGGAAAGAGCACAATAATACCCAAGTTTACTGACTTTCGTCACGACCAAATGTTTCGGCAAACTCCCGTTAGTTCTGCACACCACCTGCCCAACTCTAAACTTCGGCTTTGGCTTTCTCATCGCTTTCCTCCCTCACCATAATCCGGGATGCTCCCTTGTTGAACTTAAGAATGCTTTATAGAGAAGCCAATTTGATTGGCCTCTCGAAAAACACCTTTCTAAACAACTATTCTACTACTTAGCTTTGTACTCCCCTGTACTGTTCAAAGGAAATGGACTTACAATTACTCTTGGTTCCACATAAACAGGATCAGGTTCACCTTTTGGGCCTGCACAGATTACCCATGTGCCTTCCGCTGTGGGTGGCATAAATAAGCCATTGGGTTCAGCCTGTGGCATAGCGTGGGAACGAACATTAGCAGCAGCTACCTGCCAATACTGCGGATTCGAAAATTGAACTCCATAAGGTAATCCATACCCAATGGAGTCACAAAGATGCCATAATTTGCCATTCATATCCGGTACATAAGCAAATGTAGCAAGGTTACTGTCCCGCATTTCATAGAGCTTGCGAACCAGCTTCATTTCCGTAAAATTTGTTATTCCCGGCATACCTACTTGTTTACTAGCTTCTGACAGCATACTTGCTTGTTGCTGAGATACTTTTTCGTCGGTGGAGGGACTTTTACCACATCCAATTAGACTAAAAGCTACAGCGCAAGCCAACGCTAATCCTAGACTAGTCAATAACGACTTTTTTGTCTTCATCATCGCTCCGTCTGCAAACGAAGCAAGAAACTCTGCAAATTCTCAGGCAGCTTTGTCTCATCCACCTGACTTGCTTCGGTTAGAATAGTCTGTCGTAAAGCCGCTTTTTGATCTCCTATAGCTGAATCATAAGCTAAACGAAGTCGTGTAAGATACTCCGTTTTACCTTGAATATAGCTCGCGGTATTTACAAAGACTTCCCGTTCAGCATTAGCCCGCTTAGGTGCCCAGAACTTATAGGTGAACAAATCCCCACCCGTTGCCAAGAATCCAAGCCCAAAAGTAACTACGCCTATTGCAAGAACTCCACCAACTATACGTGGTAGCGTCCACATAGCCTCTTTCGAAACATCCCGAAAGTCATCCCTATAAGTCATCTATCCTCCCTCTCCCCCAACATCAAAATACAATCCATCAAGACATTGGGATACAAAGTCATCCACTTCTGAAGCTACTTCCTGTTCTTCAACCTCAGGCTTCGGCTTTGGGCTGAACCTGTCCCTCAGCTCCCGCATCCTGCGCCTGATTTCGCTCAATGGCGTTTCCAGCGGCATTCTTTTCGCCATTAAAACCTCCCTTTGATTTGTGAAACAACCGCTTGAGTAACTGCCTTTTCCTGCGCTCATCGGCCCGCTTAATCACACGTTCTTCGGTCAAATGAGGAAAGCCAATGAATTCATAGGCCATCTTACGCCTCCACCCCTGTAGCTAAGGACCCTGCGGGTGGGTTGACCTCAAGGACTTCCTCAACCGTATTAAGCACCTTAGGCGGGTAAGCCACGACAAACTCCGTGTGCCACCCTTGTTCACTCTTAAGTGCCTCACTGTACTTCACGACATGCGGGTGAGTCTTGCGCAGCAACTCCCACCGTGCATTACGCTCTTCTACAGTGTTGAATGTTTCCCGAACAAAGCTCACTGACACCTCCCGTAAATTAAATTTCACCTCTACGTATGTGCCTGAGTACCACGGTGTTCTTTACCTTAGGGCTGCCCGCCTTCACTTTCCTTGCAGCATCCCTATCCTGCAACATAAGCCGTGTGCCGAACAGCTTGCCCTTCAGCTTACGGCGAACTCTTTCAAAGGTTGCTGTCGCATTCAGCGAAGCCATGCCACCCAAAGGCTGTCCCTCTATCAAGGTAACAAACAGCCTGCCCACAGTAGTAGCATCCGGCCCTTGAAAGTAATCCATAACCTCATGCAAGGCCTCTATGTGTTGATCTAACCGCCCCACATACGGATCACCCAGAATAGCCGCAGAGAGGCAACCTTCAGCTCTGTCCACAGCCTCAAGATCAGCTTCATACTGTTCCCTTCCATAAATGCCCATGTTACACCCCCTCATAGGCAATCTGAAGCAATCGCCCGGTGTCAAACAGAGTCTTTTCCAACGCTACGTTCATATCCGCTGCCATTACACCAGCAGTAATCTCATCCTGTCCAACAGCCACAGGAGCAGCGAAAGACAACCCGTCATGCTTAGATCGAAGGATAACCAGCCAAGTTTCTTTAACCTTGAGTGCTTCAAATGTAGCCATGTGGCCTCCAGTGCAAAATTTTCCGCGCCGTGTAAATTTTACCGACCGCCGCGTTATATTGATGCCGCCGAAAAACCGCCGATGCGGTCGCCGTTTATATTTTTCCGGCCCCTATATCAGGGCACATACACACATTTATCACCCTCACAACAAACTCTTCGCAAGCTCCCGTCAGGGGAACGCTCAAGGTCACAGTATACCTGCGGCCCACTCACATGATAGGTTGTGCTGGATGCGGCACAACCCGTCATTAAGCCACTCAGTATACTAATCAGTAATACTCTGATACGTTTAGCTGTCATGTTCCTATCCTTAAGCAATCGCTCACCTCTCCCCAAGGGACTGATTAGAGCGAAAGCTTGAAGATATAACAAGTCTTTACCTTGAGCACTCCTATTGTATTACCTGCTCCAACTCCCACTCCCACTCCAACTCCTACTCCTACTCCTACTCCCACTCCAACTCCCACTCCTACTCCAACTCCTACTCCTACTCCTACTCCCACTCCAACTCCCACTCCTACTCCTACTCCAACTCCCACTCCCACTCCAACTCCCACTCTCACTCAGGCGGATATACCTGTTTCGCCTGCTGCGCAATTACTTTCCAACTCCAAAGGACTCTATTGCCTGTGTTTGAATATACCACGTTTCCGCATGGAGCTTTTGTTCGTCTTTGAAAACCTTTGCGCCGTACTCCCCAGTCTCGAACACAATGGCGGGATCAGTCAAAAGCACAAAGGTTGCATTAACTCCCGTCAGTACCCCAGAATAGAAGTAATTCGCGCACATAATCAATACGCGCTTTCCTATCAAGGATTCCAACCCTTTCTCATCCACTTCAACTATCTTTTTCATGTTCTCTCCTTAAACCTTAATCTTCTGTATTGTCTCCCATCCTGCTTCCCACATACTCTGATTCTTCTGCCTATAACAGAACTCAAAGTATATCTTCAGCAGAATCTCTGCAATTACCTTGTCAATATCCTTAGGACTTCGTTGGGTTATCATGTTTAAGCTCCCTATCAAGCAATAAACACTTCCTACAGCGTTTGAAGAATCTGCAATTAGCCGTTGTCCGGCCCTTCACTGGTGCATGTGCCCAATCTTTCTTACACTCAGGACACTCATGCCAACAGACATCAGCGCGGGTTAATGCCAATACTGGATTTAGCGATAAGTCTTTGTTCATGGCTCAGCAGCTCCCTACAGCAGGTTAGGTAATAAATCATGTGTGCATCGGCCTCAAGGTTCCGAAAAGACTCAGGTGAACGCCTAATATCCCAAGTGGCCTCAATGTAGCTATTGTTTTTCAAGGTAAGCCACCTGTATTGCTTCGTATACCTCATTCGGAAGCTCAGCTTGCAGCGGTTCCTGATAGATATACCAGCCCTCTCGATCATAGTACAAACCCACTTCGAGCGGAGCCGCAACTACAAACTCAGCTCCAAAGTAAACCTTCACCTGCTTGTTAGGCAGTAACTCACAGACAGCAGCCTGATCTACCTTGCCCTCATCAATCCATCGTTCCGTTTTAGGCAAGGCTGTAACAAACTTGGTGCCCACTTCCACATGCATCTTATCCTTCACCTTGTTTGCCTCCCTCTGTGACTGGCTGTAAGACCAGAGCAAACAGCGCGTCCTACGGTGAAGTCCACTTGCAAGCCTTAGAGTTACCGTAGGCAGTTTGCTCTGGCCTCATCAGCTAGTGTGTTACACTAGGACTAGGTACAGTGTCATCTGTACCTAGTTTCGGCCTTACTTACTCGCAACCTCCGCGATGCCCCCGCATGACACCATCACAGCCGTTGGTGTGAGATGCTTAAACGTGGGATCACCGCCATTCTGGCAGGTAATCACCGCTTCAGTCACACTCAGATGCGTAAGTTTATACATGTACTTCAGCTTAGGCGTCTGAGCATAGGCTGTCGCACCAAACAACGCGATAGCCAGCCAGAGATATGCTCGTTTCTTCATGCTTTTCCTCCCTTAGTGATCTAGGTACATCCCCAAGGGCATAGACTGTATCAGCAGTTATGCCCTTGAGAGATACCTACATCAACTCACAAGCTAGCTTGACGGTAAACTCTACCGCCTCAGCCTTAACCTGATACAACTTCGCCATGCTTCGCAACACAGCCATGTCCCGTGCCTTAGCTAACACGGCAATTCTCTTTGCCATGCGCCTAGCATATGCTAGGTTACTGCGAACAAGCCGCACACGCAATGCCTCTGCATGATTAGCAACACTCACGTCAGACCTTAGCCCTGCTCTGTAACTGGCGATCATGGTACACCTCTCACGTAGGATTAAACTAAGCGTACAATGAGAGGCACAGGTATTATCCTGTGCCCCTGATGTAAGCTCAGGTTATTCAGCAGCCTGAGTAGAAGCCTTGATTCCCAGTTCAAGAATGCCATTCTTGAATGAGAGCAAGTGTTGGTTCTCGACAATGAAGCGTACCATCGGTGTGTCCTTGAGCTGATCTACGGGCAAGCCCGTAGCGAACACCAGCAGCTTAACCCATGTCTCGGCATAGTTCGTCGTGGGGAAGCGGCCAGTACCGTACACCGATATTCCACCCTTTTCCCCGATCTTCATGCTGAGTCCGGGGGTATTGCGCTTCGTCTTAGCCTCAAGCTCCAGAATGTATGCCTGAAGTTCAGCCGTTGTCATGCCAGTAGTGTCTCTCATGTTACTCCATTGCGGTAAGACTAACAGGGCAATGTCACGTTCGGTGCTGCTGTTGGTCGCCGTGGTGATGTGCCGCGTTGCCGTTTGCCGCTTGCACCCCTTATAATTTTTCGGCGGCCCGCGTCTAGCGCAAAGAATGGAATTGGGAAAAGTATCGGCTTAGAGGATTCCTTTGATGGGGATTATAGATGGTGCAGCCCCGGCAAAATATTGAAAAATCAGAACTTAGCTCCCATTATCGTGCTCATTATAGGGCACTTAAAGGTACTTATTATCAACAAGTTACGGGCGCGAGTAGGTACGAGTTACTCAGACGTGGGACCCGAGGGGTGGAAAGGGTGGTAGGCCCTCATGTATCTCATTCTAAAGGACATAACTCTGTGAATGTGGGTCCCATCTATATGCCCCTATGTCATTGAATGCATGGGACTTACCTAGCCCCGGAGCCTCTTAGCCCCTGAAATAGCCCCAAAGTATCATCCGGATTACTCCCCGGAGGGTTTCGGGCAAAAACCGCACCGAAACCTACCACCCCAAGGGTCCTGATCTTCCCTTAGCTTGCATTGCCGTAGGCAAACCACGTGGGCTGCCGGAGCGCCAGCGGAGGGCAGACCGATTTGGCTAGAATTTTTCTAGAGCTAGTATAGCGCAAGCCGTGCGCAGGTCATGCGCTAGTTAAGGTGTACTAGGATTCTAAAGGAGTTAAAGTCCTTTAGATTCAAATAGTTAACTTTTTCTGAAATTTCGCTAAAAATAATTTTACTTTTGTTGATTCTAAAGGACTTATTTGAAAAATATTTTGTCACAAAATGCTCGCTAGAACGTAACTTTGGTGTAGACCAAAAGTTACTACGAGTCGCACGCAACCGCCGCTTGGTGCGGCGATGCTGTTGCGGCCCCAAGCCGACTCTACGTAAAAACGTCTACACCTAGTTAAGGCCCTCCGTGTGTCTACATGATAAGACTATATCATCTATGGACTTCTGAGAACCGGATGTTTAGCTTTGGCTTGGTCACATTTTACTTTATAGAAGGTTACTTTCAGTTTAAGTACGCAATGGGCTTCTCAGTTTGTAACTTTGGGGTTGAGGTAGCGTGGGGCGAAAGAGACTATGGGAAGACCGGAGAAGCTAGAAAACTGGCTGATTGAGGCTGCGGAGGTTATGGCCCGTGAGGGTGTTACTCTTAGGGAAGCCGCAGGGATGCTTAATCAGGATGTCACCGCAGATGAGTGTGATGTCATTGTACGCCGTAAGAGTTTCCATAGATTACTTTGGGAGTCTAGGTTAAGGTACTTTAATCAGTTAGCTGTTGACCCAAACTTTAAGAAAGATACTATAATAGGCAAGCTCGTCACCCTAGCTCAACGGTTGGAAGACCGGGGAGACTATGATAAGGCAGCCGAAGCCATCCTTAAGGCTGCCAAGGTCGCTGGGTTCGTGGGTCCGGAATCAACTGTAAGTGTGTTTGGAGAGCTGAGTCAGGCTGATTTGGACAGTATTAGACGCAAAGTTGAAGAGGGTGCAATAGGTGTCAAGTCAAGACCGAACTGAAAAGATCACTCAAGCCCTCGGTGAACTTGAACGTATGTCCCCTCAGGAGCAGCTTGCTGCTCTAGACATCCTTCAGGAACGTAGGGTAAAGAAGAACTATATTCGTTACTTCCAACCGTGGGAGCCGGATCAGGCTGAGGCGGTTAAGCAGTTTACCCAAGACATTAAGGTATTTGGCTTGCTCGGGGGAAATAGAAGTGGAAAGACCATCCTCGGAGCTTTCATCTGTGTTGCGTGGTGTCTCGGAAAAGATTACTTCAAGGGCGAACCAGCTTGGAAATGGGTGGAAAATCTCCCTATTCCTAAGGGACCAGTCAACGTCTGGGTCGTTGGAGTGGACTTTCCTACTCTGCGCGATGTTATATGGCATGAAAAATTACGTTTTGGAAAGACCCATCCTGCTTTCCTCCCTGACGATTCCAATGTCGTTAGTAACATCAGGGACGGTGACTTCCAGATTTTCTTCAAGAATGGAACAATTCTTACAGGAAAGTCTGCGGAAGCTGGACGAGAAAAGTTTCAAGGGGCAAGCGTAGACCTCATTTGGATTGATGAAGAATGCGAAAAGGATGTCTACGATGAGTGCTATCAGCGAACCATTGACTGTTCGGGCAAGATTCTTCTTACGCAGACACCCCTTACAGATATCAACTCTGGAGTACGAGAACCTTGGGTATTCGACCTCTATGAGGAATGGCTCGCAGGAGATAAGTCCCTTTGTTTCTGCCAGCTCTCAACTCTTAACAGCCCTTTTATCTCCGCTAAAGACAAAGAAGAAACACTAAAGAAGTGGGAAGGCACGCCAGAAGAAGGCGCACGGCTATATGGCAAGTTCGTTCGCAGATCAGGGCTTGTATACCCAAACTTTAGCAAAGCTGTCCATATTGTCAAGCCATTCTCGATACCACGATATTGGACGAGAGTCGTATCTATTGATCCCGCTGCTACTGGGATTACTGCTGGCCTGTGGCTCGCTATTAGTCCTGAGGGTGATTATTTTGCTTTCAGAGAGTACTATGAGCGGGAAAAGACAGTAATTGAACACGCCAAGAGTTTAATGATGCTCGTAGCTGGGGAGCCCATTGACTATTGGTTACTGGACCCCACATGGGGTGGACAACGAAATGCCGAGAATCACAAGAATGGAGCACAGCTTTATCGAGAAGCTGGAATCCCCGTTAGACTGCCCGATGTTGGGAAAGACTTTGGACTCAATGTTAGCCGTGAGTACATCACCGCTACGGTCACTCCGGGCTCAAGACATCCGAAATTTTATTGTTTTGAAGGGCTTCCGAACTTTGAACATGAAATAACTCACTATACTTGGGATACTTTTGGTAAGGGTGAGCAGAAGGGGCTCAGCAAAGAAAAGCCTCGTAAACGGAATGACCACCTCATTAACGCTATGCAGTATGCCATGTGCCTTCGTTTGAAGGGGGCAAAGCGACGAGGTGAAACGGATGGATGGTTTGGAATTGATCCTGAAGCTGCTAAGAAAAGAACAGCTTTAGTATCGTACACTTAAGGAGAGAACATGATTGTTTCATTTATTACTGGACAGGCTACTGGCTTGGCAATTGGTTTTGTAGCGGGAGCTTTCACTCCCAGTATTGGACGTAAGATTAAGTCCTTTTGGGTGAAGGAAACGCAGAGTGGCATCAAAGCAGTTGAAGCAAAGGCACAGGCTGTTTCTACGACTGTGAAGACTGATGTTTCAAAGGTTGCTTCTAAACTCTAATGTTTACACGTCTTTTACTGCTGAGTGGACTATTGCTAGGGGCTACGTGTCTTTCAAGTCCCTTAAAGGCACAGCAGCAGAGCTTCCCGGGTGGAGGTAGCGGAGGTTGTGGTACATTACCTACTACTCCTAATGGGGTGGCACAGGTGTGCACTTCTACGCCTTCTGGGGGTGTAGGGCAAGCAGGTGTTTTTACATTGGTAGGAACGGTAGGACGTACTGTTTCAGGGGCTTCCGATACGATTCTTTGTTCGGGTACCCCAAATGATAGTGGAAATTATGTACTGTACACCAATGCAGGGGCAGTAGCTGTTACACTTGGGCAGGCAGGTACGAGCTGCTTCACGAATAATTTTCGGTTCGGAATCAAGACTGGAACAGGTGCTACAGCCACTATTACTCCCGGAGGTGGACAAATAGCCGGAAGTAATGGTACTTTAGGGGCTAACTTAGTTGTTCCTCCTTCAAGTACGGCAATTTGTTATAGCTGGGATAATGCGAATTGGCAATGTTCAGTCATTCCTCCCGGAGTTTCTCAACCGTTCAGCAGCTTGACCACTACCTGTGCAGGCGCACAGACGTGGGCGCTTGGCAGCGCGTGGGTAGCAAACGCTTCCATCACCATCACAGGAAGCTGCACGCTAAATCTAACGAATCCACTCGCAGGCGGGAATTATGTGCTGGCAGTCACGCAAGGCTCGGGCGGTAGTCACACGCTGGCTCTTGGCACAGGTTGCATATGGAAAGTAAGTGGCGGCGGAGCGGGAGCAATCACTCCTAGTACGACGGCGGGAGCGATTGACGTGCTGGCATTCACCTACGACGGTACAAATTGCTATGCGAATTACAACAAAAACTTTAATTAGCCTGCTTTGCTGCCTGTTGACGGCCAACTGGACGCTGGCGCAGAACGCTGCGTTCTTTGGGTCGAATGTAGGGGTGGCGGGTGGGGGTGGATTTACTTATGTGCAATCTGTGGCTCCCGCGAGGGTCACAGGAACCTCAATCACATGCAATATGACATCCACCGTGGCGGGAAATTTAATCGGGATAACAGCATTCACCCCCAGTGGAGGCGTAACCGGAAATTCTGTGACTGATAGTGCGAGCGAAACTTACATTTTCCCTTCCGGGCAGCATGGCTATCTATTCACTTATTTCAAGGAAAACAATGTTGGCGGCGTGACGACGATAACCTTCAGCAGCACTTCTAGCCAAATCACAGGAGCGATCTGCTTCGAATACAGCCCGGGAAGCGGTTCTCAAGATGGAAATTTAATTGATGGAAACCTGCAAAGCGGAACCACATACACAAGCGGAGCACTGACTGGAACATCTGGAACGAGTGATCTACTTCTCGGATTCGTTATAAATCGAACTAGTTCTAGTGTGACGCTTACTCCCAACGCTCCATTTTCTGTCAGAAAGGAATATGTGGATGCAGGTGCTGGTGATCGCTACAGTATGGTTGATGCTCTAAATACATCTCCAACTAGTGTGGCAAACTCAGGAAGTTTTTCGAGTGGAACAAATTCTAATGACGCTTCGATTATCGCTTTTAAGTAGCCTTGTTATCTGTGCCCTTGCAGCCATTCCTGCGCGAGCACAGGTTGGCACCGTCCTCGGCGCACCGGGAACGTGTGTTCGTACATTCTACATTGACTTTGCAACTGGCTCCGACGCAAACAATGGAACGGCAAAAGGAACTCCGTGGCAGCACAGTCCCTATATGACGGGATGGACGGGTACCTACACTCACGCAGCAGGCGACTGCGAGATATTTAAGGGCGGCGTGACATGGACAAATGGAGCGATGCCGCTTTATGTGCAAGCGGCTGGAAGTTCCAGCCACGAAGATTATTACGGCGTGGACCAGACGTGGTACACGGGTGGAGCGTGGGCTAGGCCAATCTTCGATTGCCAGAGCACGGTGGGATGCAATGTAGTCATTCATCAGGCAGGCGGAGAATCTTATATTACCTATGACAGCTTAGAGCTTCGCGGCGCGTGGCTTGCAGCCAATGTGAACGGCTGGACTTTCTATTCGAGTGATGGTGCGGGAAACACGATCCTGAATAACCTCTACATCCACAACTGGAGAATGTCCCATACGTGGACAAATGATTCGGCAGTCGGTGGAATCTATTTCAACACAGATACAGGCTCTTTCGATGGAAACATAGTCCAAAACACTCTCATTGATAATAGCGACGGTGGCTACATGGCAACTGGAGACGGTTCAGTTCAGACGGCCAGTGCTGGAGGTGTTGCGGTCAGATCGCCACAAGATTTAGTTTTTAACGAAATCCGCAATGTTAGTTCCTTCGTGCTGCACGGTGGAAGAAACGTGCACGATAACTTCCTTCATGATTCGGTTTCTTCGTGGGATGGTACATATCACACGAATACTTTTTATATAGATTCTTGGCAGAACGGAACGATTACCATTCCTGAGTATGTATATCGTAATAGAATCGTAAACTCAAACGCAAATGCAGCAGAATTATACCCCAGTCCATGCTACTTTGCTTCTCAAGTATTGACAATCACGGAATACTATTTTGACAACGTGGTTATGCACTCATCTAATTACGGGGTAGATATTGATGCCAATCAAACTGGATGCGGTAATAACACAGCCAATCTATATTTTTATAATAACACAATTCAAATCCCTAGTTCTAATTTAACAGGCTGCGCCCGTGCGACGCCGCGATCTGGAACGAAGATCAACAATGTGATTTGGACGAATAATCACTGTATCTATGACAGTGGTGGTGCGGTAGATTTCAGCAATGCCACTTCCAGCAGCCAGACAACCAGCATAATCGAGTCAAACGCTAACGCCACGACCTACGGCTATTCCTTCGTCAGTACTGGCTCAACGCTTAATTACGCACCGACAAACGCAACCTGTAATGGCAACTCTGGCGCATCCACCTGCACAATTTCCAACGGCACCAATCTCAACTCCACATGCTCAGGATCGCCACTCAGCCCAAATCTGTGTGAGGACATTAATCTGGTTGGTAGACCTTCGGCGTGGGACATTGGCGCGTATCAGTATTCATCCGGTGGTGGAGGCGGAGGGTGTCCGTGCGGCGTTCCGGTAACTTCTTTTCCTTATTGGGTAAAACAACCATTAGAAATTTGGGTACATTAAATGGCACTCTATAGAGGGGAGCATGTATATCCCCAAGTAGCTCATTTTCAAACGACGCAAGCCCCCTCTTTTCCAGTAGCAGGAGATGTCTGGTATGATGTATCTTCTAAGACTCTTCTAGCTAATATAAACGGAACGGTAGTAAGTCTTGGTGGAGGGGCTATTGCTTCTGTCAACCTAACAGGACAGACAGGGACAATAGGTAGTACAACCTTATTTGCTGTTCCTTCCAATGGAGCAGGTATCTATCAAGTCTTTGCCGATGTTATTGTCACTACCGCAGGTACAGGCGGAACCGTAGCAGTTAATGTGAGCTGGAACAATGGCACCACAACTGCGGGGTTAAACAGCGCAGCCTTCCCCCTAACCTCTCAAGGTGAACAAGCTGCCCTACTTGGAAACTTTTATTCAACGGGAAGTCAGAATATAACCTACAGTACTTCAGTTGTAGGAGCAACAGGAAGTCCAATCTACGCATTGAGACTGAGACTGATCTATCTAGGATAACATGTGAAGCTAATCCGAATTCCATACTGGTACTTGCTGTTGGGTCCTACATTACTGGGAGCATTGGGCTTTCTCTTAAATGCCTCGGTTATGGCGGCAAACCACGGCCAGATGCCTGTATTGATTCCGGGGGGCTGTGGAATGGATGTTACGGTAGCTGATGCGCTCCATTCCTGTATGACTGCTACCACACACCTTAAGTTTCTCGCGGACTGGCTTGTCATTAAAGATATGGGAGTAGCGAGTCCGGGAGATTTTCTTGAATGGGCAGATGATGCAGCTTTAGTTCCTTGTTTAGCGGCATGGATAGCTCTGATTTTCAAAGAGTTAAACTAGGAGAATACATGTCAGCTAGACCTATTGCATACTTTGTTCGGCATGGAGAAACTTCTGGAAATGCTGCGAATACCTTTAGGGGAAAGATTGACTTTCCTCTGACGGATGTGGGTAAGCAACAGGCTAAGGAAGTAGGAAAGTTCTTCAAGAGTCTTGCTATTAGTGCAGTATATGCTTCTCCTAAGAAACGCACTATGGACACCGCAGAAGCTATCGCACTTCCCAAGCAACTGAAGATTCAAACAGTAGAGGCCTTTAAGCCTATTGATGTTGGCTTTTTATCCGGTCAACCCAAAGATGAGCATACAGATGTAATGGATTACTTCGATAAGAATCCCCATGAAAAGATACCTATGGGAGAATCCATTAACGAGTTTCGAGCACGAACTCAACCGCCTCTTAAGAAACTATTAGTTGAGGGGGCTCAAGCAAAGGACCCCGTAGTTGGAGTTGTTCATTCCAGTATCATACATGAAGTCAATCATATTGTCTCTGGGGATCATAATCAAACTCTAGTCAAACCCGGAGGCATTATTGGCGTGTTTAAGCATCCAACTAAAGGTTTAGAGATCAAGGCCTTACTACATCCTGAAAAGGAAGAACAGGTACCTTATCATGGCTGAGCCACAAATTGAATACCGTTTTACTTCACTTGCACCCGATTGTGAAGGTAATCATAGATTTTATGCTCTCGAAGAACTGATAAGTGACGAGAGTACAAAGACTTCCCTCATTGCCTTGGCCTGTACTCAATGTGGAAGTTTGGTAATTCACAAAGTACACGCCTAAAGAAAAGGAAAAATAAAATATGGCTATTCCTGCACAGAACGTAACATGGTATGGACCCGCCCTTGCTCAGGGTCAGCTTCAATCTCAGGGTGGTATTTCTGGATCGCAATCCAAGGCAGTTGTAGGTTCGGCTACCTTCGTGGGTGACGGGGCCACGACTACGGCAACTTTGAACTGGATTGATGGTGTTCAGAAGCCCTTTCAGACAAACGTGGTTATTCCTGTATCCTCGGTTACAGCTCCGGCTACTATTGGGGGCGTAGCAAACCAAGCGGTGTATACAGGCGTTGGTGCCTATGGTCAGTTGAAGGTAGGTCAGTCTATTACCTTCGGTGGCTTCACTAACGCGGGTAACAACGGTACATTCACGATCAACGCGCTTACAACCTCAACCATTCAAGTCACAAACGCCTCCTCTGTGGCAGAAAGCAATCCTGCTGCTACTGTGACGTTTGCTATCGCTACAAGTGCTCTTGTGGGTGGTGTTGTACTCGCTCGCGCCATCGCAGGACCTTCCGGTGTTGCGGATACCGCTGCCAATACGATTACCTGCACTATCTCTACTCTAACTCAAACAGGCGGAATTGTGACCTTCAGTGCGGCTCCTGCTAACGCAGCGACTTGCTCTGTTATCGTCGAACTCTTCCCCAGTAACTAACGGATAAAGGACAAGGAGACTAAAAGACTATGCCTTTATTTCGTGACGAAAATCCCGCACTGGGACCAACAACTACCGTCAAAGAACTTTCTGGCTATGGCTCGGCCACACCTGTCGTAGCTTATTATAAACCCGGTACTAGGGAAATTCTTGACATTCCACTTGCTCCCGCTGGTACTATCACACAGTGGGCCTATCAAGCTCCCTTTACTTGTCAAGTTGTGGGAATGAGACTAAACTGGACCGTGCAATCAACAGGTGCTGCTAACCTGTCGGTGGTTCGTGTTACAGCGGACTCGCTTGCTCCACAGGCAGCTAATGGTACGACAGTCATTCTTCTGACCTCGGCTGTTGTATCCCTGCAAGGAACTGCCAATACTCGACAGAACTTGACGCTTTCAACGGCATCGGGTTCTCCCCTTATCCTCAATCCCGGAGATCAAATTGGCCTCTTCTCCTCAGCCTCGGCTGCTGGTCTAGTTGGCAACCTTCAGATTGAGCTTGCTCAAATCGGATAATCATGACGCTTCGAGGGCTGTGCGATAACAGCCCCAAAATTTAAATGATAATTCAAATCCTAGCCGCAGTGAACTGTGCTCTCGCTATTTATGATGCTAACTTAACACGTAGGCGCATACGAGACTTTGGTACAGGGTTTGAACTCAACAGACTGATTCGATGGCTGGCCACCCACACGGGTCCTGAGCTAGCGTCAGTCATAGGGATATTAGGACCCGTGGTCGGGTGGACCTACATCCTGAGCTATTTCAATCAACCTGTATTACTGGCTATTTGGGTTGGATATGCGTTAAAACGGTTTGAAATCCAGCTCTCTAGTGCGGTTTTTGAGAAGCGCGTTAGAGATATCAAGAAAATGCTGGAAGAATATCGCGGGGCCAACGAAGCCACCCTCCCTTCGGGCGAATCAACGCCTCCTGCCCCGCGTTCTATTTCAAGAGAGGGAAAGTAATGTCTATCATAAGTGAGAAGGACAGGGCTGATATACTTGCACTGGCAATGGACCCCAAGAAGGTTACATTGACCTGTGGGATTCATCATTATGCCTATGGAGGCAAGATGAAGCCTAACTTCAAGTGCAAGCGATGTATGTTCACTACCTTTATGGGTTTGATTGTAAATACTCCTCCTGATAAGCAACAAGAACAGCTAGAGATGCTTGAGTACTCTGTTCATGAGTTGATAGAAGCTGAAAAGAAAGGCTTGCTCAAGGACTTGCTTAAACATCCGGAAGTATACGTTAATGATGAACGCATTGGCGTTCCAAAGGAAGCAAACTAACAATGGCAACACTTACTGGAATTTTTACTCCGGATTACGCCAATACTGTCACCATAACAGGGAATGAAGCTACACTTGCAGCTAACGCGGTAAGTGGCCCTATTACTCTAGGGCAGCATCGTCTATTCATGCTCTCTGTAAAGGACACGACAACTCCAGCTAGTATCTCTCAAGTTTCTTTCACAATGGGTCTTTCTACTGGAACAGTCGCTCCTTCACCTACGGCCTCTTCCCCTTTCTTTAGTTTAACGCAAAATCTTGTGTTCGATACAGGAATGTATGACCAGATTAACCTCGGTAACTTTCACAATGGCGCGGATTCTATAGACTACTCTGTGGTTCTCTTGTCTAAATTCTAATGCCCTTTAACTTTGATGCAAACAACAATCTTGATGTTACCATCCAGAATGTTAACACGGGGGCTGGTATCTTAATACTTGCCTTACCTTTTGCGCGTGGGGGAACCCTTCTTACTCCCACAGCCCCTGTTAACGTCATTGTATGGCGTGCTCCGTTTAACTGCACCGCAACCGCAGTAAAGGGCTATGTCTCAGGGTCTACGGGCACTACTATAAATGCTCGTCGTAATGGTTCCCTACTCCTTCTTGCATCTGACTTAACCGTGAGTGCAGCAGATACTTGGATGGATGGAGGGGCTGTACAAAACACAGCTTTCTCCACCGGGGATAAGCTGGAAATTATGTTTACAAGTATTGGTGGCGCACCCTCAGAAGCAGCAGTACAAGTTGAATTTACGAGGCCCTAATGAGTACTCCATTAGCTTTACCTTCGTCTATTCCTACGCATAGAAAGTTCGATCACAGTCTCTCAGGTGCTGGTGCTCTTTGGATATACATATATTGCGCGAGTTGTGGGGCTGATGGCGGTAGAGTACTGGAAAATGACTATGACTTCGCCTTCTATTTATGTAATGACTGTGCGGATAAGTATGGTGATATAGATGGAATGTACATGGAGCCCGATCAGGTTTTTTGGAATAAGCTATACAATGCTCAGATGGAAGAATACGGGCGGTTGCTTACCCCAGAAGAAATTGCAATAGAACTACAAGAGAAAACTAGTCTAATGACAAAGTTGAAAAAGGAGTTAGTGTAATGCCAATGGTTTATACTTCATCTCTGGCGACGCCGGGGATTTCAACGTGTTCTGCTACTCCGAACACGGAAACTGATGCAATTTATCTCAAACCCGCTGCTAACGGACGAAGCGTAAACTTGCAGGCTGCTTACGTGATTGGACGAGCATCGGCCCTCACCACTATCTCAGGTATTGTCTTTCGTATTATGAAAGCCACAACTGCCTCAACTGTGGGTACAGCTACGACTCCTGCACCCAAGGATTCGGGTATGCAGGCGGCAACAGCTACTGCATCTACAGGGGGAACCGCTTCGTCTACTGGTCGAACCAACCATGTTATCTTTGGTTGCGGTGCGGCTGGTCCCGGAGGATGGGTTGCTCCAAACCCCGATTCAATGGTCTCTGTTCCAACGGCTGCGACGCTTCCTTCAGTGGATTTGCTTGCAGCTTCTGCAACTGCTTCACTGACGTATGAGTTCTCTGTAGAACATCAAGAATCGTAATTTACTTCCTAATGGGGAGTCGTAATAGGCTCCCCTAAAGGCTTTTCTGAATGGCTATCTTTGGATTCGATTTCAGAAATACATCTGCCTATGTAACTGACCCATCTACTTCAACATTTCAGTTATGCCCAACAGGTACAGCTAATCCTGCTTATCCAACCACAAAATCCGTAAATGGACAGTCCATTACATTTGGTTGGGAGTCAGGAACGGCAAATGTGGATTCACGGGACAGAAATAGTGGAATAGATGCAAGACTGGCTGGAATTAACTTTGTACCAAGTACAGCAGGAGGTTCCGGCACTTGGAGAGTTGATCTACCTT
>Ga0209698_10000316_pt1 | contig 54088 bp, 46 predicted proteins | sample LitLauG_LLR_2012_FD_187203 | JGI IMG/M metagenome (GOLD analysis project Ga0209698, IMG submission 187203) | Freshwater sediment microbial communities from Pennsylvania, USA - Little Laurel Run_MetaG_LLR_2012 (SPAdes) (version 2) | ecosystem: Environmental > Aquatic > Freshwater > Creek >...
ACCAGTCCGGCCGGCTGAGAGCGGACCGTAAAACCTCTATAACTTGCAAAGTCGCGAACATTTGGACATATTATGAAAATCATGAACAACCCAGACGCGGAGTACCCCCCGATGCGATCAAACCTTCTGCTCGTGCTCTCTCTTTCGCTCCTTGCGGGTTGCGCAACTTTCAAGGAGCTTCAGCCGAAGCCGGAACTCTCTCCCGCCGAGAGGGGCTATATCGAGCTGAAGAACGACAAGGAGGACTTTCAGGTTGACCAGGGGAAACAGTATTTCGTCCGTTTTCCCCGCCCCCTCAAGGACAATTTTGCACTGGTGGTGAAGACGAACGCGAAATGGTATCTGGCCACCTACCTGACGCGGACGTTCGACGACGGCAAGGGGCCTATCGTGCGGATCACGGACGAGGCGCCGAGGGAAGATTCCTCCAGCGTCTATGCCATCGATCCCTCGAGCGGCATGTATTTCTGGGTCATCGACACCGTGCGGCAGGACGTACGTCTGCACATGCAATACCGTTACGTCCCCCGGTGGCGCTACACGTTTGAAAACGACTACGTCGCATTCAAACAGACCCTCTCCACCAGCCTTGTCGACCGCTCGACGTATCTCTCTGCGCCGGGGGCGACGCCGATCGAGTCGGTGGACTACGCGAAACAGCTCGACTATGTCGGCGGCCGCACGGCGAAACTCACCGCGATGAATGAAACGCTGAAACAGGTCGCAAGCCTCTTCCCCCCGGATATCGCCGCGGCGAACGATACCGCATACCAGAATTACAAGTCGCTCCGTGCCGCCGTCGAGGACGAAATCCAGTTCCAGCAGAATTATGCGGCGGCGCTTTCTATATTCCAGAGAGAGAAGAACGCAGGCGGCAACACCGGGACGTTCCTGGCCGACGCGTCCTTGTACGCCGATTTTCTCCGCCATCACGACCGGTATCCGGCGCCGATCGTCGAGAAGGTGAAGAGGGCGGTGATGCTCAGGCTCAACGACGCAGTCCCCTTCTACGAACAGCAGCTCAGGAACAAGAAAGACGTGAAAGCGATCGTCCTCGACCCGCCGGCGGACCCGGTGCAGGACCTTTACGCGGCCTCCGGGAGGGATATCCCCCCGGCATTTGCTTCCCTCCGTGCCTTTACCGACAGGTTTAACCTCGAGTCCGCTTCGCTCCAGACGGCGACGGGAAAGTTGAAAGAACTTCATGCGCTCCTGGACCGGACAGTCGCGCCGCCGCCGGCATCGTTTTATGCGACCGGCGAAGGCTCCGCGCGCGACATCCGGGCGGCGATTCTCCCGGCCCAGGCTGCGTCGAATGACCGCTATCGCGGCCTCGAGGCGGCATCCATGCTCGCACTCGAACTCGGGAAGGCGGGGGAACAGGCCGATGATTTCCAGGCGCTGTTCGGAACGGGTTCGAGAATATCCGCGAGCATCGCCTCGCGTTCATGGTGGGCTGCGGAATCGGCCACACGCGACCTGTATCTGGGGAAGGACGGCAGGACTTACGCAAGCGTTGAACGGCACAGGGACAAACTTGTCAGGTGGTTCGAGGCGGACATATTCAGCGGGGTGCGCAATGCCACGCGGGAACGTCTCGACGCGTTCGTCAAGTTGAACGAGACATCGTACGTGAACGTCCCTGGGCTGTATGCCGATTCGGCGTTCCAGCCGGCGTACGCGCTGACGTTCAGCGCGGGGGGGCAGGCGGCCCTCACGGAGAGGAAGACGCAGATTGACGACTATATCAACAGGGTCAGGCATTTTCAATTCCCCGAGGCGGCCATCCGCGCGATCTACGCCGATTTCTCGCGCGACATGAACTCCCCGGAAGGAGTTGACAGAGCGCGCGCCGTCGTGGACCACGGCAAGGAGTACAAAGGTGCCGACAAGCAGGTCGCATCGATCGTGACCGAGTGCGATCCGACGGCGGCGAAATGGATCGTGCGTCCGAAGGAGTACCGCCGCGTGTTCGCCCTCCCGGTGACGAGCAACAGAAAGGGCGTCAACGATTACATGTTCCGCGTGCGCCTCCAGATCCCTTCCGACGCCCAGTTCCCTGTCTTCGACATCAACGTCAAGCTTCCCCGCGAACTTGCCGAGGGGGCTGGGAGGGAACAGTGGTATGATCTCATCACGATCAACGACAAACCGATAAAGAACGAGGGGCGATTCAGGATCACTTCTCCCACGGCGGACAACGGCTACGAGTCCCAGATCACCCCCGTGCAGATGGACAAGGAGGGGCGGAACATCCTCGAAGTCCGCTTCAAGAAGGCCTCGTTTAAGGTTTATGAAATCAGCACGATGGCGCAGGTTCCGATCATGAAAAAGAACTGAGGACGGCACAGAATGAAGAACAAAAAACTCATCATCACCCTGGGGTCTGTTGCGGTCGTTGTCATCGGCGTCGTGGTATATCTGATATTCCACCGCCCCGATCTCTCGAAGAGCGTTGTCCTCCCGTTCATCGCTCATCAGAAACCCGCAATCGACCCGCACCTTCCGGGGCCGACGCCCCTTTCCGACAAGCTCGACGAGGTGCAGTTCGACGGCCTGTTCGATCTGTCGGCGAACCCGAGCGGCGTCGTGTACCTGGACGGTCTCGGCGAACTCGCCGGCGTCGACCAGGATAACGTCGTCACTGTCCATCTGAAGCCGAACAAGCGCTGGAGCGACAGCTACCAGATTACCGCGAAGGACGACCAGTATACCGTGTCGCGATCACGGGATCATTTCTTTTCGTCGGCGGATCTCCAGTTCACAATTCGCCGGATCATGACGCTGGGGAGCCTCTCCCCCGACTACATCCTGCTCATCCAGGCGATGGAATCGCCGGGATTCGAAGGACCCGACGACAAGGGGAACATCCGCTTCCGGTTCAGGCAGAACAGGATCTGGAAAGACGCGGACATCAAGGAGAGCCTTTCGTTCAAGATCATCCCTGAAGGCTCGGCGATGAACGCCCTGAACTACACGGTCGGCACCGCGGCCTACATGCCGCTCCCCCCGAAAGACGGGGTGTCGAATTACTGCAGCACGCCCGACGGCGCGGCGACGATCCCGAGTCTCGTCCTCTCCCCGTTCATCGACAACAGCACGTACACGACGGAACTGCGGAACGGCTCGATCAACCTTCTCCTGGAATCCCCCTTCGGTGCGCTCTCCCCCATCCTGACCGACAGCAGGAAGTATTTCACGAAATCCAATATCAGCACCGCGATGTTCGCGGTGTTGTTCAACACGGCCCGCCTCTCCCGCGATCAGCGCCTCCAGCTACGGCGTCTCCTGGACAGCAGGGCGGTCGCCGACAGGTTCTTCAACGTCGGGACCCCCCAGCAGCGCCACATCCTCGATTACAAGGGGAACAGGGACAACTACGCGGACTATGTCAACCACAGCGTCTTCCCCACCTCTTCCTATTACATCGAGGAGAAGGTCGTCGAACCCGCGCGCGATGACGCGCCTCCCGAGCTCTCCCTGCTTCCCGACACCGTGCGGATCAAGGCGAGCGCAAATTACGGATTTCGCGAAGAGTACTCGGCCCTCGCCGACATCCTGAACGATCCTTCGGTCACCAGGGGAAAAGTGAAGGTGATGATTGTGGGGAACGAGGATATTCAGCGGCAGGACTACGACGCTGTCCTTGTCGCGTTTACGGGGTATCGCAGCAACTTCCTCTTCGACCTTTACGACATATTCCTGCGTCAGCCCGACCTGGCCAATTACAGGATCAATCTCGAAGTCGCGGAGGACGTCAGGGGAGCCCAGATTGTTTCTCCGGGGTCGTTCCGGAAATCGAACAACTTTTTCGGCCTGGACGCGGCCGCCGACAGCCCCGACAAGGCCGACGTTAACCAGTTTCTGGAATACGTCTACGGATTCATGTCGACGCGCAACATCGGCGACAAACAGGAATACGCACGGCGCATCGACCAGCTCGAACACGGGCTCAGCCTTGGATCCTGGCTCTTTTCGGTCCCGTCCCTGGCGTATTTCAGCACCCAGCTTGACAGCACAAGCATCACTCTCTACGGCGTCGCCTCTCAACTTTCGACGATCAGGCAATGGCGGGAAACCCCCGAGCGCTGACCGGACGGAAACGCGAACGGAGGCCGGCGATCATCCTCGCCGGCCTCGTCGTTACTCTGACAGCGTCCGCGCCTTCTGCGGGGCGAATTGCGAGCGTCCTTCTCGTCGAGCACCCCCGGGAACTCGTGGTGTTCAACAGGTATCAGCAGCGGCTCGGAGACGACGAGGCGGCCCGTCTTCCGCCGTTCGTTCCGATGGTCCTCCTGAAGGAGAGCGATCTCCTCGGAGACGGATTCACCCCCTGCGCCTCGGTCGAAATCGAACGCGAGCCGTATTTCCTGCAGAGGGACGCCTCGGGCGGGTTCTCCAGACGGGGAGACCCGGGGAAGTCGGAAATCCTCAAGGATGTCACGCTGTACGGGGATACCGTGGTGCTCCTTGCCGGGAAGGCCCTCCGGCTGCGGCCGGCGGGAGAACAGGGGGAAATCCAGCTCAGGCCGGGGATCCGTGTCGTCCGCGTTTTTGAGCTCCGGTCGGTATCGTACGTGCGACTCCCCTCCCTCCCCGGCAGGTTTGGCTGGGTGGAACTCTCCGCTCCGAAGGGGTCTCCTGAATGGCGGCTTGCATCGCCGGAAGCAAGAGCGGAAATATCACCCGGAGAACTCCTCCTGCGCGTCCAGCCCGTCGTCGATGACGCCAATAGATCGCTCCGCAGAATGTACGCCGCTCTGAACCTGGATTCCGGCAGGAACGATCCCCCCCCTGCCTTCCGTCTCACGCGTTCGCGCGCGGAGATCAGCTGCGGGATTGAGCCGGCCCCCCTTTCGCCGTCCTTTGCCGGCAGCACCAGGGCGCTCCTTTCGGCCGTGGAACGGGTCCTGGGGGGGACGGGGCTGCACGCGGAAATCACGAACGGTACGATACTCATTCCTCTCCGGTGACAGAGACGTGCGGTCGATCTCCGCGGTAATCCTCGAACACCTCTCAGCGGTCATCGTCGTGGGGCTTGCCCTCATCGTCATATCGGCGCTCGTGCGCCGGGGCGAAGCGGCCTCCGCCCCGAGGACCGACCCCCGGATTGAGCGTTATCTTGATATCGATTCCGTCGACCTGTCACGCCCGCTCGACCGCGCGCTGTTCCGCGACGCGCTCGGCGTCATTCGCCCGCCGGGGGTGACCAGCATCGACTCGCTCATGCGCGCGATCGAGGATGCCCGGCTGGCCCGGTTCACCGATCCTTCGAGGAAGACGGGGGGAGGGCGCGCGGTTCTCTCGTGGGAGACCGGAGCGGAGATACTCGCGATGTACGCGGTCTTTTTCCTGGCGTACCTCACGGTGATGGTGCTGACGTACTTTGCCGCCCGGGCGTTCGCCGTCTGGAAATTCATCGCATGGAAACAGGGGCGTACGTCGTACCTCCGCCGCTATATCGCCGCGATCGAAACTCTCGGACCCGTCGGGGCCGTTTCCCGCGCCCCCCTTCTTCTCAAATCCGTGCTGAAGGGGTTCGCCTCCCTCATTCTGTTTGCCCCCGCGTACGTTATCGCATATTCGTTCAGGACAAGCCTGGACACCGAGAGCATTCTCTTCCTCATCCCGCTGGCGGTCGTCTCGAACGGGGTCCTCGTCAATTACGCGAATCACCTGTACGCGCTCCTTGTCTCGGAAAGCCGGAAAGGGTACATCCAGACGGCGATCGTGAAAGGGGTCTCCGGTTCGTATGCATGGGAAGGCCCGGGGGCGATCCGCCGCGCCGCGCTTCTCTTTCCGGTTCTCGGCGCCCGTAACCACGTATTCCGCGATATCTACAGGAACGCGCGGCTTCAGTTTATTCCGTCATTGAAAGAACACGCCGCCTTTGTCGTCACGGGGATCGTGATCATCGAGATGGCGCTGAATATCAAAGGGCACCTCTGCTACGCGCTGCTCCAGCATCTGCTCTTCCGGGAGTTCGATCTCGCGATTGCGATCGTCTTCGCGATATTCTTCACGGTGAAGCTGACGGAGGCGTTCGCCGATCTGTGGCACCTTCTCGAATCGAGGAGATATGACAACCCGGGATGAACCCCGCGTCCGAGTCCGCACGCTCTCCGGATTCATGGCCGGGCGGAGAGATCTCCTCTGGGGGGTCCTCTGGCTCGCCGGACTGGCGCTGACCTGGGGCTGGCTCGGGCTGTACCTCAATGCCCCGGCGCGGACGCTCGTCGGCGATGCGTGCGTCAACACGTTCGCCGGCGCCTCCGCCGCGGTGGCGGTCGCCGTCGTCATCGGATGGGGAACCGCGCTCATCCTTCACTTCCTCGAATCCTCGCGGCGGAGGGGCGCCTACCTTGCACTTTCGTTCCTCCTGAACCTTCTCCGGTCCGTCCCCCAGATCGTGGGGATGCTCCTCGGGTACGTTGTCATTACGGCGTTGACCCTGAACGAAGTTCTCGCCTCCGACACGTCGCGCATCCTTGCGACGTCGCTCGTCACCGCGCTGCTGATGTTCCAGGAGGTCGTCGATCTCGTGCGCGAGCGCATCCGCCACTTTGAATCGCTGGAATTTGTCAGCGCGCTCCTTGTCTGCGGCGTTCCGTCCCGGGTGATCATCAACAGAGAGATCCTTCTCAAAAACAGCGTCCCGAACCTCGTCCAGAAAGCGGTCGCCCTGTTCGGACGGGCGATATTCCTCATCTGCAGCGTCGATTTTATCGTCTCCGTGGGGCTCTCCGCCGAGGTCAGTCTCTCGAACCTTCCGGTGACGCTCGGGAGCATGCTCGCGAAGCTCGACAGCAAGCAGGACATCCTTGCGATCGGCACCGCGCTGACCGACGTCAGCGTGATCCCGACGCTTTTCGTCGAGCACCTTCAGGGGACCAGCGTGGCGTTTCTGATCGTCTACACGCTTCTCTGCGTCTACAGGGTAGCCAACGGGCTCATGGAACGGTACAGATTGTGACCGCGTCCCGGTTTGACATACGGATCTCCGCCGGGGACCGCCTCCTCGTCGACGCAGTGGGATTTCCTGTGGAGGAAGGCGCGATCACGTTTCTGTTCGGGGAGTCCGGAATAGGGAAATCGCTGATCGGCAAAGCACTCTTCGGCATACTCGACGAGTCCGAATTCCGGATCCGCATGGACGGAATGCCGTATCATGAATACAGGAATTCTCCGCCGGCGCGCGCGGCACGGAACGGAGGATTCTTCATGTTCCAGGAGCCTTCCTCGCATCTCAACCCGCTGCTGACGATCGAAGCGCAATTGAAGGAGGGGACGCTTGCAAAGGCAAAGGACCCCCTTGCCGCCGCGATGGAGCTCTGGCGGGATGCCGACAGAGGGACGCTCCCCCTGATACTCCCCGTCTACCCCCGGGCGTACCGCCCCAGCGGCGGGGAAAAGCAGCGGATACTTGCCGCGATGGCGTTCTCAAAAATGGATATTGCGCTTTCCGGCGGCGGAGAGTCCCCCGGATTGTTCGTGTTCGACGAACCGACCGGGAGCCTGGACCGGGAAGCGCGCAACAGGCTTCTCGACAGGCTCTTCGCACGGTTCCGGCTCAGGCACGAGACGATTCTGCTCGTCACGCATGACTACGGGATGATCTCTTACGTTCAGTCACGCCACCGGGATATGGGGAAGTCGTTCCGGTTCATGGAGCTCTTCGTGAGCGGCGGGGTCGCCCGCACGCGTGAATTCGAACCCGGCAGATTCCTGGCGTGGCTCGGCGATCTCCACGAAGAGCCTGCAACCCAGGCCCCATCACCCGTGCTCCGCGTGGAGGGCGAAATCCGCGTCTTCGGGCGCGTTCTCCGTTTCTCCAGGGGGGGCGCCGGGGGCCGCGCCGTTCCTCTCGAAGTACGGCCGGGAGAGCTGGCGTACCTCAAGGCGGGGAGCGGCATAGGGAAGACCACCGTGGCCAAGATCATCGTCGGCCTTCTGCGGGCGGAGCACTTCCGGTTCGAGATAGACGGCGTCAGGCTTGGCGACGTCTCACCGCGTTCCTACTGGAGAAAACATCTCTGGGGAAAGAAAGTGACGATGGCGTTTCAGCACGCCGACGAGGCGCTCAATCCCAGGGCGGGAGTGGGCGATACCCTCCGTATACTCGGGAAACGATCGCTGCGAAGGGGGGCGGACATCGATTCTGCGCTGTCCCTCCTTTTCGATTCCCGGGAAATCCCGGAGCTCAGGGAAAAGAAAGTGTGGCAGCTCAGCGGCGGACAGAAGCAGCGTTTGAACCTTCTCCGTGCATTCGCGCTTGAAACTCCTCTGATCATACTCGATGAGCCGTTGAGCGCGCTGGATTTCGAAAGCATCGACAGGGTCCTGGGGCTGATACGGAATGCGCGTGCTGACGGAAGGGCGATACTTCTCATCTCGCATAACGAAGACATATTCGACAGGATCGTCCCTCATGGATCAGTCTATGTCCTGGAATCTGCGGAACCTTCGTAGTTTCCTCCTTGACATTGTCCGGGGATTCTCTATGTTTGCACCCATCAGGCGTCCAGGATCTACCACCATCTGTGGAGGCTGACCTTGCGATATCTACCAGTTCTGATCTTTGCTGTCTTCATGTGCGGCTGCGGCAAAAAACCTGTCAGTTTCAGGGATCAAATACAGCCTGTACTGAATGCTCGATGCACCCAATGCCACGGGACAGACGTCTCGCGCGGCAAGATCGTCATGGTGTCATACGCGACGTTCATGAACTCGCGCACCGTGTCGGGAAAGGAGCCGCTCGTAATTCCCGGAAATCCTTACCAGAGCAGGCTGTACATACTCTGTGAGACGAACCAGCCTCACTTCCGGATGCCGCCGGATACATCCAGCGTCACCCCGCTTCCCGCGACGGAACTGGAACTTCTCCGGCACTGGATCACCGAAGGGGCGAAGGATAACTGAGAGAGTCCGGACAGCCGGGACCACGTCGCGGGTTGATCGTGCGGCAGAAACTGCACGCGGAATGGTCCGGGAATGAAGTCACCACCGGGACAGAACACGCGCGCGGGAAAAGCGGGGGGCGGTCACCGTACGAGGAGCATTTTTATCACGCTCGTGGAGTTCCCTCCCCTGAGCGCGCAGAAATACACGCCGCTCGGCAGCCGCGAAGCGTCGAATCTGAACGAGTAAAAGCCGGCGCGCATTACCCCCTCCGCCAGATCCGCGACCTTCTCTCCAAGGAGGTTGTACACACCGAGACTCACTCTGGCTTCCTCTGGAATCTCGAATCGTATTGTGGTCGCAGGATTGAACGGGTTCGGAAAGTTCTGTGCGAGCGCGAATGTCCCCGGAGGAACAGGACCGGTTTGCCGGACCCCGGTCGTTGTTCGTGAAAAAACCCAAGCAGCCCCTGCACCCGAATTGTCGGCGGGTCCCCCGGTGATGAACGTGGTCCCGTCGCCGGAAATTGAAACCGACTCTCCTCCGTTAGGATTACCGACACCCCCTGATCCGATTATTTTGCCTCCGGATTGCGTCCATGTTCCTCCCGAACGTGTGAACGCCCAGCTCGCACCCTCCCCTCCTGCATCGTTTGATCCCCCCGCGAGTATCGTGTTCCCATCGGCAGAAATGGATACCGACCCTCCGAGGCCCGATGAGGCGCCTGCATCGATCCCGGTGAGTTTCCCCCCCGACTGGGACCAGACTCCGCCGGTCCGCTCAAACGCCCAGAACGCTCCTGTCCGTGAGTTGTCGCCGGCTCCTCCCACAGCTGCGGTGTTTCCGTCGGCCGACAGGGAGACAGAAATTCCCTGACCCGCAGTTCCGGTTGCGCCGGTGCCGGAAATTTTCCCCCCCTGTTGCGACCACGCGCCGGATGTGCGGACAAAAACCCAGCATGCGCCTCCCCCACCGCTATCCGCCGGCCCACCCACAAGCGCGGTGTTGCCGTCACCGGAAAGGGAGACAGATTCTCCCTGGGCCGCCTTCCCGATCGCGCCGGTTCCCACGAGCTTCTTCCCCTGCTGCGTCCAACCGGACGTCGAACGGGTGAACACCCACGCCGCCCCCGTTCCCGAGCTGTCGCCGGGCCCTCCGATAATGAGGGTGCTCCCGTCATTTGAAACCGCGACCGATTGCCCCTGGAGGATCCCGCCGGTTCCGGTGATTCCCCCCGTCCCCACGAGCCGGTTTCCTTCCTGAACCCACGTCGGCGCACTTCGCGTGAAGACCCATGCTGCGCCGGTGCCGCCGCTGTCGCCGGGAGCTCCGACGACTGCTCTTGTTCCGTCGGATGAAAGTGAAACCGATATCCCCTGTGCGGAGAGCCCGCTCCCGCCCGAGCCGACCAGTTTGCTCCCCTGCTGGCTCCAGAGTCCGCTCGAGCGTACGAACAGCCATGCGGCTCCGACCCCGACGCTGTCATTCGGTCCCCCGACGATCGCGGTGTTTCCGTCGGAGGAGATGGAGACAGATTCCCCCTGCAGGGCGTTTCCGCGCGCGCCGGATCCGACGAGCTTTCCTCCCTGCTGGTTCCAAAGAGTCCCGGTTCGAAGAAATACCCACGTTCCTCCCGCGCCGGCGTTGTCCATGGGCGCGCCCACAAGTCCGGTGTTTCCGTCCGACGAGAGCGCGACCGATCCGCCCTGATTCGACCCGTAATCCCCGTTGATTCCCCCGCTCCCGACGAGCTTATTCCCCTGCTGGCTCCAGGTCCCGGCGCTCCGCGTAAACACCCATGAAGCGCCGTGTGAGAGACTGTCGCCCGGTCCTCCCACCATCGCGGTATTGCCGTCTGAGGAGAGTGAGACAGACTGGCCCTGCCCGGGAGTCCCCGCATATCCAATGCCGACGATCTTCCCCCCCTGCTGGCTCCATACGCCGCTTGTTCGCACGAATATCCACGCCGCACCGGTACCGCCAACGTCTCCGCTTCCCCCCATGATTGCGGTGTTCCCGTCGCCGGAGAGAGCGACGGACCACCCCTGGTTCGCTCCCAGGCTCGCGTCGATGCCGTACAGCTTGAATCCCTGCTGCGTCCATGACCCGTTTGCCCGGACATAGATCCACGCCGCTCCGGCATTGTTCAGGTCGTAAATTCCTCCGACGATCGCGGTGTTGCCGTCTCCGGAGAGCGCCACGGACCACCCCTGAAGCGCGTCTCCTGCGGCCGTGGATGATACGAGCTTGGTCCCTTGCTGGGTCCATACGGTGCCGGACCTTGTGAAGACCCAGCAACCACCTGCGCCGGAGCTGTCGAGGGGTCCGCCGACAATGGCCGTGTTTCCGTCAGCTGAAAGTGAAACGGACTGCCCCTGACGGGCGCCGATAAACCCGTCGACCGCGCCTGAACCCACAAGCTTGGTTCCCTGCTGTGACCAGACGCCGCCGGACCTGACGAAAATCCACGCGGCGCCCGCCCCGGAATTGTCGCCGGTTCCGCCTACAATCGTCGTGTTCCCGTCTGCCGAAATCGCGACAGAAGTTCCCTGCCGTGCCCCGAACATTCCGTTCACGCTCCCCGCGCCCACCAGCTTTCCCCCCTGTTGCACCCATGCGCCCCCGGACCGGACGAATATCCACGCCGATCCGGTCCCCGAGCTGTCGAACGGTCCCCCGACGATTGCCGTGAGCCCGTCCCCCGAGACGGCCAGAGACTGACCCTGATTGGCGATTCCCAGCGCTCCCCATCCGATGAGCTTCGCGCCCTGCTGCGCGTACTGCCCGTGCGACTCCTGCGCCAGGGAGGCCGCCAGGAGGACAGATAAGAGCATGAAACGCATCAGAGTGTTCCCGTTAGTCCTTCCATCGTGCGCCGATTGTACTCCGGCGTGCGAATGTCCAGCGTCTTTCTACTCCCCTTTGTATTCGAGGAGTGTCTCCCATTCGTCGCTGCCGGGTTGCTTCGTACAGAGGGATATCGTTCCCGGCTGGACTGTGACATCCCCCCTCCACTCGTCCCCCGCCTGTTTGAGAAATGTCCATGATTCGTTCACGATAACCGCTGCCTGATCTCCCGCGGGGATCACGATGCGGAATGTCTGCACTGTCCCTGCCGGGAGGACGCCGGCGATCGGTTCTAAGATCCGCGCATTCCCCTTGTCGAACTGACTGAATTTCCTGGGGTACGCCTGAACTCGCGATTCCTTCCGCCTGGAATCAATTCTGTAATCGAGTATCCAACCGTACGGTCCGGCGTCCGCGGCAGCCCTTGCGAAAAGGCGGAGTGAGTAGAGGCCTGTGTCAGGGGGCGTCACACGAACCACGAGAGAGTTGCGTTCATTCTGGACGAAGGTGCACCGGTCATCGGACGGCCTCTCCCTCTTCAGAAGGGCGGCGATACCCGTCACGGGGCGCGTCAGCCCGAGGCGGACGACGATCTCTCCGTCCGAACGGAGTGTCCCTTCCGAATTCGTGCCGAGTGATAGGCCGAGGTTGTAGAACCCCGATTTGACGTGAACGGTGCGTTCGAAATCTGCGCGTGACCTCGGGGAATCGAGGAGCTGCCAGACTTCATTCTCGGGGAAATGGTCGAAGATGAACTCCGCGGGAGAGGTGAGGAAGTAGTGGGGATCGAATGCGCGGTGAAATGTCCTGTCGTCGCCAATATACCCTGCGCCCCACGTGCAATCGATAAGCCGCCAGCGGCCGCCTATCCGCACCGCGTTCCATGCGTGATTGGGCACCATCCCGGGGGGCTGACCCGGCACATACCCGTACCCTTTTGCATATCCGGTGATCCGCGCGGCCTCGATCCCCGACGCCTTTGCGAGCTCCCCGAAGAGGCCGGCATATCCCTCGCAAACCCCCGTTTTGTTCCTCAGCGCATCCGCCGCGTCCCCGGAGAGGGGATCGCCTGCGAAATACGCGTCGACATCGTACCTGATGTTCTCCGTGATCCAGCGGAATATTACGCGGGCCTTTTCTTCATCGGACCGGCAGGGGGCTGTGAGCCACTCGGCAAGCGTTTTGAACGAGGTCTCCGCTGACCGCGGAGCGGCCAGCGCGTGAGCGTCGATCGAACTGTAGGCCGCGTCCGGGGCTGTCTGCGACCGTAATATCACCCCGGACAGCGGCAGGAGCACGGTGAGAGCGGAGAGGAAGATTCGCAGCGGAGGATTGTGTCCCATCAGCCCGCCCGCTCCGGCACATGATGATAGTGATTCCTGATCTGTTCCCCCGCTACCGCACCAGGGTCAGTTTTTTCGTTGCGGCGTAGTCGCCGGCTTTGATCCGGTAGAAGTACACCCCGCTGGCGCGGTCCGCCCCGTTGAACACCGCTTCGTGAACCCCGGGCTGCTCCACCTCCTCCACGAGCGTCGCGACTAGCTGTCCCAGCGTATTATACACCTTCAGCGTAACAAAGGCCTGGTGCGGGAGAGCGTACCTGATCGTCGTCGTCGGATTGAACGGATTCGGGTAATTCTGTTCGAGCGTAAATGACCCGGGGATGTTGCGCACCGGAGCTGCGATCCCGGTCGCCATATCCGCGATCGCCCTCGAATAGACTCCGCTCCCGGATGTCCCGGCAAGGAGGGTCGTGCCATTGACGGTGAGGGCATTGACCGTGGATCCGGGGAGCCCCTGATTGACGGGCCGCCACGTCGTATCCGGGAGTGTGATGGCAAATGCTCCGCCTCCCACCAATCCGGCGAACAGGTCCCCGCCCCCCAGGGCAAGTGAGTATACCTGCGTTCCCGCAAGCCCCGAATTGAGCGCCGTCCATTGCCCCCCGTTATTTGTGGAGAGATACACACCGCTGCCGTCCGTTCCGGCATAGATGCTCGTGCCGTTTATCGTGAAACAATCGATAAAGAGGTTCACAAGCCCGGTGTTCACCGCAGTCCATGCGGTGCCGCTGTTCGTCGAGAAAAACACTCCCCCCCCGTTTGTCCCTGCCAGCAGGTTCGTGCCCATCACCGTGAGGCACTGGACGCTGAGTGTCGTCAGGCCCGTGTTGACCGCCGTCCATGCTGTTCCCGCATTCGTTGTAAGAAACACTCCGCCGCTGCTCGTTCCTGCGAAGACGCTCGTACCGATTGAAGCGAGGCAGTTTACGGTCAGGCTGGTCAGGCCCGTGTCGGGCGCCGTCCACGATGTGCCGTTGTTCGCCGAGAGAAACACTCCGGCGCCTGCAGTTCCGGCGAACAGGTTCGATCCGCTCACAACGAGGGCGTTCACGTACGGGTTCGTCAGGCCGGAATTGACCGGAGTCCAGGTCGATCCGCTGTTGGAGGAGATATATACTCCCCCCCCGAACGTACCGGAAAACACCGTGGATCCGTTCAGGAGAATGGAAGTGACGGCGGTTCCCGTCAGGCCCGTGCTGGCGGAGGTCCACGCCGTTCCGCTGTTCGTGGAAAGGAATACCCCCCCGCCGGCGGTCCCCGCGTAAATCCCCGCGGAGTTTACCGCCAGTGAACGAATGGAGAGGTCCGTCAGCCCGCCATCGACTTGCGCCCACACCGCTCCGCTGTTCGTGGAGAGGAAGACGCCGCCTCCTACGGTGCCCGCGAAGAGGTTTGTCCCGTTAGCGGCAAGCGAGGTGACAATGAGACTCGTCAGCGCCGAATCGACGGCCGTCCACGCCCCGCCGTTGTTCGTCGAATGAAACACTCCCCGGCCGCTTGTCCCCGCATAGATATCCGTCCCGTTGACGGCGAACGAAAAGACGAATGTACTCGTCATTCCCGTATTGACGGCTGTCCAGGAGGTCCCGCTGTTTGTGGAAAAGAATGCCCCTCCTCCTCCGGTGCCGGCGAACATGTTCGCGCCGCTCGGCGCGAGGCAGTAGATCAGGAGGCTTGTCAATCCCGAGTTGACGGGCGTCCATGACGTCCCGGTGAGTGTGGAGAGGAATACTCCATTTCCGGTTCCGGCAAACACGTTTGAGCCGTTCACCGCGAGACACGTCACGTCCAGCCGTGAGAGGCCGGCGGTGTCGGCGGACCACGTCGCGCCGTTGTTTGTGGAACGGAAGACGCCGCTCCCGTTTGTCCCGGCAAAAAGGGTCGTTCCGCTCGCTGCGAGTGCAGTGATGTTATTGTTCGAGAGGCCCGAGTCGATCGGCGTCCACGAGGTTCCGTTATTGGATGACAGGAACACGCCGCCTCCGGCCACTCCCGCAATCAGGTTCGTGCCGCTCGCCACTATCGATCGGACGTCACCGCCGCCCGGACCGCCGGTTCGAACCCACCCCGAAAAGCCGTTCGCCGCATGCACGAGCGAGAGCAGAAAAAGAATAATCACCGGACGCGCGTAGGCCATACTACCTCTCCGATCCTGATTGAACTTCGCTGAATTTGGTCGTGAAGTACAACACCATGTCAGAAATTCCGGTTCATTGTGACGGAAGAACTCGGGGGGAATATAAGCGTAACGGGCCCCGTTATCAATGAAATTCGCAGAAGTTGTCGAAAAAAGGGGTGAAATATCTAAGAATCGGCCGCTCGGAGGGAATTTCGCCCGGCCTGTGGCTTACTGGGAGAAGGGCCCCTGTCGGACCCCCTAGTTCGCCGGGGAGGGGATGACCTGCATCTCCAGTTCGAGTTCAATCTCCCGCAACTGGGTCGCGATGATTTCACGGTACCGTTCAGTCTCCCGGGCCATCCTGGGGAGAAGGGAGCGGTAATATGAAATGCCGTCCTGGAGGTTCTTGCGGAACGTCACCAGGTACCGGTGCTCATTGGCCGTAACGGAGCCGAGTCTCCTGCGGATCTCCCTCTGCAGGTATTCGACATACAGCCGGAGTTCGTTGACGAAGAGGTTCGGACGGTCGGAGACGGTGATAAGCTGTATCCTGCCGTAAATGTGCCCGACCATCTCTTCCAGCGTGGCAATGCGTGAAAAATATGCAAGATTGGGTCCGGGACAAATCGCCACGGCCTGAGATGTCGCGGTTTCATTACCCACGATACCGTCGGGAGGCAGTGGAGCGAGATCTTCACACAGACACGATTTTTCCACGACGCCCTGTATCCGCGCCCGGAATTCGTTCTCCGGGAGTGCCATCCCTTCGAGCTGGCGCAGCTTCAGTGATTGATATTGACGCGAGGCCGTGCATATCGGCTCCTTGGTGAACTCGGTATTGGAGACGAGATATTTTTTTGTGCACGGGCTTCCCGGCCTTCCGTCCCTCACCCGCCGGAGGAGCTGCTCTTCGCTCGAGCTTCCCCGGAGATTGTTGAACGCGATGCCCAGGGGCGACGCATCGCTCATGTAGAAGTCCTCCGTTCCCGCCGAGGCAAGTCTCGCCCGGGTCCTGTCATCGAGATTCGTCGCCTCGGGGACAAGAAGAAACGGGGAACCCCACCCTGTGCCGTCAAGCTCGAAATACTCGCGGAGAAACTCGTCTTCGGACGCCGTCCCGATTCCGCCCTGCACCGTTACACGGACCGGACGTGCGTCGGCGGGCGCACGCCCCCCTTTCGCGTCAAGCGCGGTGCCGTACAATCCATGAAGCTCCGCAACCAGCGCGTCCCTCTTTTCTTTGAATTCCTGAAGTATCGGTCCGAGGAGCAGGCCGTCGGTGGCGAACGCGTGCCCGCCGCAGTTTAAGCCTGATTCGACGCGGAACTCGGAAATCCATATCCCTTTCTTTGCGAGCATCCTCCCCTGAATTGCCGCCGAGCGGAAATCACTGACCTTCAGGATCACCCTCTTCGACGACGTCCCTTCCGGGCCGGGGAGAAACTCGGGGCAGCGCTCCATGTAACTGAAAAGGCGGGGGTTCAGCCCGGCAGAAAGCACGACGGATGAGTCGAGGTCGCTCCGGACGAAGCCCCGGAGCGCGGCGACGGCGTCAGACGAATCAGGCAGGGGTTCCGATGAAGGAGTCGGGCGGTTGTTCTTGTCGAGCTTGGTCATGATGTTCACGTCGATCGCCCCCGCGGTAATCCGGGCACGGAGCTCGGACTCGAGCGTCGCGCGGTGTGCGTCGCGTGCGTTCGACCACATGCGGTACAGGCGTTTCAGAGGCGAACGCTCGGCAAGCATTTCAAGGTACTTGATGATCTCGCTCCCCTGTTCCAGGGGCGCGGCTTTCAGCCTGTCGGCCTGTTCGTGGACGATCTGATTGACGAGGTTCAGGTACGCGGTGATCCTCCGCGCACGATGATCTTCCTCTTTCGGGCGGATCGCCGTGTAGGGCCTGCCGTACAGATTCGAGTAATGTTCGCGCATCTTCTCGATCAGCACGTCGTCCACGATGGAAATAACCGACGCGATACCGTAGCGCGCGACGCGCAGTGGCGTGTCGATCGAAAATGCCAGCCCCAGGACGGGGATGTGAAACGAGTGAACGTCGTGGTTCTGCAAATCGAACGCCCAGGATTGATCGGAATTGACTGCCCCGGTAAGATACGATTATTCCGTGCCAATTGCCTGCAACAGATGCCCGCGCGGAAATTCATCGGGGCGGAAATTCCGCCGGGGAAGAACGAATCCGATCCCCCGGGTGTTGACTCAGTACCGAATCCCCGGGCCTCCGAGATTGGCTGACCCGGGCACTGCGACCTCTCCGCAATACTTGATCGTCATGAGACCGGATTGAACCGAACCTCCCTCCTTTCTCTCATCGCTTTTGCCCTGCCGCTGCTTCCCGCGATCGCGCCGGCGCAGATACACCTTACGGCATCGTTGAACGGGGGGCAGGAGGTCCCGCCGTTCACGACGACGGCGACGGGAACCGGCTCGTTCGAGTTGAGCGGGGATCTCGCCATGCTGAGGTACTACGTATCCTATCAGTACTTTACCGCGGGGAATGCCGGCATTTTCACCGGTGGCGCCGGTGCGAACGGGACCCTCGTGAAAAATCTTACCTCCGCCGCGTCTGCAACAGGCACATTCAGCGGTCTCTGGAGCAGCCTGGATGCTGTCCCGCTGACAAGTGCTATCGTGGATTCGCTCCTCGCTGGAAAGCTGTATCTCGAAATTGACATCGGAGCAGGCGGCGTCCACAACGGGGTCCGCGGGCAGATTGAACTGTCGACATCGCTCCATTTTGAAGCAGACTATGACGGGTCTCAGGAGACACCCCCCGTTCCGACGCTTGCCGGCGGGACCGGCGTGTTCATCCTCGATAGGACGAGAACGCATCTTGACTACCGGGTCACGTACCGGGGGCTCACAGGGGGGTTGAATTCCGGCGGAGAAATCCGCACGGGTGCTCCCGGCAGCGCCGGTCCCGTTGTTTATGTGATCGCACCGGCGGGAGGTCCACCGTCCGCGACGGTCACCGGGTCGTGGACCTCCTCCGACGCTCTGCCGTTGACGGCTTCGATCGTCGATTCGTTAATCGCCGGGAGACTGTACTCCGGCTTTTCGACACAGGCAAATCCGGGAGGTGAGATTCGCGGGCAGATTCTCCTGAAAGGCGGAATGGGGTTCCTCGCATCCCTCGACAGTTCGCAGGAATCCCCCCTGACAGCCACACACGCCTCCGCCACGGGTTCATTTGTCATGGACGACACCCGGAGACAGGTCGTCTACAGCATGACCTACACCGGGCTCTCGGGCCCCATCTCGGGAGGATCTCACATACATCTCGGGGTGCCCGGGAAAACCGGACCGATAGAGAAAACGCTTGTGGCGGACAGCGGGTTGACGGAAGGGACGGTTTCGGGGTTATGGAGTGCAACGGATGCGACGGAGAGGTTCACACAGTCGCTTGCGGAGTCCCTTATCACAGGGAGGCTCTATACGGATATTCACACTGCGTCTCTGAGCGGAGGAGAGATTCGCGGGCAGATTAACCTGACTACGGGTGTCGGCTTCTCGTCGCAACTCGATGCCGCCCAGGATGTTCCGCCTACGGTGATAAGCAACGCCACAGGGACTGCATCAGTTGTACTCACTCCGGACCGGCAGACGATAGAGTACACTCTCACGTACTTGAACCTCACGGGAAATATTGCCCAGGCCGGCGGTCACTTCCATACCGGCGCGCGGGGGGTCAACGGCGGTGTCGTGAAAGTGATTGTTCCTCCGAACGCCCCCGGCGACAATACTGTCATAGGCGTGTGGAGCACGTCGGATTCCGGAGCACAACCCCTCACGGGAGCGCTCGTTGATTCGCTCATAGCAGGAGACATGTATATCAACCTGCATTCGGGTGCATATATCGGGGGTGAAATCCGCGGCCAGGTGTCGCATGATTTCGATGTGCTTACTTCGATAAACGTGGTCGCGCCGGGGCCTCCCGGCAAGTTTCGGCTGGAGCAGAACTATCCCAATCCATTCAATCCTGCCACAACAATCCGCTTTCAGCTCAGCCACGCATCTGATGTAGACATAACCATTTACAATGCGCTCGGTCAGAAGGTAATAATGCTCTTTCACGGAGAGAAGCCTGCCGGCGAATACTCGGTCAGATTCTCGCCGGCTTCACTCGGGAGCGGGCTCTATTTCTGCAGGCTCCAGGCGGGGAGGTCCAATCAAATCGTGAAGATGCTCCTCGTTAAGTGATCTTATCATTTGGACGACTCGGTACCCGGCGGACCCTCTAATCCGTTTCCATATTCATTTCTTTTCACACGGTTATTTGAAATCAGTAAACCAGGTTCAATCGCTTGAAAACATAGAGGTTATGTCTTAATTGATAGGGTTGTATGTAGGGCCTTGCCGCTCGTTCATTTGGGCCGGAATTCATAGATGCTGAGTGTTTCGAAGAGAAACCGCCGGGAAGATGCAAGTGCCGACGTGGACCGATTAGACGTGAAGAATGAGAGTATCCTCCCGATGTCGACGTCGGAGGAGAGCACGAGCACGATGGCACCCCTCTCACGGAGGTACGATCCTGCTGATTCTGCAAATTGCTCGATCACCCGGTGTGCTCCCCCTCCCATCCAGGCACGGCTCGCGTCGTCCGCCGGTTCTTCCGGATAGAACGGGGGATTCCATACGATCAGGTCGAATCGCTCATCCGGACGGAGAGCCTCGAAGAGATTGCTCCGGAGAACAGTCATCTTTCCGGCTAACCCGTTTGCGGCGGCGTTCAGCCGGGCGGCCTCGACCGCTTTCGGGTTGATATCAACGGAAGTCACGCTGGCTCCGCCCCGCGCTGCGATCAGCGAAAGGATCCCCGATCCGCACCCCACTTCCAGGAGTGTTTTCCCCCGAAAGTCCTTCCCCATGAGGTATTCGCCGAGGAACCGGCTCGTGCGGAAGAGCCCGGGATGAAACACGGTCGGCGGAACACGGAGCAGGAATCCGAACATCGAGGTGTGATCCTCCCGTGCGGTCTTCCGCCTGACATACGCGCGCATCGCAAGAGCGTGTACCCCGCGCCGGAGAATCCGGACCGACCTTGACTTCGGGGCCGGCCCGCTCCGCCTCTCGAATTCGACGACGTAGTGGTCACTGAAGTTGTACGCGGGGTAGATGCCGGATATCAGGCCTTCCCACCATTCGAGGTTCTCCAGCACCCGTTTCCCCGTCGTGTGCAACCACCGGAGGCCGGCGGGCGGAAGGAGCAGGCCGAATGCCGTCGTTCTCTTTGCCAGAAAGTCCCTCGAAAAGTATGCAGCGAACTCCCGGGGAAAGTAGAGCCTGAGCACCATCGGCTTCTGTTCCCTCATGAGCTCCTCGGCGCGGCGCGTAACCCTCCTGAGTGCCCGGCCCGGCCGCATCGTTCCGGCGAAGTAGAGCACTTCCCACAGGCATACCCTGTTGAGCACTGTGCAGATGAGGGGGGCACCGGGCTTCAGAAGAGCGCCGATCCGGTCGGCAAATACCCCGACATCATCAAGATAGTTGAGGCCGTCGAAGTTGGAAAAGGCTCCGTCAAAATTCCGCTCGGGGAGCGACGCGGGGTTCGTAGAATCGACGACTGCCGTAGAGATCATCGATTCGAGTCCGAGCGTTCTAGCCTTCTGTCCAGCCATCTCCACCATCCGCGGAGAAATGTCCGTGGCGGTGACGTGAATGCCGTGCGATGCCAGAAAGACCGCATCCGTCCCCGTTCCGCAGTTGAGCTCGAGCACGCGGTCTCCCCTTTTGAATTTCTGCAGGAGGATGTTCTGGACACGGCGGCGGATCCAGTCTCCGGATCCGTTGCGGCTGAAGAGGTCATCATAGTCGGGCGCTAGACGGTCATGGAACTCGCGCGCTGCCTCGCCGGAGGATGGCTCCGGCGGTAACGTCGCCCCATCCGCGGTGTGGATGCCGGCCTGTTTCAAAAACCCTCGATTTCGGGCTGCCGGTACCGGAAGAGCCTCTGGGCGGCTGCGATTTCATACGGGGCGGCATACAGGGAGCGTGAGTACCGCCAGTGACCGAGGAGGTTCAGTATCCTGGTATGCGTCCGTGTCAATTTCAGATCCGAGCGCGTGGGATAGCAGGCGTTCAGGACTCGTTCGAAATTCTTGATCCGGTCAATATCCCTGGTCCGCAACCAGGGCGTTACCGGGTTCTTTCTGAGATCGTGGAGGCGCCACTCGGGGAGGAGCCAGTCATCGAGAGTCCGCGGATACTGAAACTTATTCGTCCTGGCCGCCGAAAAGAGCTCGGCATCGTCGAACTGGACGGGAGAATACGTGTAGATCACGATTTCGCTTTCCGGATTGACGCTTTTCAGCCGCCGTATGAACCGGATGTCCCTCTCGATATCCTCACGGACGGTTTCCGTCGGGCTCCCGAGCACGAACGAGAATTCGGGGATGATGCCGTATCCTTTCATCTTAGCGGCAACCTGTATCACAGTCTCGGGCGTTTGCTTCCCTCCCTTCTCCATCAGCGCGAGGACATGCTCGGAGCTTGACTCGGCTCCCATGAAGATCATCGAGCAGCCGGACTCCTTCATCGCCGTCCACGTGCGGTCATCATAGGCAAGGAGCGTGTCGGGGCGCGCCTCCCCCCACCATGTGATTCCGTGTCCCCGGATGCGCTCTGCGAATTCCAGCGTTCTCTTTTCCGAAGTAAAGAAGTTGTTGTCGTGAAACTCCACCGCGTTCACCGCGTGGGCGGCCTTGAACCAGAGGATGTCACGCGCGATGCGTTCAGGGGCGAGCCCCATCCATCGTGCTTTATACGACGCTGCGACCGCGCAAAAACCGCAGAGGAACGGACATCCCACGCTGGAGTGATAGTTCACCGTTCTCGTACCGAGGCAGGTCCGGCCGATGTAGCGCGGAATGTTGACTCTGTGGTACGGGAGCGGGGGGAGCGTGTTGGGGTCGATGAGCGGTTGCTTTTCGGTATGTCGGATCGTCCCGTCTTTGAAGGATAATCCGGGGATCCCGCCGAGCGAGCCCCCGTTTTCCAGCGTGTCGATAAGTCTTCTGAACGAATTGTCCCCCTGGTCGCGGATCACGTAATCGACGTAAGGCGCGCCCAGAACGACGTTGGTATGCAGCGTGGGAAAATAACCTCCCCAGATGATCGTAACCTCCGGGTATTTCTCCCTGATTCGCCGCGAAAGGAGTATCGATTGTTCGAGCTGGGGACCGGGCATGACGGTGAACGCCAGGTATTTTATCCGCTTCTCTCCGATGAACCTTGGAAGCGACGTCAGGAGCGAGGGGTCTATGTTCCCGTCCAGAATGTAATATTCGTAATGTCCTTCGAGGGATGCGCCGATGGAGAGGACCGAAAGAGGTATTCGGGCCTTCCATCGCGTCGCTCTCGGGTTGACAAGACAGATCATCCGGTGGTATCCTTTTTGAGCTGCAATGACGCCGAACGGAGCCGGTGCGCGACTACCGGTACCATGTGGGTCAAGCGTTCCTCTTCTTTGCGGATTCTACAGTACACTCCCCGGAATGTTGCAATCTCTCTCTTCGACCCGGGGGGAATGCATTTTTCCCGATTGTTGCGCCCCCCCGTCCGGCGTTGTCGAAGTTCCATCCGGTTGACCGGGCCTTAACCTGGCGGGCGTACAATTCTGAGAATTGCTCGGCACTCCACTCGGCGCTGTGTGAGAGAGCCCACGTCCTGGCGCGAGTTCGGAGCGATTGCATGCGCCCGTGATCATGGACGAGATTGAGAGCCTCCCTGGCGAGCGCTTCGTGGTCACCCGGGGCAACCGTCACCGAGAACGAAGGGCCGAGATCAGCGACGAGGCCGACGCGTGTCCCGCAAATGGGTACCCCCGAAGCCGCAGCTTCCGCAAAAACGACTCCCTCTCCTTCATAGAGGGATGTGTGCATCAGCAGGTCTGCCCAGGCCATATGATGATGGAGAGCATCATGCGCGACAAGCCCCTCGAACATGACGTCAGATCCGATCTTCATCTCCCCCGCGAGCCGCTGCAGTGAGCCGTGCAACGTGTCCTCGCCGACGATCCTGAGGCTGCAGGCGACAGATTCACGCATGCGTTGAAATGCTTTGAGGAGGGTAACCTGATCTTTAACCTTGTTCAGGTGGCCTACGTGGAGAAAATGAAAAGGGGGAACCGGCGGTTTTTTCTCCCCGTAGGGGAAAATCGAAACCTCGGCGCCGAATGGAATTACGGATATTCCGTGGATCCGGTCGAATCCGAATCGTCTCAGCTCGAGAAGTTGATAGTCTGTCAGAAACGTAAGCGCCCCTGCATTGCGGCAGGTCCAGAGAGTTGCGGCCCGCGGCGCGGCCGAATTCATGTTCCCGTAGCTGATCTCAGGAAGTGAGGCCGACTCCCCTCCCAGCAAGCTGACAATGCTTGGTACGCCCGAGAGCTTCCCCGCTCCGACAGCGGCAATTCCGCCCGGGATTGCCCAGAATCCGTGAATAAGATCGTACGGCTTTGCCCTGTGATCCTTTATGAAGGCGCGCAGGAATGCTCCGGCCATCCGCACGGGATGATCCTCCTGCCGTGCGCCCACGAATTTTACCCGGGCATTACCGCAAGGGAACGTGCGGTCATAGCCGTCTGGCCCTACCGTCGCGTACGCAGTGACGTCAGAACGGACTGACAGCCGTTCAATCAGCCCACGAATTGCCGGGACGCTTTCAGGTGACCAGGTCGGTGCCACCCCGCCATAAACGAAGATTGCAATACTATTCATGCACTGCCGGAAGTTTTCACCAATAACACCCTTCAATCAAATAACTTACTGTCGAATGGCTGCAGTCAGTTCCTCTCTCGTTGCAGGCCGGGATATTTTCCCATTGAGAAGTTGCAATGCGTTGTCTCCCCCCGGAATGTATTCGCAGTGATGGCTGATGATAATCGTTGTCTTTGACCTCCGGATGCCTGCGAGATTTCTCCAGAGCCGGATTTCCAGCTCGGATTCGAGCATCGCGTTTGCCTCGTCAAGGAGGAGCAGGGCCGGGTCGAGTATAATGGCCCGCGCGATAGCGACCCTCGACTTCTGCCCCCCGCTGAGCGTGTACCCGCGCTCGCCGATAAGCGTATCCAACCCTTCCGGGAGCGAATCGATAAACTCACCAAGGCAACTCTGTTCGACGGCCCTGTCGACCTTGTCCGAAGGAACTCCGGAGCACGCCAACGTGATGTTGTCCCGCATGGTGCCATGAAAGAGGATGGGATTCTGGCCGACATACCCGATCTGGCCCCGGAGCGATTCCATGTTCCAGCGCTCGATCGGGACGCCGCTCACTAACAGGGACCCGCCGTCCGGCCGGTAAAACCCCATGAGGAGGTTTGCCAGCGTTGACTTGCCGCCCCCCGAAGGCCCTGTGATGACCTGCCATGCCCCCTGATCCACTTGAAATGAAACCCCCTCGAGCACGTTTCGCGAATGATCGTATGAGAATGTGACATCACAGAATTCGATGCTCCCGATCTGTCCCACAGTTCCAGTGTTCGGCGGCCCGTCGACCTGCGTCGCCACTTCGTGAAGCAGTCCCATGACCCGGTCCAGGGCCCCGGTGATCTCCTGGTACGACATGTAAACCTTCCCGACGGAAAGAACCGACATCGTCATCGTATAGGAATAAAAATAGAATGCAATAACATCCCCGACCGTCCACTCTGGCAGAAACGACCGCCGCGTACCTGTGTAGAAAACCGCAAGGAGGGCCGCTGAAACAAGCATGTAGGCCACCTGATTCATCTTTACCTGGAGAATCGACCCCTGTACCTCTGAATGAAACGCGCGATCCAGCAGCCGCGCGTATCGTTGCAGCTCCAATTTCTCTCTGACGAACGATTTGATTTCTCTTACGGCGACAAGCGATTCCTCGAAAAATGCATTCGCACGGGCCTGGTCCATGCGGCTTTCCACGGCATAACGTCGGATGCTCCGGCTGAGTGTGTGAAAGAGTGGAATCGGAAGGAGCACCAGGAGGACGACGAGCACCGTCGCAACCCAGTTCAACGATACCATCAGCAGGAGGCAACCGGAGATGAACAGTAAATTCTGAAAGGCCGGTGCGAGAAGGCCGGGGAACAGTGTCTGGAAGAGTCCGATGTCCTCCGTGGCCCGGGCTGAAAGCTCACCCACGCGGGCATTGCGGTGGAAGCTCATCGGTTTCGCCAGGAGCGAATCGTAGAGTGTCGTCCGCAGCGTGTTGCGGAGACGAAGACCGAGGCGTCTCATCTCGATCTGTTCGTAGTGGCCGACGACTGCGGATGCGAGGAAGACCCCCAGAAGGAGCATCGTAAGGAGATCCACGCTCACGCCGGACGAGCCGTGACCGGCAAACCGGTCAACCATGAGCTTCAACAGCCAGGGGTAAAGCAGGGATGTGAGGGAAATGAATGAGAGGCCCGCCAGGGCAAGGGCAATCCGGTACTTCCATTGCCGGACGATGCGCCAGAGGAAAATGGCTCGCGAAGACGCGGATCTCTTCAAAGAACTCCCTTCTGTCTTGACGCCGGTGATGTACCGGGAAACCTCCCGTGTCCGGGTCAACCCTTACAGGTATAGGTTAAACAATCGGGGGGGGCCATGGTTCCTGAAGTCCGGGGCACGGTGGGGACGTTTTCGCCGGGAACGATGAGGGAATTCCTGCCCGGAGGGGGTGGTGATATGACGCCCCGCGGCTGCGCTGCGCGGAGCGGAAATATCATGTTACGGTCATTTTTCGGACAGGATTCTGTATGCTGCGTCGTACCCGGTTGCGTTGTCGATTGTAAACAGATACCGCGTGGATGTATTGAAGTCACCCGTAATGCTGAACTGTATTCTTCCCCCCTTCATAAGTATGTCGTGAACTGTCCTGGCATCTGTCTTTTCAAATGCGATTTTGTCCGAATAATTTACGGCTTTCACCTTATGTTCGGCGCCGTCAGGGCCCTCTATGGACACGCTGTAGCTCTGCGGTGAGAGAGCCTTCAGAGGAGTATTCCCCGCGAACTCGAAGACCTGGAGCGATATGCTGTTCGGGTTGAAGATCAGGATGCTGACATTGAGTGGTGCGTGAGGTGTCGTAGCATTGCTGAAACTCCCGGAGATAAAGCCCTTTGTCCGTATGCAATCCCTGTCGCTCGTCTGGCCGAATTCGTCCGTATACGTCCCGTTTTGCCAGATTCCTGTGTCATGAGAACCCTGTAATTCTCCTTCCGCGGATGCCCCGGAACCGCTTTGTTTAGGCGCCGGCGAGTCACAGGAAATGATGAGCGATGATACGATAACGAATAGTGCAATTGTCTTCATAGGGATGCCTTCTTCCTCCTTTCTCCTTCTTTGAATGCCGTGAGGAATATCTTTCCGAGGATCTCTCCGTTGACGTCGCCGAGCGATTTGATATAGAGACACCCTTTCCCGGTTTTGTACTTCCCCAGATGTTGAAGTTCATTCTCGATAGGTTTCAACCCTCCCGTCAGATAGATGCTGATGTTCTCCTTTCTCGGCGAGAAGCCGATGACGACAGTGTCACCCTCGCGTCCGCTCTCATAGACGTAATGAAGTGTTCCGAAACCGACGATTGCCGTGCCCCACATGACGGGATCTTCCTTCGTAGCCTTTTGCATCATGTCGAGTATGGAGAAACAATCGTCACGCAGTTGCTTGTTCTTGATCTTGTTCAAGAACGCAGTCACGCTGGTTTTTGTCGGTTTCGTCTTGTTTTCAGCCACCGGAGGAACCCTTTCACATCGTCTGAAATGGAGTATGACGAAATCCAACCTGAACGAAGCAGGTCACTTAGTTTGGCCAGTTGACTCACTTAGACCAGCCAGTAGTCAACCCCTCCCAGTTCGATTCAACCACAAAAGTAAAGAAGCCCGAATCCAAAACGGAATCGGGCATTTCTCGTGCACCCACCAGGACTCGAACCTGGAACCCACTGATTAAGAGTCAGTTGCTCTACCAATTGAGCCATGGGTGCGGCAAGCTTATGAGCCGCGAATTCTCCCTTCGCGGATGCCGCGGCGCTTACTTTGCGGGCGTCGCGGGGACGGGCGATGGATTGGACGGCGCACCGTTCGCGGGTGGGGGTTCGGCCCCGGGGAGCTCTGTCGGCGGAAGCTGCGGGGTCACGGCATTTTTCCCGCCCCCCTTGGAGAGGACGCTCTCGACATTCGCGGCGGTCCTTGACGGGAGGAAAAATACATTGATGACGAGCGCAAGTACAATGAAGGATGCCGCGAGCACCTGTGTCGCACGGATCAGAAAATCGGCCGTCCTGCGCACGCCGAAGACCATGCCGACATTTCCGCCGCCGAATGTCCCCGCTAGCCCTCCCCCCTTGCTCGACTGCATGAGTATGACGACAATCAGGAGGAGACAGATGAGGATCTCAAGCGACATCAATACTGTGAACATGGGGGCACTCGTTGTGGAAGAGACTCAATATTCATCACATGATACGGAAATGACGATTCTGATGCAAGGGGCGCTAGATATTGTATCCCCATGACCGGAGCTTGTCGGCGGTGATGTTTCCGGCCGGAGCACCGTTCTTCCCCTCTTTTTGGAGGCTCTCAACGTACTTCCCGATCAGGTCGAATTCGAGGTTGACGCGGGTCCCTTTTCGCGCCCGCGAGAGCGTCGTCTTGCCCAGCGTATGCGGTATGACGGAGACGGCAAATTGGTTCGCATCGGTGGAGGCGACGGTCAGGCTTATCCCGTCCACCGCTATCGACCCGACGGGAACCACATACCTGGCAAATGCCGCCGGGTACGAAATCCGGATGATGCGGCTGCTCTCCTTCACCTCGACCTCTTCGACGATCCCGACGCAATCTACATGGCCAAGCACCAGATGCCCCCCCAGGCGGTCGCTTAGCCTGAGGGGAAGCTCGAGGTTCACATCGGTGCCGGGAACGAACTCGCCGAGCGTTGTCTTCCGGAGGGTTTCTTCGACCGCCTGCACGGTGAACGTGCCGGGTGATCCCGCGATAACGGTCTGGCAGGCGCCGTTGAGTGACACGCTGTCATCGACGTGCACTTCCGCAGCCGCAGCGCGGGCCTCCACGGTTAGAAGGACTCCGCCGCCGCTCCGCTGGACTCCCGAGACGCGTCCTATTTCCCCGATGATCCCTGTGAACACTTCAGCTAACCCCTTCTTTTGAACTGTGCTGTAAAGAGAATGTCGCTCCCCTTGCGCTGCGTCCTGAAGTCTGTGAACCGCTGCACCCGCGGCCTCCCTGGGTCCCTCCCGCCGAATGCGGGGACTCCGCCGCCGAGTATCAACGGGGTGACAAATATGCTCAGCTCGTCGGCCAGGCGCGATTCGAGAAACTGTGAGAAGATGCTGCTCCCCCCCTCGACGAGTATGGTCCCAATCGAGAACCTGTAGAGCGCCGGGAGGACGCCGCGAAGATCCAGGACTCCTCCCGGAGCCGGAAAGCGCAGGACGACGATCCCCCTCGCCTCGAGCCGGGACACCTTCTCCCGCAGGGATGCCGCGGCGGCTTCCGAGACGCAGAGAAACACTCCGCGTCCTTTTTCACGTTTCAAGGCATTGGCACGCTCGTCGATGGACAACCGACCGTCGATGATGATAACATGCGGATCGCGTCCGCGGACGTGCCGCACCGTCAGTCGCGGGTTATCGGCACGCACGGTCCCCGCGCCCACGAGAACGGCGTCATGCTCCGCCCGCCAGCGGTGAACCATGCGAAGCGAAGCGGGCGAGCTGAGGTAGCGGGGCGCCCGCTCCCCCCCGATAAACCCGTCGATGCTCTGGGCAACCTTCACATGTACGTACGGTGTCCGGCGGGTGATGTGCTTGATGAAGGCCCTGTTGAGCTGTTTCGCCTCGGATTCCAGGACGCCGAAGGTGACGCGTATGCCGGCGCGTTTGAGCGCGCGTATGCCCCTCCCCGCAACAAGCGGGTTGGGATCCTTCATGGCGATGACGACCGATCGGATCCCCGACGCGATGATACTCTCCGTGCACGGCGGGGTCTTTCCGTAATGCGCGCACGGCTCCATGTTGACGTACATCCGGGTTCCCGATGTCCCTCCGCGCGAGCGGTGCAGGCAGTCGATCTCCGCATGCGGCCCGCCGAACCGTCGGTGCCAGCCGCGGGCGACGATCTTCTTCCCTCGCACAATAATCGCGCCCACAAGAGGGTTCGGGCTGACACGTCCCTTCCCCCGGAGGGCGAGATTCATGCACTCGCGCATGAACATCTCATCCGGATCAGGTTTCTCGTGCGGCCTCGGATTCAAGCTCATCGCTTCAATGTGAACATGAAGCGGCTCCCCTTCCCGACGGTACTCTCCACGCGGATGAGCCCGCCGTGCGCTTCGACAATGTGCTTGACGATCGCGAGCCCGAGCCCGGTTCCACCCACATCGCGGGACCGGTCCTTGTCGACCCGGTAAAACCGTTCAAATATCCTGTTCAGGTGCTGGGCTGCGATCCCGCTCCCGGTGTCCGCCACCTCCACGCACACCCAGTCACCCCCCTCCCGGCGTGTGCTCACCGTGATCGACCCGCCCTCGTCCGTATATTTAATGGCGTTGTCGAGGAGGTTGATCATGACCTGCTTCAGCCTGTCCCTGTCGGCGTAGACCTTGTCCTCGGCACACTCTCCGGTTTCGACGGCGAGGTTGATACGTTTTTTCGACGCCGCGGACGACATCTCGCCGCTCACCTCCCGCAGAAAATCCCCAATGGGCATGAACCGGAAGCTCATCTTCATTTCGCCGGATTCGATCCGGGAGATTTCAATGAGATCGTTGAGAAGCGCGTTGAGACGGCCGGCGTGTTTGTGCGCTTTCTCCAGGAAGTCTCTGTTGACGGACGGGTCGTCCACGGCCCCGTCGAGGAGCGTTTCGAGGAATCCCTGCAGCGAGAATATCGGCGTGCGCAGCTCGTGGGAGACATTCCCGAGGAACTCGCTCCTGACCCGCTCAAGCTTCTTGAGCTGGGCGATGTCGTTCCCGAGCTTTTCTGCCATGTCGTTGATCGAGGAGGCGAGCGTGCCGATCTCATCCCTGCTCATCGAATCAATACGGCGGGACAGGTCGCCGTCCCTGATGGCGCGCGCCGCCGAGGCGATGTCGAGGATGGGCCTGGTGATCCCGCGGGAAGCGCGGGAACTGACGACGGCAATGACGATGATGGAGAGGACGCCGATCGCCCAGATGATGATCTGGACCTGTCGGTCGAGCGCCTGAATGTCGCTGAACGGACGGGCCACGCGGACGTACATGGTGTCGGGGCCGCCCGGCGCGGGGATGACGACCATCGTCGCGGAGTAGAGAAACTCCTCGTGCACCGTGACGCTCTCCCTCCGGTTCAGCCCGAATTCCCCCGAGCGGCTCGCAATGACTTCGGGGCGGGAGAGGTGATTCTCCACGCGCGAAAGGGAATCCAGCGGGATGTCGGAGTCGAAGAGAACGACGCCGTCGCTCCGGATGAATGTCAGGCGGAGGTTGAGCGACCGGGCCATGCGCCGGATCGTCGTCTCGTGAGAGGCGAGCGAGTCCGGGGGGAATTCCCCGCCGCGGACAAGCGCGGCGACCGCCTGCACGTGGGCGTTGAGCTCGGATTCCGCACGGCGGTCGAGATACCCCTTGATCTGCCATGATGCGAATATGCTGAAGACCGACACGCCGGCGATCGTCAGGCCGATATAGGTTGCAAGGAGTTTTGCGCGAAGCGTCACGAAGTCATTCTCTGAATTTGTACCCGACGCCCTTTATCGTCTCGATGGACTGGGCGTCCTCGCCGAGCTTCTCACGGATCTTGCGGATGTGGACGTCGATCGTCCTGTCGATGACGACGACGTCGGATCCCCAGATCGATTGCAGGACCATCTCACGCGAAAATACCTTTCCGGGGCTTGAAGCGAGAAGCGCAAGAAGCTCAAATTCCTTCCGGGGGAAGAAGACCTCCTTCTTCCCGATCTTCACGGTGAAGGTCGTGCGGTTGATTTCCAGGCGCCCCGCCCTGATCACCGGGGGTTCCGCAGCGTCTTCCGGGGCGGGGCCGGATCTCCGGAGGACCGCCTTGACGCGTGCGACGAGCTTGCGCGGGCTGATGGGCTTCTGGATGTAATCGTCCGCGCCGAGTTCGAGACCCAGGACCTCGTCGACCTCGCTTGAGCTCGCGGTGAGGAACAGGACGGGGACGGCGGAAGTGCGGGGGTCGCTCTTGAGTTTCTTGCAGGTCTCGAACCCGTCGAGGACGGGCATCATGACGTCAAGGATGACCAGGTCCGGGGGATTTGCGGCTTTCTCGAGCGCCTCCCTGCCGTTGTACGCGGTGGCGACCTCGTATCCGTCCTTGATGAGGTTGTATTTGAGCAGGTCGACGATATCCCGCTCATCATCGACGACGAGAATTCTTTTTTTCACACGAGGTCAGGGAAAGAGGACTTCTTTGCCGGTTTTGGCCGATCGGTAGACCGCGTCAACGGTTTTCATCCGGTGCACGGCTTCTTCCCCGGTCGAGATGACGGGGTGGATGTTGCGCACCGCGCCGAGGAAGTGCTTCAGCTCGTTTTCATACGACCGCTTGAACAGGTGCTGGGGCGGTTCCATCCGTGCAGGGGCCAGGTTCACGAGGCTCCCGTGGAGCTCTTTGTTCACGCGGAGGGGATTGAGGCTCGCGGTCCCCTCCGAGCCGAACAGGTAGTAGTAGTAGACATCGTCGTCGACGATCATCGACCAGCTCACTTCGATATTCACGACCGATCCGGTTTTCAGGCCGATCGAGACCAACGACGTGTCCTCGACCTGTTTCGTCTTGTGATGAAAATTTGTGGCGCTCACGCGGCGGACTTCCGGATATCCCATGAGCCACAGGGCAAGGTCGAGCATGACGATCCCGAGGTCGATGAACGCTCCCCCGCCGGCCTTTTCCTTCTGCGTTGCCCAGGAGCTGTCCGAACTCCTTCGCCTGAGCCAGGCGGTCTTCGCATAATACAGCTTCCCGAGTTCTTTGCCCTCGACGAAGCTCTTCAGGAGCATCGTATCGGGGCGAAACCGGTGGTTCATGCCGACCATGAGATGCCGCTTCGTCGCTTTGGCCGCCTCGGACATCTCGACGGCTTCCGCGTAGTGCCGTGCGATCGGCTTTTCCACAAGGACGTCGCAGCCCGCTTTGAGCGAGATGAGCGCGGCCTCCCTGTGCGCGTCCGTCGATGTTGCAACGATGACGGCATGGAGCCCCTCGTTGGCGAGCATCTGCCCGACATCCGTATAGGTCCGCCTGACGCCGAATTTCTCACCGACGAGCTTCGACCGGGATCGGTCGCGGTCGCAGACGGCCACGATCTCCGCTTCCGGCAGACGCGAGAGAATGGGAAGGTGGACCACCTGCGCTACCCAGCCGAGCCCTATCACGCCTATCCTTACTCTGTCCATGGCGCATCCCGGGGAGGTGTCACGATGCGTTCCTCCGGGCTCCTGCCAGAAACGCCGTTACGGAACGGACCACGCCGGCGGGATCCAGACCGAGGTCCGCATGCAGCTCCTGGGGAGTACCGTGGTCGACAAACCTGTCGGGGAGTCCAAGGGAGAGGACGCGCACGCCGCTGATACCGTCGGCGGCGAGAAACTCGGTGACCGCGCTTCCGAACCCGCCGATCGTTACGTTATCTTCGAGCGTCACGAGACGCGGAATGCGGAGTGCGATCTCGCGCAGGAGATCCCCGTCGATCGGCTTGACGAAACGCATGCTGACGACCTCCGCAGCGACACCCCCGCGGGCCAGTTCTTCGGCCGCCGCGGCGGCCACGTTGGCCATCGTGCCGATCGCAAGGAGCGCGACGTCGCTGCCGGCGCGGAGTATTTCACCCTTACCGAACGGGATCAGGTCGAACCCCTCTTTCAGGGCGATCCCCGTGCCGTTCCCGCGCGGATACCGGAGGGCGACCGGACCGCCGTCGTGCTGCACGGCCGTATAGAGCATGTCGCGAAGCTCGCTCTCATTTCTCGGCGCCATGATCGCCATGCCGGGAATCATGCGGAGATAACTCAGGTCGAACGCGCCGTGATGCGTGGGTCCGTCCGCGCCGACGATGCCGCCCCTGTCAAGCGCGAAGACGACGTGAAGATGCTGCAGGGCGACGTCGTGAATGAGCTGGTCGAAGGCGCGCTGGAGAAACGTCGAATAGATCGCCACGATCGGTATGGCGCCCTGCGTCGCGAGTCCGGCGGCGAACGTGACGCCATGCTGCTCGGCGATTCCGACATCGTAAAAGCGGTCGGGCATCGCCTTCTGGAGCTGGTCCAGACCCGTCCCGTCGGGCATGGCCGCCGTGAGGGCCACGATCTTCTGGTTGGCCCGCGCAAGCTGGACGACAGCGCTGCCGAAGACCTTCGTATACGCCGGTGCGGATTCGGGCTTCTTGGGAGAGACGCCCGTCACCTTGTCGAATGGGGTGACCCCGTGCAGTCTCTGCACGTCCTCTTCCGCCGGCCGGTATCCTTTCCCCTTCTGCGTGATCGTGTGAACGAGGATCGGTCCGTTGTACCCCTTCACTTCCTGGAATATCCTGACGAGCTGGGCGACGTTGTGACCGTTGATCGGGCCGAAGTAACGGAAGCCGAGCGCCTCGAAGAGCATGCCGGGAGTCACGACGACTTTTATCCCCTCTTCCACCCGGGCAGCGACCCGCCGGAGCCGGTCCCCCCAGACGTCGAGTTTTCCCGTCAGCTCGTACACGTTCTTCTTGAACCTGTTGTACGAGGGGTGCGCGATCAGTTCGGTGAAGTAGTTCGAGATCGCCCAGACGTTCGGGGCGATGGACATGTTATTGTCATTGAGGACGACGATGAAATCCTTTTTCATGATCCCGGCGTTGTTCATCCCCTCGTAGACCATCCCCCCCGTCATGGACCCGTCGCCGACGATCGCCACAACACTGTAGTGGGCTCCGGCAAGCTCCCGGGCGGCCACCATTCCCAGCGCGGCGGATATCGCCGTGCTCGCGTGCCCCGCGCCGAACGTATCGTATTCGCTCTCCGTGCGCTTGAGGAATCCGCTCAGTCCCCTGTACTGCCGGATTGTGTTCAGTCTCTCCTTCCGGCCGGTGAGTATCTTGTGCGGGTACGCCTGGTGCCCCACGTCCCAGACAAGCTTGTCCTCGGGTGTATTGAAAACGTAATGAAGCGCCACGGCAAGCTCGACGGAGCCGAGCCCTGCGCCCAGATGGCCTCCGGTTTTGGAGACCGTCTCAATGAGAAAATCGCGCACGTCCGCACAGAGGATTCTGAGCTCGGAGATCGAGAGTTTTCTGATATCCCGGGGAACCGTCACCCTGTCGAGGCATGCATACCGCTGGTCGCTCATTCCTTCTCATCCAGTAGTGAAAAATTACCCTCCGCATCCTTGCTGAGCCGCTTCAGGACGAGCTCGGCGGCTTTGAGCTTTCCGGCGCAGACGCGCGAAAGGGCCAGCCCTTCCTCGTAGAGGTGCATCGCCTGTTCGAGCGGGACGTCTCCCTGCTCGAGCCGCTGGACGATCTCTTCCAGCCTTCCGAGGGAGTCTTCGAACGTTCCCGGAGACTCTTTTTTCTTTGCCGCCATGGGTCCTCACTCAATTGTGGAACGCACTCTGCCGTCCTGAAATTCCAGATCCACCGAATCCCCGCCGTGGACCTGCACCGTCGAGCTCACGATGCTCCTGTCTTTGCGGACGATCGCATAGCCGCGCCTGAGGGCCAGCCGCGGGTCAAGGGCCTTCAGCCTCTGATCGAGCGAACCCTGGCGCGCCGACGTCAGGGCGAATGCATGCGCGGCGACCCTGTGGAGGGCCCGGAGCGTTTCGTCTGCATGCTGGCTGTGCTGCCTGAGGAGATCGACCGGCCGGTTAAATGCGTAACTGTTGAGGAGGTTGTGTATGCGTTCTCTCTTGTCGCTCACGATGCCGAGAACCGACTGTTGGATACGATACCAAGAATCCGCTACATTTTCAAGAATTTCGCGGCGGTCTGGAACGACCAACTCGGCGGCCGCCGACGGAGTCGGGGCGCGGACGTCGGCGACGAAATCGGCTATCGTGAAGTCAGTTTCATGCCCCACGGCGCTCACCACCGGAACGCGACATCGGGCGATGGCGCGCGCCACGACCTCTTCATTGAAGGGCCAGAGGTCCTCCATCGATCCTCCCCCCCGCGCAACGATGACCAGGTCGATCGATGCGTACCTGCTCAGATCGTCGACCGCCTCTGCGATCTCCGCTGCCGCGCCCGCGCCCTGGACGCGGACGGGGATCATGATAAGCTCGAGTCCCGGGAACCTCCTTCGGAAGACGTTCTTCATATCCTGCAGCACCGCTCCCGTAGGCGACGTGACGATGCCGATTCGTTTCGGGTATGCGGGGAGCGGGCGTTTCCGCGCCGGGTCAAACAGCCCTTCGCCTTCGAGTTTCTTTTTCAGTTTTTCGAATGCCGCCTGCAGTTCGCCCGCGCCGAGAGGACGAATCGACTGGACGTCGAGCTGGTAGGTTCCCCGCACCTCGTAGACGGTGATCCGCCCTGCGGCGATCACCTTTGCGCCGTCTTCGGGCGTGAACGAAAGCACCGTTGCGCGGGATCGCCACATGACGCAGGGGAGCTGCGCGGATTCATCCTTCATCGTGAAATAAAGATGGCCGGAGGAATGCCGCTTAAAATTGGAAATCTCCCCCTGAACGGCGATGGAAGGGAATCCGGATTCCAGGATCTGCTTGATCTTCCTGGTCAAATCCGTGACTGTGAGCGCCTGGCGGACAATCTGCATGCGATAAATATACGACTATTCGGTCATAAGGGCACTTTTGCCTTCCAGAAAAGTTCTGGGTATATTTGCCCAAAATCACACAAGGACAATGAAGCTGGACATTCTTGCCATAGGGGCCCACCCGGACGACATCGAACTCTCCTGCGGGGGGACGATAATCAAGCTCGTCAAACAGGGGCGCAGGGTCGGCATCCTCGACCTGACGCAGGGAGAGCTGGGTACCCGTGGGGACCGGAAGACCAGGGCGCAGGAGGCCGCCCGGGCGGCCTCGCTGATGGGCGTCGCGCTCCGTGAGAACCTGAAACTCCCCGACGGTAACATCGCCTCCTCCATGGAAAATCGTCTTAGCCTCGTGCGCGCCATACGGGCATGGCAGCCCGACGTTCTTCTCTTCCCGTACGGGGTCGACAGGCACCCGGACCATGAGCGCGCGCACGTGCTCTGCAGAGAGGCATGGTTTACCGCGGGCCTCCAGAAGGTCAGGACCTCCGCCGGGAGGAAGACCCAGGAACCGTTCCGCCCCCGGGCCTATTATCACTTCATGCAGTGGTACGAGTTTGTGCCATCGTTCATCGTGGATGTCACGGCGGAGTTCGATCAGCGGATGGAGACGATGCGCGCGTACCGGTCGCAGTTCTACGATCCGGCGAGCAACGAACGCGACACGGTGCTTTCCACGCCGGAATTCCTCGAGATGATCCGGACAAAGCTCGAGTACTACGGTGACAGAATCGGGAAGAAGTACGGCGAGCCGTTCTTTTCCCCCGCCGTCATCGAAGTGAAGGACATGCTCACACTCAACACCTGATCATGCCGAACATCCACCCCCTGCTCGTCCACTTCCCGATCGCACTCCTCACCCTGTCGTTCCTGTGTGAGGCCGCCGCTGTCCTCTTCAAGCGCGAAGACCTCTCCGCCGCCGGATGGTGGACGCAGCTCACGGGCACCATCGGGCTGGCTGCTGCGGCAGTCTCCGGGATTCTTGCCGGGAACTCGGTCAACATCCCTCCCCCCGCGAAGCCGTATCTGGAAACGCACCAGGAACTGGCGTTTGCGGTCGCCACGGCGTTTGCCCTCCTTCTCTTCTGGCGCTTCGCCTCCCGGACAAAACGTCCCCCGGGGCGCGACGGACTGTTCCTCCTCCTTTTTGCTGCAGGGGTTATCGCTCTCTGGGCGGGGGCGTGGTACGGGGGGGAAATGGTGTACAGGTTCGGCGCCGGCGTGCAGTCGGCCCGCGTTCCCTGAGATCCTCCCCCTGAAAAAGCAACACCCGGCTTGTGACCGGGTGTGCTCAACATCCCTATCGTGCGCTCTTACGGTTCCTCGGCGGGAAGAACCCCGGCAGGGAGCGCGGCTTCCTGCCCCCTCCGCACGATCGTGACCAGGAAGCCCACCATCACGATGATGAGGCCGGACCAGACCAGGTTGATGAACGGCTTCACGGAGGCCTCCGCCATCAGGACATCCCCTTCCGAGGCAGGGTCGATCGACGCGGCTGCTTTCAGATCCTTCACGCCTATGTCGACGCGCGAATTCTCCTTGGCCTCCCGGTCCGGGTGCAGCGCGGCGATGGAGAGCTCGTAGTCGCCGCCGACGCTCACCGTTTCGTCCCGCTGTACTCCCGCCTTGATCACCTTGGCGGGAGTCACGGGCTCTTCCTTCCCGCTCCCGTTCCGCACCAGCAGCTTTGCGCCGATGCGGACTTCCTTCCCCTCGAGCATTGCGGCCTTCTGCATAACGGGGAAATCAAAATCGACGAACGTGATCCTGAGCTTCCCGATCATTTTCGTTTCGCCCCGCTTCAGCTCGACGGTCTGCCCGTTGGCCAGGGAATCGCTTTTCTGTTCAAGGGACAGCGGCGCCAGGTAGAAGTCCTTGGTGTACATGTTCGCGATGTCCGGATTCCTCATCAGCCCGTCATTGTACGAAGTGTAATACATGATCGGGGACACCGTGTAGCGCCTCTCCGCGGTTTCGACGTTCACCTGGAAGGCGTAACGATCCTTGTCGATCGAATGGTATCCCGTATACGTCAGCGTATAGCCAAGAGTGTGCACGGGCTTCCCCTGCGTGAGCGCGATCGTCTCTTTCTGGTCGTACTTCGATGACGCCACGAACCCGAGGAACATGACGGCCAGCCCGATATGGGCTACCGAGCCTCCCGCAAACTTCGGATTCCCGCGGGCGATCCTCAGACCCACCTGGAGGTTTGCAAAAAGGGAGAACGACGCCGCGTACACGAACACGGCGACAAGGGGTTCGCGCACCCGTACGAGAACGAGCACAAGCGTCGCCCCTGCCGCAAGGAGCGCGGGAGCGCGGAGCGTCTTCCAGAAGCCGGGGCCGCTCGACTTGTTCCACCAGAGGAGCTGACCGACGCCCGCAAGCAGCGCGATCAGTATGGCGAGAGGCAGTATCGTCGTCACGTAGTACGAGGTATCCACCGCGCTCTTCTTCCCGTGAAGGATCTCGGTGATGATCGGCGACGACGTCCCCGCGGAAATAAGAAGCGCGGCGGCAACGATCGCAGTCGCGCCGATGAAGAGTGCCATTTCCCGCGTGTAAAAACTCTGGCGGGTCATCGGCCGCGGTATCTCCTTCCGCCTTTTCCAGAGGAGGACCACGGAAAGCGACGCAAACGTCACGATCATGCCGATCAGGAGCCAGTACGCCCACATCCCCGGGTCAACGAACGAATGCACGGAGGTATCGCCCAGAACGCCGCTCCGGGTGAGGAACGTGGAGTAGAGGACCATGATGAAGCACATGATCGCAAGGACGAGGTTTGTCCGGACGAACCCGCCGGATTTACGCTGCGAGAGCGTGGTGTGAATGGACGCGATGCAGAAGAGCCACGGCACGAGCGATGAGTTCTCCACAGGGTCCCAGCCCCAGTAGCCGCCCCACCCGAGGGTTTCGTATGCCCAGAAGCCCCCCATCATGATCCCCGTCCCCAGGATCGTCGCGGCGAGCACCAGCCAGGGCGTCGCGGGCCGTATCCAGTTCCTGTAGTCCCTCTTCAGAAGGGCTGCCATGGCATAAGCGTACGGCACCCCCATCGAGGAGAATCCGCTGAACAGGACCTGCGGGTGAATCACCATCCAGTAATTCTGCAGGAGGGGATTCAGGCCGCGCCCGTTTACGGGCACGAACCCTTCGACGACCTGTCCCGGCCAGCTCTCCCAGACGAGGAGGAACGGGTTCTTCACGATGAGCATCAGGAGAAGTGCGAGCTCGATCATTCCGAAGAACGTCATCACTTCGGGCTCGTACCCCTTGGAGCGTGAGTGCAGCACGAGGAAAATGCCGATCAGGGACGTGTACATGGTCCAGAGCATGAAGCTTCCCTCCTGTCCCGCATAAAACGTCGAGACGAGAAGGGGCGTGGAGAGTTCACGCGAACTGTAGCTCCAGACGTACGTGTACTGGAATTGATGGGTGAGGATGAGCGAAAGGAAATATCCCGCGGTGGTGAAGACGGTGGCGACGGTGAAGAAGTACGCCAGCCGCCCGGTGGTGAGAAGGATCTGCTTGCCCCGCCGGTGATACTGGAAGTAACAGAGGACCGACACGAGGCAGGCGGCGAAAGCCGCCTTGACAAGTATGCCTCCGATCATACGAATTCCCCCCTATGGTGAAGAACATTCCCGGCCTGTGGCGCCTGCTTTCGCGCCACGTGCTTTCGCGCCACGTTCTGTCGCGCCGCCTGTGGCGCCTGCTTTCGCGCCACGTGCTTTCGCGCCACGTTCTGTCGCGCCGCCTGTGGCGCCATCTGTAGCGCCACCTGTGGCGCCATCTGTAGCGCCACCTGTGGCGCCTGCTCTCGCACCGCCACAGTACCGGGGAGCAGCGTCAGCTTGTTTTCTTCAACTCCGACGGTTGCGCCTCGTATTTGGAGGGACACTTCGTCAGGACCTCGGTGGCGTGAAAATACCCCTCGTCCGTGAACCTCCCCTTGGCGACGACGCTTGTCGCGAGCTCGAAGTTGTTCGGCGCGGCTCCATCAAGGACAACCTTGCACTCCTTCCCCGAGTCGTCCACGAGCCAGAACGTGAACTGGGCGCTGCGGGCGTCGAACGAGGCATGCTTCTCCTTGTTCCAGGATCCCTTGAGCTGCACCTTCTTGTGTTTGGTCATCGCCCCCGCGACGTCGGTATACTCGACGTTGCTCTGCATGAACGAGTAGGAACCGAAAATGAGGAACGCAACGACGACGAGCGAACCGATGATGATTTTTGGTTTCATGGAAATCCTCCCCCTGAGTGACACTTCTATTTTCTGGCTTGGTGCTCCAGTTTTTTCACCCTGCTATCGAGCCGGAACAGATACGTATAGATCCCGAGCCAGATGGCGAGAACGATGATCATGACGATATACAGCTGGTTCTGCGCTAGAAAATCCACGTGTCAACCTCTCAGTTGATTGTGCGTCTCCACCTCCGCGGTACGGACCCTCAGCCTGAACATCCAGTAGAAGAGCAGCGTGAACGCGAAGAGCGAGGTGAAAAAGATAACCCGCATGTTGGGGGCCATCTTGAATTCGACGACCGGTCCGGCACCCTCCGGATCCCCTTTCGCGCCGGGATGCAGACCCGTCATAATGCGGGGCATGATAAAGATAAAGAATGGGACGGTGACGGCGGCGATGATCGAATACGCCGAGGAGAGCGTTGCGCGCTTTTCCTCGGTCTCAACGGCGGACCGCAGCGAAAAGTACGCGCCGTAGATGAGGAGGAGGACGAAGATGGATGTTTCCCGGGGGTCCCAGTTCCAGTAGGATCCCCAGTTGAATTTCGCCCAGACGGCGCCCGTGATCGTCGCAAGGATGCAGAACATGAACCCGAGTCCGGCCGCCGCGGACGACCTGATGTCGTAGGCAAGGTCGCGCTTCCGAAGGTACTGGATTGCGTACACCATGCTCGTCAGGAACGCGACGACGCTCAACCAGGCGGTGGGGACGTGAAAGAAGATGATGCGGGCTTTTTCTTCGAGACCCGGAATGACCGGCAGTTGGTACCATGCCTGCGGATGCGGGGACATCGGCAGCCCGAGGCCGGATACTATGACGGCGGTCAGCAGGACTCCGAGGAGTATCTTCAGCACCATGGGTCAGTCTTTCCAGATATATTCAAAGAGCATCGCAGACGATACGATCACCACGACAATATACGAAATCAACAGCTGAAATTCACCCGCCGCCTCCCCGAAAAAAGCCCCCTCGGAGGCCATGCGTGTGGCGTCGATCACGCTCAAGAGGAGCGGCAATATTATTGGAAACGAGAGGACCGGGTACAGGGTTCCCCTGGTGTTGGCACGGGCGATAATAGCCGCAATAACGGTCGCAGCGGCGGCAAATCCGATGCTCCCGAGACCCACGGTCACCACGAATATGGACATCGTGCGGATGACGAACCCGTTGATGAAGGCGGCATAGAGGACGACGGTGACCGCATTGACCCCGGTCACCAGGACGAAGTTGAAGAGGAGTTTCCCGAAGAACACCGCACCGGGCGGGGCGAGGAGCTGGAGCGTCAGGGTCGTCCCTCTCTCCTCCTCCATGACGAACGTCCTCGAGAGCCCCGACATCGCGGCGAAAAAGACGACAACCCAGAGCATGCCCGAGAGAGCGTCGGTTGAAGCGCCTTCGCTCCCGAGAGAGAAGAGGATGATCGAGATGGTGGTGACGACGAACATGATGAGCGCGCTCACCGCGTAGCGGGTGCGAAGTTCGGAACGGAGGTCCTTGAGAAAGACCGCGCCCGTCGATCGCAGGAACAGACGGAGTGACGGACTAGCGGCGCTCATTGAGGTCGATCCTTCCGTCGTACGTTTCGATGTCGGACATGTCGTTTGTGGCCACGACGAGTATGCCGCGCCGGCGCTGTTCCGCCATGACGGCCCGGACGACCGCCGTCCCGTCCCCGTCGAGATTCGACATCGGCTCGTCGAGCACGAGCACGGGGGGCGTGTGGATCATTGCGAATGCGTACTTGACGCGCTGCTTCATCCCGGAGGAGTACGTCCTGACCTGGTCGTGGCGCCGAGGGAACATTGCAACGCGCTCGAGGAGTGCGTCCGCGGCCGCCGGGTCGAACGGCATACCCCTGATCCCCATGGCAATCGAGAGATTCTCCACGGCCGAGAATTCTTCGAAGAGCTGGAGGTAGGGGGAAACGAGTCCGAAGAGATTTCTTGACTCGCGAGGTGGTTCATCCGCGTTCTGTGTAACCGTGAGCGTACCGCTCCCGGGGGAGAGGACGCCGCAGATGATTTTGACAAGCGTGGATTTCCCGGAGCCGTTCCTCCCCGTGACGAGAAGCGTCTCTCCGGCCGAGGCGGAAAACGAAACATCGCGGAACACCGTTCGGCGGTCGAATTCCTTCCGGAGATCCTTTCCGGCAATCCGCAGTGTCGGGTTCACCGGCGCACCAGCGCAATTTTTCCGGTCACCGTGCGGCCGGGAAGCGAGAGCACGAAGATATACACGCCCGTCGGCGCGACGGCGTTCCGGTTCGTGAGCCCGTCCCACGTGAATACGCGCTGGCCAAGCCGGGTCTGCGTCTGAAGAGACCTGCTGTACACAAGTTCCATCCCGGAAGAATATATCGCAAGCGTTCCCTGGTCGGCGTTCGCCGGGAAATACAGGACGCCGCCCCCTCCCGGATTAAACGGGCTGGGGAACGCACTCCCCTCTCCCGTGGACGAAGTGCTGGGACCCTGCCGGCCGATCGACCAGGTGATCCATTGCGACGGGATTGTCACGTCCAGCTTCAGATAGAGCCCCCCCGCAATGGACCGGTACGTATCGTCGGGCTTGATTCTGCTCACGGTGAGCGTGAAGGGAGACGAAGTGGGTGCACCCGACGGGCACCCGGTGTCGAGATTCGAGAGCGCAACGGTGACGGTGTCCGTCCCCGATGAAAACCCGAAGTACGAGCCTCCGAGACAGGAGAGAGACCCCGTAATCTGCTGTGACGGGCTTATGAGGTCATAGTACGATTCTACGATGACCGGAAAGAGGGGCGCCTCGCTGTAATAATTCACGGTATCGGCACGCGGGCCCGTGTAGTAATTCCACAGGGTCCACTCGGCGAACGCGAGGGGGAGCGACGAGGCCTGCGATGTGATCTGATGCAGCGTCAGGTCGATTGCCGGGAGGGGGGGCATTCCGTGTATGTTCTGCCAGACGTGGAGCATCGTGTTCTGGCCGAATCTCTTCGTGAAATATTTCCCGAGGATCCCCCTGCTGTACTCTATGAAATCGTTCGTCGGCAGGGGCGTTCCCGGAAACGTGAACTGGCTCGGGCCGAAGAGGCCGAGGACATAGTTCAGATAATCGTTTTCCCCGTGGTACACGACATCCTCCATCCACACGGAGGTGATCTCGTGAAACCAGACGTCGCTTGCCCAGTACCCGTAGGAACCGATCTGAATCGCGTGGTGAAACTCATGGGCAAGCGTGACCCGCAGCGAAGGGATCCCTCTGTTCGCCGCGGGGGTCACGAAAGAAAAATCGTTGTCGATCTCGATGAATGTCGACGACGTGTCACCGGTTCCCGCGGCGTAGTCCGGCGTGGTGAAGCCGTAGTCGGTCGGGCCGATGTGGGAGATATAGATATCGTATTCCGGTCCGCCGCCGAGCGTGCCGTCGGAGGGAGGGGGGTGAAAGCCGAGCGTCCCGGTCTCGTACGCATAGACGTACGTGATGGTCGCGACCGCCGAATCGACGAACGCGCGGGCCGTCCCTGCGATCCTGTTCCCCGAAGCATCGAGGAGCGCAGGGGCATCCGGCCCCGTCGTATCAAAATGGAATTTGAAGCGCCCGCTGTCGCCGATGACGCTCGTCTGCCGTTCCATCCGCTGGAGAATCTCTGCGAGGGCCAGCCGTTCGTCCGGCAGGAGTGACGCGCGTCCGTGGATCGCGGAGGAAATGACGGGAAGTCCGCATTTGCCGTGCGCCCCGGAGACCCCGAACCTGTGCGCAAGCACCTCGAGCGCTTTGCTCCTTTCGGACGGCGATCCCCCTCCCTGCCATGCCGGTGAGGGGCTGGCATTGAAAAGGAGAATCGCGAGGAGCCCGACAGCGGTAAGAAGCCTCCGGAACGTCATCGTCTGAACGGATCGAATAGTATGGTGACTGTGCCTTCGTCTGTGTGCGAGAGGACCAGGTCTTTCGCTTTGCGGGAGATCAGGGGGGCGATGGCGATCCCGCCGACGCCGGCAGCACTGCAAATCCTCGCTCCGTCGCCGAATCCAAGCGCACCGCCGTAAAACGTCCTGACGGATTCGGTCGACATGTCGCGGACCGTGATGTCGGGGCGTCCGTCTCCGTCGACATCATCGACGATGATGTCATTGTCGCCCGATACGGTGACATTTCTGACCCATTCAGGGTCGCTCCTGAACGAGCCATCGGGGTTCCTGTAGAGAAGCAGGAGGGCGTTGACAGGCTTCCCCATGATGACGATGTAATCTCCGCCGCCTCCCTGCCTCAGCGTTGCCGGGACAATGCCGGCGGCCGACGAGGTCGAGTCGTCGAATGTCAGAGCGGGCCTGACGGTCCCCGGCGCAAACAGCGGTGTCACTTCGGCCGTTTGAAGAGACGAAGAGCGGAGCGCGGAGCTTGAGGTGATATACGCGACGGTGTACCCGCCGCCTCCCGCCGATCGTTCCATCGTTGCCGCGGCGATCCGCTCGGGAAGGCTGAAATGCATGCTGCGCTCCAGAAACTGGCCTCCGCTGATCTGTTCAAAGAGCGAAAGGGAAACCGCATTCCTTCCGTGGGAGACGTACCGGACGAGCATCCTGAGCAATGCGCTGTCGGCCCAGGCATGAAGCACGTAGGGCTGGTTTCCCGAGGGGATCGCAACAGCGGATGCCCGGAGCGGAAAATTTTCGAGGCTCACGATGCCGACCCTGTCGGCGGAGGTATGGGAGGTGACGATCGCCGGAGGCGATCCTCCCACCGGAGGTGTGCATGTCAGCTGCGCGGGATTCGAGGAAACGACTGCCGTCATTCCGCCTGAGAATCTCCCCTCCCCCTTGTTGAAGAAGATCGATACGGAAGAGGAATTCGAATTTGCAACGGCGATATCCACGCGTCCGTCCCCGTCGATATCGCGCGCCAGGAGCCCCCCCGGCCTGCTCCCTGCAGCATAGGTGGAACTCCACGCCCCCCAGGGTGCGTGTCCCGCGTTGGCCATGAGCACGAGCCGTTTCGATGTCCTTCCCGCGACGGCGAAGTCCGTGAGCCCGTCGCCGCCAAGGCTCGCGAGCGCCCACCCTGCGGGCGCTGCGCCGGGACCGAGCAGCACCGGCGGGTTGAACTGAAAAGGTCCGGCGCCGGTTGAGACGATTGTCCCCTCCTCCGCGGGAGCCACAATGTCCGGGTACGCGTCGCCGTTCAGGGATGCGAATTCGACACCCGAGGGGGTCCCGGGGAGATCCATTGCCGCATCGATTCCGATGTCGCCCGACGGGGTCGCATGCAGAAAGAGTATCTTCCGCTCGGAAGGGAGCGCCACGGCCACGCCGAGCATCGTGTGGCGGTCGAGCCAGATGAAGTCAAGCGCCTCGGGTTCCCCGGGAAGATCGGCGGTCACCTGCTCGGAGAATACCATCCTGCTGATCCCGTAGAAGAGGACAAGACGGTTGGAAAGCCACTCGCAGAGCAGCACGTCCGGAATTCCGTCGCCGTTGATGTCCGTTGTCCGGAGGTCGCTTATCGATATATCGCCGAAGAGCTCCGGACCCGGAACGTACGCCCCCCCTCCTTTCGCAATGAACGTCGAAACGCCCGCCCTGCTCTTGCCGAATAGGAGGATGTCTTTTCGCCCGTCGCCATTGATATCTGCAAAGACAATGCGCTGGGATTTGACGGAAAGGGGGAGAAGGGTCTCAGACCAGACGTTCCTGCTCTCTCTGAGAATCGAGAGCGCCGAACCGTCCGCGGTGAGGGAGAGATAGCCGGAATCCGCGCCCGCATCCGCGGGGACGAGCCCCACCCGCTCGCCGGCAAGCGCGGTCGATCCGAGCGGCGAAATAGCTCCGGAGTCACCGGCGCCGAATATGTGAAGTCCCGGGGGCGACTGGGAGAGGACGGCGATTTCCGCGCGTCCCCCTCCGTGCCGCTGGCGCACTGCCAGGCCCGAGGGGGTGAAACCGAGTGTCCGCTCGGCCACCTGGCCGAACGAGGTGTACATTCGCTGGGCATACAGGACCTGCAGCCAGAGCATGTTGACGGTGCAGAGGCCGAGCATCACCCGGCGACGGGGGCAGAGGAACAGGAGCGAGTCCTGGACGTAGTGTGGGAAAGGACGAGCCGTTGCGAACCCCGCTTATGAGCTTCTGTGCGCGAGCCGGCGCTCCCGTCGGACGAGTGCTTCTTCATATCTCCGGATCTCGTCCTGATTCCCGGGGACGACAGGGGGAACTTCGACGGGTTTCCCCGCCTCATCAATCGCGACGAACGTCAGATACGCGTTGTTGGCGCGCCGTGAGTCGTGGCCCGATCGCGTCTGGGCCGTCACGACGACCCCGATCTCCATCGACGTGCGGAACGCCCGGTTGACGGACGCCTGGAGGGTGACGACATCCCCGAGCCTGATCGGGTGGAGGAAATTGAGTTCGTCAACCGAAGCGGTGACGCACACCCGGTCAGAGTGCCGCTGGGCCGTGATCGCCGCCGCGATGTCGATCCAGTGCATGAGCGTCCCCCCGAGGAGATTGCCGAGCTGGTTCGTGTCGTTGGGGAGCACAAGCTGGGTTGTGATGACCTGGGAATCCGCGACGTGTTTCGGCCCCATCATTCGGCCCGCGACGAAGGGGGAGCCGCCGGGATCGCCGCCGTTCCCATCCCCGTTCTGGGGGGGGCATTCTTCAGCTCCTTCGACAGGCGCGCCTGCAGTTCATCGGCCCTTCCGCGCAGAACGCTGTTCGGATACCGCGTAAAGAACTGTGAGAGGTTCGTCTGCGCCTCGACGTATTTCTTCCGGGTGATGAGGAGGTCCACCTTGTCAAGAAATGCGAGGGGCGCCCAGTCCGTGTCGTGATACTGGTCGATCACGTCGTCGAAGTACCTGAGCGCGGCGATATACCGCTCCAGGATCACGTACTGGCGGGCGGCCTCATAGACCTTCCGGGCGAGCTTTCCGTCGAGCTCCCTGATCTTTGCCTCGGCGTCCGCGGCCAGCGGGTTCGTGGGATAATATTCGACGAACGACTGGAATTCGTCGATCGCCTTCCGCGTAGTCTGCTGGTCGAGCGATGTGCGGGGGGAAAGCTGGTAATACGACATTGCGAGTTTGTACTGGGCCTCGGCGACCCGGCCGCTCGCCGGATAGCTCCGTTTCATGACGCCGTATTCGAACGCCGCGAGGAGATATTCCCCTCGGTTGTAACGGCAGTCCCCCAGGTAAAACTGGGCATCGGCGGCGTGCTGGCTTCCCTGATACTGCAGCGTGATGATCGTGAATTCATTGATGGCATCGAGGTACTCGCCCTTCTCGAAAAGCCCCTTCGCCTTCTCGAACCGTTCATCGACGGTCAGCGTTCCAGTCTCTTCGCTGGAGCCGCATCCCGCGGCAAGAATCACCATCCCGATGAGGAACGCCGCAAAAAGTGTTTTTACCATGTCAGATACTCCTGAACATCACGTGATGATTGCAGCCGGATGCGATCCCGGATACTGTCGGCCTCGCCCCCGGGGGGGAGGAACTCCGGCTGGAAACCCGCCCGGAGCGGAAGCGCGTGGAGTGAACGGATGTGTGTTCCGTTCACGTCCCGGACGATGTCGAACGCGAGAGCGAAACTGTACCGGGTCCAGAAACGTCCCGGCTGCATAAACACAAAATTGCCGAGCGAATGCACCGCGACTTTTTTCCCGTTGGCTTCGATGCCGTACGGCATATGCGGGTGGTGACCGAGAACGACGTCCGCCCCGCCCGCAAGAACCTGGCGCGCGAACTCGCGCGTCCTGCCGGAGGCCTCCTGCGCGTATTCTACGCCGCCGTGGAAGCTGACGACGACGAAATCAGTCGTATCCCGGACGGCGCGGATTGCGGGCAGCAGTTTTCCCGTATCGGCGGGCGCGACAAGATCCCTCCAGGCGAGCCCCGAGCCGTTCATCAGGTCCGTGACGGCGAAGAATGCGAGCCGGATTCCCTTCACCGTCATGACCGCGGGACGGTAGATGTCCGTGGTCCGCTCCGCCGTGCCGCAGTGGGCGATCCCCGCACTTTCGAGATACCGTATTGTCTGATTCCGTGCCGAAACGCCGAAATCGAGCGCATGGTTGTTCGCATCCGACACGACGCCGACCCCTCCCCTCCTGAGAGATTGCGCGGCAGCAGGGGGAGCCGTGAATATCATATTGTTGCGCGGATCCTCGGTGCGGCCGCGCTGTTCCGAAATGGGCGACTCAAGGTTTGCAAAGACGACGTCATACCGGTGAAGCGTGTCCGCTACGCGCGCGAACGGGTAGAGGGTGTCCCCCGAGAGGATCACCTGCCCCACCCTGCGGCCGAGGTTGACGTCCCCCAGCGCCAGAAGCCGGATCTCGCGAAACGTCACTCCCGTATCCGCCTGCACCCCGTCGCTCCCGCGGGCGTCTCCTCCTCTTACAGGAGACGCCAGGAGGAACGAGCACGATGCAAACGCCGCAACGACCGCCCCCCGCGCCATTGTCCCGATCCTGTCCGGTTGCGTGGTCATCTACTCCGCACAGTGAACAGGAGGAAGATGGCGACGGCAATCGCCCCGACGATGACAAGAGGTTCGGCAAGGCCGGAGAAAAAGTCTTCCGGAGGGATCGTCCCCCGCGTTGATGGAATCGCCGCCTGCTCGAGGCTTTCGACCTGAGAAAGCGGAATCGTATCGGAGAATCCGGACCTCCGTTCCCCTGTCACGAGCACCGTCCCGAGCACCCGGTCCACGAGGCGCAGGCGGGCCTGGAGGACAACCGCTCTGTCGAGCACACGCGCACCGAATATGCCGTCCCTCCGCACATTTGAGTACTGCACGTTCATCAGTGTTGCCCCGAACTCGACGCCGAACCGGGCGGAGTCATTTCCGGCGATAACGCAATGCTTTGCACGGAAGGGGCGCTCGACCGCGTCCTGAAGGAACCACGCGACGTCCGCGGGGGCGATCTTCACCGAGACGCGCGGCGAATCGGCCGCAGACACACTGCTTGCGATCGAGTCGCCGAGCGATCCTGCAAGGGACTGATATACCCGCAGGTTAGTGGCGACGGCGTACGACGAATCCTGTGCATGGAGCCCGCCCGTGAGCCCCACTCCCGCAACGAGAACGGCCAGAGATTGCCGCAGTCCATTCATCCGATTCCCGGAATCAATCACTTAAACTACGGAATTAGCGTGTGATTTTCAAGGCAGGTGCCGCGGGCGCTCAGAACGTTTCCACGACGATCCGTTTGTAGCGCCGCCCGCCGAACAGATAGGTAATCCGGCGGATGTCGGCGATCGGGTAGGAGAATGTCCGCCTGTCGGATCCGGTTTGCCTGTGGACGATCATGTTGTCGCTGCGCACTTCATCAAGCACAACGACGTACCTCTGCGTTGAATCCGGGTCGGCGAACTGAAGCGAATCTGCGGACATGCTGATCAACAGGATTTCGCGGCCGGTGTACTGGGAGAGAAACGTCTTGAGGTCCTGCGGCCTCTTCTGGGCCGTCGCAGGCCGCGAAAGCCCCGAGGCAACCAGAATAATGAGGATGCATGTCCTGAAGGAGAAAGAACGTGCGCGAAGGAGCATGAGGCGCAGAAGTCTGTTGGACCTGAAAAAGACCCGGGTGTGAGGGTCAGCCCTGCTTCGGAGGTTCGGCGACGGCTGTCGGCGCAGTCTCCCTTGGTGCCGGTTTCCTGTACATGATCCCTACCGGTATGACGACGCAGTATCCCGTCACAAGCAATATCGGAGAGAGGACAAGCGGAAGGAATCCTTCAACGGACCCCTCGAGCATGGCGATGTATCCGGCCACGATTACGAGAATGCCGGCTCCGAGGATCATATAGTTTTCCCGCCCGAGCGGCAGGGATTCATTGGTGAGAGATCTGTGTTTCTGGTCAGTTTTGCGGACCGGTTTCCGTATTGGTTTTGCCACGTTTCTGGCTCCTCATGTTCGGCGTGTAATAAAAAGCCCAGCGTTGGGGGGAACGCCGGGCTTGACCATGTTCCATACAACAGTCAGGGGAGAAACTGTCGTAAAGGTCAATTCCCAATCTACAAGAATTCCGGATATTGTCAAGTCTTTTTTCATTTAATGTCCGCGGATGACCCCGTCGACGATATGGATGATTCTGTCGGCCTGCTTTGCGAGGGATTCATTGTGTGTGACGACTATAAACGTCTGCCCCCTGTTTCGGCTTAAATCCCATATAAGACGGTGCAAATTGCGTGCATTTTCGCTGTCCAGATTCCCGGAAGGCTCATCTGCCAGTATGACTTTTGGGGAGTTCATCAGGGCCCGGGCCACCGCGACCCGCTGCTGTTCTCCCCCTGACAGTCTCGGTGGTTTCTGATCGATCCGGGCCTCGAGCCCCACTTCCCGGAGAAGGTCCATCCCCAGCGCCCGGACCTCGGAGAGCTTCTTCCCCTGGATGAGCGCCGGCATGGCCACGTTCTCCAGCGCGGTAAATTCCGGAAGGAGGTGGTGGAACTGGAATATGAATCCGATCCTCCTGTTGCGAAACCTCGCGAGCTCTTCATCCCCCATCGCGAAGACGTCGGCCCCTTCGTATACGACGCTCCCCGAGGTCGGCTTCTCCAGCGTCCCGATGATGTGCAGGAGCGTGCTCTTCCCCGCGCCGGATGCCCCCACGACTGCGATAATCTCCCCCTTGCGGACGTCCAGGCTGATCCCGCGGAGCACGATCAGTTTTCCGTCCCGCTCCTCGCCGGAGGGGAATGTCTTGGTTACCTGCCGCACATCGATCACGGACTCGCCTGACGGATTCATTGCGCTACTCCCAGCGTATGGAGTCGACCGGAAGGAGCTGTGCGGCTCTCCGGGCGGGGTGAAGGGACGCGAGCGCGCTCAGCGTCATCGAGGCGATGACGACGGCGACGAAGTCCGTCCACCTGAGCTCCACGGGTATCGCGGGGATGATGTAGACGGTCGGGTCAAGGGGAAAAAGGCTGTATCGTATCTGCAGGAGACACACGACCACGCCGATGAGCACCCCGGTTGCGGTGCCGAGCATCCCGACAAGGATTCCTTCAAACATGAATATGCGTACGATGCTCGTGCGCGTTGCGCCGAGCGCTTTGAGTATCCCGATGTCGCGCCGTTTTTCGATGATCCCCATCGTCAGGGAACCGAGAACGTTGAATGTCGCAACGCCGACGATGAGGCAGAGGATGATGTATGCCGTCCACCTCTCTATCTTCATCACCGAGTAAAGGTCCCGGTGCAGATCGTACCAAGTCGAGACGGCGTACCCTTCCCCGAGCCGTGACTGAAGGTCCTGCTTCACGTTGTCGGCATCGCCGAGGTCGCGAAGCCTGAGTTCGATCCCGCTGTACCGGGGGCCGAACTGGAAAAGCTGGCGCGCGGACTCGAGCGAGATGTACGCGTAATGCGCATCGTAGTCCTTGTTGTTGGAGTCGTAGATCCCCGTCACGGTGCACCGGCGCGTAAGAGGCTGCCCGAACTGGGTCATCATTGCGTCAACGCCGACCGGACTGACGATCGTCAGTTCCGAGCCCACCATCGTCCCCAGCCTGTCCGCGAGCGCCAGCCCCAGGACGATCCCCCCGGATTCGGGGGTGTCGCGGAGCCGGAAGGAGCCCAGCACGGTCCTCTTTTTGACTCCCGAGACCATGTCGATCGTGGAGTCCACGACGCCTTTGACGAGCACGACGCGGTTCACGTGCGGCGTCAGGAGGAGGGCCTTACTGGCGATGTAGGGCGCGGCGGCGGCGATCCGGGGGTCAGATTGGACGGAAAGGAGCAGGCTGTCCGTCACGGGCATCGCCTGCCCCCGCGCGGCCTCGATCCTGATATGCGGGTCGAATCCGACGAGGACGTTTGTCACGACGCTGTTGAATCCGTTGAAGACTGAAAGCACGATCGTCAGTGCGGCGACACCGACGGTGATGCCGATGACCGATACCATCATGATGATGTTGATGAACCTGAGCTGGCGTTTCGACCGGAGGTAACGCTGCGCGATGAACCGTTCGTAGCCCATGTCAGGAAAACCTGATGGCGGAAACGGGATGAAGCCGCGACGCGAGCCGCGCGGGGAGCAGGGAGCTCGCCAGACAGAGCATGAGCGTGGCGCCCGAGACGACGAGAAAATATTCCGGCCGCAGGAGTATCGGCACGGAAGTCATGAAGTAGATGTCGCTCGGGAGCGAAAGGAATTTGAACTCCAGCTGCGCGTAACAGAGCGCGAACGCAAGCGCGTTGCCGAGCGCCGTGCCGGCGACCCCGATGGTCATCCCCTGGCGCACGAATATCCGGGTGATCCCCCACGGGGAGGCCCCCATCGCGGCGAGGACGCCGATCTCCCGGGTCTTGTCGAGCACCATCATGAGGAGCGTGCCGATGATGTTGACCGTCGCAACGATGATGATGAGGCCGAGGATAATGGGGACCGGGCGCTTCTGAAGATCGATCCAGCTGAAGAGATTTCTGTAGGTCTCAAACACGGTCCGGCCGTAGTGGGGATACCCGAGCAGGTCCTGCACCTCGTCGGCAACCGCCGCCGCGCTGTCCACGTGGGCCAGCAGCAGGTCGTAGCCCGTCACCGCGTCGCCGAGCTGGAAGAGGGTCTGGGCATCGCTCAGATCCGTGAACGCGTAGACGTCGTCGTACTCTGCCATCCCGCTCTCATAGAGCCCGGTGACGCGGAAGCGCATCACCCTGGCCTGTCCCTGCTCCGTGAGCCGGCTTATCCCGAAGACCGTGACCCGGTCGCCGACGTCGATGGAGAGCTTTGCCGCGAGCTTTTTCCCCAGGACCAGCTTTGCGACCCCCCCCTGCTCCTTGTCAAGGTCGTATTTCCCGGCGACAAGATACTTCCGCGTCGTGGAATTGTCGCGCAGGGGATCGACCCCCTTCAGCAGAATCCCGTCCACCCCCTCCCCCGAGCGGATAAGCGCCTCCCGGGCGACAAACGGCGCCACCGACCGTATCTCCGGGATCTTCCGCTCCAGGAGCCAGGTGTTCTCTTCGGGATGCGGCAGGGGCTGATTCTGAAACCCCAGGACCTGCACGTGGCTTGTGAAACCGACGACCTTTTCCGTGATGTCCCGCTCGAAGCCTCCGAGGACGCTCAGCGCGATGATCAGCGTGGCAGTCCCCAGCATCACCCCGAGCGTGGCAATCGCGGTGATGAACGAGAAGAACCCGTCGTTCCTCCCCGAGCGGAGATAGCGGCCCGCGATGAATGCGACATAGCTCATGGGGGGTTCAGGCGCCCTTCCCTGAAAACTCCATCAGGTAGGCCTTGATGAAATCGTCGAGATCGCCGTCCATCACCGCCTGCACGTTGCTCGTCTCGGCGTCCGTGCGGTGGTCCTTCACCATGTTGTACGGATGGAACACGTAGGAGCGGATCTGGCTGCCCCATTCGATTTTCTTTTTCGTGCTGTTGATCGCGTCCAGCCGCGCTTCTTCCTCGTCCTTCCGCCGCTTGTACAGCTGCGATTTCAGCATCTTGAGGGCGCGTTCCTTGTTCTGGAACTGCGAGCGTTCCTGCTGGCAGGCCACGATGATGCCGCTCGGGATGTGCGTGATCCGGACCGCGGTCTCGACCTTGTTGACGTTCTGTCCCCCCTTCCCTCCCGAACGGTACGTATCGACCTTCAGGTCCGCGGGGTTGATCTCGATTTCAACGTCGTCGTCGAGTTCCGGATAGACGAACACGGATGCGAACGACGTATGCCTGCGCGCGTTGGCGTCGAACGGAGAAATCCGGACAAGCCGGTGCACCCCGTTTTCTGCCTTGAGGTACCCGTAGGCGTATTTTCCCGTCACTTCGACGGCAGCGCCTTTGATCCCCGCGCCGTCCCCGTCCTGACGGTCTGCGAGTGCGACCTTGAAACCCTTCCCCTCGCACCACCGGAGATACATTCGCAGGAGCATCTCCCCCCAGT
>Ga0209698_10000317_pt1 | contig 54067 bp, 47 predicted proteins | sample LitLauG_LLR_2012_FD_187203 | JGI IMG/M metagenome (GOLD analysis project Ga0209698, IMG submission 187203) | Freshwater sediment microbial communities from Pennsylvania, USA - Little Laurel Run_MetaG_LLR_2012 (SPAdes) (version 2) | ecosystem: Environmental > Aquatic > Freshwater > Creek >...
GCTGCGGCTTATCGGGCGTAGCGTTGTGGTGGGGGCTGCGGGGTGGCGCGTGGGCGCGGCCGGGCCGCTCGCCAAAATGCCATCCTGGCATTTTGGCTGCTGCACGGCTCGTCGCTCTCGCCATCCATGGCTCCGCTCCTCGTCCGAGCCCCGGCCGCGCCCACGCGCCACCCCACAGCCCCGGCCCGCCCGCAGACGCTCCGTAAGTGGCCGCAGCTGGGCCCATGCACGCCCAGCAGCCCCGGGCCACGTGTTGGTCCGAGCAGCCGCTAGCTCTGCTTCTCCTCGAGGTTCGCCAGGAAGCGGGCGCGGTCGACGACGTAGCGCTCGTGGGTGCCCTCGGCGATCTTTTCGCGCTCGTCGAAGGCCGCGACGGCGAAGTTGACGCGCCGGCCGTCGACGCCGATGATCTCGACCTCGGTGCGGACGATAAAGCCGACCGGGGTTGGAGCCAGGTGAGTCAGCTCGATGTAGGTGCCGAGCGTGACCTCATCGGCCGCGACGAGCGGGGCCAGGCAGTGCACCGCCGCTTCTTCGATCAACTGGAGGAGCATCGGCGTCGAAAGGACGTCGACGCCCTTGTTGCCGGCCTTCTCGGCGGTCATCCATTCCTCTACGCGCGTTTGGCTCTGGTACGTCCGGCCGATCTCGACTTTGGGCGGCATGTGCGCCACTTACGGCCGCAGGAGGCGCCGCTCCCGCCTCGCCGATGAGTGAATCATTTTGCGAGTTGCGCGCGTACTAAGCACCGGATGTTCGCTGCGGGGCCGCGAATCGCACGCGTCGGCCGCTGATCGGAAGAGGAGTAGTATGAAGGTTCGAGCACTCGCGTTCGCGGCGGTCGCGAGTTTCCTGTTGGCGGGGTGCGCCGGCGGAAAGAAGGGTCCCGCGGGTCCGCCCCCGCTCGCGGTCGACGTGACCAAGGCGCAGCAGCGCGACATCGCCACGCAGATCACGCTCGACGGTCAGATCGCGCCGCTTCTGGAATCGACCCTCAGTTCGACGCAGTCGGCCACGGTCACCGAAGTGCTCGTCAACGAAGGCGATCGGGTGCGCAAGGGCCAGCTGCTCGCCCAACTCGACGTCTCGCTGCTGCAGGCCCAACTCGCCTCCAACGTCGCGACGGTCAAGCAATCGCAGGCGCGTCTCGCCAGCTCCGCGCAGCAGGCGCCGATCAATTCGCAGCAGTACTCGTCGGCCGTCTCGCAGGCGCAGCAGAATTTGCAGGCGGCCCAGAATCGCGTTCAGACCGATATCGCGGCGCTCAAGAACGCGCAACTGCAATATAACAGCAACTTGCAACTGGTCGGGCAAGGATACGTGTCGGCGACCGCGATGGAGCAGGCGCGCGCCAACTACGTGGCGGCCCAGCAAGAACTCAACAACGCGCGTCAGGCGTTGCCCGCCGCGCAGGCCGCGCTCGTGACCGCGCGCACGAACACGCAGCAGACCCGCATCGACCAGGCGACGATCGACGCCAATAAGGCCGCGCTCGCGCAAGCCGAGGCCAACGTTCAACTGTTGCAAACGCAGATCGCGCAATCGTCGATCTACGCGCCGTTCGACGGCATGGTCACCGCGCGTCTGCTCGACCCCGGGGCCTTCGCGGGGCCGAATCAGCCGATCGTGCGCGTCTCCAAACTCGATACCGTCTACGTGAACGCCAACGTTCCCGACGAGGACCTCGCCTACGTGCGGCCCGGCACGCCCGCGCGCTTCACTTCGGCGAGCCTTCCGGGCAAGACGTTCTCCGGGAAAATCTTCGACGTCAACGCGACGCCGACGGCCGGCACGCTCTCGTATCGCGCGCGCATCGTCGAGCCGAACCCCGACAACTCGCTGCGCGGCGGCATGCTGGTCTCGCTGATCGTTGAAAAAGAACGCCATCCGAACGCCGTGGTCGTACCGCGAACGGCGATCTTCCAGAGCGATCAGGGCTCGAACGTCTATACGGTCGTCGACGGCAAAGCGAAGGTCATTCCGGTGAAGGTCGGTCTGCAAACCGACACGCTGGCCGAAGTGCACGGCGACGTGCGGCCGGGCACGGTGGTGATCACGACGCGGCCCGACGCGCTGCAGGACGGCAGCGTCGTGGCCGTCAGCGGCGCGACGCCCGACGCAACAGGCGCGAAAGCGTCCCACTAAGTAAGGAACGCAATCGATGTCGGACAATCGCCGAGCTTCTCTCGGACTAAGCGCGTTTGCGCTCGCCGCGACCGCGGCGGTCGCTTTCGCGAACGGCACGCCCGGTTCGGCCGCGCCGACCCCGGCGCTCTCGCCGCCGCCGCTCAACGCGGGCCAGCCGACGCCGTATCCGCTCAACACGCTCGCGCCGTTATCGCCGAGCTCGGCGTTGCCCTACCCGGCCTACGGAACGCCCGTGCCGGGCGTCGGCGTCGGCAAGAACGCGCCCGACGTTCCGGCCTCGATCACGCTGCAGCAGGCGATCCTCATCGGCTTCGCCCGCAATCCCGTCCTGGCCGCGGCCCGCGCCGACGTCGGCGTTCAGGCCGCCCTCGTGCGCCTGCAGATCGCGGGGCTGCTGCCCTCGTTCAGCGCGGCCGCTACGGTCAGCCACAGCCACTCGCAAGCGGGCGGAATAACGAACGCGACGGGCGCGACCGGGAACGCGGGCGCGCCCTCGAACGGCTCGCTTACGAATTTCTACAATCCGACGAACGCCGGCCTATCGCTCGCGCTGCAGCAGCTGATCTACGACGGCGGCAGGACCGCAGCCGGTATCAACGCGGCCAAGAGCGGCGAGACGTCGTCGGCCGATACGTACCGCCGCGACCTGCAGACGGTCGCTTACAACGTCGCCGTCGCTTACTATAACTATCTCGCCGCCGAACGAACGACGCAGGTCGATCTCGAAATCGTGCGCGAGGACCAAGTCCAGGAGGATCTCGTGCGCGCTCAGGTGCGTGCGGGTACGGAAGCGCGCGCGCAGATCGCGACGGCCCAATTGCCGACCGCGCAAGGCCGGCTCGCCGTCGTGCGCGCGCAGGGCAGCGAGCTGAGCGCCGAGGCCGCCTTTGCCAACGCCATGGGCCTCGATGCGAACGTCCGCGTGCAGCCCGTCGACGACGCGCCGGTTTTCACGAGCACGCAGATTTCGTCGATCCCGATCCCGGATTACGACGTCGCGCTCCGCCGCGCGCTCGCGATGCGGCCCGACTACGATTCGGCCGCCCAACTCGTGACGCAGGCCCAGTACAATTTGAAGCGCTCGAAGCTGGGACTCTTCCCGACGCTCGCCGCCTCGGGGTCCGCTCAAGACAACAGCACGGATCCCAACGCCGGCGCGTTCCGCAACGCGCAAAGCATCGGACTGTCCCTCTCGATCCCGATTTACGATCAGGGCATCACCGCGGCGAACACGGCCGAATCCAGAGCGGCTCTCGACGCGGCAAACGCGACGCTCAAGAGCACGGAGCTCGGGGTGGCGCTCAACATCAAGCAGACCCTCGTCTCGCTCGTCAGCGCGCGCGCCGCCCTCGATCAAACGCAGCAAGAGTACGCGACCGCGGTGACCAACTTGCAGTCGACGCAGGCGCAGTATCGCGCCGGCGTCACCACGCTGCCGCTCTTGCTCAACGCGCAGGTGCAGCTCACGCAGGCGCTGACCGACCAAGTCAACGCGGTGTACGCCCTGCGTCAAGCGGAGCAGGCGTATCTCTACGCCGTCGGTTCGAATTACGACGTCTCGGCGGGTCTCGGTTCGCCGAACATCGGACCGGCGGTGCCCGCCTCGCTTCCGCCGGCGCAAAACCGAACGTCCGCGCGACCGCCTGCCGGACGCCGGACCGCCGCCCGCCCGTAAGCGCCGAGGGGGGCTTTCAGGGGTTTCGCCTGCGGGATGACGTAGAGCCCGAGCAAGTCCGTCGCTCGTAGGGAGTTCGAACGTGTTCAAACGGCTCTTATGTAGTCTCGCTTGCCTCGCGCTCGTTGCGGGCGGGGTCGCGGCGACCGGTGGCGCGCGCGCCGGAGCGGCAACGCAGCCGCACGTGTTGCGCTACACCAGCGCCGAAGACATCCAAGGCTTGAATCCCGTGCTGAACACGCAAGCCGTCGTGAGCCAGCTCAGCCAGCTCTCGATGGCGTGGCTGTTCCGCTACGATCGCAGCAATCGGCCCGAACCGGAACTCGCGACCGTCGTGCCGAGCGAGAAAAACGGCGGGATCAGCGCGGACGGGAAAACGATTACGTTTCACATCCGCAAGGGCGTGAAGTGGTCCGACGGGCAGCCGTTCGACGCCGACGACGTCGTCTTCTCGTTCGCCGTGATGAACAATCCGGCCAACAACGTCATCTCGCGCGACGGGTTCGATCTGATCGCGAAGATCGACGAGCCCGACAAGGCGACCGTCGTGCTGCACCTCAAGAAGCCGTACTCGCCGTTCATTCCCACGTTTTTCGGAACGGCCGGGGCCAACCCGTGCCTCTTGCCCAAGCACGTCCTCGGCTCGCTCGCCAACATCAACGACGCGCCGTATAACGCTCTGCCGGTGGGCATCGGGCCCTTCCGCTACACGGCGTGGCGTCGCGGCGACGCGGTGGAACTCGAAGCCAATCCGTACTATTGGCGCGGCCGTCCCAAGCTGCAGAAGATCGTTTACAAGATCATCTCCGACCGCAACACCACGCTGACGCAGTTGCAGACGGGCGAGCTCGATTTCTGGTATCCCGTGCCCGGCGCGTACCTCGCTCGCGCCCAGGCGATCGACGGCGTCTCGATCGTCCGCCAAGCCGGATACCTCTACAATCACATGGACTTCAACCTCAGCCATCCGGTGGTGCAGGACAAGGCCGTGCGCCGGGCGCTGCGGCTCGCGATCGATCGCAAACTCATCCGCGACAAAGTCGCGCACGGCGTCGGCTTCCTTCAAGAAAGCGTGGTCCCGGAACCGTATCCCGGCGTCGCGAAACTGCCGTTCGTCGATTTCAACATCGCGAAGGCGAACGCGCTGCTCGACGCTGCGGGCTGGAAGCGAGGGGCCGACGGTGTCCGTGCCAAGAACGGCGTGCGCCTCAGCCTCGATTTCGCTTCCAGCAGCGGTTCGCCCGACGTCGACACGCAGCTCGAGATCATCCGCACGGACTGGCAGCAGATCGGCGTGGAGATGAACGTCAAGCGTTATCTGTCGTCGGTGCTCTTCGCGCCGGCGGCGGACGGAGGCATCGTCTACGGCGGTAAGTTCGACGCGATCGTCTTCGCCTGGGGCGTCGGCGCGCTCGACGACCTCTACAGCACCTTCGCTTGCGACATGGCGCCGCCCAAGGGGCAGAACGACATGCACTACTGCAACCACGCGCTCGACGCGCTCATGCTCGACTTCCAGACGCACTACGGGCTCGACCGTCAGGCCGAGGATCTCGATAAAGAGGCGCGCATCATCGCCGACGACGTTCCGACGATCGTCACTTCCAGCCGCGAGGATATCTTCGCCGTCAGTAAGGATCTTAAAAACTTCCACCCTAACGGCGTGACGCCGTTCGACGACATGATGCAGGTGGACATCTAGTGCGCGCCCCGTTGCGCTCGCTCGCGCCTGCCTGCGCGCTCGCCCTGGCCTTGGCGGCGAGCGGCTGCACGAAAGTCGGCACGACCTCGACGGAAGCCGGCGCCCGCCATCCGTTCACGCATCCGCACGAACTGCGCTGGGCGGCCGCCGAGGATCTGGTCGGGCTCAATCCGATGGTCAACACGCAGGCGACGCTCAGCAACCTCTCGTCGCTCACGATGGCCTATCTGCTCAAGACCGGACCCGACTCGCGCGTGACCGTGCCCGAACTTGCGACGGAAGTGCCGAGCGTGGCGAACGGCGGCATCTCGCGCGACGGCAAGACGATTACCTGGCACTTACGCCACGGCGTCAGGTGGTCGGACGGCGCGCCGTTCGACGCGGACGACGTCGTCTTTTCGACCAAGCTCATCCTCGATCCGCACACGAACGTCGTCAGTCACGACGGCTGGGATCAGATCGTCAAGATCGACGAACCCGACAAGTACACCGTCGTCTACCATCTCAAAGCGCCGTTCGGCAGCTTCGCGTACACGTACTTCACGACGGGCGACGCCAACCCGGCGATCGTTCCCAAGCACCTGCTGGCCGGCAAAGACATCAACACGGATCCCTACAACAGCCTGCCGGTAGGAACGGGTCCGTTCAAGTACTCGCGCTGGAATCGCGGCGATTCGGTCGAGTTGGTGCCGAATCCGTACTACTTCCGCGGTCAGCCGAAGCTGCAGCACATCGTCTACAAACTCATCCAAGACCGCAACACGGTCTTGCAGCAGATGCGGACGCACGAGCTGGACATGTGGCTGCCGACCGCGGCCCACTACGTCAACGAGCTCAAGACGGTCGACGGGCTCAAAATCGTCATGCTCCCGAGCTTCTTCTGGGACCATCTCGATTTCAACACCCAGCGGCCCGTGGCGCGCGATCCCATCGTGCGGCGCGCGCTGCGCATGGCGATCGATCGCAAGACGATCAACGATAAGATTCGCTTCGGACTGTTCGACCTCGGCGAATCGATCGTACCGCCTGCCGCCGCCCAGTTTCACCTCGACATTCCGATGACGCCCTTCGACATCGCCGGGGCGAACGAGCTGCTCGACCGCGACGGTTGGGTGCGCGGTCCCGACGGCGTCCGCGTCAAGAACGGCGTTCGCCTGAGCATCGAGTTCGCGACCTCCACCGGATCCCCCGACGCCGATTCCGAAATCGAACTGATCCGGAACACCTGGAAGCAGATCGGCGTCGATTTGCAGGTGAAGCACTACCTCGCTTCGCTCTTGTTCGCGACCGCGTCCGGAGGGGGCATCGTCTACGGCGGTAAGTTCGATATGGTCGTCTTCGCCTGGGGCGGCAACCCGCGCCAGGACGAGTCGAACATCTTCTCGTGCGGCCGGTTCCCGCCCAACGGCCAAAACGACACGCGTTTCTGCGATCCCGTCGTCGAGGCCGCGATCGCCCGCGGCAGAGTCCAATACGACGACGCGCTTCGCGTGGCGGATTCGCATCTGATCCAGCAACGCATCTACGACGACGCGCCGCTCATCGTGCTCGATAGCCGCCGCGAAATCTACACCTACAACGACGATCTCAAGAATTGGCATCCCAATCCCCTCGAGCCGTTCGACGACATGTTGAACGTCGACATCTAGGAGTTTTCGTGCGCGGTTTCATCAACGGCATCGTCTTCACGGTCGCGCTGCTGCTCGGCGCCGGTTTCGCCGCCCTGCAGTTCGGCTTGATCCCGAGCGGAGCGGACGAAAAGCCGCCCGCAATCGAACGATGGGCGGCGAAGCGCTCGTTGCACGCCTCGATCGCGCGGGGTACGCAGGGCGTCACCTCACCGATCCAGCCGACCGACGATAACCTGCTGGCGGGCGTCAAGTCGTACGGCGAGAACTGCGCGGTGTGTCACGGCGCCGCCGACGCTAAGGCTTCGACGCTCGCCAAAGGGTTTTACATCGAAGCGCCGTTGCTCGCCAAAGACGGCGTCGAAGACGACCCCGTCGCCGTGACGTACTGGAAACTCAAACACGGCATCCGCTTCACCGCGATGCCCGCCTTCGGCGCGAACCTCAGCGACACCGAACTATGGCAGGTAGCGCTGTTTCTCAAGCAGATGGATAAGCTGCCGCCTGCGGTCGACGAGGCCTGGAAGAAGATTCCGAGCGTCGCTCCGCAGTCGTAACGTCGCGCGCGAGCACGCGGCTCGCGACCAGCCACAACAGCGCGCAGCCGCCGAGCGAAAGCGCGCGCAGCATGCCCCACACGGGGTCGAGCGCGCCGATGCCGCTCCGCATTTGTTCGGCGCGCCAAACGACGGGCGCGGGCACGGTGGGCGGCAGGTGAAACCCCGGCGGCAAGGCGTCGGGCCACGTGGCGAGCGGGTGCGCCGCGGCGAGCAAACCGGCGAGCGGAACGAGGGCGACCGCCGCCGGCGCAATCAGGTGTAGCGGGCCCGGTTCTTCCGGCGCGAGCGCCACGAGCGCGAGCGCGGCAGCGAGCACGAGGAGCGAGGTTTCGGCGATTCCCGTGGGCCGCTGTGCGAGGCCGAGCCAGTCGACGGCGACGGCCAGCGTCGCCAGCGCCGCGCCGATCCACGCGGCGCCGCGCGCGCGACGCACGGCCAGCACCGCCGGAAAGAACGCGATCGTGAAGTCGTGTTCGTGCGCGAACGGCAGCGCCAGCGGCCATGCCGCGCAGGCCAGCGCCAACCGCGCGTCCGGATCGTAACGCCGCGAACGGAACTGCAGCGCGAGCGCCGTTACGACGCCGAGCGCCACGGCTAGCGCCGCGAAGCCGGCCGCGTTCGGCGCCGCACCGAGCGCGCGCAGCGCGGCCGCCCACGTCGTTTGTATGGCAATGAAACGTTCCGCGCCGGCGTGCTCGCGCAGCACGCTCGCGTAGCGCGCGAGGCCTCCCGTGCCGCCGAGCGCGAGCGCCGAACCGAGCACGGCGACGGCCGCCGCCCCCGCAAGCGCGAGCCACGCTCGCGCGTTCGCGGCCCGCGCGAGCAGCACGACGGCGAGGTTCGGCTGCAACGCCGCGGCGAGCGCGGCGAGCAGCGCGGCCCAGAGCCGCCCGGGACCGAGGAACGCGGGGAACGCCGCGATCGCCGCGCAGGAAACGATCGCCACTTGGCCGAGCGCGACGCCGCTCGTCAGCGGCCCGAAGCCCGCGCAGAACGCGAGGAGGGCGAACGCTTCGAACGCGCTCGCGCGCGGCTCCGCGCGGCGCAGGCTCGCGAAGACGAGCGTCGTCAGCGCCGCCGCCATCACGAGCGTCCACAGCAGCGCCGCGGTCGGGTACGGCAGGCGGGCGAACAGGTCCCACAGCGGCAAGCCGAAGGGCGGCCCCACGAACGGCAGCAGTTCGTCGCGCGTCGCCACCACGCCGGGCACGTCTTTCTCGACGCGCCACACGTCGCGCCCGTACGCGTCGCCGCGATAACGCCACGTCACGCCCGCGGCGTAGTACGATTCGAAGTCGCGCAGCGCCGGCCCCGGCGTCGGCGCGGGCCGCAGCACGAAGAAGGCGACCGCAAGCGCCGCGAGCGCGAGCGCGAGCGCGGCGACGCGCCGTCGCACGGCTACGCCCCGGCGTTCGCGGGGACGACGACGCGGGTCACCACGAGGCAGGCGAGCAGCAACGCCAGCAATCCGAAGTACGCGAACGCGATCGTCGCCTTCTGTTGCGCGGGAACGGCGGCGTAGCGCGGGTCGAGCGTGCCTCGAAAGGCCGCGACCGCGCGCGGGATGCTGAGCGCGATCACGATCAGCAAGAGCGGGCTCCACCAATGAAACGCGACCGCGGCGGCGACGACGATGACGAAGCCCGCGATCCAGAGGTTCGGCGAGATCGCCGCCGTCATGCGGCCGCCGTCGAAGACGCCGAGCGGGATCATGTTGAACAGGTTCAGGAAAAACGCGGTGTAGGCGGCCGCGTACCAGAACGGTTCGTTCGTCACCGCGCCGTAGGCGAAGCAGGCGAGGCCCCCGAGCGTGCCGAGCAGCGGTCCGCCGAACGCGATCACCGACTCCTGGTAGACGGTCGTCGAACCGCCCTTCCACGTGGTGAAGGCGCCGATCCCGGGCAGGAACACGATGGCGGGAGCCGAGAGTCCGTAGCCGCGCACGAAGATCAGGTGCCCGAGTTCGTGAATCGCGATCAGCAGCACGAATACGATGCCGAACTTCCAGCCGAAAAAGAGCGCGTAAAACCAGATCGATGCGAGAAACGAGAAGCCGGTCAGCGCGAACTTGCTCGCGAAGAAGATCCACTTCAAGTTGAGCAGCGCGAAGAGGATGCTCTTGAATTTTGCCGCCAGGACCGCGAGTCCGACCGCCGTGCCGCCCGCCGCTTTCCAGTTGCGGCCCGAGGCCGGATGCTCTTCGGGCGGGAGGTACGCGCCTTCCACGACGCCGGGCCGCGGGGCGGGCGGCTGGGGTTCGCCCGGATTCGTCGACGGATCGTTCACGCGGACGCCTTCGCGGTGCGGCGATGCGGCTCCCTAACGCCGCGGAGTTGCCGCCCGGCGACGTGCGGGCCGTGTACCTGCATTGGACCGGCGGCGATTACGAGGAGACGTTCGCGGCCTACCATTTTTGCATCGCGGGCGGCGGCGAGCCGCGCGTCGTCGCGACGCACGACGTGCGGGCCAACATGCGCGACGTCCGCGCGGGAGGCGCCTACGCCGCGCACACGCAGGGGCGCAACTCCTTTGCGATCGGCGTCGCGATCTGCGCCATGCGCGGCGCCGAACCGCACGATTTCGGCGCGTGGCCGCTGCGCGCCGAGCAGATCGATCTGGCATGCGCGCTCGCGGCGCGCCTGTGCGACCGATACGGTATCGCGCCGGATGCGGTGCGAACGCATGCCGAAGCGGCGATCGAAGACGGCTACTTCGGGCGGGGCCACGACGAGCGATGGGATGTGGCGCGCTTGGAGCCTGCGGCCGCACCGCTCGCACCCGCCGACGCCGTCGCGACCGGTGCGGAGCTGCGGCGACGCGTGAGCGAGCAGGTCCGTGCGCGCGCCTGAAGGCCGCGCGGCGCGCGCCGCCGCCGTCGCGCTATGGTCGCTGCTCGTCGTCTCGTTTCTCGCCTGGGCGGCTTTTCTCTGGCATCCGTGGATCGATTGGTTCGGCCGCCCGCGATAAGCGAGCCTACGCGCAGGGCTCGCGAGAATAGCGTATGATGGGCCTATGGCCTCACGCATTCTGATCCTGGGCGGCGGGTTCGCCGGGCTCGCCACCGCGCGGAAACTGGAGCGCGCGCTCCGTCCGGGCGAGGCGGAGATCGCCATCGTCAGTCGTGAAAACTTTTCGCTGTTCACGCCGATGCTGCCGGAAGTGGGTTCCGGCAACTTGGAGACGCGCCACGTCGTCACGCCCGTGCGCGCGCAGTTGCGCCGTTCGACGTTCGTGCTCGCCGACGTGCGGCACGTCGATCTCGAAGCCAAGACGGTCGAGGTCGAGCACACGATTGAAGGCGCGCGGCAAACGCTCGCTTACGATCACTTGATTTTCGCGCTCGGCGGCGTGACCTCGACGTTCGGCTTGCCGGGCATTGCGGAACGCTCGTTCCCGTACAAGACGCTGCAAGACGCGGACCGCCTGCGCAACCACGTGATCGCCATGCTCGAACTCGCCGACGTAACGAAGGATCCGGTCGAGCGCCGCCGCCTCTTGACGTTCGTCTTCGTGGGCGGCGGCTTCACGGGCGTCGAGGCGGCCGGCGAGATGGCGGATTTTTTTCGCAGCATCGCGCGCTTCTATCCCTCGATCGAAAAGGACGACATCGAGATCGTGCTGGTCGAAGGCGGGAAGAAACTGCTGCCCGATTTGCAGGCGGGGATGGGCGAGTACAGCGCCAAGGCGCTGTCGCGCCGGGGCGTGCGCGTGCTGCTCGAAACGATGGTCGCCGGCGCCGACGAGCGCCGGCTGCTGCTCAAGAACGGCGATTCGATCGAGACGCGCACGATCGTGTGGAGCGCGGGCGTCAAGCCGTCGCCCGTGGTCGCGATGCTGCCCATCGCCACGGGGCGCGGCGGTTCGATCGCGACCGCTCCCGATATGTCGGTGCCGGGCCATCCGGGCGTATGGGCAATCGGCGATTGCGCGGCGATCCCCGATCCGCGCGGCGGGACGTTTCCCCCCACGGCGCAGCACGCGATTCGCGAAGGTCCGGTGCTCGCGGCCAACGTGGTCGCGACGCTGCGCGGGCAGCCGACCAAGCCGTTCGATTATCGCTCCGCCGGCATGATGGCGTCGCTCGGCGCGCGCCGCGGCGTCGCGGGACTCTTCGGAAAGTACTTGATCACCGGTTTCCCGGCGTGGTTCATCTGGCGGACGTACTACCTGGCGCGCTTGCCCGGACTCGATCGCCAATTGCGCGTGGCCTTCGACTGGGCGCTCGGGCTCGTGTTCCCGCGCGACATCGCGGAGTTGCGCGTCTACGCGCCCTCGGAGAGCGAGCGCGCGCGGGTCGACGCGGGCGTCGGCGCGGCGTCGATGGAGTCGGAGAGGGCGCTCGCCAAGCGGTAGCGCGGAAAGAGAGGGACGGCCGCTTGCGCGACCGCCCCTCCCCGCGAGTCCTCGCGCCGTCCGGCGCTGCGGCGTCTTACTTTTTCTTCTTGGGATACTGGGTGGGAATGACGGCCGTGCCGATGGGCTGTCCGCCGACGTTGATCGTCGACACCGGGCTTCCGCCCGCCGGATACGCGAACTCGTTGGAAACCGCGAGTCCGGCATCGGCCGTGTACAGGTCCTTCATGTCGTTCGTGAAGGCGAACGTGACGGGATCGGACGAGCCGCTCAGAGAGGTGGTCGAAACCGGTGAGCCGAGCGAGCCGCTCTTGGGCGGGTTGTAGGTGTAGACGGTCGGCCCCAGCTGGTCGTCGATCGCGATTTGACCCGTCGTCGTCACTTGAACTTGGCCGGGGAAGCTGATCGTGTTTCCGGTCGTGAGCGTCGCGAGCGTCGTGCCGCCCGACGTGGCCTTGGCGATTTCACCGACGACGACGCTGCCGTTCGGATCCGAGCCGTCGACGTAGAGGTTGCCGGTCGCGTCGAACGCGCAGAAGTAGACGCGCGCGAACGTCGGGTTGCTGATCGTCGCTTGGGCGACGCCGCTCTTATAGATCGTCACGCTGCCCGCGCCGCCGCTCGTCGAGATGATGTTGGATGCGGCTACCCACTCGCCGTTATGGAAACTGTCGACGCCGGCGGGATATTGGCCGGGGTCGCTGAGGGTGGTCGGGGGCGATTTGAAACCGGCGGCATAGATTTGTATGCGGCTGTTCGCGGTGTCGGCCACGAAGAGGTCGCCCTTGATGTCGCTCGCCATGCCTTGCGGCTCCGAGAATCCGGTCAACTGCGCGAGCAGATTGCCGGACGAGTCGTACACGTTGACGACATTGTCGGCCGCGTCCGAAATGGCGATCGTGTTCGACGTCGCGTCGATGGCCGTGGAGTTGACGAACGGGTGAACCGCGCCGCCCTTATGCGGTGCGACGTCGGGCCGAGCGACGCTGTGCGAGTTCTTGGGCACCCTGGCCAAGAGCGACGCCGATCGAGCGACGCTTTGCGCGGCGCTCTGTCCGGGGGCGACGCTCTGTCCGGGCGTCGTGAGGCCGCTGCCGCCGCCCGAACACCCCGCCAGCAAAGCGAGTCCGGCGATGGCGGTAACGAAACGAGGGCCGGTCTGTTTAGTAAGCATGGAATCGTGCTCCGATTTGGCGCAGAAAGTAACGGTTAACATTCAGTTAATCCAACCGCAAGGTTTCGCGTGCCGGTCGGACACGCGAAAGCGGACTGGATAAGGGTACGTTTTCCGCAACGCGCGCGGTCTAAACGCCCGCGCCGAAAAAAATCGAGGATTGCCTACCTGCCGATGACGGCGTCGAGGAGCCCGGGAAAACGGGCTTGCAGGTCGTCGCGCCGCAACGACGTGAAGCGGTTACGGCCTTCGTCGCGGGTGCGCGTGACGCCGGCGTCGCGCAGCACGCGGAAATGGTGCGTGAGATTTTGTTTGGTCGCGTCGAGTCCAAAAGATCCGCACGTCCGCTCGCCTCCCGGATCGCTTGCCAGAATCCGGACGATTTCCAGACGCGTCGGATCCGCGAGCGCGCGCAGGATCGTGATGACGTCCAGTTCCTCGCGGGCCGGGTGAAAGACGGTCTCGTCGTGGGTGCCCAGCGTCATCTTCATCGTTGCAACCCGCCGTAAAGCGCTTGTTTTACTGAGTTGGCCTCGCTCGTCTCGTATGAAAGTTTCGCCCGTTCCATGACGCCTCCCCCGGCACTCGCTTCCCCGCCGAGTCGCCCTGCAACGTCAGCGCCGCGTAACCTTGCGGCGCCGATTCCTCCGGCAAAAGACGTTACCGAGTACGGTCTACGCCGCGTCTTGATCGTCGCCGGGGTGATGCTTGCGGCGCTGTTGCAGACGCTCGACGGCACGATCGTCAACGTCGCCTTGCCGACGATTCAGGGCAATCTGGGGGCGTCGATCGACGAAGCGACGTGGGTCGTCACCGCCTACATCATCGCCGCGGTGATCGTCATTCCGCTCGCGCCGTGGCTGCAGAACCGGTTCGGGCGGCGGCAGTACTTCCTGGTGTCGATCGCCGGCTTCACGCTCGCCTCGCTCGCGTGCGGCCTCGCCGGCTCCATCGAGGAACTGATCGTCTTCCGCGTGATCCAAGGCCTGTTCGGCGGCGGTCTGCTCGCGACGGCGCAGTCGATTTTGCGCGATACGTTTCCGCCATCGCAACTCGGCTTGAGCCAGGCGATCTACACGGTCGGCGCGGTCGTCGGTCCGTCGTGCGGCCCGACGCTCGGCGGTCTCTTGACCGACAACGCCTCGTGGCGTTGGGTCTTCGACGTCAACGTCGTTCCCGGCATCGTCGCGATCGTCTTGCTGCTGCCGCTGCTCAAGAACCCGGCGCGCCAAGCCACCAGCGGCTTCGACGGCGTCGGACTCGCGCTGCTCGCGACGGGTCTGGGTTCGCTGCAATACGTGATGGACGAGGGCGAGCGCAACGACTGGTTCAACGACGGCACGATCACGGCGTTGACGTGCACCGCGCTTGCGGGTCTCGCGGCGTTCGTGTTCTGGGAGCTGAAGGGAACGTCGCGGCCGATCGTCGATCTGCGCGTGCTCGCGCGCCGGGGCGTGGCGATCGGCTGTCTGGTCGCGATGGTCAACGCGGCCGTCGTCTTCGGACAGCTGCTGCTGATGCCGCAATACCTCTCAGGCGTGCTGGGCTTCACGGCAACCGACGACGGCGTGCTGCTCGCCTTGCGCGCGATTCCCATCATGCTGCTGACGATTCCGGTCGGCGCGCTCGTCAACAGCGGCCGCGTCGAGCCGCGACTTCTGATCGCGCTCGGACTCGCGTGTTCCGGCGGCGGCGTGATCGGACTGGGCTTCGCGACGACGAGCGCCACGCCGTTCGGCGCGATCGTGCCCTGGCTGCTCGTGACCGGCGTCGGCATCTCGTTCGTCTTCACCCCGCTGCTGGTCGCGGTGCTGCGCGGCGTGCCGCCCGCGCAGTCGCCGAAAGCGGCGGCCTTCATCAGTCTCTCGCTCAACCTGGGCGGTTCGATCTCGAGCGCGTCGCTCGTGACGCTGCTCGACCGGCGCGAGGCCTTTCACGCAAGCGTCCTCGCGGCGCACGAGACGCTGGCCCGGCCGCAAGTGGTCGCGGCCATCGCGCAGGGGCGCCTCGCGCAGCTCTCGGCGCTGGTCGCGCGCGAGTCCGCCGCGCTGACGTACGCCGACTTGTTCTTCATGCTCGGCGCGTTCGCGATCGTGCTCGCGCCCCTGGCCTTCGCCTTGCCCGGCCGGAAGTCAGTAAAAGCCTAGCACGCGCCCTTCGCCCTCGATGCGCGCGAGCGCCGTATCGAGTTGCGTCCGCGTCGCGCGCGCGATCTCGCAATAGAAGCGGTAGGTGAACGGCCGCTCGAGCGAGGGTCGCGATACGAGCGTTCGCAGATCGAGCCCCACGTCGGCGAAGGCGCCGAGCGCGTCGCGCAGCGAGCCGGGCCGGTTCGCGAGCGAAAGCGCGACGCAGGCCCGTGAGGGTTCCGCGGCCCGCGCCGCGCCGTCGCGCTGCAGCAAGAAGAAGCGCGTGAAGTTCTCCGCCGCGTCTTGGATCGCGGGGACGAGCACGTGCGCGCCGTAGAGCTGCGCCGCGAACGCCGAGGCGATCGCCGCGACGCGCGGATCCCGCAGGCGCACGATGTCGCGCGCGGCGCCCGCCGTGTCGGCCACGACGATCGGCCGGACGTGCGGGTGCGCGCGCAAGAAGGCGCGGCACTGCTCGAGCGCCACCGGATGCGAGCGCGCTTCGCGAATCTCCGCGAGCCGCGCGCCGGGCAACGCAACGAGGTTCTGGACGACCGGGAAGACGATCTCGTCGACGATCGTCAGCCGCTCGTCGCTCCAGAGCACGTCGTAGACGCGCGGCACGCTGCCCGAGAGCGAATTCTCGACCGGCAGCAGTGCGAAATCGGCTTCACCCGCCTGGATCGCGCCCGCGGCTTCGTCGAACGTGCCGTAGCCCGCCGTCTGGGCGCCCGGGACCAGCGTCCGCGCCGCTTCGTCGCTGAACGCGCCGGCTTCGCCCTGGAACGCGACGCGCGGCAACGCTAGACCGGCGCGTTCGCCGCGCCGCCGAGGCGCATTGCGGCCATCAGCATACGGAAGACGATGCGGTAATCGTCGTGCGCGTAGCGGATCGTGCGGCCGCCGATGCGCTCGATGCCCGGAATCAGTTCGGCGAAGTCGGCGTTTTGCGTGCTCGCGAAATCGATTTCCAGCACGACCGGCGGCTCGAAGGTGAAGGGCCGCGCCTCGCCCGCCCGCCGGACCGCCTCGCGCGCGCCTTCGCGAATGCGTTCGCGCGCCAGCGGCGGCGAAAGCGAGTTGACGGCGAAGCGCCCGATCGACGCCTTCGTTTCGACGCCGACGATCCACGGCATCTGCGCGCGCGCGGCGGCGACCGTCGTGCGATCGCCCGTCACCAGCACGACGGGAACGGCGTAGGTGCCGAGCAGCGCGGCGTTGAGCGTCGCTTCGCTGCAGCGCATGCCGTTGATGCGGACGTCGTAGAGGGTGTCGGGCGAATACGTATGGTCGAGGGTGCCGTCCGCGACGCCGATGCCCGCGTGGTAGCCCGTGAAGAACGCCGCGTTGAAGGTGTCGTCGATGCCTTCGTTCATCGAGAACGGTTTGCGGTTGCCGTAGATCATGCGCACGTCGTCCGGCAGCTCGTCCCACAGCACGTTGCGCATCGCCGAGTGCGAGTCGTTGACGAGGATGTCGGTCGCGCCGCCGTCGCGCGCGCCGTCGATCGCGGCGCGCACTTCGAGCGACATCAGTTTGCGGTAGTAGGGATATTCGGTCGCGTTCTTGGGATCGACTTGCGTCCACGAGGCGACGGCCGCCGTCCCTTCCATGTCGGCGCTGATGTAGATTTTCACGCTACGCGCCCAAGTTCGAGAGGGCGGTGCGGGCGTCGCCCGCGCGCTGATCGTTCGGCGCCACTTTCAGGAAGGCGCGGAACGCGCCGATGGCCTGCGTGCGTCGGCCGATGGCGTTGGCCACGATGCCCTCGTTGAAGAGCGCCTCGGGGAACTTCGGGTTGGCGGCGAGGACGCGTTCCAGTTCGCGCAGCGATTCCAAGTCGCGCCCGGCGCCGTGCAGCGCGGTCGCGTAGTCGGTGCGCGTATCGGGGTTGGCCGGGTCGAGCGCCAGCGCCCGTTCGTAGTAGGGGATCGCGCGATCGTACTTGCCCGCGTCGAAGTAGAGGTTCGCTAAATCGACGATGGCCGCGAGGTCGCGCGGATTGCGCTGCAGGCGCCCGCGCAGATCGACCAGCAAACGCTGCACGGGCGCGGGCGGCCCGGCCGCCGCGTTCTGCGCGGGCGTGCCGCCGCCGACGCCGTTCGGACCGCCGGCCGCCGCACCGGGCGCACCGCCCGCCGGCGGCACGACCACTTCGCCCGGCGCCGCGCTCGGCAGCGCGTCCCCATTCGCGGGCGCCGCGCTCGCGCGAATGTTCGCGTCGCCTTGCTGCGCTACGGGGCCGAGCGCCGTTCCCGTCGAGCCGAGCCCGATCTTGAGGAAGTAGCCGACGATGCCGAGGAACGCGAGCGCCGTTACGACGAGAATCGGAAGATACGTGCGCGGCGGAAGACCGCGCGAAGGACCGCCTGTCACGGCAGGGATGTTCTCGCGCGGACGTGCAAGACCTCGGACGCGTGTTGCCCGACGTCAGCGAACTCCAACTGCTCTTCGCGCGCCTCAACGTCGAATGGTTCGGCGGCGAAATTCCGACGCACCGGATCGCGTACAACGCGCGCTTTTCGAACCTCGCCGGGCGGATCACGTACAAGCCGCCGCTGATCGAGCTTTCGCCCAAGCATTTCGAGAACCGTCCGCCGGAGGCGCTGCGCGATACGTTGCTGCACGAGATGATCCACGCCTGGCTCTTCGCGCGCGGCGAAAATCCGGGTCACACCGCGCGCTTCAAGAAGAAGATGCGCGAACTGGGGCTGACGTCGATCTACCACGACCTCGGGTCGGCCGCGCCGCGGCGCGAGAGCCGGCAGCGCTTCATCTTGCGCTGCGACGCCTGCACGATGGAATTGCTGCGCAAGCGGCGCCCGCCCGCGCTCGTGTCGTGCGGGCGCTGCAGCCGGCGGCGGTACGATCCCCGCTACCGGTTGCGGGTATTCGAGGTGCTGGAGACGCGCGACGTGAGCGACGAGGTGCGCGCGGCACATCGCGGCCGCGAGGCGCCCTAAGGGAGCGCGGCGACGAGGTCGATCGTCGCGTGCTCGCTCGCGGCCGTCGCGGCGCCGCCGCGCACGTAACCGCCCAGGTCGAGCGTCACCGCGCGATAACCGGCCTCTTTGATGCCGCGCACGATCGCGTCGCGATGCGCGAGCACGCGATCGAACGCGTCGAGCGGCACCTCGATGCGCGCGAGGTCGCCGTGATGGCGCACGCGGTACTCGCGCAGGCCCGCGGCCGCGAGGACCGCTTCCGCGCGCTCGACGCGCTCGAGGAGTTCGCGCGTGATCGCGGTGCCGGTCGGGAAGCGTGAGGCCAGGCACGCCGCGGCGGGTTTGTCCCACACGGCGAGATTCATGCGCCGCGCGAGCGCTCGCACGTCGGCTTTGGTGAGTTCGGCCTGCGCGAGGGGACTCTGCACGTCGCGTTCGTCCGCCGCGCGGCGGCCGTGGCGTACTTCGGCGAGGTCGTCGTAGTTGAGGCCGTCGAGGATCGTTGCGAAGCCGTGGCGCCGCGCGTAGGCCTGCAGCGCGCCGTACAGTTCGGATTTGCAGAAGTAGCAGCGGTTGGCGGGATTGGCCGCATAGTTCGGGTCGTCGAGTTCGAGCGTGTCGAGCAAATCGTGCCGTGCGCCGACGCCGCGCGCGAAGTCGCAGGCCGCGTCGCGCTCGGCACGCGGCAGGCTCGGCGAAACGCCCGTGATCGCAAGCGCGCATGGGCCCAGTTCCTGAGCGGCGATCGCGACGACGAGCGCCGAATCGACGCCGCCGGAAAACGCGACGAGGCAGCTGCCGTAGCCGCGAATCGCGTCGCGAAGGACGCGCTCCTTGCGCGCGAGCGCGTCAGCCATGGAACGGCAGGTGTTTGAGGACGAGCGCGAGCGCCGCGAGAAGAATCGTGGAGGCGATGACGGTCAGCAGCCGCGGCGAGGAGAGGCGGCGCGCGATCGGCGGCCCGATCTGCCCGCCCGCGAGGCCGCCCGCCGCCAGCGGCAAGGCGTAACTCCAGTCGACGTCGTGGGCGTACGCGTGCGAGAGCACGCCGACGGGGGCGGTCAGCAGAATCGCGAGCGTCGAGGTCGCCGTGACGACGTGGGGCGGCATGCGGAACACACCGATGAAGACCATCACGAAGATGATACCACCGCCGATCCCAAAAAAGCTCGAGGCGAATCCGAATGCGAGGCCGGTCGCGAGGACGAGCGGCGTGCTCGAGAGGTAGGAGAACTCTTGGCCGTAAGCGTCGGTCAGGCGCCGCTCGTGCAAGCCCGCGACGGGAATGCCGAGCCGTTCCTTGCGAGCGCGCCGGCGCATGATGTCGATGAAAAAGTAGACGAGCAGAGCGCCGAAGAGAAGGTCGAATCCGGCGAAGCTGACGCGGCGTACGAGATACGTGCCGAGCAGACTTGCGGGAATGCCGGTCGCGGCGATCAGGAGCGCGATGCGCGCGTCGGCGCGGCGCTGGCGGAAGTACGCGACCGATCCGCTGATGCTGTTGGCCAGCACCATGACGAGAGAGACGCCGGCCGTGGTGGCCGGCGCGACGTTATAGGCGATCCGCAGCGCCGGGATGACGACGAAGCCGCCGCCGAGCCCGACGATCGTGCCGAGCACGCCCGCCAGCATGCCGAGCACGACGAGCACCGCGACGTGTGCGACCCCGGAGCTCACCCGAGCGTTCGGCCCGTTATTGCACCCGGCCGATGTAGCGGCGGTCGCGCGTGTCGATGCGGATCAGGTCGCCCGGGTTCACGAAAAGCGGCACTTGGACGGTCGCGCCCGTCTCGAGTTTCGCGGGCTTGGTCGTGCCGGTGGCGGTGTCGCCCTTGAAGCCGGGATCGGTTTCCTCGACCTTGAGTTCGACGTGCGCGGGCAGGTTCGCGCCGATCGGCACGCCCTCGTAGAATTGCACGTCGATCTTCATGCCGTCTTTGAGGAAGTCGGCCGGATCGCCGATCACGTCTCTTTGCAGCGTGTAGTTCTCGAACGACTCGTTGTCCATGAAGTGGTAGCCGTCGCTATCGTTGTAGAGCATCTGCAGCTCGCGGTTGTCGACGGTGGCCCGCTCGAGCTTTTCGCCCGCGCGGAAGGTCCGTTCCACGGTCGACCCGGTCTTGACGTTCTTGAGGCGGGTCCGGACGAAGGCCGAACCTTTTCCGGGCTTGACGTGCAAGAACTCGATGACCGTCCACAACTGACCGTCGATCACGATGGTCACGCCGTTGCGAAAATCGTTCGAAGAAATCATCGGGGCGTCAGGTACGGCGCCGCGATGAGAAGTTCATTTTCCGCGCCCGCGGGGCTGAGGCGGCGCCGGCAGGTGCGGCGCCGCCTCAGGCTCCCCCGTCGGAGGACGTTCTAGCGAGCCGGGTACAGCGCGAGCGACACCGGATTTTGCAAGTAGCTCGACATCAAGTAGGAACTTGCGTTTTGCGAACCCGGTGCATATTCGGTGACGTAGCCCGGTTCCGTAAACTGACTGCAGATGCGGCGCTGCCCGTTCGGGACGAAAAGCGTTCCGCCCCGTTCGACGGCGAGTTGGCCGCCGTTGACCACGCCGTTGATGGCGTAACGCTCGCGGCGATCGGGCGCGTAGGCCGTCACCGACGCGCCGCCGTCAACGTAGAGGTTGCCGAAGGCGTCAAAGGATTCGCCGGTTCCGGGCGCGATCCCGATATCGATGCCGCGCGAGGACCCGGGCGCAAACCGGAGGATCTGCGACGGCCCGTTCGGCGAGCGCATCACCGAGGCGTACACCGCGCCCGCTTCGATCGCGATTGCGCCGATCGTGATTGCCGCATTGTTCCCAAGCGGAATCGAAATCAAGCGCGCCGGCCTGGCGGCGCCGGGGCTGAACAATGCAAGGGTGGCGTTGCGGCCGGAATTGCCGTCGTAGCCGACGACGAGTCCGTCGTCGCTTTCGATCGCAAGCGCCGACGGAATGCCGAGTTTCGATGCTGCGATCCTGCGGTATGGCGAGGCGGCGCCGTGTTTGTAAACGGTGACGTCGTTCGTGGCGGTATTGGCAACGTAGAGTTCGCCCCGCGAGTCGACGGCGATCGAACTCGGCGTGGCGACGCCGTCCGTGATTTCCCCGAGCAGCGGCGCGTTGAAATTTTGCGCGTCGAACGCGTAGACGGCGTTGTGGACGCTATCGGCGACGTAAAGCACCCGGTTCGTCTGCGCGAACGCCGTGGCCGGGCTGAGGACGAAAACGACGAGAACCGCAGCTAGCGCGTGGAGTGGCGAGAATCGTACGTTCATGAAACGGTTTCGCTTTCTTGACGGAAGGAACGTGCTCTCGTACGACTCTCGCAGCGAATCCTGAAGAAAGGATGAAGGTTGCGCCTCCCCCGCTACGTAGCGCGCTCGGCGCGACTCTTCAAGCAACTGGCGAATTCGTCGAACGCGGGCTGCAAATCGGGCATCGATTTGGCGATGAGCGGCTCCAGCAGCCCCGAGTACTCCTCGCGCATCGAAAACTCGACCGCGTCCGGACTCGTCGCGTGCAACTCGTAGGTTCGCTCGCCCGTGAATAGTCCGAGCGGCATGCCGCCGCGCCACACCATGCGCTGCGGCTCCTCGAAGGCGATCACTTTGACGGGAAAAGTGCGCCCCGGCGCGATCTTCGCGTGGACCGTTACGGTCTCGCCGAGCGCGATCCGGCCATCCACGCGAGTGACCGTGCCGTTCCATTCGGGATACGCCGGCGCGTCGGTGAGAATGCGCCAGACCGCTTCGGGCGTGGCTTGGATCGTCGTGCGCGTCGCGAAGGAAGTCATCGCCAAAATGATAACCTTCTGGTTAAATAAAAGCAAGCCGCCGGCGGCCTGCGATCCGAATTTCAGCGGATCGCGTGCAGCGCCGCGCGGCAAGCTGCAAGATTCCTCCGATGCTTCCGGAGCACGAGCGCCGCGGCGCCTCTTCGATAACGAGCAGTTCGGTCGGAAGGAGACCGTTTCGGGCGCCGTTCCCCTCACCGGCAACGGCACGCGACGCTCGATGCGACTTGCTCGGAAACCGCCGGTCCGCCGCCGGTGACGCAATCGCTTTCGAAGCGATCGGCGATGTGAAGAACGATCTGACACATGAGCGGCAATGCTCCCCTCCCAAAGGACGTAGGCGGAAGATGGGCCTATACTCGCGCCTATCGTCGCCGAGCGGCTTGCCGGAAACCACGCACACTTCATACTCCCGCTGCGACAGTTGGCGACGGAGCCCAGGGCGGCTCAGCCGGCATCGAGAATCGCTGGGAAAGGCCAAGACTTACCACTCGCTTCATGCTAGGGGTTCATGCGGACGCCTCAGCCGCTTAATTTGGGATCGATGCCTAGCCGGTTACGAGCTGAGGCCGGTCTCTCCCAAGAGGACGTAGCCGAACGTGCAGGCATGAGCGCGGCGGCAATCAGCGCGCTCGAACGAGGTGTCCGGCGCGCACCGTACCGCGAGACCGTAGCGCTCCCGGTTGCGGCGCAGGCGATCGACGAGGCGGCGGACACTTGTCCTTTGACCGGCCACCCGGCGCCGCATGGACCGCCCGGGCTTTCTGATAGCAAAGGAAGGTTGTCGGCCTTGCAAAGAATTCAGCGCGCGTTGCTCGTCCCCGGCCGTTGGATTCGCGACCAATTATCTCGGCGTGGGAAGCGGGATCGGCGAACGTTCGTACGGTTGACTACGACAGTTACCGCATACGCCACGTCGGGCCCACGGCGAGGTACGCGGTGAAGAAGACGACGCTGCCGCTAGATCAAGTCGAAGCGCGCTGGGCCTGGTGGACGTCGCGCCCCCGCACCGCGAAATGGGCGCAGCGGTACGGCGGCGGCTTGGAACGCGTCGAGGGGCTGCTACGGGACAGTCTCGAGGCTCTCGCGGCTGAGGAACTTCGCCGAAAGACCGAAGCCGAGCGCGAGCGCCGGCGCGAGCGCGAGACGGCGCGCCGAACGCAAATATTTGCGGCCGCAATGGCCGTCGTTTCGATGGTAGCGATCGCTTTAGGGGTTTACGGGCTCGCCAAGGCCTCCGAAGCGGAGGCGGCGAGGACGACCGCCGTTATTTCGCAATCGCGCTTCTTGGCGCGGGACGCGCGGTCTGCCGTCGAGCGAGGCGACGCCGTTTCGGGTATCCTGTTGGCGCTTGAGGCATTGCCGAAGGATTTGGCACATCCGAATCGTCCGTTCGTGGCAGACGCAGAGGACGCGCTCGAAGACGCTTTCGCCAATCAACGCGAACGGCTCGTCATCTCGGCCGGCAGCGAAGTGTTGGCCGCATGCTATTCGCCGGACGGGCGAGCGATCGCAACGGCCCAAGGCGCCACGATTACTTTGTGGGATGCAGGCGGCGTTCGGCAGCGCACGTTGCGCGGTCACCAGAATCGTATCTACGATTTGCGCTTTTCTTCGGACGGAAAGTATCTCGTCTCCGCGTCGGCCGATCGCACGGTCAGGATTTGGGAGGCGGCGACGGGCGCGCTCGTTCGTACGTTTCGCGGCCACCGGGCCGTAGTGACGTCCGCGGCATTTTCGCCTGACGCGAAGCGCATCGTTAGCGCTGCAGTCGATGGAACGGTCCGTTTTTGGGACGTATCGTCGGGTCGGCAAGTGGCCGCGCTTGCTGCGAACGCGACGATCGCGTTGTACGCTCCGGACGGCCGCCGCTTCGTCACGGCAACGGCGGGGTCGCTGGTGGACCAAGCCGTGCACGTGTGGGATACGTCGAAACGGCTTCCGGTTGCGGCGCTCCACGGCCACGAAGATTTCGTCACGGGCCTTGCTTTCTCGCCCGACGGCAGCCGCCTCGCAAGCGCATCCGCCGATCGCACGATTCGTATCTGGGACGTAGCGCGCGGTACGCAAATCCGCGTTCTCGCCGGGCACGAGGGAAACGTTTCGAGCGTAAACTTTTCGCATGACGGGCGATACGTCGTCAGCGGTTCGGCCGACGGGACGGCGCGAATCTGGAGTGCTGCGAGCGGCGCCTTACTCTGCGTTCTTGGCGGAAGCGAAGGACGCGTCGACTCGGTGTCCTTTTCGCCCGACGATCGTTCGGTTCTCGCCGCATCGCAAGATGGGACGGCTCGCGTGTACGACGTGCGAGCGCGAGCGCAACTCCTGGAGCTATCGGGGCACGCGGGCGCGGTACATGCTGCCTCCTTCTCGCAAGACGGCGCCCGAATCGTGAGCGCTTCATATGACGGAACCGTACGAATCTGGGACGCGGTTCGCGGCAGGCAGCTTCGCGTTATCAGCTTGACCGGCACGACCGTATACGATGCGGCGTTTTCGCCCGACGGACGTGCTGTCGCGACTGCTTCCAGCAACGGCTCCGTCGCGGTCTTTGATGCCGCAACGATGCGTCGATTGACGACGCTACGGGAAGGGCTCGCGAGACCTCTCAGTGTCCGCTTTTCCAGCGACGGGCGCAGCATCGTCAGCGGCTGGGAAGACGGCGCGGTGCGTATCTGGCGTCCCGCCACGGGAATGGTACGTGTGCTTCGCGGTCACGCGCGCGCGGTTTGGTCGGCCGACTTTTCGCATGACGGAAGCCGCGTCGTAAGCGCCTCCTCGGACAAGACCGTTCGCGTGTGGGACGTAGCGTCCGGAGTCGCGCTTCTCGTCATGCGCGGCCATCAAGATCTCGTCCAATCGGCAGCCTTCTCGCCGAACGGCCGGCAGATCGTTAGCGGCGGCAACGATGAAAATGTGCGCCTGTGGGATGCCCGTACCGGCAGGCAACTCGCGGTTTTGCGCGGGCACCAGTCGCTCGTGAACTCGGTCGCATTCGCTCCGGACGGCCTATCCGTAGCGAGTGCGTCATTAGACCGGACCGTGCGTGTTTGGAGGGTCGCCGACGGCGCGAATCTTGCGGTTCTGACGGGGCACGAACTGCCTGTCACATCCGTCGCTTTTGCGAGCGACGGTCGGCTCGCGAGTGGGTCGTTCGATCGAACGATTCGTGTTTGGAAACTTCTGCACGGTCAGGCATTGATCGACGCCGCTCGTTCCGCGTTGCCGCGCAGCCTCTCGGCGACGCAGCGGGAAACTGAATTTCTGGGTCGCGCCGAAGATGAACGCGCCAACGCCGTTAGACCCTGACGGTCCGAGGGCCGGCCGAGCAATACCGCAAGTCTCAAGTAACAAATGCGTCACTCTAATGCCGCGTAACCCGTCTTCGCCGGTACATCGAATCGTCGCGCACTCGTGGCTGCCGCCCGGCACGACCCGCACGTTTTGCCGTGACAGTTACGATCGCTCCCAAGGGCGGCCGCCGCGTTGAGACGAAGAAATTCGCACTTGCCTGTCTATTCCGCTCGCTTCATGCTAGGGGTCCATGTCCGCGCGCTTGCCGCCTGATTTTGGGACGCTCCTCCGCCGCTATCGCGCCGAAAGGGAGCTTTCGCAAGAGGAGCTTGGTGAGCGAGCGCGCCTGAGCGCGGCCGCCATTAGCGCGCTCGAACGCGGCGTGCGACGCGCGCCGTACCGCGAAACCGTAGCGCTGCTGGCTGCCGCGCTCTCGCTCGATGACGCGGCCCTGGGCGAATTCACGGCTGCGGCGAAACGCGCGCGGCACAGAGGGCCGCGATCGGCGAACGATTTGCAGTCGGTCAAAATCTTTACGTCGTATTCGCCGCGCGACGACGAGCCGGGCGGAGCTCACAACCGCGGCTTCGTGACGCGGGTTCACGAGCATCTGCGTTACGTTTGCCGGCGGCGTCATTCGCTTTTGCCAAGCTTTGCCACGGCGATCGACGAAGCGGACGTGCTTCTCGTCGTTCTGTCGGCAGATTGGCTCGCAAACGAGGGGTGCCTGCGCGACGCAGAGCGGTTCGCAGATCGCTTCGCCGCCGGCGCCGGTCGTTGCGATCGCATCGCCGTTGCTGCAACGTGCTATGTACCTCCCGAAGATAGGCCCTCATCGTTGACGGGCACGAACGAGTACGAATTCTTTCAGCGCGAAACCGGGATGGCAGCCGCCGCGCATCCGGATTTCGTGCGAATCGTCGAGATGCTCGCGGGCGGCATTGCGGCCGCACTTCAATCGAATTCGCTCCACGACGACGGCGTTTCGCGGCCAAAAGGAGCCGGCTTCGGGCATACAATCTATCTGGCGAAACCCGCAGCCGATATGCGGTCGGCGTATTTTCGCCTATATGACGAGCTGACGCTGCGCGGCCACACCGTCTTCCCCGAAAGAAACGTAGAAATTCCGAATGACGGCGCAGCCGCAGTACGATGCATCGACGAGGCGTTAGGCCGAGCGAACGTGTCGCTCCATCTGCTCGGGGAGAACGCCGGTTTTTCCCCCGAAGATTGCGAGCCGGTCGTGCGGCTGCAACTCGCGAGAGCGCGCGAGTCGCAACGTCACCGTCGGATCGTTTGGGCGCCCCGCCTCTTCGTCGAGCGCGACGGATCGGCAGCGAGAGCGGTGCGACGCGATCCGCTGGCAGTCTTGGAGCGCTTCGACCGTCAGGTCCCAAGCGATACGGTCGACGGAAGCGAGCTGCCGCGATTCGTCGACTTCGTTATCGATGCCGTCGACGCGCTCGATGCGGCGCCGGTATCCGCGACGTCCCCGGCCGAGTTCGAAACGGAGTCGCGCGTTTATATCTTTCATAAAGAGGACGACGCCGAGTACGCGCTACAGATCGCACTCGCTCTCGAACAATGCGAAGTTGAGCCGGTGTTTCCCGTATTTGAGGGCGATCCGGTCGAGGTGCACGGGTGGGAGCGCAAGCAGCTGCGCGATTGCGATGCCGTGCTAGTGTGCTGGGCGAATGCGCCCGAGGTGTGGGTGGCGGCCCAGTCCGAACAGCTGCGCAGTTGGCGGGGACTCGGTCGCGTTAGGCCTTTTTATTGCCGCACGCTGGTGACCGGTCCGCCGCCGGGACGAAGGAAAAGCTTTCGCGTCGCCGTGCCGCCAAGAAAACAGTTCGACGTCGTGCTCGATCTGACGCAGTTTGATTCGCCGCCGCCGCGCGCGCTCGACCCGCTCATCGACACCCTACGCGATGCCGTCAATCGCCGCGGCCAAAGCGCGTGAAGCCCTATCCGGGATTGCGAACGTTCGAACGCGGCGATCGTCACTATTTTTTCGGTCGCGAGCGCGAATCGTATGCGCTGTACCGGCTGCTCGACCGAAATAGCTTCGTCACCGTCGTCGGCAACTCGGGAAGCGGAAAGTCGTCGCTAGTTCGCGCGGGCCTCTTACCGCTGCTCGAAGACGAAAGCGAGAATGATGGCGGCCGCGTTTGGCGCTGCGCGACGTTGCGCCCGGGCGAGTCGCCGATTAGCCGGCTCGCCGAGGCACTGAGCGGGCTCGACGACGAGGATTGGGACGAGTCGGTCGAGCGAGAGGTCCGTCGAGTGCGCATCGAATTTGCGTTACGAAGATCGAGTTTGGGCTTTGCGAAGGCTTTGGAAGACGTTCCGGATGCGGGCACCGATCCGATTCTGCTCGTGATCGATCAGTTCGAAGAAATATTTCGTTATGGTGGTTTCGGAGAAGATTCGGTAAGCGACGCGCTGTGGCGCGACGAAACGGCGAACTTCGTGCAGTTGCTCCTCGAGGCCACCCGCGGTTACGGCGATGCAGTGCGCGTGCTTATCACGATGCGCTCCGACTTCATCGGCGACTGCGCTCGCTTTCAAGGGCTTCCGGAGGCCGTCAGCGCGGCACCGTTCCTCGTGCCGGCGCTGACGCGGGCGCAGCGCGAGGCCGTCATCGTCGAGCCGCTCGCCAAAGTCGGCGCTGAGATCGAGCCGGCCTTAGTGGAGCGTCTGCTCAACGACATCGGCAACCAGCACGATCAACTGCCGGTGCTGCAGCACTGCCTCGCACGGTTGTGGGAACGTGCGAAAGCCGAAGAGCGGTCGGATGGGCCGCGCATCACGACGGAACATTACCGTGCGATTGGGGGCATCGCGGGCGCCCTAACACAACATGCGGATGCCGTTCTTGCTTCCCTCGACGGCATGGACATGACGGTCGAGCAAATCTTTCGAGCGCTCAGTCAGCGCGACGATGAGGGCCGTGCGGTGCGCCGGGCTTTGCCCTTTTCACAGTTAGTCGCCGAGACCGGGATGCCGGCGGAAAACGTCCGAACGGTCTTGGATCGATTCCGCGCGGAAGATTGCGGATTCATCGTACCCGCGCCGGCTTCCGTGCCGCTGCTTCGCGACGACGATCGCGTCGACGTCGTCCACGAAGCGCTCCTCCGCGGCTGGCAGCGCATCAGCGACGAGCCCGACGGATGGCTTGCGGCGGAGGAAAGCGACGGCCGGCGGTATCGGGCAATGCTGTCGTTTCTCGAAACGTAGTAAGGTCGCTCGTAAATCGTACGGCCCAACCCACATCGAAGCATGCCCCGAGAACGGGTCGCAATACCGAGCCGGCGCCCCGGACGTGCGTTCGGATGGCCAATTTCGCATAAGCTAGCCACGTGGCTTGTCGACGGCGCAGGAGGCAGCTGAGTCTTTGCAAGTTCGAGCGCGGTAAGTCCGGGAGCAATATCGGCTGCCCGCTGCACAACTGTACGATTAACTGTCTTAGTGATCGTCCGAAACGTGTCTGGCGGGGAGCGATCGCGCCTGCCATATTAGCCATGCCGAATGCGTGACGGCGCACCGGCTTCGATGCAGTGCGTTTAGTTGCAGCCTTGCATCGAAAGGTCCGTCGCTACTCCCCGGTGGTTGGCGCTCTTGCCGAGCGTCAACCGCTCGGGGAAAACGTCGTGCGTGTTTTATGGGAACGCTTTGCGGAACGACGAGCTACCGTGGCGGAAAAAGTCTAGAAAAACAGCGTCGGCAGCCCGGAGGAGACGATGAACGCTCGGTGTGCGTGTGGGTGCTACGTGATCAAGAACGCGCTCGATCCTTCTCCGATCTGCGACGACTGCCGAATGTTCGGGTCGCCGAGTCCGCGGCCGGCGCCGTTTCGCGAGAACCTGTGCCCGGATGCGACGCTTGCACCACATGAGGGTGCCGCGTTCTACGCGCTCATGACGCTGAATTTCGGACAAAGCTTTGCACCATGGCGGATTGAAGAAGGCGCCGTTCGGCTTACCTCTTGAGAAGTTTCAGCCGATTTTCCGTGCCTGCACGGAGGCGCGCGAGATTTTCCCGATGCTTCCAAACCACGAGGGCCACGGAGCCGATCGCGAACAGCCGGCCCGCGTCGCCGCCGTAGAGCGCGACGACTGTCGAGGCGGCGGCGACCCCGAGGATCGATCCGACCGACGAGAATCCCGTCGCGAGCACGATCGCAAGCCACACGGCCGCAAACGCGAGCGCGCTTTCCGACGACAGCACGGCCGTCGCACCGAGAAACGTCGCCACGCCCTTGCCGCCGCGAAAGCGCAGCCACGGCGAGTAGCAGTGGCCGAGCATCGCGGCGAAGCCCGCGAGCGGAGCGGCCAGCGCCGGCTGGTCGCTCGCCGCGAGCCCCAGCCACACCGCGGACGCGCCCTTGAGCGCGTCGAGCACGAGCACGGCGATCCCGGCTTTGCGGCCCATCGTCCGGAGTGCGTTGGCGGCGCCGATATTCCCGGAGCCTTCGCTGCGAATGTCGCGCTTGAAGAAGACGACGCTGACGATCAGCCCGAACGGAATCGAACCGATCACGAATCCGGCGATCACCGGCCACCAGGTGCCGGCGCCGACCACGTACCGCGTCACGACTCCGCCGGATCCTCCTCGCGCCTGCCGCGGAACTCGAGACTCAGCGGCACGCCCTCGAAATCGAAGTTCGCCCGCAGCGTGTTCTCGAGAAAGCGTTTATAACTCGGCGTCGCGAGGTCGGGATCGTTGCAGTGGAAGATGAAGAGCGGCGGATGCGTCGCCACCTGCGCCGCGTAGTAGATGCGCAGCGGCCGCCCGCCGCGATTCGGCGGCGCGTGCGCGTAGACGGCGTCCCGCACGACCGAATTGAGCTGCGGCGTCGGCACGCGCCGGTCGAGGTTGTTCGCGACCTTCATCACGAGCGGCATCAGGCTGCCCAAGCGCCGCTTCGTCATCGCCGAGAGAAACGTGATGGGCGCGAACGACGCGAAGGGAATCGCCTCGTGAATTACGCCCGCCAGCTCGCCCTGCGAGAACTCCTCGTCCTGCTGCAGCGCGAGATCCCACTTGTTCGCGACGACGATGAGGCCTTTGCGCTCTTCGAGCACCATGCCGGCCATGCGGCGGTCCTGGTCGAGCACGCCCGCCATCACGTCGATCACCAAGATCGCGATGTCGCAGCGCGCGATCGCGCCGAGCGAGCGCAGCGAGGCGTAATACTCGATCGACCCGTGGTGCTTCGTTTTGCGCCACACGCCCGCGGTGTCGATCAGGCGAATGCGATGCTCGTGGAAGCGGAACAGCGTGTCGATCGCGTCGCGCGTCGTGCCCGGCACTTCGGAGACGATCGAGCGATCCTCGCCGAGCAGCGCGTTGAGCAGCGACGACTTCCCGACGTTGGGACGGCCGACGATCGCGAGCGCGAGTTCGGTCGGCTCCGTCGTCGCTTCCGTCTCCGGCAGCCGTTCGACGATCGCGTCGAGCAGATCGCCCGTCCCCTCGCCGTGCAGCGCCGAGACCATGATCGGTTCCCCGAACCCGAGGCGCGCGAATTCGCCCGGAATCTGTGCCTTCACGCGTTCCGATTCGGCCTTATTCGCCACGAGAATGACGGGCCGGCGCGTCTTGCGCATGATCATCACCACGTCGTCGTCGAGCGGCGAGAGCCCGGCCGCGGCGTCGACCACGAACACGATGACGTCGGCTTCGCTCGCGGCGATCTCCGCTTGGGCGCGCGTTTGGCGGGCCATCGCGTCGCTGCCGAGGGCGTCGGGATCGATGCCGGCGGTATCGATGACGCTGAACGTGCGGCCGTTCCACTCCGCGAGCGCGTAGAGTCGATCGCGCGTGACGCCCGGCGTATCGTCGACGATCGCGAGACGCTTGCCGACGAGGCGGTTGAAGAGCGCGCTCTTGCCGACGTTGGGGCGCCCGACGATGGCGACGGTCGCGGGCCGCACCTTCGCGGAGAATTCCAGGGCCATCGGGCTTCCTTCGCCGTGCGGGGTCCGCGAACCGTGCGGCGAACCCTCGGCCCCGATGAGGATCCGAAGCGCATCGGTTTTGTTCGCGTTGCTTTTCATCGTGGCCGTGGGCGCCGCGTTCGCCGAAACGGCCTCGGGCGGCATCTTCGTCGCGACCCTGCCGGCCGGCGCCGACGTGTGGATCGACGGCGTTTACGTGGGGCACGCGCCGCTGCTCATCGATTCGCTCGCACCCGGCCGGCACGCGCTGACCGTTACGAAAACGGGCTGGGAAGTGCGGGACGTCGACGTGAGCGTCGCGGCGGGCGCCGTCACGATGTCGAGCACGCAGCTCGTCGCGGGGCCGCGGGCTTTTTCGGGCAGCAATTCGGGGACGCTCGTCGTGCGCGGCTCGCCGCCGGGCGCGATCCTCGAACTCGACGCCGCGCCGTTCACTCCCGCGCCCAGCGGCTCGACGACGATCGCCGTGGGTCCGCACAAGCTCGCGGTGACCACGCCGCGCGGCCGAACCACGCACGCGTTCACCGTCTACCCGCAGACCACGACCGACGTGGTGCTGGTAGAGCCGCGGGCCCCCGGCGGCCGCTCGAGCGTCGTCGCACCCGCCGAAGATTACCTGCCGACCGATGCGTTCTCGGTCGAGGGCACCAAGATCGTCGTGCGCTACAACGGCCACGTGGTCGTCGCGCACGTGGGCGAGACGGCGGTGCGCTTCGACGGCGCGACCGTCACCTACGGCACGAACCCGGAGGCGATCGGCGGGAAACTCTACCTGCCCGTCGAGCTGCTGGAAAAGTTAACGGAGGATACGTCGAAGAGCCGGTAGTCCATGGCGAGCATCTACATCGAAACGTTCGGCTGCCAGATGAACGAGGCCGATTCGCAGTACATCGCGGATCGCGCCGCGGCGGCGGGCTACGCCGTGACGGCCGACGCGGCGCAAGCGAGCGTCGTCGTGATCAACACCTGCACCGTGCGCGATAACGCCGAGCGGCGCGCGTACGGGCGCATGGCGCACTTCAAGGCCCTCAAGAGCGCCGATCCGCGCGTGAAGCTCGTCGTCTGCGGGTGCCTCGCGGAGCAGGACCGCGATTCGATGCGCGAGCGGGCCCCCTACGTCGACGGCGTCTTCGGCACGCGCGATTTGGCGCGGCTGGGCGACGCGCTCGCGGCCTGGCTGCCCGATTTCGGCGACGACGACGACCTCACCGAAGAGCGCCTCCTGCTCGCGCCGATGGGCGGCCAGGCGGATTGCGTCGGCGACGCCTACGCGCACGTCCGCGCGTTCGTCAACGTGCAGCGCGGCTGCTCGTACTACTGCACCTACTGCATCGTGCCGCACGTGCGCGGCCGCTTCGACGACCGGCCGATGAGCGACATCCTCGCCGAGTGCCGCCGCGCGCTCGAACGCGGCGCGCGCGAGCTCACCCTCGTCGGGCAAACCGTCAACGCCTACAAAGAGCCGGCGACGGGCGCCGATTTTGCCGATCTGCTGGAAACCGTCGCCGCGCTCGACGGGCTCGACCGCCTGACGTTTCTGACGTCGCATCCGAAGGATTACACGCCTAAACTCGCGCGCACGATGGGCGCGCTGCCGAACCTCAATCCGCGCTTCCATCTGCCCGTGCAGTGCGGCTCCGATCCGATTTTGCGGCGCATGAATCGCAAGTACACGGTCGCGCAGTATCGCGAGAAGATCGCGCTCTTCCGCGAAACGTGCCCCGGCTGGGCACTCACGACCGACCTCATCGTCGCGTTCCCCGGCGAAACGGAAGCGGATTTCGAAGCGACGCTCGCGCTCTGCGAGGAGATGGCGTTCGCGCAGGCCTTCATGTTCGTCTATTCGCCGCGCCGCGGCACGCCCGCGGCGCTCTGGGAACAGATTCCCGCCGAGACCGGCAACGAGCGCCTGCGGCGGCTCGCCGAGGTGATCGATCGCGGCGTGCGCGCCTTCCACGCGCCGAAAGTCGGCCGCACGGTGCGCGCGCTCGTGCAAGGCCCCTCGCGCAAAGATCCCTCGAAACTCGCGGCCAAGACGACCGACAACGTCACGGTAGTCGCGCCCGCGGGATCGCTCGGCGCGGCGGAACTTGCCCGGCTGCCGTGGCTGGACGTGGAGATCGACGCGGCCTTCACCTGGGGCGTCACCGGCCGCATCACCGGCCTCGCCGCGCGCTACGACGCGTCCGCCATCGCGCCGCAGGTTCGGCCGACTATCGATTTGATCGCGTGAGCGAGCCGCGCTACTCGCCGCTGCTCGAACAGTACTTCGGGATGAAAGCGCGCTATCCCGACGCGATTCTGCTCTCGCGCGTCGGCGATTTTTACGAAGCGTACGGTGACGACGCGAACACGATCGCGGCCGCCCTGCAGATCGCGCTGACCTCGAAAGAGGCGGGCGGCGGTCAGCGCGTCGCGATGGCGGGCGTCCCGTATCACGCGCTCGACGGCTACCTCGCGAAACTCGTCGTCCAGCAGCGCATCGTCGCCCTCGCCGAGCAACTCGAAGCCCCGGTTCCCAACAAACTTGTGCGCCGCGACGTCACGCGCGTCGTCACGCCGGGCACGCTGATCGAAGAGAACCTCCTCGAACGGGCGAGCAACAACTACCTCGCCGCGCTGACCGTCGCCGGAGACGCGGTGGGCATCGCCTACGCCGACATCTCGACCGGCCGCGCCGCGGCCACGGCCTACGGCGGCGAGGGCGCGCTCGACGAAACGCTCGCGGAACTGGTGCGCCTCGGTCCGGCCGAGATCGTCGCCGACGTGCCGGCCGAAATGCGCGCGGCGATCTCCGCGCAGTTGCCGAGCGTGCGCGTCACCGCGCCGCCGCTCGCGGTCGTGGAGCGGCGCGAACTGGACGCGGTCGACGGCTTCTCGCTCGACGAGTCGCTCGCGATGCGCCGCTCGCTCGAAGCGCTCGGCGCGTTCGTGCGCCGTGTCGGTTTTTCACCGCGCAACGAGTTACTGCGCGAACCGGAGTTCTACCGCTCGCGCGCCTTTCTCGCCCTCGACGCAAATACGCGCAAACACCTCGACCTCACCCGTTCGCAGGGACAGAACCCGAAGGCGACGCTGCTTGCCACGATCGACCGCTGCAAGACGGCGATGGGCTCGCGCTTGCTCGCGCGCTGGATTCTCGCACCGCTGGTCGACGCGAAGGCGATCGCCGCGCGCGCGGATCGGGTCGAAGCGCTCGTCAACGACTATCCGGCGCGCGCCGCCCTCCAAGAGTCGCTCGGCGGCGCGTTCGATTTGGAGCGCATCGCGCAGAAGGTGCGCTTCCGGCGCGCGCTGCCGCGCGATCTCGGCTCGCTGCGCCGCACGCTCGCGCTCCTCGGGCCGCTACGCGCCGCGTTGCCGGCGGCGCTCGAGCCGCTGGGCGCACGGCTCGGCGATCACGCGGACCTGCACGCGCTGCTCGAACGCACGCTCTGCGACGACCTGCCCGCGACGCTCGCCGACGGCGGCGTGATCCGTCCCGACGCCTCGCCCGACGTGCGCGAATGCTTGGAGATGCGCGGCGACGCGCGCGAGCGGATCGCCGCGCTCGAGGAACGCGAGCGGCAGCGCACGGGCATCAAAGGCCTCAAAGTGAAGTACGCGAGCGCCTTCGGCTACGCGATCGAAATTTCCAAATCGAACTTGGCGCTCGTCCCCGGCGATTACGTCCGCAAGCAGACGCTCACCGGCGGCGAGCGGTTCGTCATTCCCGAACTCAAAGAACTGGAGATCGCGATCTCGAGCGCGCAGTCGCGGCAGTTGCGGCTCGAAGAAGCGCTCTACGCCAACCTGCTCGAGACCGTGGCCGAATCGGTCGAAGCGCTGCTGGCTAGCGCCGACGCCGTCGCCGAACTCGACGTGGCCTGCGCGCTCGCGCAGGTGGCGGCCGAACGCGGCTACGTGCGGCCGCGCTTCGTCGAGACGAGCGCCATCGACGTCTCCGACGGCCGCCATCCGGTGATCGAGGCGCTCGCGGGCGACACGTTCGTCCCCAACGATCTGCACCTCGCCGAACGCGAGTCCCGCTTCATCGTCTTGACGGGCCCGAACATGGGCGGCAAATCGACGTACCTGCGGCAAGCGGCGCTGCTCGTGATCCTCGCGCAGATCGGGGCGTTCGTGCCGGCGCGCGCCATGACGCTCGGCATCGTCGACCGCATCTTCACGCGCATCGGCGCGGGCGACGATCTGGCTTCGGGACAGTCGACGTTTTACGTCGAGATGGCCGAAGCGTCGAACATCCTGCGCCGCTGCACGGCGCGCAGTCTCTTGCTCGTCGACGAAGTGGGCCGCGGAACGGGGACGATCGACGGCCTCGCCATCGCGCAGGCCATTTGCGAATATCTCCTAGGCCTCGAAGCGCAGGCCCCGATGACGCTGTTCGCGACCCACTTTCACGAGCTGGTGGCGCTCGCCGAGCGCTGGCCGCCGGTCGCCAACTTTCACGTGACCGCGGTGGAGAACGTCGCGAAAACCGGCTCCCCCGTCTTTTCGCATCGCTTGCTGCCGGGCAGCACCTCGCGTTCGTTCGGGATCGAAGTCGCCAAGATGGCCGGCTTGCCCGCCGGCGTCATCGCGCGCGCCCGAGAGATTGCGGCGGCCCTCGGCGAGCGGCCGACGCTCGAAGCGCAGGTACCGCTCCGCGCGCGCCTCGCCGCTCCGAGCGGCCGCGAGGAAACGCAACTCGCCCTAGAACTGTAGGCGCTACAGCGCCGGCAGTTTGTTCGTGCGGCGGAAGAGGACGTATTCGTCCCGCTCGCCCGTGAAGCGCAGGCTCGTCCCGTCCATCTGCGTGATCTCGAAGTCGCTCGGCCGGATGCGCCACACGTTCTTGCGATTGCGAATGTCTTCGAAGACGAGCATGTCGCCGACGCGCTCGACCGTACATTCGCCGAGTTCGTGCACGTTGTCGTTGCCGTACTCGCCGCGGAAGAGGTGCTGGCCGATCAACGTGACGCCGCGCTCGATGAAATCGTCGAGCACCTCGCTCGCCGGCATCGTGCCGGGCTCCGTCCGGCTGGCGCCGTCTTGCTTCATCATCCTAAGACTCTACCACAGCGGCGGGCGAAGCGCGAGCCGCTTAGAGGAAACTCGGACTTTGGGGCGGATGGTAAGCAAGCGTTCGCGCGTCAGGAATCCGGTGAAAATCCGGAACGGTCGCGCCACTGTCAGCGGGGAGCCGCTCGACGTCACTGCCGGAAACGGCGGGAAGGCGCCGAGCACGACGGCGAGGATCCGCAAGTCAGGATACTGAGGCGAACGCGTTAGCAACCACCTCGCGTAAAGGTCGGTATCCCATATGCTTTCATCGTCGTCGCTGCGCGCGCTCGTCGTGGCGGGCGTCCTCGTCGTTTCCGCCGCGCAGGCGCGCGCCGCCGCTCCCTCGCCCGCACCGTCGGCGAGCCCCGAGGCGCTACGCCCGATCGGCGAAGTCGTCACCAGTTCGCGCAAACCCGAGCCGATCGGCCTGACGTCGCAACCGACGTTCGTGGTCGATCGCGCGCGCATCGAAGAATTCGGCGACCGGACGGTGGCCGACGCGCTCGCGGACGTGCCCGGAGTGAACCTGTTCTCGTACGGCGGGTTCGGCGCGCAAACCAACTACGGCATTCGCGGTTCCAACTCGGCCCAGACGCTCGTGCTGGTCGACGGCATCCCGGTGACCGATCCGACGACCGGTGCGATCCAACTGTCGCAATTTTCGACGGCCGGCGTGCAACGCATCGAAATCGTCGAGAGCGGCTCGTCGACGCTCTACGGCACGAGCGCCTCGGGCGGCGTCATCAACATCATCACGAGCGTGCCGCGCGGCACGTACCTCGAGGCGTCGGCCGGTTCGTTCGGAAGTCGCGACGTGCGCGCGGCGGGCGGCGACGGCAAATTCGGTTTCTCGTTCGAGCGCGAAGTCGTCGCCGACGCGTACCCGTACGGTTCGTTCGCGTACGGTCCGGCCGCGACGTATCCGGCCGGCGTGCGTACCAACGCCGAAGGCGACGAGAGCACCGGCCGTTTCTCGCTCGACGTGCCGCTGGTCGCGGGATTCCGCCTGCGCGCCCGAGCCGATGCGTCGGAAGCCTACGTCGGCGTGCCGGGGCCGCTCGATTTTCCGTCTACCGACGCGACGCAGAGCACGTCGACCGATTCGCTGCTCGTCGATCTCGTGCGCGACGGCGCGGCTTCGTCGACGACGATCAGTTTCGCCGCCTCGAAAACGCGGTTGAAGTTCGACGACCTCATCGGCCAGGGCGGCGAAAGCGATACCGACACCGGCCGCGCGCAAGTTTCGGTGCGCCAAACGTTCGACGCGAAGGCGCTCGACGGCGTCGCGGGCATCGACCTCGCGCGCGAGAGCGGCACGTTCTCCAATCCCGTTCCCGTCACCGTCGCAGGCGCGGCGCGCGCGGAGTCCGCCGCCTACGGCGTGCTCGGCGTCGCACCGTTCGCCGGCGCGCGCCTCACCGCGGGGCTGCGCGCCGAGGACGATTCGCCGCACGGCAGCGTGCTCGCGCCCTCGTTCGGCGGCACGATTCGCAGCGGAAGCCTACGCTTTTCGGGCGATCTCGGCGAATCGTTCCGCGTCCCGACGCTGGAAGATCTGTACTATCCCGGCTTCTCGAATCCGAACCTGCAACCGGAGAAAGCGCAAACGGCGGACGCGACCGTCGCCCTCGACACGGGCCGCGCCGCGTTCTCTGCGGGCTGGTTCGATCGCAACGGCTCGAACTTCATCGTGCTCGATCCGACGACGTTTCTTCCCGTCAACGCGCAGCACGCGCAGAGTGCGGGCGTCGTTGTCACGGCTTCGCTCAAACCGGTCGCGGGCCTGAGCGTTGCCGCGAGTTTTACGAACCTCTATCGCGCGCTCGACGTCACGACGGGTGCGCGGCTGCCGGGCAACCCCGTCGATCAGGCGTCGCTCGAGATCACGCATCCCTTCGCGGCGGGCCGCTTCGCGTACGGCTTACGCTGGGGCGTCGTCGGCAGCGACGGCAGCGACCGCGCGAACGTCGCGCCGCTTTCCGGCGAGTACGACGCTTACGACCGGCTCGACGCCTTCGTGCGCTACAAGCTCTCGAAAGACGCAGTCCTCGCCGTGCGCGGTTTCAATCTCGGCAACGCGATCTACGCGCCGATCTTCGGCTACCCGGCGCCGGGCCGCAGCGTCGAGGTCGAACTCTCGACGCGCTAGAGTCAGCGGCGCGGGCCGAAGAGTCCGTAGACGATGCCGAAGATCCCGCAGATGATGCCGAAGATCGCGAAGAACTTCGCACGGCTCGCCGGCATCGACGTCGTCTCGACGGTTCCCGAATTCGTTCCGACCATGACGATCGTATCGCGGAAGTACTGCACCGTCGCCTCCGTATCGCGTCCGTCGAGGGCCGCGCCGAAGACGTCGCCGCTGCGGTTGCGGCCGAGCGTCACCGTAGTGCGGGCGGCGGCCGCATCCGCGGTCTGCACGTCGAGATTGTAGTCGTCGCCGCCGCGATGGTGGACGACGCGAAACGCGCGGAGGATGTGCGCGGGGGCGAGCCGGCAAGTCGCGCTCGGTGCGTTCGCGGCGAAGCCCTGCGAACAGGCCGCGTCGCTCGCGTAGACGCGCGCCGCGGCGTCGGCGCCGACGAAAAGGTACGCGCATGTGGCGAAACCCGCGACGCCGAGCGCCATGCCCCAGCCCCGCGAGAGGCGGCGACGCTGCGTCGTCGCCGGAGCGTACGGCCGCGCGATGCGCGTGACCGCGGCCCCCATTAGGGCCAGCAGTACGGCGACGACCGGCAGAGCGTACACGAGGACCCCGAGGTCGAGCGACCCGCCGTGCGACGCCAAGAGCACCGCCCCGCCGGCGGCGAGGACAGCCGTCAGCGAAACGATGAGCCGGGCGTTGCGCAGGGGGCTCGCGTCGTAGCCGTTCACCCCGATGGTTATCGGCCGCCCCGGCGGCCGACTTCGCTATCGTTGACCGAAGATGTGCAGATTGTCTTGCGGCGGCGGGTAATAGCCCTGCGGGGTGAAGGCGTAGAAATTCCCGTTATTCGCGCCGGCGAAGAGCATGCCGTCGACGACGACCGGGTCCACCCCGGGCCCGAACGTGCTGCCCGTGCCGAATTGCCACGAGCCGTCGAAGACGCGGAGCAGCTCGAGGTTGCCGTGCGTCGTCGTGAAGAACTCGTCGGTGCCCGCGCCCGCGACGCCCGCCACGGGCCCGTTCGCGTAGGGCTTCATCGGCGTGTAGTAGATCTGCCCTTTATCGGTGACGTCGTACAGGTTGCCGCCGGCCGTTCCGAACGCGGGACCTTTTCCGTTGACGTCGAGCGCGTTGACCGCCGTGCCGTCTCCGGACACTTTCCAGCGCAGAGCGCCGCTGGTCTCATCGTAGGCGTAGACGTAGCCGTCCGCCGATCCGACGTAGACTTGATGCGCCGCGACCGCGATCGCGCTGATGGCCCCGCCGGTCGTGTTCGACCACTTCGGCGTTCCCGTGAGCGAACCGTAGGCGAACACGCCGCCCGAACTCGTGCCGACGATGACGAAGCCTGCGGTCGAATCGAACACGGGCGGCGTCGTCACCGGCGCCCCCGCGTTCGCGGACCAGCGGGTCGCAAAGCCGGGGTCGGCCAGCGAATACACTTCGCCGCTGCTCGATGCGATGACGACGGCGTTGTTGTCGTACGCCGGCGAGCCGAGATTGCCGCCGAGCGAGAAACTCGTGACCTGTTGGCCGCTGGAATTGAGCACGTACACGTTGCCGTCGTTAGCGCCGAAGATGATCTGCCCGCTCGGATCGACCGCGGCCGACGAGCGGATCGCCGCCTTGCTCGGAATCGTGTAGGTCCATGCCGGGGAGCCCGAGATCGTGCGCACGGCGCTCAGCACGCCCTTGTCGTTGCCGAAGTACGCGATGCCGTCGACGATGGCGGGCGACGTGTTGATCGGCGCGCCGGAGGGATACATCCAGAAGACGTTGAGCAGCGAACCGCCGACGAAGATCGTGTGCGCGATCACCGTGTCGTGCGGTTCCTGCGACGTCCGCAGCGCGTTGTACCCGAATTGCGTCCACTGGTTGGTAACGATGAGCGTGGCGCTCGCCGACTTTTGCGACTTCCGTCCCGTTAACGTCAGCGCGGTCGGCCCGAAGGGCGCGTTCGCCGGCACGACGACCGGCGTCGGCGGAACGTAGCCGGTCTGCCCGGCGACCGCCTTGGCGACGCGTTCGCCGAAGAGTTTGAAATCGACCGTTTCGTTCGGTTCGAAGGCGTTGCCGCTCGCCTGGAGCGTGCTTCCCGGTGCCGGAGCGCCCGTCGAAAGGTGGACGGTGGGTTCGTTCTTGCTCGGCTGGACCGTGAAGAACGATACGGAACCCTTGTCGACGACGTTGCCGCCGTCGACTGCGTTCGCGAAGACTTCGTAACTGCCGCCCGACGCCGGCACCGGCAAGGCGTACGTCCAGTTCGTGCTCTTAGCGCCGGGGTTGGAGAGCGTCGCTTCGTTGCGATACGGAGCGCGGCTCCAGGTCTTCTTTGCGGAGTTATACCACGGTCCGCTGGGCCCGTTCGCTTGCACGGCGATTTCGACCGCGGCGACGCTCGACGAATCGGTTGCCGTCCCGCTGATCGTCAGCGCGCCGTCAGGGTTGGCGACGTTCGCACCGTTGGACGGCGAGACGATCGTCTCGGCGGGTGCCGGTCCGTTTCCGCCGCCCAGCGTGAAGGCGTAGAGAAAACCGTCGGTCGAGGTGATGTAGATGACGCCGTTATGCTCCGCCGGCGAGGCCGTCACGTAGCCGCCCGTCTGATAGCCGTAGAGCTGCTTGCCGCCGTAGAGCGAAAAGACGCGCACGACGCCCGCCAAATCGGCGAAGGCGACGACTTCCGAGCCCTTGGGGCCGACGATCGCGGGCGACGAGTCGACGCCGGCCGGCGAATTGTACGTCCAGATCGGATTGCCCGTCGTCGCGTCCAAGGCGGCGAATCCGCCGATGTAACCGTACACCAGCCGTTTGCCGTCGAGCGCGGGGGTCGAAATGATGTAGCGCTTGCCGTTGTAGTTTTGCGGATACGTCTGGTGGCTCCAGAGCGGCTTCCCCGTGACCAAGTCGAGCGCGTCGATGATGCCGCCCTCGACGATGACGTATGCGACGCCGTTCTTGAAGCCGTTGACGCCGGGCGGTGAAACGGACGCGGCCGCGCCGATGTCTTCGCCGGCGTGCGTCGTCATCTTATAGCTCCAGACGAGCTTGCCGGTGACGGCGTCGAAGGCGGATTCCGTCGAAGCGGGATCGGCCGAACCGACGAGCACCAGCGGCTCGCCCGCGCCGTTGACGGCGTAGGCGGGCGTCGTCCAGGCTCCCGACGCAACGAGCTTCACGAAGATTTGCGCGCACGACGAGACGTCGGTCCGCACGACGGGTCCCGTCGGGTTCTTCCCGCCGTTGTCGACGTTATCCCAATACACCGACGTCGAATTGCCCGGCGGAGCGACGATCATCGGGCTGCCCCAGATCGGTTTGTCGTCCGGGCTCTTGGTCGCGCACAGCACTTTGCCGCTCGCGCCGTCGAGCTTGTAGAGGGTCGGATTGAAGGTCGTTCCCACCCACACCGCGCCGTCGGGCGAAACGGCGGGCGTGGCGCGAATCGCGTCGCCGTAGCCGACGTTGACGCTCCAGATGATTTTGCCGGTATCGGCATCGAGCGCGAAGACGTCGCCGCGTTCGTCGCCCACGTAGACCACCGGCTCGTTCAACTTCGTGTTGAACGTGTAGACCGGCGAGCCCAAATCGGCGCCGAACAAATTCGCCATGAATTTCACGCCGAGTTTGGGCGCGTTGGCGGAGTCGATCGCCGGATCGGGCACGTACGACGTGTGCGCCGGATTCTCGAGAAACTGCGACCATTGGTTGGAGGACTGGGCGCCGGCCGGCGGCGCGACGCCGAGCGCGGCGCCGAAGCACAGCGCCGTCACCAAAAGTCGGGCCGGCCGAATGCCTTGCAAGGTCATCGTTCTACGCTAATCCTGTCGCTCTCGTGAAGGGGTCCGCCGGGGGTCGGAGCGACGGGCGCAACGAGATAGACGGGCCGGCCGCTCTCCAGTATAGGCACGCCGAAAAATGACCGTCAAGGGACGAAGGCCTCACCCGGCGCCCGCTCGGCCGCGAGCGCAAAGTGAGGCGTCAGCCGCTTTCGGGCAGGGCCATCGTGGCCTCGGCCACGGCCACGGCGTTGCCGCCGACGTCGACGCCGAGCAGCGATCCGTCGGGCGCGCACGAGAGCCGGACGTGCAGGAAGCTGCGCCGCTTCATGCGCACGCCCTGTTCGCTCACGAAGCGCAGGCCGTCGCGGCGCTCGAGCAGCCCCCGCGCGTGCATATACGCCGCGAGCGGTCCGGTGGCGCTCCCGGTCGCCGGATCTTCCGGCACGCCGGAGAGCGGCGCGAACATCCGCGCGTAGACGCCGCCGGGCGCCGGGGCGAAAACGAAGACGCCCGTCGCCATCGTTGCGGGCGCCGTGCGCTGCAGCGCGCCCACGTCGAGCATCGCGCGGTCGACCGTGGCCGCGTCGCGCAACGGCACGTAGAGAAACGGGTTGCCCGCGCCGACGATTTGCGCCGGGTGCGAGCCGAGCAAGTCGTCGGGCGCGAGCGTGATTGCGGCCGCCGCGGCCGCGCGCTCGATCGTCTCGCCGAAGACGATCGGCGGCGTGCGCAGCCACGCGAAAAACGGATCGCGTGAATCGAGCGTGACGGGCACCGGCCCGATGCGTTCGTCGAGCGTGAAGCGCGTGATTCCGGCGGGAACGCGGCCGGCGCGCGCCAGCGCGAACGCCGTCCCGATCGTGGGGTGTCCCGCGAACGGCATTTCGCGCTCGGGCGTAAAGATGCGCACGGTCGCGAGCGCGTCGCTCGCTCCTTGCGGCGGCGTGACGAACGTCGTCTCGGCGAGGTTGAGCTCGCGGGCGACGTCTTGCATCTCGCCCTCGGCGAGACCGGCCGCGTCGAGAAATACCGCGAGCTGGTTGCCCGCGAGCGGAACGTCGGTGAAGACGTCGACGACGCGATAAGCGAAAGAGCGCATGGAGTGCGGGCGCTAGGCGCTTTTCGAGAGTTTTGCCGGCGGCGCGTGACGGGCGATGATCAGGTGCCGGCCGCCCGGCGGCGCTTCGTGCGGCGCCTCCGGCGCTTTCGTCGCGGCGAGGGACGCAAACAAGGTCCGCATCCGGCGATTTCCCGGGTCGACCGTCACCGCACAGCCGCGGCCGCGCGCGACCGCGACGGCGCCTTCGAGCGCTTTGCAACCGGCGCCGGTCGACGACGCGACGTGCCGCGTCGATATCCGGACGGCTTTTTCGCCGGACTCGCAGAGCCCGTTCAGCGTTTCGGCAAGCATGGCGGCGAGCGCGGTATCGAGATCGCCGACCAGTTCGACGAATACCGAAACCCGAGCCGCCGACGGACCGGCAAGGTCTTGAGTCGATAGCATGAGCCGAGTATGTCCAAACCGGCTGGCACGCACCTGAGATGCGGGTGAGAAATTGGGGCTCCCAGGCTCCTCTCAGGGACCGTTCGTAGCATTCGGTCATGAACCAATCGACGCGCATCCTCGTCGTCGACGACGAGCGTCACATCCGCGAACTGTTGGAAATCGGTCTGGGCGACGAAGGGTACGACGTGAAAGCCGCGGCCGACGGCAGCGCCGGCCTGCAGATCGCTCGCGAATGGGCCCCGGACGCGATCGTTCTCGACGTCATGTTACCGAAGATCGACGGCGTCGCGCTGTTACCGATGTTTCGGAAGTTAACCGAAGCGCCGATCCTCATGCTCTCGGCCAAGAGCGAGACCGGCGACAAAATCGCGGGATTGCAGGGCGGCGCCGACGATTACGTCGCCAAGCCTTTCGAAATGGCCGAATTGATCGCACGCCTCGAAACGGCGCTGCGCCGCCCCAAACTCGCGCAGCCGCAGGTGCTGCGTTTCAGCGATCTGCAAGTAGATCTCGAAACGCGCGTGGCGCAGCGGGCCGACAAACGCATCGCGCTCTCGGCGCGCGAGTACGACCTGCTCGTGACGCTGGTGCGCAACCCCAACCGCGTCTTCAGCCGCGATCAATTGCTCGATTGCGTGTGGGGGACGGAGCGCTTCGTCGGGCCGGGTGCGGTCGAAACCTATATCTCGTACCTGCGAGCCAAGATCGATCACGGGTTCCCCAAGCGCCTCATCCACACGCATCGCGGAGTCGGGTACTCGATGCGCGAAGGATAGCGCATGTTCCGCTCGCTCTCGTCGCGGCTGACGGCCGCGTACGTGTTCGCGGCGATCGTCCTGGTGGTGATCGTCGTTGCGGCCGTGACGGCGTTCGCGCTGTCGGCCTACGGCATGTCGGCGCGCAACTCGAGCCAGGAACTCGCGCGGCAAGTGCCCGACGAGGTGCGGATGCAGGTGGTGCGGGCCGGCTCGCTGCGCGCCGCCGCGCCGGAGATCGCGCGGCACCTGATCCGGCCGGGGTTGCACGTGGCCGTCATCGTCCGCGACCCGGGCGGGCGGACGTACCGCTTCATCGGCATGGACCGCGACGGGCCGCCCGGCAGCTCGCAGGTGCTCGCCTTCGAATCGCACCGTCCGCCCCACGAATTCGGCGGCCCGCGCGAACCGGGCCGAGGGCCGGGCGGCCCGCCGCCCTACCCGCCCGACGGGGTGCGGATGAGCGCGTTTCCGTTCGGTCTCGACGCGTTTTTGCGGATCGCGCCGATCGCCGTCGCGATCCCCGGCGGCCGGGTGATCATCGTGCCCGATCCCGCCCCGTTGACCGCCACGATCAATGCCTTTTGGCTCGCGATGCTGCCGATCGGCTTGTTCGTCATCGGCGCGGCGTGGCTGTTCGGTCGCACGATCGCGGCGCAGGCGCTGCGGCCGCTGGTCGAGACGACGGCGTCGCTCGCGCGGTTCGGCGCGGGCGACTTCACGCCGCGGCCCGTCGTCACGAGCGACCGCAACGAAATCGGCGCGCTCGCCGAAGCGTACAATCAGGCAGCCGCGCAAGTGAGCGCCGCGTTCGAGGAGCGCCGCGCGGCCGAAATGCAGATGCGGCAGTTCGTCGCCGACGCCGGTCACGAACTGCGCACGCCGCTGACGGTCATCATGGGCTTCATCGACGTCCTGCGCCGGCGCGCCGCGCACGAACCCGCCACCTCGACGAAAATCTACGAAACGATGCTCGTCGAGAGCCGCCGCATGAAGGCGCTCATCGATAAACTGATCGTGCTCGCGCGCATGGAGAACCGGCCGGCGATTTCGCCCGGCACGGTCGACGTCGCGGAGATCGCCAACCACGTGGTGGGCGCGTTGCAGGCGCTGGCGCCGGGGCCGCGGATCGCGATCGACGCGGTGCCCGGCGCGTTCGTGCGGGCGGACGAGCACGAACTGCACGACGCGATTTCGAACCTCGTCGAGAACGCGCTGAAGTACGCGCCCGACTCGCCCGTAAACGTGCGCGTCTCGAGCGACGGCGGCCAAGCGGTCGTCGAGGTGGACGACCGCGGCCCCGGCATTCCGGAAGGGGAACAGCAGTTGATCTTCGACCGCTTCTATCGCGGCCGCGATCGCGGCGACGCCGAAGGGTTCGGACTCGGGCTCGCCATCGCCAAACGCGCGGTCGAGCGCGCGGGCGGCCGCCTGACCGTCGCCAGCCGCGTGGGCGAGGGAACGCGCTTCACGATCCGCTTGCCGCGCGTGACGCGCGGAGAGGGCGTGCCCGTCGCCGTATAGAGCGGCGTGATACGGCTTCTCGACGAGACGACCGTTGGGCAGATCGCGGCGGGCGAAGTCGTCGAACGTCCGCTCAGCGTCGTCAAGGAACTCGTTGAAAACGCGCTCGATGCGGGCGCGTCGCGGATCGCGGTCGCCGTCGCCAAGGGCGGGCTCGAGGCGATCGAGGTGGCGGACGACGGCGCCGGCATCGCGCCGGACGATTTGACGCTCGCCTTCGCGCGGCACGCGACGAGCAAACTCGCCCGCGCGGACGATCTCGAACGCGTCGCCACGCTCGGCTTCCGCGGCGAAGGGCTCGCGAGCATCGCGGCGGTGGCGCGCGTGCGGCTGATCTCGCGGACTGCCGCAAGCGACGTCGGCTACGCGGTCGACGCGCACGGCGGCGACGTATCGGCGCCCGAACCCGTCGCGGCGCCGCCGGGCACGCGCGTCGTCGTGCGCGATCTCTTCGCGAACGTTCCCGTGCGGCGCGAATACGTCCGCGCGCCGTCGGCCGAGTTCGCGCGCATCTCGACGTTTCTCGCGACGCTCGCGCTCGGCTATCCGGCGGTGTCGTTCTCGCTCGCGCACGACGGGCGGGCGACGTTCGTCTTTCCGGCGAGCGCGGGCGACGACGCGGGCAACGCGCTCGCGCAGCGGCTCGCGCACGTCTTCGGTCCGGCGGTCGCGCGCGAATTGCTCGCCCTCGACGGGGCGCCCGTGGAGGGGGCGACGACGCGCGTGCGCGGCTACGTGAGCGCGCCCGGCGTCGACCGCCCCGACCGGCGCATGCAACTGCTCTTCGTGAACGGGCGGCTGTTGCGCTCGACGCTGCTCGCGGGCGCGTGGAGCGCGGGTTACGCCACCTTCGCCCTGGCCAATCGCCAGCCGCTCGGCGTGCTCTTCGTCGACCTGCCGCCCGATCAGGTCGATCCCAACGTGCACCCGACCAAGAGCGACGTGCGCCTGCGCCACCCCGAGGCCGTGCACGACGCCGTGCGGCGCGCGATCGGCGCGACGCTCGCGCGCCACGCCGCGGCGCGCATGCGCGAGGCCGTCTCGTTCGCACCGGCCTCGCGCGCGCAAGCGAACGGCAGTGCGGACGCGGCGGCGGTCGACGCGCCGGCCTTCGATTGGAACGGCACGCGCGACGCGGGCGCGGCCGCGTTCGCGGCGGAGGCACCCGCCCCGGAACTTTCGATTCTCGCGCAGCTCGACGATACGTTCGTGCTCGCGACCGACGGCAGCGCGCTCGTGCTCGTCGACCAGCACGCAGCGCACGAACGCGTCGCCTTCGAAGCGATCGCCGAGCGCGCGCGGCGCGGCGACGGCCCGAGCGAAGCGCTGCTCATCCCCTACACGATCGAACTCGAAGCGGAAGAAGCGCTGCGCTTCGAACGCGCGCGCGGCGCGCTGCTCGAAGCGGGGCTCGATGCCGAGCCCTTCGGCGAGCGCGCCTACCGCATCGCGGCGACGCCCGCCGGTTACGGCGCGCGGGCCTTCGACGTGCGCGCTTTCATCGCCGATCTCGCGGGCGACGAACCGCGGCTGGACGCGCGCGAACGCGTCTGGGCGTCGCTCGCGTGTCATTCGGTGGTGCGCGCGGGCGAACGGCTCGAACGCGCGGAGATGGAGGCGCTGCTCGCGCGTCTCGTGCGCTGCGAGAATCCGATGCACTGCCCGCACGGCCGTCCGACGATCGTGCGCATCGAAGCGGACGCGATCGCGCGGATGTTCAAGCGCACGTGACGCCGGAAGGCGTCCTCATCCTCGGCGGACCGACCTGCTCGGGAAAGACGGAACTCGCGCTCGCGCTCGCGGAACGCTACGGTGCGGAGATCGTCGGCGCCGATTCGCGGCAAATCTACCGCGGCATGCCGATCGGCACTGCCGCGCCGAGCGCGGAGGACCTGGCGCGCGCCCGGCACCATCTCGTCGGCTTCCTCGATCCGCGCGAACGCTACAGCGCGGCGCGCTTCGCGGCCGATGCGGTCGCGGCGATCGCCGATATCCGCGCGCGCGGGCGCCGCGCGATCGTGGCGGGCGGGACGGGATTTTACCTGCGCGCGCTCAGCGGAGACGTGGCACTCGCGCCGGCGCGCGACGAGTTCGTGCGCGCGCGCCTGGCGCGCGAGGCCGCGACGCATCCGCCCGAGTTCTTGCACGGGTGGCTCGCCGTTCGCGCGCCGGCGCGCGCCCGGGTCCTCGCGCCGGGCGACCGCTACCGCGTTACGCGCGCCCTCGAAATCGCGCTCGCGGGCGAGAGCGGCGCGTCGCCGACGCCCGCCGCGTCGTTACGCGCCGCCGGCGTGCCGTTCGCGAAGGTCGCGCTGGACGTTGCGGTCGAGGTCGTCGAAGCGCGCATCGAGGCACGCGTCGACGCCATGCTTGCGGCGGGGCTGCTCGACGAAGCGGAGGCGATCGGCGCGGATGCGGTGGCGGCCGACGCCGTCGGCTATCCGCAGGCGCTGGCGTATCTTTCCGGATTCACGACCTTCGGCGAACTGCGCGCCGCGCTCGCGCGCGCGACGCGGCGTTACGCGAAGCGTCAGCGGACGTGGTTTCGCACCGAACCGGACGTCGTGTGGCTGCCGCCCGCAGACGTCGTGTGCTTCGCCGAGCGCCGGCTCGGGTGGCGCGTCTGAGTGGCGCCGAGAATGGCCCGCACCGAATTGATGACGTCCGACGAAAAATCCAGGCACGGTCCGGCGTTCAACAGCAGCGAAAAATCGACGTCGTTGGTCAGCGATTCGGCCCAGGTCGAAACGCCCGGCACGCAACCCGAACGCGCGTAGTCGGCTCCGCGGCCGCCGAGGCCGTACAGGTTATAGGAGTGAATGAAGCCGGACACGCTCTCGGCGTTGGTTTCGAAGTCTGATGCGGAATCGGCGGTTTCCCAAACGACGTCGCCGCCCCGGTAATCGAGGGGCGCGACCACCGGGTTCTCGCGCAGGTCGAAGACCGAGGGACCCGCATAGATACGCCGCGTCGCGCTCGCGCGCGTCACGTAGTCGTGAAAGGGCATGCCCGCGGCCTTTGCCACGACCATCCCGAGCAGCTCGTAGCCGACGTTGGAAAAGAGCGCTCGCGTTCCGGGCTTGAACTGCAGCGGCAGTCCGTAGACCCATTGTGCGAATTGCCGGCTCGTCAACGGCCCGGATTTCAAGCGAGCTTCGACGTCGCGCATCATGAAGAGCGGATCGCCCGCGCCCTCGCCGTGGAACCCGGAGGTGTCGTCGACCAATTCTTGCACGGTGACGGCATCGACGTTCGGATCGGGGCGCTCGCTCGCGAACAGCGGCTTCGATATCCCGAGTAACGGAAAAACGGGCGTGTCGGGCTCGAGCTTGCCTTGCGCGTACAATGCGGCGACGGCGGCGGTCGCCGTCGTCTTGTCGACGTCGGCGAACTGCAGGGCGCTCGTCGTTTTCACGGTCGGGTAGACGAACGGCGACCCGAAGGTGTAGGCGTGCGAGAAAACGAGCGCGCCGCCTTTGCGAATGGCGAACTGAGCCGCCGTCGCGCCGTTGGCCTGCATCCAGCGCTCCACCGCAGCGTCGAGATTGGCAAAGCGCGGCGAATACGGTCCTTGAAATTCGATGCGGAATCGACCGTGGTGCAGCACGGTGCCGCTCGCGGCCGAGGCTGCCGTCCCGGATGCGGCGAGTGCCGCCGCGACGATCGGCACGAAGAACGAACGCATAAACGAACCTCCGGTACGGCCGCCGTTCGCCGCGCGCGTCCGCCTTTACTCGCAGCCGGGAGGCGTCCGCAGGACGGCGCCCCGGGCTACCGGAAGGCGACCGGTCATGCCCATCCAAACCGGCGCGAATTCGGGACGCGCGCAGTTGCAAGACACCTACCTCGCCGAAGTGCAGCGGCAGGGGATCGCCGTGACCGTCTACTTGGTCAACGGCTTCCAACTGCGCGGGACGGTGCGCGGGTACGATTCGTTTACGATCGTGCTAGAATACGAGCATCGCATCCACCTCGTTTACAAGCACGCGGTCTCGACCATCTCCCCGTCGGCGCCTCTGACGCTGCCGGAATGAGAGCGCTGCAGGCGACGCCGCTCGTGAAGATGCACGGCGCGCACAACGCGTTCGTCGTGCTGGACGAGCGGCAGCCGCGCTTCGCGCGCTACGACGCGCTCGCGCGCCGCCTTTGCGACGCGGGCGCGGAGTTCGGCGGCGCCGACGGGCTGCTCGTCGTGCGCGACGCGCCCGGCTTCGACGCCGAGATGCAAGTGTACAACGCGGACGGCAGCCGCGCCGAAATGTGCGGCAACGGCATCCGCTGCGTCGCGCGTTACCTGGCCGAACGAGGCGGGCGCGGCACGATGACGATCGCGACGCTGGCCGGTCCGATCGGCGCGACGGTCACAAGCCGCGAACCCTACGAAGTGCGCGTCGACATGGGTCTCGTGACGTTTCCGGATCGGGCGCAGCCCGAGCGGCTTGAACTCGAAGACGCGCCGTGGACCTTCTACGACGTTTCGGTGGGCAACCCGCACGCCGTCATCTTCGTCGACGATCCGGATGCCGTCGATCTCGAGCGGCTCGGCGCGGCGCTCAATCGCCACGCGCGCTTCGAGTGCGGGACGAACGTGCACCTCGCGAGCCTGGTCGACGACGCGACGCTGCGCGTGCGGCATTACGAGCGCGGCGTCGGCCTGACGCAGGCCTGCGGCACGGGCGCCGTCGCGTGTGCGGCGACCGCGATCGCCGTGCGCGGCGCGCGCAGTCCCGTTACCGTGCTCGTGCCGGGCGGCACGCTTGCCGTCGCCTGGGCGCCGGGCGAGCGCGCCTTCCTGACGGGTCCCGCCGAAACGGTCCTCGAGCGCACGCTCGCGCTGTGAGCGCGCGCGCGGCCCTCGCCTACGCGGACGCGCGCGGGCGCATGTTTTTCGATGAGTCGCTGCACCCGCTGGCGGACGGCGGCGACGTGCGCGAACCGCGTCCGGACGAACTGATCCCCGCGCCGCCCGGCACCCTGCCCTCGATGCTGCCGGGCCGCGCGCCGCTCGTTGCCGAGGGCAACGCGGCCGCGCGGCGCACGGCGCTGTCGGTGCTCTTGCCGGCCGGATACACGCGGCTGCTCTTGCCGGCGTATCGCGCGCGCGCGGATGCGCCGGCCTTGCCGCTCTTCGGCTACACGTTCGCTTGCGTGCGCGACGACGAACTGCACGTGGCGGCCGCGCGCACCGACTCCGGCGACGACTGGACGCCGCGCAGCTTCGCGCCGGGCGAACTGGAAGCGGCCGTCGCCGCGCGCCGCGCGCTCGATCCGCAGAACGGCGTGCTCGCGCAGCTCGCGCTGTGCGCGCTCGACTACGCCTGCTTCACCGCGCAAAACGTCTTTCTCGAACGCGGCGAAGCGGCGCTGCCCGTCTCGCCGAAGTGCAACGCGCGCTGCGTCGGGTGCATCTCGGAGCAAGATCGCGACGCCGGGATTCCTTCGCCGCAGACGCGGATCTCGGAGGAAGCAGATGTGGCCGCGCTGACGCGCGTCGCGCTCGCGCACCTGGAACGCGTGCCCGACGCCATCGTCTCGTTCGGTCAAGGCTGCGAAGGCGAACCGTTGCTGCGTGCCGTGACGATCGCGCGGACGATCGAGCGCATCCGCGCGACCACGCCCGCCGGCACGATCAACCTCAATACCAACGGCAGCCTGCCCGCCTCGCTCGCGCGGCTGATCGACGCCGGGCTCGAGGCGGTGCGGGTCAGCCTGAACTCGTTCCGGCCCGCGACCTATGCGGCGTACTACCGGCCGGTCGGCTACGGCCTCGACGACGTTCTGGAAAGCGTGCGCATCGCGACGGACGCGGGCCTGCGCGTCTCGCTCAACCTGCTCACCCATCCCGGCGTCACCGATGCGGCGGACGAACTCGCGGCGATGGACGCGTTCCTCGCCCGCGTTCCGGTCGCGATGGTGCAGACGCGGACGCTCAACATCGATCCCGCGCGCTACTTCGCGGTCGTCGGCCGCCCCGCCGCGCCGCCGCTCGGCATGCGCGAAGCGTTACGGCGGATCGAGGCGCACGGCGTTCGCGTCGGCAACTTCACGCACGCGGCGTCGCGAGCGGAGCCTTGAGAGCTTCTACCGTACCGTCGTCGTTCGCGACGAGCACCGCGCTCGTGAGGCCGATGAAAAGTCCGCTCGCCACCACGCCGTGAAAGCCGCGTAAGATCGCTTCGAGTTCGGCGGGATTCTCGATCGTGCCGAACGCGCAGTCCAAAATCGCGTTGCCGTTGTCGGTCGCATAGAGCTCGTCGCCGCAGACGCGCGGCGAGACTTGGGCGCCGAGCGCCGCGATTTCGCGCGCCACGTACCGCGCCGAATACGGCACGACTTCCACCGGCAACGGAAACGCGCCGAGGAGCGGCACGACTTTCCGGGCGGTCACGATGACGATGAAGGCGCGCGCCGCCAGTGCGACGGCTTTCTCGCGAAAGAGCGCGCCGCCGCCGCCTTTGATCAGCGACCAGTCCGCCGCGACCTCGTCCGCGCCGTCGATCGCGACGTCGATCGGCTCGTCGCCGAACGCGACGAGGCGGATGTTGCGTTCCCGGCACATCGCTTCGGTTTGGCGCGAGGTCGCGACGACGCGCAGGTCCATGCCGTCGCGCACGAGTTCGCCCGCGCGCTCGATCGCGTAACGCGCCGTGGACCCGGTGCCGAGGCCGATGCAGGCGCCGGGGCGCACGTAATCGTCGACGGCGCGATAGCCGACAAGCCGCTTGGCGCGTTCTTCAGCGTCGGCGCTCATGGGCGCAGGAGTGCCGCGCGGCGGAGGGCATTCCCTTGCGGTGCTCGTCACGGTCGCCGTCGTCGCCGCGCTGCTCGCGGCCGCGTTCCTCTTCGCGCGCGTCGCGCAATACGCGGGCTTTCCGCCCGCCGCTTCGATCGTGCTCGTCGGCATTGCCGCGGGCGGTATGCTGCCGCACGCGCTGCAGGTCGCGCTGACGCCGGGCGTGCTCGCGCTCTTTCTCCCGGCGCTGATCTTCGAAGCGGCGTGGGATCTCGACGCGCGCGCGCTGCGAAGCACGGCGCTCGCCATCGCGGTGCTCGCCGTGCCGGGCGTCATCGTTACCGCGCTCGCGATCGCGGCGGGCGGCCTGCTCGGCGGGCTCGCGCTGCCCGCCGCGTGCGCGCTTGGAGCCATCCTCTGCGCGACGGACCCGGTGGCGGTCATCGCGCTCTTTCGCTCGCTCGACGTGCCGCTCGATCTCCTCACGATCGTCGAAGGCGAATCGATCGCAAACGACGGCGTGGCGGTCGTGCTGTTGCAAGCCGTCACGAGCGCCGTCGCACGGCCCGGTCCGATCCCGTATGCGTCCCTGATCGGTCACGCCGCGTACGTGACCGTCGCGGGGAGCGCGATCGGCGTGGCGCTCGCGCTCGGGGCGACGCCGCTCTTGCGCGGCGAGCGTCCGAGTTGGCTCGCGATCGCCGTGACCCTCGGCGTCGCGTACGGCGCGTACGGGCTGGCTTCGCTCGCCGGCGCGTCGGGCATTTTCGCGAGCGCGGCGGCGGGCGTTGCGCTGCCGACGCTTTCCTTCGCCGTCGCGGAACAGCGCGCGGTCGAGCACTTCTGGGACGCTACGGCGCTGGTCGCAAACGGGGTCGTGTTCTTGCTCGTCGGGCTCAGCCTGCAATTCGAACGGATCTTTCACGAGCCGCTGCTGCTCGCCGCGACGCTCAGCGCGGTGGTCGTCGCGCGGCTGTTTCTCGCCTACGTCCTCGTGCCGCTGCGCGGGTCGCGCGCGGCGGTCGTGGGGCGACGGCACGCGATCGCGCTCGCGGGCGTGCGCGGCGGCTTGTCGCTCGCGCTCGCGCTGGGGCTGCCCGTCGATTTTCCGAATCGTCCGGCGATCATCGATGCGGTGTTCGCCGTCGTGTTCGCCACGGTCGTCGTCCAGGGGTGGGCCCTCGCGCCGCTTCTGCGGCGGATTTCAGTGCCGGCGCGGTAGCG
>Ga0209698_10000319_pt1 | contig 53947 bp, 39 predicted proteins | sample LitLauG_LLR_2012_FD_187203 | JGI IMG/M metagenome (GOLD analysis project Ga0209698, IMG submission 187203) | Freshwater sediment microbial communities from Pennsylvania, USA - Little Laurel Run_MetaG_LLR_2012 (SPAdes) (version 2) | ecosystem: Environmental > Aquatic > Freshwater > Creek >...
TTCGCTACCTAATGGATCACAAGTCCATCTGGAAGAAAAGCCTCACCTTAACCCCGAACCCCTCCGCCTTCTGAGATTGGCCGGTAAACAAATCACACGATTTTGAACTTTTTTCTCGCCTTATTTTCAGTCACTTCGGTCCGAAATCGGTCCGGACGGCCTTGACGTCGTGCCAACATGAGGTCAGGAGAGGAGGGGCGAGACCGGCGTTTAACGCCGGAATCTGCCCCTTAAGTCCTTTGCTGATGTCGCGCGACCGGCGTTAAACGCCGGTCACGCTTTTTTGGAGAGAAACGTTCATGGAGCTTCCGGAGTTGGGCGTCTGGCTCGGCCGTGGCCAGGCGTTCGGCTTGGTTGCCAACATGAGTCTGGCGGGGCGGCCGCGAGGCGGAGTTGCCCGGTGCGGTAAGCCACATCCATGACAGGTTCGGAGATCCGCCGCCCGCAGTGCAGCGATGGACGGCGGACGGCGAGGCCTCCAGACCCGCTCCCGTTGACCGAGGATTCGCCATTGCGCGAGTCGCGGCGCCCCTCGAAGACAAGGGTGCGTACGACAAGATCCTGGTAGAGGAGGCGCTGCGCGCCCAACGCGACGGCCGGTGACCATTCTGCGGTACCCGGCGGTGTTCGGGCCCAACGATCGAGGGCGCGCCGGGGATCGCCGAAGACGTGGCGCAGCTAGGGGCACGGCCCTGCCGGAGGAACAGCAGCATGACACATGATTCCTCGCATCCCCTCACCGTGGATTCCGGGCGCATCCGGAGCGATCTGGGCTACGCCGAGGCCATAACCTACGAAGAGGGGCTGCGGCGAGCGGACCGGGGCGTGGGAGCGCGTTGTATACTAAGACCCAACCATGAAGAGAATCGCTCTGCTTCTGTTCGCTTGGTCCGCGACTTATGCTCAGACGCCTCCGCTGGAAGAACTGATCGAGACCGCGCGCCAGGGCGGTGCGGCGGCGCCGGGATTGAAGGATCGTGTCGCAGCCACGCTCTCACCGCGCGGGGGCGTCGCGGTCTGGGGTCAGGACTTTCTGTTCGTCGCCGACGCGCCTTCGCCCGTCACGATTTCGATCGACCAGCATCCGCCGGTGGCCATGACGCAAATCGAGGGCTCAACCCTCTGGATGCTGCTCCAAAAAATGCGCACCGGCGTCACGCACTCCTGTCAGTACTACACTGCCGGGAAGCCGCTGGGCGCGCGCGGCGACGCAGTCGGCTACAATCCCGATTCGTACCCCAAGCCCGGCGTGCCGCACGGCAAGGTCACCGCGAAACAGACGATCGTCAGTAAGATCTACGACGGCATGAAGTCGGAATATTGGGTTTACGCTTCGCCGGGCGTGGACCCGGCCGTTCCGTCGGCCCTGATGGTCTGGCAGGACGGGCAGGGCAAGGTGGGAGAGTTCTCGGGTGCACGGCTGTTCACGGTGACCGAGAACCTGGTCCATCAGAAACTGCTGCCGCCCATCGTGTACGTGCTGATTGCGCCCGGGCAGTCGGCGGAAGGCCCCATGCGCTCCATCGAGTACGACACGGTCAGCGACCGATATCCCCGCTTCCTGATGGAAGAGGTGCTGCCGGAGGTCGAGAAGCTGTACAAGCTACGGCCGGACGGGTATAGCCGGGCCATCGCCGGCGAATCGTCGGGAGGGATCTGCGCCTTCAACGCGGCCTGGCTCATGCCAGACAACTTCAGTCGCGTGCATTCAGCGGTGGGCAGCTTCACGTCGATCCAGTGGCGACCACAGGAGAAACTCGAGGGCGGCAACGTCTATCCCTTCAAAGTGCGCAAAGAGCCCAAGCGCAACATTCGGGTGTGGATGAGCGACGGCGCCGACGACCTGGAAAACAATCACGGTTCCTGGCCGATGCAGAATATCCAGATGGCGAATTCCCTCAAGTTCAAGGAGTACGATTTCCACTTCCGCTTCGGCACGGCGGCGCACGGCGGAGCGCAGGCATCGCTCGACCTGCCGGAATCGCTGGCCTGGTTGTGGCGCGACTACGATCCGCGGAAAACCAGCCAGCAGTTTCAGATGGATCCGGCGGAGATGGAAAAGCCCTTCTTCCGGGTGACTATCGCCAATCGGGACGCCTGGTAAGTGGGGCGGATTGGTAATCAAGATTGGCAATCTGCCCCTTACGTAGACTAAGAAGGTGCCCTCGTTCGCCAAGAGTGTGGTGATTGACGCGCCGATCGCGGACGTTTTCCGATTTCATGAACGGGAAGAAGCCCTGGCCCTGCTATCGCCGGCGTTTCCTCCGGTACGAGTGCTGCGCAAAGCCGGCGGCATCGGCATCGGGGCGCGCGTGGAACTTCGGGTTGGAGGACTGCTTTGGGTCGCAGTCCATACAGCGTACGAAAAGGAGAGGCTGTTTGTGGACGAGCAGATCCAGGGTCCGTTCGCCAAGTGGATTCACCGGCATGAGTTTGAGGATCTGGGAGGTAGGACGCGCCTGACCGACCGCGTGGAGTACAGCCTGCCCGGCGGACGTCTGGTGAACGCGCTGTTCGGGTGGACCGTCAGTCCTGGGCTATATCAAATGTTCCACTACCGGCATCGCGTGACCAGGCGGTTCTGCGAGAAGGGCTGACCGCAAGCGTTACGGCGCCGGGGAGATGCGCGGCGCTGTGGTCCCGTGCCAGATGGGCCAAGGCCTCCGCTGCGGTGACCCCGGCCTCGCGCCCGCAGTCTGTGGGCCGAAAGCCCAAGGTCTGCGAACCCGAATTCACCTCGTAGTAGTAGTAGTAGTAGTAGTAGTAGAGTTCGAAGCGGCGCCCGCCGGCGTGGCTTTGGCATCGACCACGGTGGCGCCATCGACCTGCCCGGCGAATACCGGCCTGGTGCCTAGGATTTGCAAGGCCCGCCTCCCCGCACGTCAAATTCGGGGTCATCGGGCTGGTCTCGAAGTTCACTGTGGCACGTTGGGCGGGCCATGATGACCGCCCATGAGGCCCGTGCCACTACCTCAGCATGGAGCGCATGGTGGCGATGCAGTAGGCCGTGCCGGCGCGCAGCATTCCCACATCGCCAACCAGGCGGGGGACGTGGTCGGGTTCGATCGCGCCGTTGAACCGCACCTCGCGCAGGGCCTTCGCCACCTGGTACATGTCCATGTAGCCTTCGTCCGGGAAGGTTTCCACGAAGTGCGGCAGTGGACTGCTCACGCTGCGGAAATGGACCTCGAAAATCTTACCGCGTCCGCCGAAATCGCGGATCATCTCAAAGACGTTCTTCCCCATGCGGTCGCCACCCTCGGACCAGGTGCCTACGCAAAACGTGAGGCCCCAGTTCGGGCTGTTCCCGGCGATCTGTTCGGCCCGGTGGTAGCCATCGTAGTGGGTGAAAAGCTTGGCGACGCCGTTCATCTTGGCCAGCGGCGGGTCGTCCGGGTGCAGGGCCATTCTTACTCCGGCTTCCTGGGCCGCGGGCAAAGCAGCTTTCATGAAGTAGGTGTAGTTGGCCCAGATGTCATCCGCGGAGTACTCTCGGGGGAAGAGCTGCTTCTCCACTTTGTTATGGAAATCGTCCAGGTCGAACTCCCTGGTCGTGTATCCGCGGTGCTGAACCATGCTGGTGGTATAGGTATTTCCGGGATGAAAGTCGTAAGAGGCGACCGGGATTTCCAGTTTCCCCAGGTCGCGCAGGAACCGGCAATAGATTTCGATGTCACGGTCGCGCCCCTCTTGTCCCAACTGTACCTTCAGGGAGCGATAGGAGTAATGAACTCCGGAATAGATCCGGAGCCCGAACCGGGCAAAGCGTTGCTGGGCGGCTCGCAGAGTGTCGAACCCGATATCGCCTTCGCCAAACTCCAGCCTGGCCCACCGCAGGCCGATCTGCTGAAGGAAGCGTAGATCGTCGTCGGTAATGGATTTGGCGTCCAGGCGGTGGCAGAGCTTGGGGTTGGCGGCGTCGGCGTCTTCAATAGTGGCAGGGCGCTGGGCCAGCAGAGGCCCAACGCCCACGGACAGGGCGGTCCGGAGAAACACGCGGCGGCTGTGATTCATTGGTAACCATTAGAATCCAACCTGCACAACGCGGCAACCGTCTCGGCGCTAATCGTGGCAGAAGTTGCAAGCCATCCCGATGTTTCTCTCGCGATGGCATGCCAGGCAGCCGACCTGCGAGAGATCGTGCTCGCTGGCGAGTTGGTCGCGCGTTGCCACGGGGCCGTGGCAGTCCTCGCACTCGCTGCCGGCTTCCTTGTGCGAACGGTGGCTGAACCTCACGAAAGCGGGAATACGATAGACGCGGACCCACGGGATGTCACGGTCTTTTTTGGCGAAGGCGGCGAGATGCCTGATAGCCAGGCTCTCTGGCTTGACAGTCCGGTGGCACGGCATACAGTCCACGGGCCGGGCGATCCCCATGGCTTTGCCCGGGTCGGGATTGGGATGACAGGTCTTGCACTCCAGTTTGGCGTCGGCGTGGGCCTTGTGGCTGAAGGGAAGCGGCTGTTCGGGAGGGGGTGGCGGTACGTTCTGGGCACCGGCGCTGACTACCAGAAGCGCCAGTGCCAGCCAACTCCGCATTGCCCGATAATATCACAGCCCGTCAAGAGATGTATTGATTCCAACATGATTCCCGCGGGATTTCGACGGCAATTGCCGAACCTTTCCGGCTTACGGGACTTCCCCCCTCAAGATCAGTCATTCAGGCGGCCGCTGGCCGAGCTAATCCGGGAGCGCATCGACGGAGCCAAGCGAGCCGTCCGCCCTTCAACGCGAACCACACATCGAAGCAACTCACCAGGAGCGCGGTAATTCGATGCTGCACACTCACGCCATTGCCGCGCAGCGGGGGCCAGTGCAATCTGCGCTCGTTCGGAAGACTGGTTCTGGCGCGGCAACGGATAGTTTTTCGCGATAATCGGTCGCCTCGTGCCCGACCAGCACGCGGTCGAGCTGTCCTTCAATCCAGGCGGGGCTTCGGTACATGACGTCGACGCGCGCGCTGGAAGCCTGGTCGGTCACTCGTCCCCTGGCTCCCAGTATCAGTTATCGATCTCCGTCGCCGGGTTCGCCAGCGCCATCGCCAGAACCCGAGGATGCTCGCCCAACCGCCACGCCAACTGGTGAATCATCGCGTGCTCCTCACTTGAACCTCTTCTTATAAAAGAAGTCCAACCCGAACAGCCCGTTCTCCTCTCGCAGCGCCACCGCCGACCATTGTCGGGCGAACGACCATTCCACCCGCACCACCTGGGGATTGCTGCTGGTGACGTTCGTGATGTAAGTGAAGGTGATGTTCGGCGTCACCTGCTGCTCCAGCGTCAGCCGCGCTTGCGGGTTGTTTTCCACACCCGATAGCGTCGGGTCGATGCGTAGCTTGCTGACGCCGAAGAACCGCTGGAGGCGGCCGGCCACCGGATTCGCAATGGCCTGACCGAGCAGCGCCGATGCGCCGATTTGCTGCCACGACTGCGGCTCGGAACTTTGCTGGGTCAGCAGCGACGGATCCGAGGTCGGCGTCCGCCCGGTGGCCAGCAGCGCTACGATTTCGTTGAATTGCAGCGGCGGGTCCGACCGCGGAGTCAGGGTCGGCTTGGTGGCCGGCCCCGATACCGTCAGCGTCACGTCGATACCGCGGGCCTTAGTCTCCAGGTCGATATTCAGGATTGGCTCCACCTTCACGGGGTTGAAGAACGCAATCGAACCCTGATTGATCGTGTACTTGACTCCGAAAAACGTTAACTGGCCCTGCGTGACGCCGATACGCCCCAGCAGCGCGGGGTTGCTGACCGTGCCACGCAGCTTGAGGTTGGCCTCGGCCTGCAGGTTCTCGGTGAGCGTGCTTTCAAACTGGATGTCGGGCGCCGTGTCGATCTGGACATCGAAGCTCATCCCTCCGAGCAGCCCTTGCTGCGCCGATGGTGTGCGCACCGGCTGCGCCGACTTAGCCAGCAGCGAGCTGAAATCCGACTGCAAATTGACCCCGCTGCGCAGGATCGTGATGGTGCCGGCAAGCATGCTGCGATCCTCGGTGCCGGTGAGATTGAGCCTGGCGTCGGCCACGGTACTGATGCCTTCGGGATAGCGAATACGAACCTCGTGGGCGCGCGCATGCAGCCGGAACACCATCGGACCGCCGCTGTAAAGCACGAACCCGGTGAGTTCGATTTCACCGCCGCCGGTTTCACCCTTCAGGCTCTGGATGCTGGCCCGGTCGCCGGTGAAGAGCACCACGCCCGAGGCTTTGGAAATGCCGTTCGGAACCTCCGCCAGGTGGAATTCGGCGTTCTGGAATTCCAGCCGGCCGTTCACCTGCGGGGCTCCGAAAGCGCCGCGTATGGTGGCATCGGTGTCCACCGTTCCGGAGGAAACCAGGTCGCGGCTGAAGTCCTGCAGCACCGCCAGGTTCGCGCGGCCAGTCACTCGAAGATCCAGAGGATTCTTCTGTTCGAGCGAGACCCGGCCCGTAATCGCAAGATCGGTGGCGCGTCCTGTAAGGCGGGCGGAGTCCACGGTCACGACCGAGTTCGCCACCCTGGCCACAATCGGCGCAGCATTACGAATAGCGAGCGCTGCGGTCGCCAAGCCGGACCCGGCCGCCGGCGCCAGTTCGAATTTCGGGATGCGCAACTCGGCCTTCATGGCCTTCGGCTGGAGCGCCGGTCCGTCGATCCGCAACTCGCCCTCGGCCGAACCCGTAAAGCGCTCCGTAGCGCCCGGAGGTGGCGGGGAAACCAAGTCGCGTAACTGCACCAGGTCGAGCTTGCTGAACGTGATGGTGGCGCCGCCCGGGTAGTCGCCCTCCAGGCGCCACTCGCCATCGCCGCGAATGTCGCAATGGGCGGCATCGGAAACCAGGTGGGCGCGCAGCACTTGATTCTGGGAATCGACCGTCAGGGTGGCGTCCCCCAGGGCCTGGTCCGTCAACTGCAAGCCCTTCGCTGCGATATTAGCGTGCAGGTCGTGGATGCGAATGCCCGCCCGGTCCTTGCTCGCCGGCGCCAGGTCGACGTCTCCCTTAGCCGTGACTTGCACCGTCCCCTTCACGCCCGGACGCGCCTCTTGCACCGTCTGAACCTGTTCCAGAGCCACATCGTTGCTGGATACCTCAAAGCGCAGGCGGCCGGTGTCGTAACGGTCCGGCGCATGCTCGAAGCTGGCGGTTAACCGGACCTGCTTCGGCCCGGCCGTGATCTGGCCCGCGGTGACGGAGATGCTGTTGCCGGCGTAGTTGACGTGGGCCGTCAGCCGGTCAACCCCTTCCTGGCGAAACGAGCCCTTCACCACTTCGAGGTCGGCTGCGACGCCGGGATTGCCGACGGTTCCCGAGATTTGAGCCGAGCCGGTGAGGACGCCGGTTGCCGGAAAATCCTTTACCTTCGCGATCGCCGCCAGGTCGGCCAGCGCGGCGTTGCGAACCGTGACACTACCCGAGATCTGGGCCATGTCGGCGGCCTTCCAGTCATCCAGCGTCACGGCTCCCTGAAACTGGGCGCGCACCGCACCGCGCGTCACGGTTCCGTTCCGCAGGCGCAGGCTCTGGGAAGAGGCCGCCACATCGGCATCCAGGAGATCCGCGCCTTCTCCGGAGTACACCACTCCGGTGGCGCGGGTGTGCCCGGCCACCTGCGGGTCAGCCAGCTTTCCGGTCACCGTGCCATCGAAAATCACCGAGCCGTCGTGTAGTTTCACCGGGACCTTGGCGGCAGTCTCGCCAAGGGCGGGAAGCAGGTCGTTCAGGTCGCTGGTTTCCAGATGCACCTGTAGCTGGCGGCCCAGCGCGCCCGAGAAATCCAGGCGCGAGTGGGGAAGCGTGAGGCTGGATCGTCCCAGGTCGAGTACGCCGGAATCGGCGTTGAAGTTCGCCATGATCTGCCCTCGCACCGGGTCGCCCGTGGGCGCGGGGGAGACGGTAATGCTGCCACTGACGCGCAAGTCTTTGGCCCGGCCAAGCGAACCTTCCAGGTGGACCTTGCCGGAAGCCCGGCCATCCCAGGGAAGCGCTGTGGGGTCGAGCAAGGCGAAAGCCCGCCGGACCTCCACTCCGCTGACTTCGCCGTTCACCGCATAGCGGCTGAGTCCGCGAAGCTTGGCCTCGCCCTGGAAGTTGCCGCCCAGCCCTGCCAGGTCCACGCCGCGGAGTTCGAGGTCGCGACCCCGCAGGGTCGCACTGGAGATCTGTCCCTGCACCGGCGTGCGGTTCGTCCCGGTCCAACAATCGCCGGCGAGGCGAAGGGCGCTCACGTCGAGTCCCTTGGCGCTCGCGCTCACCGCTCCATCGGCGCGAAATCCGCTGAGCCGCAGAGAGGCGTCGCGGTACTCCACCCCCACCGCGTGCAGTTTGCCCGTGAGGGAAACGCCGGACGCGGCCGTCCACATCGCGCTGCCGGTAACCTGCGCTGCGCCGCGCCGCAATTCCTTCACGCGCACCATCCGCGCCACTTCGTCGACCGCAACCCGCGCGTCGTATTGGAAGATGCCGCGCGGCGACGCCATATCTTCGATCGCGCCCGAAATCTCCACCTGGTTGGCGGCATGAGTCACCCTGGCCGACTCGATGCCGATGCGGTTGCGCTCGATGCGGACGCGGAGCGCGACGCCCAGCGGAACGGGTCCGTAACCGCCCCACCGCGCATCCAACGGCTGAATCGAGATCGCTGCCCGGTAGCGCGGCCCGGCCGGTTCGTAGGCAAGCTGCACGTTCAGATTCTGGCCGCGCGCATCGAAAGGCGTCTGGCCGCGCGACTCCACTTCGAACGCCCCATTCCGCAAAGTGAAGCGGCCTACGGCCAGGTTGAGAATCGTGTCGAGTGCCGGCCGCGAGCCTGTTGGCTTGACCTTGGGTTCGGGCACGTTGGTATTCCCATCGCGATCGATAATCAGGTAGATATGGGGTTCGGCGACGTCCAGATACTGTATATCGATGTCGCGCTTGAAAGCGGAAACGATCTTGAGCCCCACCGCCACCGAGGCCGCGCGGAATAGCGGCGGCTTGCCGGGGGCCTCCGTGCCGTGGACCACGAAGGAATCCACCTCCGCGCGCAGGCGCTTCCAATCGAAGCGGAGGGCTGCAATTTCGACCCTGCCTCCGGTTGCCGTTTCCACCGCGTCGACGATCCGCGCCCGAACCTTCCCGTAAAACCACGAGCTTTGGACCACGAAGATGCCGGTCACCGCCACCGCGAGCAGCAGGCCCGCCATTACGCAGGCGATCTTGACAACGCGCCCGCGTCTCACTGGAATACCTCGTCGTGGTACACGATCTCAACCCGCTTGCGGGCTTCCTTCAGCCAGACATCCATTTGCTGGTCGGCGCGCTCACCGGCCAGTCTTTGTTCGATCTCATCGCGATAATCCTCCAGTTCCACGGGTTCGCCGGGGTGGGCGATCTCTGCGGCCGGCTTCACCGTCTTTTCGAAGTAGTCCTGAACCTCTTGCTCGGTCACCGCGCCGCCCGATCCGAAGCGCACCTCGATGAATAGCAGCAATGTGCGCTGCCACAACAGCAGTTCCTTGAAATCCTCCTCCGTGATGCCGTCGGTGGCGAGAGCCCGTTGATACCCCGCTTCGTCGGGAAAGTGTTCCCGTTTGAATTGCTCCATCGCCGGCGTCAATTCCGCGGCCGCGGGAACTGGATACCGGCTGTTGTCCAGTTCTCTCTTGATCAGCCTCTGATCCACCATTCTCTCGGCGGCCGCGCGCCGGCCAGCCGCCGAGAAATCGGGTTTCACGCCATCCTGAAAGGCGGCGACCCGGATCTGCCGGTCCAGGTCGCTGGCCGTGATCACGCGATTTCCCACCGAGACCGCCACGCGATCGATAATCTCCGCCCGCGCCCCCCCGGCCAACGCCAGCAGGAGAGCCATTCCTCGAATTGGGTAGCGCCGGGTCAAAACGTCTGTCCGATCGAAAAGAAGTATTGGAAGTGGCTCACATTCTGCTGCACGCACAGGTTGGCAGGGCCGGCACACGGATTCACACCCGCATTGATCAGATCCTGCTCCGTGCCCTTGAAGCCGAAAAACGATGGGGGATTGACGCTGTATGCCAGGTCGACGCGCAGCGGCCCTACCGGCGTGCGGTAGCGGATGCCGAAACCGACGGCGTGCACCATGTAATCGAAATCCTGCAGGCTCTTCTGGTGAACCCGGAACGACACGTTACCCAAACTGGAATACGTATTCCCCGCGTCGTGAAAGATCACGCCGCCGATATTGTCTCCGATCAACGGAAAGCGGAGCTCGGTCTGGTTGAACAACAGCGCCGTTCCGCCCACCGGAAAGCCGGTGGTGGGGTCGCGCGGCCCCGACTGGTTTTCCGGAAACCCGCGATGCGAGGTGCCGCCGCCACCGAAAAAGCGTTCGGCCAGCGGGATCGCGGCCGACGGGTCGCCGCTGTAGTGGAAAGCGTAGATATCGCCCATTTCCGTGCTCCGCGCCAGCACGAACTTCTTGCCCAGCGGGTGGTAGGTCGCATTCCGCGCCAGGAAACGCAGGAGGTTGACCTGCGATACCAATGGGTGCGCGGCAATACCCAGATCGATCGTGTTGTACAGGCCCTTGTGCGGCTCCACCGGGTCGTCGCGGCGGTCTTGCACGGCGGTGAACGAAGCGATGCCGACGCGCACCGGTTGGGACAGCAGGGGTATCAGGAAGGACGTGATCTTGAGGGTCGCCTGATCCACGCTGACCCGCCGATAGGTGTAGCGATAGAAGAAGGTCAAGGCTTTGGAAACGCGCTCCGAAAGCTGTACCGAACCTTCCTCCCGTTTGAACGAGAAGGTGCGGACATCGCGCGAGTTCTCGTACAGGCCATTGAACGAAAGGCTCAGCCGGTCCTGCTCGCGGAAATGCGGCCACGTGTAGGTCAACAAGGCCCGCTGGTCCAGCGTGGAGGCGCGCGTGCGCAGGCTGAGGCTATGGCCCAAACCCCACAGGTTGTTTCGCGTGACGTCGAAGGATACGCGGGGCGAGAAGCCGGTCTGCCCGGCCGGTGCATCGAGGCAGGTCTGGCAGCCGCCGATGCGCGCCAGTTCGGCTCCCACGCCCGCCGCCAACGAGTACCGCGCGGCCTCTTCCATATTGTACAAAACGTACTTGCGATCGGTTTCGCCGTCTGGGTTTTCGATGGCCGCGTCCACGCGGGCAAAGACGCCCAATTCATATAGCCGCCGCTGCGTGCCGGTAATCGCCGCCGGCGAAAGCGGGTCCCCCGGATTGAGCAGGAGGTTGCGCGACACCAATTGCGGATTGGTCCTGCGCAGGCTGTTGGGGTTGATCAACACCTCACGCACGAACTGCTGCCGGCCTTCGTCGATTTTGAAATACAGGTCCACCTTGTTAGCCTCGGCCGCCGGCTTGGAGCTCCACTCGAACGTGGCTTGCGGAAAACCGAGCGCGTTATATTGCGCCAGAATGGTGTCGCGATCCACCGCCACGTTGAATTCGCTGAATGGCTGGCCCTCGGAAGAGCTTAGCATCGGCAGGAGCCGGGCCTTATCGAGCTTTTCGATGCCGTCCACATGAACCTGGTTAACGAAACGCTGCGGCCCCTCCTCGATCTTCAGGAAAACCGCAATCTCGCCAGCCTTACCCCGATAGTTGTCCTGCACCCGCGACAGCACTTTAATGTCCTGAAAGCCGTTCGATGCATACAGGTTCTTGATGGAATCGATGTCGCGATTCAGCAGGTTCTCGCTGTACCGCCCGTGGGGGAACTGCAGAAAGTTGGCCGTCTGAAGAAACATGCGCTCCCGGATGATCTCGTTGGAGAAGTACTGGTTCCCGCTGATCTGGACGGCCATCAGCTTGTGGCGCGGACCGCGGTTGATCAGATAGTCGATAGCGGACTTGTCATTGACTACATTTTGCTGTTTGAAGGCGACCTCGGCCTCATAGTAACCTTGCGATTGCAGATAGTCGCGCAGGTTGCGCGCGCCTTCCACCAGCAGATCCTGATCCACCGCGCGTTCCTCGAAAATCGGGACGTACCGCCGCAGGATTCGCTGCGGCATCTTCGATCCCACCGCGCTGACCTGGATACGTGGCCCCGCGTCAATCCTGAGCGTCGGTGTCGCCCGGTTGGTTTCGGCGTCGTACTTCATCGATTCCAGCGCCACCTTCGACTCCAGGCGGTTCTCCTTCTGATAGAGCGCCCGGACGTTGTCCAGACCCTTCCGCACCCGCAACTGCGTGACCGGCTTCCAGGTGCCGATCATCCACCGCCGGAATTTGGTGGCTGTCAGAATCCGGCTCTCGTCCATTTTCAAGTCACCCAGCAGCACAGGTGGGCCGAAACGCGCACGCGGGCCGTTGTCCACTGCGAACCGGATGTTCACCTGTTCATGAGCGTTGTTGTAATCCAGCGAAGGCCGGGGGTGACTTTGGTATAGACCGTTACTTTCGAGCAGCCGCTCCTGGCCGGCGACTGCTTCCGCCAGCCCAGCTTTCGTGTACGGCTGGCCCAGTTCCAGTCGCGAGACGTTCTCGAGTTGGCCGGCGCTGGGCGGGTCGGCGATACCGCCGGTGACCGAAACGCCCCCGACGAACCAACTGTTCTTCGTGATGAACGTTAGAATCACGCCGTCTTCGTATGGCTGCGCGTCCACCTGGATGTCGCTGTACCGCCCGGTGGCGAAGAGGCGGTCGATGGTCTGACGCACCGCCGACATCCGCAATGCCTGATTGCTCTTGAGCGGAAGGATGTCGAACAGTTCGGACGCTTCCAGAGGCTGCTGCTTGGGGTCGAAGTGAATGGCGAGAATCCGCTTGCCCTCGAAGTTCTGCGACTGCGCCAGACCCATGGCCGGCGCGGCTGCCAGAATGAGAATCGCGCTGGAAAGACAGGTAAGCCGCCGTCGCACCATGATCATGGTAGCAATAGTGGGTTGAGCCTTCCGGTATGTTTGGACGGTCCTCCCCGTCTGCAACTCCTAGCAAGTTTGTTACCATCGGGCTGAAATGGACGGCGCCCGCGAACGGCTCTCGCGGCGAAGTCCGGGAGGCGGTGTGGGCTCCTGGTCAGCCGATCTGGATCAGGTTGTCCAGCCCGCGCCGGAAGCCGCTCGAGGAAGTCAATGCCGCCTTGTCCGATGGGCGGTAGGGGAACCCCAGCCCGGTCGCGCCTTCATGCGGATATCCTTCGCCGCGATATCGCAGGAGCACCTTCGCGTTGGTTGTATCCGTTGTCCCCGCCGCTTTCAGGATTGGTGTCTTCAACTCAGCGATGCCGTGCAGGGCGGACCACTCTACCGGCCACGAAAGCACTTCCCTCAATGAGTCTATTTCGGCCCGGTATCCGCAGTAGGCGGCGGCATCCATCCAAAGCAGGCTCTCTTCCTTGGCTTTGGCGCAGTGTAGACTGCAGGGTGGGCATGTAATCCGCTCAATATTCAACCACCGCCAGAACGGATCGACCAGTGCGCCGGATTCCACTTCCAGACAGCTTGTGGATGAGGCGAGCCTTCCGAGCGAGTCGATCCGGCGCGTCTCGATATCCTGCTGAAACGCGGCCACGCAGCACTCGGGAAAACCGGCGAGCCGGTAAACCGCCCGATAGTCGCACCGTTCCCAAAGCATTTCCATCTCGCGCACCGCCTCCTCGGTCCCGAACGCAGCGTCGTAGAGGAACGGCTTGCCCAGGATCGGTAGACGGGACTCCAACGCGTAGCACGGAATAGCCACGCCGCGCACCCCTAGCGGAGCGACCGCGACTCCGCGTCGTTTCGCTTCGGCCTGCAGGCGAAAAATCAATCGCGGCGGCAGCGCCCTGAGCGCGCGTTTCGCCAGCCCGCCGGCCACCATCCCGAGCGCCACCTCGGGCCACGCGTCGCGAATGGCGTCCAGCTTCGGTTTCCACACGTCCCTCGCCCGATCGCTTACCCACGTGGTGCGAAGGAAATCAGGCAGCCGGAAGAAGGGCGGGATCTGGCTCATGTTTCTCTCCGGCAACAGTTTCGGTCGCGGGATTCAGTCCCGCCGCCCACGCTTCCAGCATCGTGCGCTCAAGCGACGCGCGCTGGGGCGCCAGTGAAACGGGCATCTCGCCCCGCGCAACGAGGCGCTGCTCCATCTTCTCGAACAGGGCCATCCACACGTCGCAGTGCTCGGTGCGGTTACGCCAGTCCCCGTCGATCGCCGTTCCGGGACACTGCCCCTTACAGGCCAGAAAGAACCGGCAGCCCGAGCAGCCGCCATGTTCCTGAGGCGTGTGGTAGAGCGCCAGGTACCGTTCGAAGCCGGCCGTTTCGGCTTTTACGAAATCGATACCGTCTTTGTTTGTGCGGCCGCAGTTGCTGCGCTGCCCGTGCCCTTCGACTCCCCGCACCGCCTCAGTCGTCCAGGGATCGCAGGCCCTCCACACGCAGGTTACGCTGCGGTCATTGATCTGCAATAGTTTCTCCATGTCGGAGAACACGTCGATGCGAAGCCATGCGAGACGCTCTTCGAGTTGCGCGAAGCTCAGCAGCGCGCGAATATTTTCCTCCGCGCTGAGGGCGTATTTCGACCGGATGGCGGTGTCTTCCACCTCAAGGAGATGCAACCTCGCGAACCGCACGCCTTTTTGTTCCAGCTTACGGAACCATTCGTGCATGCGCGGAAGTTTGTCGCTGGTGGCATTGTTCCGGTGGAGCGTCACGATCAGGCTCGGAGCCATCCCCTCCCTGCAAAGCCTGTCGATCGCCGCTTCCACCTTTGCCGTGGCTTGCCGCGTCGCGCTCAGGTCGCCGTTCCAGCGCACATCGTTCAACTCGCCCGGTCCGTCCAGCGAGATGCCCGCTTGCACCTTGTACCGGCGGAACATCCGGATGTGGCTTTCGTTGATCAATGTACCGTTGGTTTGCAGGTGGTTCGATCCGAACGTCTCAAGCCCCCAGGCCCAAAGATGTTCCAGATCCGCTTCCGGCAAAAGAAGGGGCTCGCCCCCGAATAGGGTGAACGAGCCGCCTTCCTTCAAAATGGCGACCTTCATCGCCTCCAGATCGTAGCTCCTGGCGAAGTTGCCGGCGTCCCGCTGCGGGTTCTGATAGCAGTATTGGCAGGCGATATTGCAGGTGACGCCCAGCGGGCGCAGCTCAACACCCACTTGACCCTCCCCCAGGGGCAGATTCTTCCGGACCTGCCCCATTTTGCGGAACTTCAAGACTAGACGTCGACATGCTCGGATGCATCCACATGCGGTTTGGTGTCGCCATGAGGTGTCGAGGTATCCACATGCGGCGATACCTGGGTATCGACGTGCGCATGCGTGTCGCCGTGCGGTGTAGTTGTCTGGTCCACGTGTCCGCCGAGATCGCCGTGCGTTCCATGGCCGAAGACGTCAGCGTGTTGGTCGACGTGCGGCGTCGACGTATCGATGTGGCTGCGCGGTACGTCCACGTGCCCTGAGCCCTGATCGGTATGCGTCCTCGGAACGTCCCCATGCACGGCCGGCACGTCTACGTGCGGCGAGGTCGTATCGATGTGCACCGCCGTGCTGGCGTGGAGATTAAACTTCTTCAGCAGGGACGTGGCCGCGGCCGCGCTCTCGCCGTAGTAGCCCGTCAGAACCTTCGCCGCGTCGTCCGCGCCCGTGATCGCTCCGGACGCCACCATGCCGGCCCACTTGTTGGCATCGCTCAGAACATCGGCATAGATCGTGCTCGCTTCTGCCTTGATCTTGTCGATCACCATGGCCGGTATGCTCTTAAGCGAACTCGTGCTGGCGTTGATGCTGACCGAAGGCAGCGCGCGTCCGTCGAACGACCCGGAAACCGAACCGCTGACAGACGTGGACGTAACAGCCAGGCTCAGGTGCCCCGTAAACGAAGTATTGATATGGATGCTTCCCAGATTGATGCCGGTCTTCGGCGCCATGAGAGGGCCGACCGTCAGGTTTAACTGGAAGTGCAGGTCCGAGGACGCTGAAAAGTTGTGATAATCCTTGAACGTGCAGGCCAGGGTCTCGTTCAGCACGCCCGCGATCACGAACGCGAGGTGGAAGCTGAAGCCGCTCGATGTGACCGTGCCTGTCACGTTGGCGCCCACCACTCCCATCACCTTGACGTCCGCCGTGACGTCCACATACGGGGAACTGTGCGTGTTGAAAGCCACGGCCGCGCCCCCCAGCTTTCCGTGGCCCGTAATGTCCACGGCGTGATTCATGAGATGGATCGGGGTCATCGCCGCCGATCCCGATATGCCCGAGCCAAAATCGATCTTGAGCGCTGCCGCCATGGTGAACGCATAAGCGTTCAGGGTGCCGCTGATTGCGAAGCCAGGAGTTACCGCAGTGTTGTCCGGCAGCACGGTGGGCTGTTCGCAGTAGAAGACGAACGCGTTCTGCAATCCGATGGCGGTGAGTTCTGTGGGCAGGTGGAGTCTCGGAAGCATCGCGCCGAAGATGGTCGGAAGAGAGAGCGAGGAAAACTGTCCCCACAGGAGGACGGGATTGACCGCGTCAGGCACCACTTCAAACTCGATGGCACACTTGTCCGCGGGAGTGTTGCCCACCTGGAACACGGCCTCGAGCGCCAGGTCGAGGCTCGGCGGTGTGAAACCGACCCCGAGCGACGCCCCGATTTCCTTCAGTGTCACGCCCGTGAATCCGAACGGCGCGAGCAGCGAGTTGCCCTTCACGTCCACCGTGAAGTTCGCCTTCTCCGGGCTGATCGCCAGGCGGCCGGTCATTCCAATTACTTGATTCCGGAGCGCGACTTCCAGCGTGCCCTGTATTTCGACCGTCGGGCCGGACGCGATCACGATCAATTCGGGGTTGGTGAGCTTCAGATTCTTCGCCGGGGGAATCGTCATCGACCCGCCGAGTGCGGCCATAAGCCGTGTGTTGGGCAGCGTCGTGCCGATCGATCCCTCCACCGCGGCGGTACTCGTTCCCACGAGCGCGTGAACGTTCTTCGCCAGCACGCTGGTCCCGCTAGCGAAATTGATCTCCGCGCCGAAATTCAGGCCGGGAACGACGTCGATCGCTTTAGTCATCACCGGGAAACCAGGAAACTGGAACCCGTTCTCGGTAAAAGAGGAGATCAAAAGGTAAGCCTGCTGGAAAACCAGAAAGTCCAGAACTCCGAGCCCGCTGGAAATCTGGCTAAACCGCCAGTTGCCCGCGACCGCCGCGCCAAACGCGAATCCCCACGCGTTGTTCTGCTTGCTGGCCAGCAGGAAAGCGGCGCCGTTGGCCGTTTGCCCGGTCAATGTGAACTTGCCACCGGCAAGATCGAGACTCAATTGCGCGGCTTGGAAACCGGCGTTCGGTATGTTGCCCGGAAGATCCAGTTTCGGGGAGAGTCCCAGCGCCGTCACGACGGAGTCCCATCCTAGCGGATGTGCGGAGTCGGTCCAGGCGCCGGTCAGCAGACTCACGCCCTTCTGAAGCTGGTACGACACGGTAAAATTGGCCGTCCCCACGGCGAGCGCGCCGGAGATGCTGGCGCTCGACTGAGAAATCACCACGGAAGCCTGGATCGAAGGTTGTTTCGTACCGAGCGGAATCTGCCACGCCGCGGAACCGCCGAACAGATAATTCGAATTCGAGGTGTCGAGGCTAATCCGCAGGCCCGACAGCGCCAGAGCGGGCGTGTTGGTCACCGCCGGCGCCACTTGCGCCACCAACTTTGGCAGGCTGAGAGAGGTCGCCGGAAACTGCGTCGCCGCTAAGGTGAAATTCAGCTTGCCGGCCGACTCGGTGAACGTCAAGGATACGTGAAATCCCGTTCCCAGAAGAGTAAGAACGCCAGTCAATCCGAGACTGCTCGTGCTCAGTGTCATCGAGACGCTGGAAATCACCAGGCTTGGGCCGACCGTCTTGTTCAGAAGAGTGGTCAGGCCGGAAATAGCGACGTTGTTTTCGTCAATGGTGACGTGCCCATTGGATTGAATCTGGCCTTCGAAGAAATTCTTGAGGCTGGCCAGAGTGCTGGGGGCCGGTTGCGGTGCGGTGCTCATTTCAGTATTCCTCTCATCTTACAGGTTGGCTAGATCCTATATAAGGAGATATCCAAGCAGGATCGGAGCAGGGATAACCCGACTCATGCGAACATACTAGAACTTACAGCCCTTTGGGAACCCAGATCTGAGATTCTACACCTAAACGGCCTTTGTTGGAACCTTTGTTGAGAAGTTTTTTTGGAACGTCAAATTTGTTTTGAATTTGTAGCATTCCGGCAATGGTAGCGGGCCGGCCATTCCCTGCGGCAGTCGACAAGTTTGTTACCATCGGCTGAAGTGGACGCTTCGCAGCGCGAGCGGTACTCGCGGCAAATCCTGTTTCCGGGCATCGGGCAGCGCGGCCAGGAGGCCCTGCTGCGCTCCCACGCGGCCATCGTCGGATCGGGCGCGCTCGGCAGTTTCCATGCCGCCGCGCTGGCCCGCGCGGGGGTGGGCACGATCACCATCATTGACCGCGACTACATCGAACTCAGCAACCTGCACCGCCAATGGCTGTTCGAGGAATCGGACGCGGCCGAGGCCCTGCCCAAGGCCGCCGCGGCCGAGCGGCGCCTCGCGCATCTCAATTCGCAGGTGCGCGCGCGCGGCGTCGTGGCCGACCTGGCCGCCTCCAATGTAGACGAATTGCTGGGCGCCGCCTCCGTGATCCTGGACGGCACCGATAACTTCGAGACCCGCTATCTGATCAACGATTTCGCGGTGAGCCGCGGAATCCCGTGGATCTACGGCGCCGCCGTCGGCAGCTACGGCCTCACCATGGCCGTGATCCCAGACCGAACCGCGTGCCTGCGCTGCCTCTATCCCGACCCGCCCCCGGGCGCTCAACCGACGTGCGAAACGGCTGGCGTCCTGAACCCAATCGTCTCGGCCATCGCATCGCTCCAGGTAGCCGATGCCATGCGGATTCTGACCGGTCACTTTGAGCCCGCGCGCGCGCGCATCACCACGATCGACGTCTGGAGCGGTGTGATCCGCCAGATCGACGCGCCACCGCGCCACCCCGATTGCCCCACCTGCGGCCGTCGTGAGTTTCCGTACTTGGAGGAATCCTCGCGCCCTCCGGAACGCCTCTGCGGCCGTAATGCCGTGCAGGTCCGCGAGCGCGACCGCCCGGTCGACTTACTCAAACTGCAGGCGCGCCTCGAACCTTTGGGCGAGGTCCGCGCCAACGAATTCGCGCTCCGCTTTTTCGTGCCACCATACGAGATGACCGTGTTCGCCGACGGCCGCGCGATTATCAAAGGCACCAGCGATCCCGGCGTCGCGCGGAGTTTGTACGCCAGGTACGTGGGGTGATGTAGCGTAAATGAGCTATTGCCCCACCCTTGCCGTCGCGATCGTGCCGTTCTCCTCCCACGCCGCCAGCATCCCGCCGTCGGGCAGTGCGACCAGCGCCGGAAACGCCCCGGTATCGGCGACGTGCGTAGCCTTCGTCCCGTTCGGCGTGTGCACCTCAATCCCACCCGGCATCGACCAGGCCACGTAGAACCCTTGACGATTGGCCGCCAGCGCCACGTCCTGTCCTGTTCCGACCTTCACTTCCGCCTTTCCGGGCTCCGCCAGATATACATCGTGATCGCGCCGCCACGCCGTTCCCACCTGGCCGTTCTGTATCGCGATCCCGCCGCCATCCATCGGGCAGGCATCCAGCTTCCAGGTGCCGATGCCCGCCTTCTCCGCGGACCCACTGGCTTGCCCACCGCGCAACCGAAGCGTGTACAGATCGCGCGAGCCGTCCATCGCGTTGCGCCACATCACCGTGAACTCGCCGTTCCCCCATGCCGCCAGCGAGGGCGCGCAGCACTGGCAGATGGTCCCATCGGGCGATTCGTAAAGCTGTACGTTCCTCCCCCAACTGGCGCCGCCGTCGTTTGAAAATGCCCCGACCAGCCGTTTGCCCTTGCCCGTGCGGTCATCCAGCCAGGCCGCGGCAAAGCGCCCTTCGACATCCGCTGCCATGGCGTGCAATCCCTCCCGCGACGCCTTCGGCTGGTCGTTCACCCTGACCGGCTTCGACCAGGTGCGGCCGCCATCGGTAGAGCGCCAGACCAGCAGATCGCCCGGGTCCGACGAGATCGCGCTCACTACGATGGCGCTGCCGGAGATGCTGACCCGCGGCCCGCGATGACGGCCCAGCAGCAACTTCGGCAGGTCCGCGACCTTCGTGGGCGGGCCCCAGGTTCGGCCATTATCCCCCGAGGCAGTGAGCCAGATCGATTCCCCGCTGCCAAACACCATCGCCACCATCGCGTTGGCCGAGGCGAGTTGGGGCTGGCGATTGGGAGCGGATGGCGAAACGGGTGGCAGGTGCAGCGCCAGAAGCGCAATCGCAAAAGACAGCATGTTCGTAGTGTACAGTGACACGGCCATTCCTGGCTGTGTTCTTGCGTTGCCGTTGCCCGTGTAAAATCGAACCGATGGCCTCTGCGCTTCGCAACGACCTGATTTACGTTCTCAGGACCCTGCGCGCGCGCCCCGGCTTCGCGCTGGCCGCCGTCTCTCTGCTGGCCATCGCCATCGGCGGCGCCACAGTCGTTTTCAGCGTGGTGGATTCGGTGCTGATCCGCCGGCTGGCGGTCGCGCGTCCCGCGGAACTGGCGCGTCTGGTCAGTGTAATCCCGGGCCGGCCGCCCATCTCGCAGTACGGGTTTCCCGAATACGAGGCCTGGCGCGGACGTACCACCAGCTTCTCCGCCGCGTTTGCCGAGTCCGAAATGGACATTTCGTTTTCCGATGGAACGGCCACGCAGCCGGTCCTCGCCGGCGTCGTGACCGGAAACTACTTCTCGGTCCTGAACGTTCGCCCCGAACTGGGCCGCCTGCTGACGCCGCAGGACGAGTGGGCCACGCTCGGCCAGCTCCCCGCCATTTTGAGCTACGACTTCTGGCGCACCAGATTCCAAAGCGACCGCCGCGCGCTCGGGCACGTGCTGCATCTGAACGGGCAACCTTTCGTGATCGTCGGCGTCCTGCCACGGAACTTCAACGGCATCTCCATCGACACCGGCCCGCAAATCCGCCTGCCCTTTATCGCTGCCCAGTTTCTCACGTCGGACCACGACCCCAAAACGTGCTGCGCCTGGAGCGTCGCCGGCCGTTTGCGTCCTGGCATCCCGCTCCGTCAGGCGGAGGCCGAGACCGTGAGCGCCATGCGCGGCGCCATGCTCGACGTGTTGGCGCGCAAGGCTCCGCTCACCGATGCCGGCCGGCGCGAGGTCGCCCAAGAGGACATCCGCCTCGAACCCATCGAGCGCGGCGTTTCGATGCTGCGCACCCGCTTCGCCGGCGGCCTCGAAGCGCTATTCGGCGGGGCGGTTCTGCTCCTCGTGTTGGCTTGTGCCAACATCGCAGGGCTGCTGCTGGCTCGAGCCGCCGCGCGCGAGCAGGAGACCGCGGTGCGTGCTGCTCTTGGCGCCACGCGCACCCAACTGGTGCGATTGTGCCTGGTGGAAGCCGCGGTGCTATCCGTTCTGGGAGGCGCGTTCGCACTGGTGCTGGCGCGAGCCTGCCTGCCGCTAGTCGCCGGCGCCATGCCGCCGCTTCGCGACCTGGCCACCCAGAAGTTGCCGGTGGCGCTGGACCTGAGGCTGGATTGGCGCGGGTTCGCTTTCACCCTGCTGCTTTGCAGCGCGGCCACGATTCTGGCCGGCATGAGCCCCGCATGGCACGCCTCGCGCATCAGCCTGCTGGAGTCTTTGAAGAACGTCATGCCCGACCCGCGCCGCGCCCGGCTGCGCACCGTGATGGCCGGTGCGCAGGTCGCGATCTGCACCGTAGTTCTGGCCAACTCGGCGCTGTTGGTGGAATCCCTCCGTCAACTCGAAGCTGCACCCATCGGCTTCGACCGCGATCATGTAGTCACCTTCACGGTCGATCCCAAACTTGCCGGCTACGCACCCGAGAAGGCCAACGCGGACGTCCTCAGGTTGGTGCGCGAAGTCCGCAGCCTGCCCGGCGTGGCCGCCGCCAGTCTCGCCGCCCGCGGTCTGATGCGGGGATCGGGTTTGAAGAACTCCGTGGGCCTTCCCGGAACCCGCAACCTCGAGCGCCTCAACGCCAGCCTCAATATGGTGGCGCCGGAATACTTCGATACCATGGGTATGCGCATCGTCGCGGGGCGCGGTCTCCAGGAGTCCGACGCAGGCGAGCGGAAGCCCGCCAAGGTGGTGGTCAACGAGGCCTTCGTCCGGCGTTTCTTCCCGAGACAAAACCCCATTGGCGCCCACTACGGCATGGGTTTCAACACCGTGATCCAGCCCGATTTCGAGATCGTCGGCGTGGTCAGCGATGCACGCTACCGGTCGGTGCGCGAAGATTTCACGCCGACCACGTTTCAGTGCCTGCTGGGCAACCAGACCGGCGTGAAGGCCTTTTTCGACCTGGGTCACCTGCAGGTGCGCACCTACGGTCCGCCGGGAGCGATCGTTGCGCCGGTGGAGGCGTTGATGCGGCGCATCGACCCCAACCTGCCTTTCCGTGAGATACACACCCTGCGCGAGGAAGTGCGCGATTCGATGTGGGCCGAGCGTACGCTGGCGGCCATCGGCACGGCCTTTTCGGCGGTCGCCGCGCTGGTGGCCTGCATTGGCCTGTACGGCCTGCTGTCGTTCACCCTGGCGCAGCGCCGCCGCGAGATCGGAATCCGCATGGCGCTCGGCGCCGGCCCGGCCGAGGTTGCCAGGATCACGGTGCTGCGGGCTCTGGCGCTGGTAGCTTTCGGCGCCGCCGCCGGCCTGGCCCTCGCGATGGCCACCGGGCGTCTGCTGACGAGCCTCCTGTACGGCGTATCTCCGGCCGCCCCCGCCGCCAACACGGCCGCGGTCGCGCTCGTCGTGCTCACCGGCCTGCTGGCCGCGCTGCTCCCCGCCATTCGCGCCGCGCGTGTCGATCCGGCGGTAACGCTGCGCGTGTGAGCCGGCGAGTGGTTAAGTGAGATCGGACAGTCGATCCGGATCTGATGCACGGCACTCCGTGCTTTCGGGGAACGGCGTTCCGGTCAGCCTTCTACTCGGCGACCTCAAGGGCGGTTTCACAATCGAAGACTTCTTAGTTACTTGCAGTTTTCCGATCTACAGAATATACCGGCTCAAATCCTGGTCCTTCACAATATCGGCCAATTGCTTGCGCACGTAGGCCGAGTCCACCTTGACGGTCTTCTTTTTCAAGTCCGGTCCCGCGAACGACACTTCTTCCAGCAGCTTCTCCATGATGGTATGCAGCCGCCGCGCGCCGATGTTCTCTGCCGACTCGTTCACCTGTGCGGCGAATTTGGCCACCTCTTCCAGCGCATCGTCCGTCAGGACCAGCTTGATCCCCTCGGTCTCCAGCAGCGCCGTGTACTGCTTGGCCAGCGCGTTCTTCGGCTCCTTCAGAATCCGGATGAAGTCTTCCACCGTCAACGACTTCAACTCTACGCGGATCGGGAAGCGGCCCTGCAACTCCGGAATCATGTCGCTCGGCTTCGACACGTGGAACGCGCCCGCCGCGATGAACAGGATGTGGTCGGTCCGCACAAAACCGTAGCGCGTATTGACCGTGGTGCCCTCCACAATCGGCAGGATGTCGCGCTGCACGCCCTCGCGGCTCACGTCTGGTCCATGGCCGGTTTCCCGGCCGGCGATCTTGTCGATCTCGTCCAGGAAAATGATGCCGCTCGATTCCACCCGTTCCAGCGCGGCCCGCGTTACCTGTTCCATGTCGATGAGCTTCTGCTCCTCTTCCTGCACCAGGTAATCCAGCCCTTCGGCCACCCGCATCTTGCGCCGCCGCGTCTTCTGGCCGAAGATGCTGGGCAACATGTCCTTCAAGTTGATGCCCATCTCTTCGATGCCGGCGTTGGTGGTAAGCTCCAGGGTCGGCGCGCGTTCCTTCACTTCCAACTCCACCAGGCGCTCGTCCAGCTTGCCTTCGCGAAGCCGCTCGCGCAGCTTTTCACGCGTGCGCTCCAGGCTCTCGCTCGCTTCCGGCGCTGGCGGCATCAGCAGGTCCAGCATGCGGTCTTCGGCGTTAAGCTCGGCCCGGTCGGCCACTTCGTCCAGCCGCTCCTCGCGCACCATGTCGATTGCAATATCCACGAGGTCGCGGATCATCGATTCCACGTCGCGGCCCACATAGCCCACTTCCGTGAACTTGCTGGCCTCCACCTTGAGGAACGGCGAATTGGCCAGGCGCGCCAGGCGCCGCGCCAGTTCGGTTTTGCCCACACCGGTCGGGCCGATCATGAGGATGTTCTTCGGCATCACTTCTTCGGCCATCTCGGGCGGCAGTTTCTGACGCCGGATGCGGTTGCGCAGTGCGATGGCCACCGCGCGTTTGGCCTCCGCCTGTCCCACCACGTGTTTGTCCAGCTCACGTACGATTTCGCGGGGAGTCAGTTCGTCCAGCAACGGCTCCTCATCCACGGACTGCCCCGGAAGATAGATCACCATGGCTATTCGAGCTCCTCGTAAGTGACTTGATCGTTGGTGTAGATGCAGATCTTGCCCGCGATCTCCATGGCCTGCTCCGCGATGTGGCGCGCCGATAGCTTGGTGTTGCGCAGCAGCGCGGTTGCGGCCGCCGTGGCGAAAGGGCCGCCCGAGCCAATGGCTACAATGCCCTCGTCCGGTTCGATCACATCGCCGTTGCCGCTCACCAGGTAGGTGTTCGCCTTGTCCGCCACCAGGAGCAGGGCCTCCAGGTGCCGCAGCACGCGGTCGGTGCGCCACTCCTTGGCCAGTTCCACCACCGATCGTGACAGGTTCCCGTTGAACTGTTCGAGCTTCGATTCGAACCGCGAAAACAGAGCGAACGCGTCGGCGGTGGAGCCGGCGAAGCCCGCCAGCACTTTGTCGTTATATAGCCTCCGCAGCTTCTTCGCCGTGGATTTTAAAACCTCGGCGCCCAGCGTGACCTGCCCATCGCCGGCCATGACAACCTTATTATCCCGGCGGACGCAAATCACCGTCGTCGAGCGGATTTTCTGTCTCATTGTTGGTGTGACTTCATTTTAACCCTGGGATTTTAAGCTTGGGGCCTCGCCTTTCCGAACCACGGAGTGCCGGGCGAAGTCCGGCCGCGTCTCCGGATAGTCGGTGCGGAAATGCGCCCCGCGGCTTTCCTTCCGCGCCAGCGCGCATCGAGCAATCAACTCTACCACCTGTCGCATGCCGCGGGCCTCGGCGCCTTCGGGCTGCAGCGCCGCCAGTTGTCCCAGGGCCTCGGTCAGCCCTTCCGCCGACCGGACAATCCCGCACTTCTCCCACGCGATCTTGCGGATCTCGGCGGCACAGGCATTCCTGCCTGTGTTGGTTTTCGCAAGAGGGGAAGCACCCAGGCCAGGAGGCCTGCGCCACTCCCGCATCGTCTTCCCGGCGCGGGCGCCAAACACCAACCCTTCCAGCAAGGAATTGCTGGCCAGGCGGTTCGCCCCATGTACTCCGGTGCATGCCACTTCCCCCGCCGCGAACAGGCCCGGCACGGTCGCGCGTCCCTCCAGATCCGTCCACACGCCGCCCATCGCGTAATGCGCTGCCGGAGCCACCGGCGCCGCCTCGCGCCCGATATCCACCCCGTACCGCAAACACGTTTGGTAGATCCGCGGAAACCGCTCGCGAATGAACTGCGGCCCGCGATGGGTCAGGTCCACGAACACGTGGCCCGCGCCCGTGCGCCCCATTTCGGACACGATCGCGCGCGCCACCACATCGCGCGGCGCGAGTTCCCGCAGAGGATGGTAGCGTTCCATGAAGCGCTCGCCCTGCGTGTTCCGGAGAATTGCGCCTTCACCGCGCAGCGCCTCGGAGAGCAAAAACCGCGGCGCGCCTTCCACCGCCAGCGCCGTCGGATGAAACTGGACAAACTCGATGTCGCCGATCTCCGCCCCCGCCCGGTACGCCATGGCCACGCCATCCCCCGTAGCCACGTCGGGATTCGTGGTATTCCGAAAGACGCGCCCCAGGCCGCCCGTCGCCAGCAGCACCGCGTGCGCGCGCACCGCATACTCCGTCTGCGTCGTCGCGTCGAACAGGGTGGCGCCGGTCACGCCGTCTTCGACGATCAGATCGGTGGTCGCCGCGAAACTACGAAACGTCACGTGGGGAAGCGAGGCCGCCTTTCGATAGAGGGTGCGGGCGATCTCGTGGCCGGTGGAATCTCCGTGCGCATGCAGAATGCGGTTGCGGCTGTGCGCGCCTTCCCGCGTGAAGGCCAGCTTGTTGCCCTCGCGGTCGAACTCCGCGCCCCACTCGATCAATTGCTGGATGGCGGCCGGGCCTTCCTCGACCAGCGTCCGCACGGCGTCCCGGTCGCAGAGCCCATCGCCCGCGTACAGAGTGTCCTGCTCGTGCAATTCCACCTCGTCGTCGTCGCTCAGTGCGACGGCAATCCCGCCCTGCGCGTACTCGGAGGAGGACTCCCGAAGGCTCTCCTTGGCCACCACCAGCACGCGCCCCGCTTCGGCCAGTTCGATGGCAGCGCGCAGGCCGGCCACTCCAGCGCCGATCACCAGGAAGTCCGGATTCATTGGTAACTGCGATGATACCAGCCAGCGGGCAAGTTGCCCGCGCTACCGGGTGGATTCGCGGGCAATCAATGCCGGCTCGATGACAACCGTTTTGGCCGGGCGGCGGCGCTTGGATCCGATGGCCTTCACCAGGATGTCGGCGGCCTGGCGCCCGATGGTGGTGCTGCTCTGATCGATCGTCGATAGCGGCACGCGCAGTAGATCCGAGTAATGCACGTTGCCAACGCCGATCACTTTGATCTCTTCCGGGATGCGAATGCCAGCCTCCAGGATCGCTTTCATGGCGCCGGCGGCCGTGGGGTCGTTGTAGCCAAAGATAGCGTCGGGCCGGGGATCGAGTTGCAGCAGGCGCCGCGCGGCTTCGTAACCGGAGGCGTCATCGGTCGCGCCCGCCACGTACGAGTCCGGCACGGTGATGCTGGCCGCCGCCAACGCTTCGCGATAACCCTGCTGGCGGCCTAAGCCGGTAGCCAGCGGAGGGCCGGCGATGTGGGCGATGCGGCGGCACCCGCGTTCGATGAGGTGCGAGGTGGCCAGGCGCCCGATGGCCGCATCGTCGGCGCCGACATAGGAGGCGTTGGCCGCGGCGAACTGCCGGTCGATCAGCACATAGGGCACGCCGCGCGCCTCGATGCGTTCAAATACTTGCAGCGAAGAGGGCGGCTGCGCGGAAGCCAGGATCAGCCCATCCACCTGGCGCGCCAGGAGGCGCTCGACTTCGCTCGATTCGAAATCGCAGTCCTCTTCGGAGTTGCAGATCACCACGTCGTAGCCCAGCGGCCGGATGGTGGACGACACACCCTTGGCGATCTCGGCAAAGAACGAGTGCATGAGGTCGGGAACGATGAGCCCGATGATAAAGGTGCGGCGCGCGGCCAGACTGCGGGCAACCCAGTTGGGCTGGTAGTTCAGTTCCTTGATCTTGGCCATGACGCGGCTGCGGGTTTCCGCTCCCACGTCGGCACAGCCGCGCACCACCTTGGATACGGTCATGACCGACACATTGAGTTCGCGCGCAATGTCCTTGAGCCGAACCGGAGCCGAGGTGGCGTTGGGCATGTCTTGTGGGCCCGGCATCGCAAATTGAGGTGCCAGTAGGTTAGTGTAACAGGTCGGTAGAACGACGGCCACGCAGATCGGGTGTGAGGTTTCGGCCTCGTCCAGCGGGGTTCCCCATCACGCGCCGCCACGGGCCTGCCGCTTCTCAGTTCGGCATAGGAGTAGCAGACAGGAGTTTCAACTCGCCGTCGCGCAGGTTTACCAGCATGGCGTCGCCATCCGGGTTGAGGCGGAACTCGCCGTAACGGGCGCGCCGGTAGCGCTCGGACTGGCCTTCCTGAAAGAAAAAGGCGTTCGTTCCCAACCAGACCGATCCGTTGCGATAGCGAAAACGGAAACGCACTTCGCCTGGGTTGAGTGGCTGGTTGAGCGGCGAGCCTGAATCCAGGCGCCCGAAATGGGCGATGCGGCGCTCGTCCAACTGCAAGATGGCGACGTGCGTGGCGGAGTCCCGCGGCGATACGCGCGCGGCGATCTGGCGGGCCACCAGAAAGTTCAACGCCATATAGTCGCCCTGCACGAGGGAGCGTGGGTCGATGGGCGCCAGCTCGAGATAAACCACCTGACCGGCCGTGCGAAGCCGCTCCTTCGACCAGATGCCCCAGTTAATCAGTCCGAACACCAGAACGGCGCCCAACAGGACCAGTCCGCGCGACCTCATGTCCACCTCTTTTCCATCCAGTGGCACGCCGTCAGCAGAAGCAGCCCAAGCGCGGCCATGAGGAGCGATTTCACCAGGAGCGTCGTGCCCAGGACGTAATAGAAGCAGGAGATCTCCAGCAGGCCGAAAAGGATCGCCAACCCGATCAGCGGGCGGTGGCGCAGCGCGAAGGCGAGGGCCATGGCAGGCAGAGCCAGCAGGGACGCGAGCAGCGGCCACAAAGCCAGCCAGCCATTGTCCTGGCCTGCAAACAGCGAGCCGCCGGGGCCAGAGCCGAACAGGATCACCCAGAATCCGTTGGGATGAAGAGCCAGGGGCGCGACGGAAATCGCCGCAATGAGACCGTGGGCCACAGGTCGGAGCTCGGTGTCGCGGCCCTGGGCCATCCATTCGGCTTCGTGGCGAACCAGCCACCGGGCGGCGGCCACCACCGGCACCCAAACCAGCAGCCAAATCGTCACGGATAGCGGCAACTGCCAGCGATGGAGAACTCCGGACGCTCCGGGGTTGGCGGCGTTGGGGGACAAATCGCCGAAGAAGAGTTGATGCACTGCCAATGCCCAGGCCACCACGGCGGCCAGGGAGGAAAGAAACCTATGCAGGTGATTTCTCATCGCCACCACCAGCGCCGCCTCCACGATGAGCATTCCCCAACAAACCAGGTGGGCGCCGCCCAGGTCGCCGAGGCCGAATGCGATGCCGAACTGGCCGGCGAAGCTCAGGGCCAGAGCGAACTGGGCGGCAAATACGCTCCTGGCGCTGGCAGTGGCATACAGGAGAGACGCGCCGGCGCAGGAGGTGATCCCCAGCGGAAGAAGAAGGTCCCAGCCCACGTGGCCTTGGAGGAGCGTGTCGCGAAGTTCGATCACGAGGAAGGCCAGCAGAAATATACCGGCAAGCCAGGCGCCTGCGCCAACGAAGACCTGCACGTACCAGGGGGAGTCTGTGGCTTCGGCGTCCGATGCAGGCACCGGTTGGGAAGCAGGGATGAGGTCGCGCTCGGCCAAAGCGCGATAGAGATCGTTGAAACTCACACGCTCTCCCCTCCGGCCTTCCACTGCCGGCCGATATACGCGATGGCTTTGACAGCCCCGGTGGAGGCGGCGATCAAATAGAGAGCGATGAGGAAGAGCGCGCCGGCCCCGGCATGCGCCTCGATCAGGCCGCGGCCGATCAGGGTTGTGGTCACCGTGACCAAGGCCAGGGCCAGGACGGCGAGGGCAAACAGGTCGTTCTTGCGCGCATACGCGGCCACGGCAAGGGTAGCGGAAGCGGCCAGGAACAGCAGGATTTCCACGGAGGCAGCCAATCCGGAGCCTCGAAACCCTGCAATACGGGCCACCATCACGAGGGTTCCGAAAGCCATGGCGGCTGCCATCGCGGCGCGGCGCAACCATCGGGCGCCGAGGGCCGACGCAGGCCGCGAAGCCAGAGCCTCCAGCACCAGATAGGCGGCCAGATTCAGAAGCGTGGGCAGCAACCACGGCGACAGGCCATCATCGGAGAAGTGCGCGGTCCCTGCGGCCCAGAGCGCGGCGGCCACGTTCAACAGAAGCAACCAGAAAGCCCAACAGGGCGTGTAGCGGCTGGCTAAAGCCCAGGGCGAGCTGAGGACGGCCCAGGCCAGGAAGAGTTCGTAGAGGTCGGCACCCGTCTGGTAGGTTTGGCCGAAGAGGGCCAGCAAGGCGCCAGTCATCAGGACGGCGAAGAGGAGCGCCAGTTTGCCCTGAAGCTGCTCCGTGCCTTTCGCAAAGGCGAACACGAGCGCGGCTACGAGCGGCGCCTGAATCATGGCGAAGTGTCCGTAGATGCCAAGGGCCTGCCAGTTGAAGGCGACCAGGAAGATGATGCCCGCGGCCAGGGACAGCACGCCGGCGAACCGCAGAGTGCGGAGGGCGAAGTCGCGCCATTCGGCCGGAGCGGGGCGCAGGCTGCAGATGGTGAGTGCTGCGTCGATGGCCTCCGCCGAGAGTTCCCCGTTCCTTCCCATTCGTCCCAGAAGGGCGCGATCCACTTCGAGGGCCACTGGTCATAGTACACTGAATTCCGCTATGCCAACACGCACCAAGCCTTCTCGGACCTGGGGTGACTGCAAACTCGCTTTGGGATTGTTTTGCACCGCAGCCGCCTTCGCTCAGGGCGGCAACCAACCGCTGGTGCAGGAAACAGCGACCAAGGTCTCCGAGCACGTGTGGGCGATCATGGGCTTCCCGAATGTCGTGATCGTCGTCGGTACGCGTGCCGCGCTGGTGGTTGACACCGGCCTCGGACCGCGAAATGGGGCCACCGTCATGCGTGTGGTGAATAAGCTCTCGAACCACCAGAGACTGTACCTGACCACCACGCACTTTCACCCCGAGCACGCTGCCGGCGATGCGGGCTTCCCACCGGATACAATCCTCGTCCGTCCCGCCGTCCAGCAGCAGGAAATGGACCAGCACGGTCAGGAAATGATCCAGACCTTCAGCAAAATGTCGGCGCAAAACAAGGAACTGCTTGCCGAGGTCAAGCTCCGCCAGCCCGACATCCTCTTTAGCAGCGAAGCCACGCTCGACCTCGGGGGCGTTACCGCCCGGTTGTTTTGGCTTGGCCCAGCCCACACCAAGGGCGATGAGCTGATCTTCGTGCAACCGGACAGCGCCCTGATCTCGGGCGACATTGTGGAGAAGAACCTCGCCCCCAACGTGCCGGGCGCCGATGCGAGCCCCACAAGCTGGCTCGCGATCCTCGACAAACTGGAGCCTCTCAAGCCGCGCTATGTCGTCCCGGACCACGGCGAGCTCGGCGATGGTTCGCTCATCGCGATGGAGCGGGCCTTTATCGGCGATCTGATATCGCGTGCGCGGGAGCTGAAGCGCCAGGGTGTATCGGCGGACGACGCCGGCAAGCAGATCATCAGCGAGTTCAAAACGAAGTATCCCAGTTATCCGAACCTGAATCCCATCATCAATTTCGTCCGAAAGGTGTACGCAGAGGGTTAGTGCGCCAGGCGCTACAATCCGGGTGGGGCGAGTACCGAAATGGAAGCGCCAACCAATCATGAGATAACCCGAAGAAGCCTCCTTCTGGCGAGCGCGGCGGCCGGCACGTCCGCTCTTTCGTACAGCAGGATTGCCGGCGCCAATGATCGCATCCGGCTGGGGCTGATCGGCGCGGGCAACCGGGGGCGGGAACTGGCGTCCGTTGTGGCCGATCTGAGGCAGAACCACAACGTGGAAATGACCGCGGTCTGCGACTTGTGGAGGATCAACCGCGAGCGTGCCGCGAATCAGGCGGGGAAGACGTACGGGCGCGCGCCCCGGCGGTTCACATACCTCGAAGACCTGCTGGCATTCAAAGACCTGGACGCGGTGATGATTGCCACCCCGGACTTTCAGCACGCCACCATGCTCCAACTTGCCGCCGAAGCCGGCAAAGATGCCTACTGCGAGAAACCGATGGCGAACGTTTTGCAGGAGGCCAGGGCGGCGCGCGACGCCGTGCGCTCGCACGGCGTCGTGGTCCAGGTCGGCACCCAGCACCGCAGCGAGCCTTACCAGATCGCGGCCAGGCAGCAGATCTCGAACGGCGCGCTCGGGCACGTCAGCAAAGTGGAGATCGTGTGGAATTATCACGGACCGCGCTGGCGGGGCCGCCCCGAGGTAAAGCAGATCCGCGAGGAGGATACGGACTGGCGCAGATACCTTCTCTCCAAGCCGTACCGCCCGTTTGACCCCCGGCTCTATTTCGAATTTCGTCTGTACCGGGAGTTCTCCAGCGGAATTGCCGACCAGTGGATGAGCCACGGCATCGACCTGGTTCATTACCTACTGGACGATCCATTTCCCAAGTCCGTGGTGGCGCACGGCGGCGTCTTCGCCTGGCAGGACGGCCGCGAAAACCCCGATACCTTCCAGGCGCTCCTCGAATACCCGAAAGGATTCCTGGTGAGCTACTCCACCAGCTTCGGCAACGATTCCGACAGTGGGACGCGCATCATGGGAGATAAGGCGACGCTGATCAACATCGGAGGCGAAGGAAGCCAGCGATGGAATCTGGTGGAGGAAAAGGGAAACCACGAAGCCAATCCGTTCGTCCGCCGCAGCCGGAAACAGATCAGGCTGGGGGGTCAGGAAAAGCAGGCGATGTCGTGGAGTCAGCGCTTGTTGAACGAGGCCGTTGAGAAGACGTACGGTCCGCTTCCTTTCACCTTGGACAGCAATCCGGCCCACATGAAAAACTGGCTGGAATGCCTGCGCAGCCGCAAACCGGCCAACGCCACCGTGGAGCACGGATTTGCGCATTCGGTAGCGGTGATTATGGCTGCCCGAGCGCAGCGGGAAGGCAAAAAGCTCTACTGGGATCCGAAGACGGAGGAGATCCTCGAGCAACCGCCGGAAGCCTGACTTCATCCCCCGGTGCGCAGGCGGCGCTTGCCGGTCGGAGTCGAACTCTCGCGTTGGCGGGTGAAATCCTCGTCCCGCTCCTGCCACGTCGCGGCCAGCTTCCGAGCCCGCTCCGGCTGCGCCGCTTGGAGGTTTTGCTGTTCGCAACGGTCCTTGCCGAGATCGTACAATTCCCAGTCGCCAGTTTGGCCGGTGGCGATGAGTTTCCAATCGCCAACGCGGATTGCCCGGTTATTGTTGTGATTGAAGTACAGAAACTCGTGCGGGGCGGCCCCGTCCTTTTGCAATGCCGGCGCCAGGCTCCGGCCGGCCAGCGGAGGCGCGCCGGGGACCGGGCTCGCGGACGGGGTGCCGCCGGCGAGATCGATCAGCGTCGGCGCCACGTCCACGAAATGGCAGGGATCGTGACGCAGCTTGTTTTGATCCTTCATGCCGTTGGGCCAGTGCACGATCATTGGCGAGGCGATCCCGCCCTCATGCACCCAGGACTTGTGCAGGCGGAAGGGTGTGTTGGAGCAGCCCGACCATCCCGGTCCCAGCCCCAGAAAGGAGCGCGCGGAACCGGGCGGCGCCGAGCGGTCGTGGCCGTCTCCTCGAATCAACTGTTCCGAACTGGCGCCGTTATCGGACAGGAACACGATTACCGTGTCGTGGAAGGCGTCCATGGCTTGCAGTTGCCCCACTACCTTGCCGATCTCCAGGTCCATGCGCGTGATCATGGCGGCGTGGATGGCCATCTTGGTCCGCTGCAGACTCTTCTGGTCCGGCGTCAGCGTGGACCAGGCTACGGCGCGGGTGACTTCGCCCGGGCCAATCTTTTCGATGAGCTCCGGGTCGGGCGTGTTCCACGGTGTCCACATGTTGGGCTCGCGCGGCGAGAGCGCGCAATTCACAATGCCCATGTGGTGCATGCGCTGCAATTTGCGCTCGCGGGCGCTGTCCCAGCCTTCCGCGAAGCGGTCCCGGTAGCGTGCGATATCCTCGGCCGGAGCCTGCAAGGGAAAGTGAGGAGAGTGGAACGCGAGATAGAGAAAGAAGGGGTCGCGGGCGTGGTCCCGGGCATGCTCTCTGAGAAAACGGACCGAATAATCGGCGATGGCGGTAGTGGTGTAGTAACCGTCCTCGGGTTTGGGTGAAGCGAGCGGCTCGCCGTCGAGTTCCAGCCGCTTCGGCGTGAAGTATCGATCCTCGTCCAGCAGGGTATAGGAGTGGTCGAAGCCAGCGCCGCCCTCGCCGGTAGCGAAGCGCAGGTGCCATTTGCCGGAATGATACGAGCGGTACCCAAGCGGCTGCAGGTGTTCCGGAAGGAACCGGGTCCAACTGGGGACCTTGCCCGGCGTCATCACATCGCTGGCGGTCTGCTGCGCATAGTACCCGGTGAGCAGGCAGCTTCGCGACGGGCCGCAGCGGGCGGTGGAATAGCCCTGAGTGAAGCGAACGCCCCGGGCGGCGAGACGGTCGATATTCGGGGTGTCGATCTCCCCGCCGTAACAGCCTGCATCGGAGAAGCCCATGTCGTCGGCAAGAATCACCAGGAAGTTCGGCTTTTGGGGCGGCGCCGCCGGCAGCGCGGAGACGGCTGCCGCGCCACCCATCCAGCGCATGAAGGCTCGTCGATCGATCATGGCCAACCTCGCAAGGATACACTACCATGCGGCGGATGGTTCATCCGTGGGCCCACAGCCACCACGCCGCGCTTTTTTCTGATATAGTTGTCACGAAATTCTCCTCAACAGGAAGCTGGCACGAAAGGAAGGTGTCTGGTGAGTTCACGAAAAGAACCCGAGCTTCCCTCCAAGCCGAAGACCGGAGTCAGCCGCCGCGGATTTATCGGCGGCATCGGCATCGGCAGCGGCGCGGTGGGAACGGGACTACTGGAAAACGAAGCGATCGCGGCGCCCCCCGCCAACGTGGTGGGTCCCGGCCCAGTGCCGATCACGCTCAACATCAACGGCAAGGCCACCAATGTGACGGTTGAGCCGCGCGTGACGCTGCTCGACGCTCTGCGCAATTACCTCGATTTGACCGGCGCCAAGAAGGTCTGCGACCGCGGCACGTGCGGTGCGTGCACCGTCATCCTGGGCGGTAAGTCGGTCTACAGTTGCAGCGTCCTGGCCATCGACGCGCAAGGCAAGAATATCGAAACCATCGAGAGCATGCCCGTGAACAATCCGATTTCAGCGGCCTTCGTCAACAACGACGGTCAGCAGTGCGGATACTGCACTCCGGGCTTTGTGATGGCGGCGAAGGGGTTCCTCTCCGAGCACCCCAACCCGACCATGGACGACGTCAAGCACGGCTTGGGCGGCAACCTCTGCCGCTGCGGCACCTACATGGGTGTCCGCAAAGCCGTCCTGGAAGCTGCAGGCAAAATGAAGGGGGCGAAGAATGGCTAACACACCAGACTATAGCTGGCCGCCGATGGAAAGCCGCAAGGTGATGGGCAAGCCCTACAAGCGGCTGGACGGACCTCAGAAATCGTCGGGCCGCGCCAAGTATTCATCCGACTACAACCCCAAGGGCCTGCTCTTCGGGGCTTATCTGACCTGCCCGCACGCGCACGCCCGCGTCACCAGCGTGGACACGAGCGCCGCGGAAAAGACGGCCGGCGTGAAGGCGGTGCATGTGGCTTCGCCCGCCGGCAAAGAAATTCAGTGGCAGGGCACGGAGATTGCGGCGGTTGCAGCCACCACCGAGGAAATCGCCAAAGAGGCGGTTCGCAAAATCAAGGTGGAGTACGAAGTGATGCCGCACTTCGTGAAGGACGCAGACCTCGGCAGGGCCGGGTCGCGCGGCAAAGCCGCCGGCGAAAAGGTCACCGGCGATCCCGACAAGGCCTTCCAGGATGCCGAAGCCGTCTCCGACGGCACCTACGGAATTCCCGTGGTTTATCACTCCTGCCTGGAGCCTCACGGTGTGGTAATTCAGTGGCAGGGCGACCCGGCCGCTCCCGAGAAATCCACGGTTCATGCGTGGCCCACCGTGCAATACGTTTCGGGTTACGCCGGTGCGCTGGCGCCCAATCTGAAGGTGCCGGCCACCAGCATCAAAGTGGAAATGCAGTACATCGGCGGCGGTTTCGGCAGCAAGTTCGGCCCGGACGCCTGGGCCGAGGTTGGCGCCAACCTGTCGATGAAGGCCGGCGGCAGGCCGGTGAAACTGTTCCTCGACCGCGCCACCGAGCAGATGATCGCCGGAAACCGCCCGTCGGCGTTCGGCAAGATCAAGGTCGCGGGCAAGAAGGACGGCACCATCACCGCATGGCAATCGGACACCTGGGCCACCGGCGGATTCACCGGCGGCGGCAGCCCGCCACTGCCCTACATCTACAGCAACATTCCCAACCAGCGGCTCAACCACACCGCGATCTCGGTAAACGCCGGCCCGCAGCGGGCCTGGCGCGCACCTAACAACCAGCAGGCGTCGTACCTGACTTGCTGCGCCATTGACGACTTCGCGGCCAAGGCCGGCGTGGACCCGATGGAGGTCTTCGCCATGAATGCCGGGTACACGCCGCGGGCTGAAATATACAAGTACCAGCTCGAGAAAGCCGCCGAGCTTTCCGAGTGGAAGAAGCTGTGGACGCCACGCGGCCAAAAGGGCTCGGGTCCGGTGAAGCGCGGGCTCGGCATCGGCCTCAATGCCTGGGGCGGCGGCGGGCACAATGCCAAGTGCCGCTTGACGATCAACCCGGATGGCTCGGTGGTCGTCGAAATCGGCACCCAGGATCTGGGCACCGGCACGCGCACCATCATCACGCAGGTAGCGGCCGAAACGCTGGGTTTGTCGATGGGCCAGATCAAGTTGGTGATCGGCAACAGCGATCTGCCGGCCGCGGGTGCATCGGGCGGGTCCACCACCGTGGGCGGCGTATCGTCGGCGACTCGCAAGGCCGGGATGAACGCGCTGGTCAAGCTGTACGAAGCGGCGGCGCCGGCGCTGAACGCGCAACCGGATGACCTGGAGGCGGTGGATGGCCACATTCGGGTCAAGGGCAACCCCAACAAGAGCATCACCTGGGCGGCGGCCTGCAAGAAGATCGGCGGCGGCAAGATCGCCGAAGAGGGTGAGAACCAGCAGCGCTCTCCGGGCGGGCTCAATTCGGCCGGCGCGGCGGGCGTGCAGGTGGCCGACGTTTCGGTGGATACCGAAACCGGTATCGTGAGCATCAACCGGTTCGTGGCGGTGCAGGACTGCGGCTTGGTAATCAACCCCTGGCTGTCGCAGAGCCAGATTTACGGCGCGATCACCATGGGCATTTCGACCGCCCTCTACGAAGAGAGGATCATGGACGAGCAGACCGGGCGCACCATGAATCCCGACATGGAGTTCTACAAGCTGGCCGGCATCAAGGACATCGGCGATATCGTGGTGCACGTCGATATCCGGCCGGAAAACGATAAACGCGGAGTGATCGGGCTGGGCGAACCGCCGGCGATCGGGATTTGCGCGGCGGTGGGCAACGCCGTCGCCAACGCCATCGGCATGCGGGTTCCCAACATCCCGATGACTCCAATGCACGTGTTGAACACGCTGGAAGGGAGGAACGCGTAATGCAATCCTTCGAATATGCCAATCCGACCACCGTTCAGGAAGCGACGGCGCTCCTGGGCGCGCAATGGGGACAGGCGGACGTGCTGGCGGGCGGCACGGACCTGCTGAGCCTCATGAAGGACCATCTCCACACGCCCAAGCGCGTGGTGAACATCAAGAACATCAAAGAGCTGGAGGGCATCCAGAAGACTGACGCCGGGTTGCGTATCGGCGCGCTGGTCACCATGGATGAGCTGGCCTCGAATGCCGACGTGAAGGCCGCGTACAAATCCATCGCGGATGCCGCGGCCGGCGTTACGAGCCCGCAGATTCGCCACATGGGAACCGCCGGCGGCGACCTGTGCCAGCGCCCGCGCTGCTGGTACTACCGCCAGGGCATGGGGCTGCTGGCAATGAAGGACGGCAAGTCGCTGGTGCCGGAGGGCGAGAACCGATACCACTCGATTTTCGGCAGCGGGCCGGCTTATTTCGTCAGCGCGTCCAGCCTGGGACCGGCGCTGATCGCTCTGGGAGCCAAGGTGAAACTGGTATCGGCCGCGGGCAGCCGCGAAGTGCCGGTGGCCAATTTCTTCGTGGCGCCGCAGAACGAAAACAGCCGTGAGATCGCGCTCAAGCCGAACGAGCTCCTCACCGAGATCGTGGTGCCGGCGGGCGCGGTGCGAAACGCTACCTACGAAGTGCGCCAAAAGGAGGCGCTGGATTGGCCGATGGTGGCAGCCTCGGTGGCGCTCCACATGCGCGGCAACACGGTGGCTTCAGCCAAAGTGGTGCTGGGCCATGTGGCGCCGAAGCCGTGGGAATCCGCCGCCGCGGAAAAGGCGCTGGCCGGCAAGTCTGTCAATGCCGAGACCGCCGAAGCCGCCGGGAAAGCCGCGGTGGCCGACGCATCGCCGCTCAGCCAGAACGCGTACAAGGTGACCTTGGCGCGCGTGGCGGTGAAGCGCGCGCTGCTGGAGGCCGCCAGGCAAAAGGCTTAGAGGGAACCATGGAACGGCCTGGATTGACCAAAGTCAGCATGAATCGCTGCGAAAAGCTGCGCTGGAAGGGCATGTTTATCGAAGCGCTGGAGGATCCCACGATCCAGCCCAGCAACGATCGCGCCTTCTGGTGCCAGCATACGTGGAACTGTTTGGGACCGGACGGCAAAGCGGTCGACGACTTCGAGTGCAGTCCGGCCCGCGCCTGTTACGAGCAACTGTAAGGTAGGCCTCTGGCCTGCCCAGTGTATACTCAAAGAGAGGGAAAACTGATGCTGAAAGTTCTGGGTGCTTTCGCCGTCGTGTTTGCGATGGTCGCTTCAATTTCTTTTGCTGCCGGATTGCCCGGTCACAGCATAAATGGCAACTACCTGGAAGCCCGCACTGCGGACGTCTATACCGGCCCCTGTTTCGCTAACGGTGAAGCCGAGATCAACGGGAAGGAAGCCGTCTTCGGGTGGAAGATCAACAACGGCTCGTGGAAGGGCGTGAACATCGCCGGGTTGGGCGTGGTCGGCGTGGTCCGTTCGCAGCATACGCTGGGCAACGTGCACGAACCGGTGAACCCGATGGTCGCGGTGATGATCGTCGACAGCCGCGCCAACGCCGAGCAGCGCGCCGCGCTCGAGAGCTTCGCTAAGGCGCAGGCCCCCGACCTCTTCAAGAACATTGTGCAAGTGGACTACGCGCCGGTGAATCTGGAAATCGAAGGCGGCAACGTCCACGGTGGCGCCGCCAGGTTGACTGCCGGCTCGCTGGCCACGGTGCAGACTCGCGCCATGAGCGCCGCCGACCACGTCTGCGGCAACGAAGAGGTCTGGTATCCGCCCTTGACCAAGCTGGAGCATGCCATGCCTGCCTACGCCACGGCTAACGCCTACACCGGCAAGGCGCTGGGCGAGACGTGGAGCAACCACATGCAGCGCAGCGGTTTCGTGGGCACGTTTGCGGTTCCCAGCGAATAATTTCGTGCGGTGTCCTCGGTGGCCTGCTGCCTGCCGTTCGGCTTTGCCGCGACGGCGGGCGCAGCAGTCCTCAGTGTTGTGCTGGCCTTTTTGCGCCCGTGGATGCTTGCCCCCACGGGCGCACTTCTCATTTTTGGCGCAGTGCAGATCTACTGGTAAGGGCTGCGTGTGAGCGCGCAGCCGTCTGAGCATGGCGATCTTTGGGTCTCGGCCGTGCGGGTGCTGATTGTCCGCCGGATCCGCAGCACCTGCTGGCCAGGCGGATGGGACCTACGGCCGTGTATCCGGTGAAAGTGAAGGCGGAGTGGGACGGGGCGCTGGCGGGTCAGGTTCGGCCCTACGACGCCAGGCCGATCTTCGCGCCCCACCAATGATATTCTGAAGAACACTTGTTCCCGCTCCGTGGCTGTCATGAATCGTCTCCGCTCGTCCCGCCAGCGCTATCGGTCCTTCGTTGAGGACTACCACCAGCAGCGTCTGGACGATGCGGCCGACGCATCGCCGGGCAATCCTGGCGGCAAGCGGCGCGAGCACCTGCGCGAATACCTGCGCTGGCTGAAGCCGCATCGCTACGCGCTCAGCGCCCTCTTCCTCCTCGCCCTTCTGGTCGCTGGCCTGCAGATGGTGGAACCGCTGTTCATGCGGTTCATCGTCGACCGGGTGCTGCTGGAACGCGGATTGGAGCCGGCGGCGCGCCTGACCCGCCTCAATCTCGCCGGCGCGCTATTTCTGACGCTGATTCTGTGCTCCAACCTCCTCGGCGCGCTCAAGGACTACCGACAGAGGCTGCTGAACATCCACGTGATGCTCTCGCTCCGCAGGTCTCTATTTACGCGATTGCTGCACCTGCCTCTGCCCAAGCTGTGGGATATGAAGACCGGCGGCATCCTGTCCCGGCTCACCGGCGACGTGGATTCGACTACCGGGCTGATGCAGATGGCCATCGTGTCCCCGTCCGTGTCGGTCATCCGTCTGATCGTTGCGGTGGCCGTCCTGATGTCTCTGAACTGGCGCCTGGCGCTGGCCGCCCTGGCCATCATCCCCGGGGTGATGGTCATCAGCTTCGTGAACGCGCGGCGCATCCGTCCGATCTACCGTTCGCTCCGCAAGGACGCGGAACAGATCGATGGCCGGGTGGGCGAAACATTTTCGGGGATTCGCGTGGTCAGGGCCTTCCGCCGCGAGGTCCACGAACTGCTCGAGTACCTGCGCGGACGCCACACCGTGCTCCGCAAGGAGATGTTCGCGCAACGCCGCGAGATGATCATCTGGACGTCCTGGAACCTGCTGATGGGGAGCGTCAGCGTGGCGATCGCCTGGTACGGCGGCTACTTGAACCTCCGCGGCGGCGCCTCCATCGGCGACATCATGGCGTTTCAGTGGTATACCTTCCTGCTGCTCACCCCGGCGTGGAATATCGTCAACTCCTTCTCCGAATTGCAGCGTTCCCTGGCGTCGATGGAGCGCGTGTTCGCAATACTGGCGATGGAAGACGACAAGCCCGACCGGCCCGGGGCCATGGATGCTCCGCCCGTGGTCCACGAGATCCAGTTCGACGGCGTCGAGTTTGAGTATCGCGAAGGCCGCCCGGTGGTGTGCGATTTCAATGTCGCCGTGCCGGGTGGATCGGTGGTCGCCCTGGTGGGCCGGAGCGGTGCAGGGAAGACGACCGTGACCGACCTGGTCGCGCGCTTTCACGACCCCACGAAGGGCCGCATTCTGCTCAATGGCAGCGACATTCGGGACTTTCGCCTGCGCACGTATCGCGGCCTGCTGGCCATCGTCCAGCAGGATGTCTTCCTGTTCGATGGATCGGTCCGGGACAACATTGCCTACGGCCGCCACGACGCGACCGATGCCCAGGTCGAAGACGCCGCACGCCGGGCAAACGCGCACGAGTTCATCGTCAGGCTTCCCGAGCAGTACGATACCTTCATCGGCGAGCGCGGCGTCAAGCTCTCGGGCGGCCAGCAACAACGGCTCGCCATCGCCAGGGCGATCCTGGCGCATCCCCAGATCCTCATGCTGGACGAAGCCACCAGCAACCTCGACACCGAGAGCGAGCAACTGATTCAGGCGTCGATGGCCGAGTTGCTCGCCGGGCGAACCACTTTCGTGATTGCCCATCGCCTCTCCACCGTTCGCCGCGCCGACCTGATTCTGCTGATGGAAGATGGCCGCATCATTGAACGCGGCACTCACCAGGATCTCATGAGCGCCCAGGGCGTCTATCACGATATGGTCGTTCGCCAGAAGGAATCTCACAGCCGCCAGGGCGAAGAAGTATTGCGGTGAGGGTATGTGAAGAGCTCTACAGACCCGCCCTCTTCCACAGTTCGTCCACTCGCTGTTTGACTTCGGCCGTCATTCTGATGACCCCGGGCCAGGGTCGGGTGAAGCCTTCGCCGGCCCACTTGCGGGTGGCGTCGATGCCCATTTTGGAGCCGAAGTTGGGTAGACGGCTGGCATGGTCCAGCGAATCCACCGGGCCTTTCACAAACTCGATGTCGCGCTCGGGGTCGATGTTGTTCAACGCCTTCCAGGCAACCTCGGCGTAATTCTGGACGTCCACCCCCTCGTCGACCACTACGATGCACTTGGAAAACATCGCCTGTCCAGTGCCCCAGATGGAGTGCATCACTTTGCGCGCGTGGCCGGGGTAGGACTTCCGGATCGCCACCAGAATCAGGTTGTGAAACACGCCCTCCGGCGGCATGGCGATGTCGCGCACTTCGGGCAACTGCAGGCGCATCAACGGCAGGAAAATGCGCTCGACGGCTTTGCCCATGTAGTAGTCCTCCATCGGCGGCGGACCCACGATAGTGGTGGCGTAGATCGGGTTTTTGCGCTGCGTGACGCATTCCACGTGGAAAACGGGATACTCGTCGGCAAGGGAGTAGAAGCCCGTGTGATCGCCGAACGGGCCTTCGGTGCGCAGTTCGCCCAGTTCCACGTAGCCCTCCAGAACGATTTCGGCGTTGGCCGGCACCTCGAGATCGTTGGTCTGGCACTGGACCATTTCCACCGGGCTGGCGCGCAGGAAGCCGGCGATCATCATCTCGTCGAGATCGGGCGGCAGCGGCAGAATGGCCGAGTACATGGTTGCCGGATCCGCGCCGATCGCTACCGAGACCGGCATGCGCGTGGCTTGGTTGCGCTGTTGCATGCGGCGGTAATGCTCGGCGCCCTGCTTGTGAGTCTGCCAGTGCATGCCGGCGGTGCGCTCGTCGAATACCTGCATGCGGTACATGCCGCAGTTGCGCTTGCCGGTGTCGGGGTTGCGTGAAAAGACGAGCGGGAGCGTAATGAAGCGACCGCCGTCTTCGGGCCAGCACTGCAGCACCGGATAATCCAGCAGCGAGAAATTTTCATGGCGGACCACCTCCTGGCAGGCGGCCTTCGAAACCATCCTGGGGAAAACGGCGCCCATTTCAGCCAGTTTGGGCAGCATCTTGAGTTTGCCGATCAATCCCTCGGGCATTCGCATTTCGAGGAACTCCACGATGCGCCGGGCGATCTCCTCCACCGAATCCACTTCGAGCGCCAGCTCCATTTTTCGCATGGAGGCGAACCCATTGATCAGCACGGGAATGGTGTAGCCCTTGGGCTTCTCGAAGAGCAGCGCGGGCCCGCCCTGTTTGACGGCGCGGTCGGCGAATTCCGTGATTTCCAGGATCGGGTCCACTTCCACCGATACGCGCTGCAGTTCGTGGTTCTTTTCGAGCGCGCTAATGAACTCGCGCAGATCTTGATAGGCCATAAGTTATGATTGATCTTAATACCAGTCCATCCCAAGGAGAAAGAATGTCCAACCGAGTTGCCTTCGTGACCGGCGCCAGCCGCGGTATCGGCCGGGCAACGGCTCTGTCGCTGTGCCGCGTGGGCTTCCATATCATAGTCGCATCGCCTGAACTCGAATTTAACGAGAGCGTGGCCGGGGAGATTCGCGCTTCCGGCGGCGAGGCGATGACGTTGAACCTGGACGTGACATCGCCCGAGTCCGTCAAGGAGGGGTTCGCCGCAGTTTTGAAGGACCGGGGAAGAATCGACGTCCTAGTGAACAACGCGGGCATCACGCGCGACGGGCTGGCCGTCCGCATGAAACCGGCGGATTGGGACCTGGTGCTCAGCCTCAATCTGGATGGTGCGTTCCGCTGCATTCAGGCGGTCCTGCCTGGTATGATGCGCAATCGCTGGGGAAGGATCATCAATATTGCGTCGGTGGTGGGGCAGGCCGGTGCGGCCGGCCAGGCCAATTACGCCGCGTCGAAGGCCGGGTTGATCGGACTCACCAAGGCCCTGGCACAGGAAGTGGCCAGCCGGGAGATTACGGTAAATGCCGTGGCGCCCGGCTACATTGAAACCGACATGACCAAGGTGCTGCCCGAAGAGGTGAAGCAGAAGATTCTGGCGGCGGTTCCGCTGGCGCGCATCGGCAAACCCGATGATGTGGCTGCCGCCGTGAAGTTTCTAGCCAGCGAAGATGCGGCGTACATCACCGGCCACGTCCTGGCGGTGAACGGCGGGATGTACATGTAGGGCCTGGTCCGCGAAGCCCCGAGTCCGTGGCGACGCGGATCAATCCACTGGCGCCCGGACTACGATGCTTTCTTCTACCCGCACCTCTTGCCGGAAGGCGCGGCGGCTGTACCTGTTCCGTGAGGAGTATATCTTGGAACTCCCGATGGCCATTGGAGCACATCCCGCCAAAATCGCGACAACGCGGCAGAGAAGCTGCGATTCTTGGGCATGGTGTGCGGGCCAAATCCCCGCGCCTGGGTCAAAGGCCTGGATCGCCGGTGCGGCGAAGCTGTAGACTGATCGCGAAAAAGTATCGCCGCCGTGGGCGGCAGATTCGAGGCCGGGCGAGCGGCCCGTTCATGCGGCTTCGGTACCAACCCGCCTCGGCTTTGACACCGGCAGTGTCAGAGTGATCCTACGGTACGGGACTCGCGGGGCAACTGATCCCCGCACCCCCCGGATGAGATACACGAAGCCGTAACGCTCCATGGTTTTCAGCGTCCGGGACAGGTTGGACTTTTTTCGCCCTGTCAGTTCCGCCAATCGCGCCAGTGATTCGGGGGCGAATTCGGCGATGACCCCAAGCAGGGCACGGTTTGCGGTCGGATAAGACCCTGGCGAAGCTCTCAGCCGAAGTGAACCACACTTTCGGCTCGTCGGCCTCGGGCCGGTACTTGCCTCGAGCGATCGCAACCGTCCGAGCTTTCATCTGCTCGTAACTGGCAATCCCCACGCGCAGCGTCCTCATTAGATGACTCCCTTCTCTTTTAAGACCTTATCCATCTCGGTCCAAAAGTCCACCAGAAGTGCGGCCGCGTCTTTGAACCGATAAGGTCGAATGGTTTCCACCCGGTGCTTGTTCCAACCGGTGGCCACCCGGGCCGTGCAGCGTCGAGAGTAGTTCAGCCCATGTGGCGCTCGGCGGAACCGAACCCAGTACTGACCCTTTGCATCGACTTACAAATACCTGGCCGTCAAGATCCAGCAGCACGTCTGCGCCCGGATCCCGATCATGGCCCTTCATCGAATCACGGTTATCATCTATTGATAACTATCGCAACCGACAACGTCCGTGTCGCTGTGCGCGCCACCTGGTCCTGCGATACCCCGACGGCACGCTTGCAGCCGTGTGAATCGCGATAAGGTAGAGGGCATGATTCGCTCTGCCGGCCTCCTCCTCGCGGTCGCTTTCGGCCTCGCCGCCGCCCAGTTGGACGTCTGGTCCGCGAAGTCCGAAGTCCGCACCGTCGAGCCATCTGAGGCGGTCAAACTCACGGGACACCGAACCGGCGACTTCTACCATCCCCGCCTCACCAACACCGGCAAGACCCCCGTCCACGTCAAGGAAGTCGCGATCTTCCGCGTCAGCCACGATCTCCCGGACACCACTGCTTTCTATGGCGAGAGTTTCCAGATGCTCTCGCAGACCGCGGGCACGCTGGGCCAACCCATCGACCTGGCCTACGACGAGTTGAAGCACTACAGGATCCCGCAGCCGGCCGGCGTCAAGGCCGCGACCGGCATGATCACCCTGACGCCGCCGGGCGGCCCCGCCATGCTGCTCGGCTTCACCAGTTGCCGGCGATTCAGTGGGCGATTCTACCTGCGGCCGAAGTCTATCGAGGTGGTGCTGGATACCGAGGGCCTCGCGCTTGGGCCGGGCGAATCGTGGGATCTGGAAGAGTTCCTGTACGCCACCGGTCCCAACCGCGCCGCGCTGCTCTCGCAACTGGCCGCACGCATCGATCGAAATCACCCGCCATTGAAGTTCAGGACGCCGCCCGCCGGCTGGTGCTCCTGGTATTGTTTCGGCGCGCGGGTCACCGCCCAGAACGTCATGGACAACCTGGGCGCCATCGTCAAGGATGCGCCGCAGCTCAAATACGTGCAACTGGACGACGGCTACCAGCCGGCCATGGGCGATTGGCTGGAAACCGGGAAGGCCTTCGGCGGCGACGTGCGGGGCGTGCTGCAATCCATCCGCAAACAGGGGTTCGAACCGGCGATCTGGGTAGCGCCGTTCATCGCCGAGGCGAGCTCCCACATCTTCCAGCAGCATCCCGATTGGTTCATGAAGGACAGCGAAGGCAAACCGCTTTCGGCCGGCAAGGTCACCTTCCAGGGCTGGCGTCGAGGGCCGTGGTACGCGCTCGACGGCACCAATCCCGAGGTGCGGAAACACCTGGAATCCGTCTTCCGCACGATGCGCCAGGAATGGGGCGTGACCTACTTCAAGCTCGACGCCAACTTCTGGGGAGCGATGCACGGCGGCACGTTGCACGATCCCAAGGCCACCCGCATCGAGGCCTATCGGCGCGGCATGGAAGCCGTGCTCCGGGGAGCGGGCGACAGTTTCATCCTGGGCTGCAACCACCCTATCTGGGCTTCGTTCGGACTGATCCACGGCTCGCGGAGTTCGGGCGACATTCATCGCTCATGGGAGACCTTTCAGACGACGGCGCGCCAGAACCTGAACCGCAATTGGCAAAACGGCCGGCTATGGTGGAACGACCCCGATGCGGTCACGTTGAGCGGCAACATGCCGGAAACCGAATACCGCTTCCATGCGACCGCGATCTTGGCATCGGGAGGTCTGGTGCTTTCCGGCGACGACCTCACCACGCTGCCACCGGCCCGTATGGCGATGCTCAAGAAGCTTCTGCCGCCCACCGGCGTGGCGGCCGAGTTCGAAGACGAAAGCCTCAAAGTGGGCGTGGTTCGGATGAAAGACCGCGTCCTGGTATGCGTCTTCAACTGGTCTGGCGCGCCGGATAAGTTTTCGGTTAAGCTGCCGCGCGCAGGCCAGGTGACGGACCTATGGTCGGGCCACGCCTACGGCCGGCAGCTTGGCGCGATGGAAGTAGCGCTCGAGCCGCATGAGGGCACGGTGCTGGTGGTGAGATAGCAGCCGTAGGCCGGGAGGTAGGCCAGGAAGCACCCCTACGGTTCGATCCGGAAGTCGGCATACTGCGCCACATGCCGCGGCTGATCCGGAGCCAACTTGTCGGCCACCGTTACCCAAAGAATGTAATCGCCGGGCTCGATGGAGGAAGCGAGCGTCATTCTGCCGGCGCAGTAGGTGCGCTTGGGGTCGTCACCGCGGGCCAGAGTTACCGGCGCCGCGCTCCCCTCGAAGATCATCCTTCCATTGCGGAGCAGGCGAGTCTGCGTTTCGAGTCCTGGTTTGTTGTCCGCGCCGATGGTTCCGTTGAGAACTTCGTAGCCGTAGATAAATGTCTGGCCTGGCTTGAAAATCCGGATCGCAGGGTCTTCATTCGTTACGTCCAGTTGAACTCCTGGCGGCCGTGACATGGGGTTGTTGGACTTCTCGCCCAGGATCATAATGCTCGAAATGGAGAACTGCTTGCTGCTGACATCCGGCACGTCCAGGTATTGGCTGGCGAAGCCGATCCTGCCGGTGATACCGTCACCGATAATCGCCCGGAGTTGGTACGGCCCCGGCAGCCGCACGGGCACGTTCAGAGCAAACACCAGGCCGTTGGCCACCGCCCGGCGATAATCGCTTTCGGACATGTCCATGTAGAAGCTGCGGCTGTTCTCCTGCACGATGCGCCCGTCCTCGGCGCACGCCAGAATCGCGACATCCAGCCCGTAGCGGTGCCTGCCGTTCTGAAAGTGAATGAAGCCAAGGTCGCGAGCGTTGATGTGGGCCAGAGCCTCCACCTCGGAGCCCGCCTGCGCGGAATTGACGAAAATGCCGGTCAGCCGAACGCGAATGTCGGCGGAAGAAAAAGGATCGGCGAGCGCTTGTAGCATCTGCTGGCGGCGCGTCTTTTGCACGATGTTGTTGCTGTCACGCGGGCTGCCGATCGAGCCGGTTCGCGACCGCACCACCAGCCCCTCGCGCGTGACTCTCACCGATACCGCTTCCGTGTCCACCAGCGCCAGAGTTGCGGTCGGGTGGTAATCGATCAGGTAGTAGCCCTCCTGTTCGCCCAACACGCGCTCCAACGCCCCCGACAGGCCCTGGCTTTCGAGCACCGTGCCGCCCGTCTGTTCGGCCAGGACCATGAACGAAGCTGCGCTCACCGGATCGGCCTTCTCGTTCGGATCGATTCCATAGAGTACGGCGCCTGCCTGGTTGGCCACATTGACCAGCCGGCCCGCCGCCTCCAGCGCATTCCGAAACAGCGCGAGGTTGCTTGAGAACACCACCACCGCCTTGCGTCCAGGCACTGCTCGAAGTCCGCCCACGGCAAAGTGCAGCGCGGCCCGAGATCCCGCGCCGAAACCATTCCGGGTCCGCTCGTCCGGACTGCCCGCAGAGAGGGGAGGCCAGCACTTGACCTGGTCGACGGCGGCGCGCACCTGGCTTTTGTCGCTGGTGAACGTCTCCAGCGCGCTCACTCCCACGGCGGTGCGGACCATCGCCGCCCGGTCGTTGGGCCGCATTTGCTCGTCCACGAATCTCCTCAACGCGGAGCGGACCGAGTCGATCGCATCGGGCGGCAGGCTGAGATCGTCGACTACAAACACAATCGTGCGCTCTTTGTGTACATACGCCACCGAGAGGATCTTCTCCGGTTGCCCCTGGCGGATCACCTCGAAATCGGCGGCTGTGAGGTCGGGCACAGGGCGCCCCTGCGCGTCGGTGACCAGCGCGTCGATCTGGGCGGCATTCGGACTGGTGCCAAAGAGCGAGTCGTTTCCGGACACCGGGATCTGGCCGAAAGCGATCGGCGCGCAGACCGCAAACAGCAGGCAGCGGCGCATCTTAGACCGCCTGGGCGGCGGCGGCAATCGTCTTGCGAATATCTTCCTCGGTATGCGCCGCCGAAACGAATGCCGCTTCGAACTGGCTGGGCGCCAGGTAAACGCCCCGCTCCAGCATCCCGCGGAAGTAGCGGGCAAACCGCGCCGTATCGCACTGCCTGGCCGATTCCCAATCCGTCACTGTCCGGTCCGTGAAGAAGAAGGTGAACATGGAGCCGACGCGATTCACGGTGACGCCGGGCGGAGGCGCCGCGCACAACGCGGCCGCGCGCGATTCCAATTGAGCGTAGATCTCTGGATGGGCCTTCAGGTGGCGCAGCATGGCAGCCCCGGCGGCCACCGCCAGCGGGTTACCCGAAAGCGTCCCGGCCTGATAAACGGGTCCCACGGGCGCTACTTTGCTCATAATGTCTTTGCGTCCGCCATAGGCGCCTACCGGCAGCCCGCCGCCAATCACCTTGCCGAGCGCGGTCAGGTCCGGGCGAATGCCGTAAAGCTGCTGCGCCCCGCCAAACGCCACGCGGAAGCCGGTCATCACCTCGTCGAATATCAGCAGCGCGCCATGCCGCTCCGTGATCTCGCGCAGTGCCTGCAAGTAGCCGGGCTGGGGTGGAACGCAGCCCATGTTGCCCACCACCGGTTCCACGATCACCGCCGCGATGCGGCCTTCGTGAACCTGGAAGGCCCGCTCCACCGCGTCCACAGAGTTGAAGGGAAGAGCAATGGTGGTGTCGCAAAAGGCCTGGGGAACGCCTTGCGTGTCCGCAATCCCGAGAGTTGCCATGCCCGAACCGGCCTTGACCAACAGCGAATCCACGTGGCCGTGATAGCATCCCTCGAACTTCACGGTGAGGTTGCGGCCCGTGAAGCCGCGCGCTACGCGGATGGCGGACATGGTGGCCTCGGTTCCCGAGTTCACCAGCCTCACCATCTGGATGGACGGCATAGCGTCGCAGATGGCATCCGCCAGATCGACTTCCTGCCCGGTGGGCGCGCCGAAGCTCGTGCCCCGTTCCAGGGCGCCCTCGATCGCGGCCAGGATCTCCGGATGCCGGTGGCCCAACAGCAACGGTCCCCAGGAGCCCACGTAGTCGATATATTCGTTGCCGTCCACATCGAATATGTGGCTGCCCTGGCCACGGGCCACGAACACCGGCTGGCCGCCGACGCTGCGAAAAGCCCGCACCGGCGAATTGACGCCGCCGGGAATCTTCTCCACCGCTCGGCGGAACAACTCTTCGGATTGTGGGATTTTCATATTCAGGGTTCCGCGTGCAGACTTCTCGGCAGCAGCCTGGCGAAACCGAGGCTCATCGCGATTTCGTACAGGCTGCCCTTCAAGTTGCGCATCAGGCGGCGTTTCAGGCCCAGATAAGGCTGCCTTCCCGCAAAAAGGTCTTGCATGATGGCGGCGAAGCGCGGGCTGCGCGCGGTGAATTGCACGGTGCGCGTGGTTACTGCTCCCAGCAGGAAACGGCCCAGGAAAACGCGCTTGGCCAGGCGCGAGCCAAACTCCAGGTCGGCCGCGAAATCGCGCCGCAGCAAGGTCCGGTAGTGGGCCGCCTTCGTGGCCAGATCGCCATCCGCCGTAAGCAGGCTCTGCGTGGCCAGATCGGCCGAGCGAATCGCGTAATAGATGCCCTCGCCAGTGATCGGATCCACCAGGCCCGCGGCATCGCCCACGGCCATCCACCCTTCCCCGGCCACGCGGTTGCCGCGCCATGACCTGGTCTCGAGCGACGGCAGCAGGTGGCTGTAGAAGGCCGCGCCCTTCCACGGCATCGAGCGTTCGTCCATGAACAGTTCCAGGCGCTTGCGAAGCGAGGCGGCGGGCTCGCCTTTACCGCAAATCCCCACCGAAAGGTGCCCGCAGCGCGGAAATACCCAGATGTAGCCTTCCAGTTGCGGAAGGAATTGGATGTCGATACCGGCCTGCTCGCCGGGCACGTAGTAACCCAGCGCCGCCATGGTGTCGGCCGGCGTGAGCTGGGTGCCGACCTCGCGCAGCGGATTGCGCGCACCCGTGGCCACGATGCAGAAGTCGGCGTCCAGCGCGCCCGAACAGGTGCGAAGCTGCCAGCCCGTGCCGGACCGCGCCATTCCAGTAACCCGCACCTTTTCGATTTGCGCCCCGGCCCGTTCGGCGCGCTCCAGCATCAGGCGGTTGAGGTCGAGGCGCGAATAGATCACCAGCGGGTCGCCCATCTTCAGCGTCACCGCCGGCGCCTTGGGTGCAGCCAGAACGGTTTCGGAGACTAATCGCTTGGGCATGGAGTTTTCGATCAGGAAGGGGTACTGGCTGTACGCCTTAAAGGTAAGGCCGCCGCCGCAGGGTTTTTCCCAGGCGAGTTTCTCGTCGATCAGAGTGACAGCCAGGCCGGCGGAGGCCAGTTGCTCGGCGGCGAACGCTCCCGCCGGACCGCCGCCCAGGACCGCGACACGCTTCATTGTTTCTTCGTCGCCGGCGGCAGATCTTCCGGAGAAGGCATCTTCCCGCTGGCCGCCGGCGCTCCCATGGCGCCGCCGGCGTGCGGGTCCGCTCCGCCCGGCATGGCCCCCATTCCCCGGCTGCCATGAGGGTCTCCCGCGGTTGCTGGCGGCAGTCCTCCGGCGCCGTGCTGGCCGCTATCCTGGCGGCCCACTACCACCCACTTGCTGTTCTTCTGTTCCAGATGGTATTTCATCTGCATACCCTGGGCGGCGCTGGTACCCTTGGCGGAAATGGTGACCGCCGCATCGGCCTGGTTACCGTTGAACTGCACCGACGTGATCGCCACGTCCATCCCAGCCATGTTCAGCCCGGCTTGGGTCAGATGATCAAGTACGCCCTGACGCACCAGTTCGTTGTTTTGTCCGCGATTGCAGCCGGCGAGACAAAAGAGCAGGAGACTTGCAAAAACAATTCGCACTATCCGATTATAGCTGGCTGGAAAGCGCGGTAGCGCCGGCGGCGCCACGGCGATCGTTTTTGGCCGCAGCGGTCTCCCTCTCTGCGCCCTCTACGCGAGTGTCCCCTACGCGAGTTTGCGGTCCCCATAAGCGCTTGATAGAATTGAAAGGACCAGCATGGTGGGTGTAGCTCAGCTGGTAGAGCGCCGGATTGTGGTTCCGGTGGCCGAGGGTTCGAACCCCTCCACCCACCCCACCTTAGAATCAATCAGTTACAGGGTTTGGGTACAAGCTGTGCTAGCCCGCGGGTATGGCGATACCCACCCTCCAATATCACCGGCGGCACGAAAACTGCTGCGTCGGCGAGCACGAATATCACACCTACAGCAATGAGTACGATGAGCGCAAAAAGGGCTGGAAGCGGGCCATTGCCCTGTCCCCCTGCCCTTACGCTGCCGCGCTGCCGCAGTTGCAGACCATTAACGCCTCTAACCAGACCTTTAACGGTTAAACCGCTGCTGGGCTATGTTACGTGTCGCGGGTCCCAGGTATGGCGGCGGAGGGCCGAGCGGTTGGCGCCAGCGCGCGTTATTGCCATATTAGAAATATCGAATAGTACTCTACAGACCAATGTCCCATTGATAGCAGAGTTATTTACACTGTAAAGTATCGTGATGGCGGCCTCATCGAACTGCGAATCGGAGTAGGTGACCCGCGCTGAGACCGGGCGCCGGTTAGGTCTACACCGTTCGATGATCGGCCACTACTGCCGGGTTGGCCTGCAAGAGGCGGCCGGACGCACGCTAGACCTGAAGCTCAATTGGAAGCGGGCGGCAGCCTGGTACGCCTATACGTCAACCCGCGGCGCAGTGGTTCGTGGGCATTCCGGCAGCGTCAGAATCGGCGCAACAGCAGGCCGCCCGCGATGCCGCGAGGCCGCCGCTGTGACCATGCGGGCGGCCACGAACGCGATGCTAACCGCCGACCCGGCCGCCGCGGCGCGCAAGATCGGCGTCCAGGTGTTCCGCCTACAGGTCGCCAACCGGCAGATTGGAGAGGCACTGGAGCGGCTTCAAATCGAACTGGAGACTCTAGATTTCGCTTTGCCACCAATTAATCCCGCCGGTAAGCGCAGGCACGGTATCAAGGTGGGCGCCGCGGTGCTAGCCCAACGTGAGGCGCTGTGGACTGAGTACGAGCACCTGAAAACGGCGAAGCCATCGCCAAAGGTTGGGAACGTGGCGAGCCGAAGACTTGGACCAAGGAAGCGTTCGCAGCATCCCAGCAGAAGATGTTCCACCTACGGCAGCTATTTATTCCTGGCTCTCGGGTGAGTTGGATACTCCATCTAATAGCACTGTCACTCACGCAATAGAGAAGGCCCTCGCAACTCAGATAGGTCAATTAAAGGCCGCCGGTTTGACACCATCCATTGCCTAACAGTTGCCGCCCGTGCAATCGTAAACTTGCGCCTCATTGTGCCGCACGGATGGCACCGTAACTTTCGCATTGTCCTTGATTGCGAGTCGGCCTCACAATGCAATGCATGGACATCGATTCTCTTCGGGCGACCGAGCGCGCCATGCTGGTGAAGTTCAATAACCAAGCCAAACGGTTGATGGCCGCCGATCCAACACTTAGTATCGGCGTGGCACCTGGTCGGGCAATTCTCGCGTTCTGCGCTGCGATAACCGACTAGAAATTCGCGTGAATACGCTCAGCCGTCAACGCGCAGATTCGACCGGTGCTTTCGACCCGGCGGGCACCTACGGTGTGATCCGGCCGTTCCGCGACCTGCTGACCGGGTTCGAGTTTCATGTCGGCACACTGGTAGATTGCAGACTTGTGCCTGCCCCTCTGCTCGCGCCCTCTTACAGGGGTCAAGTCGGTGGAGTTAGTGAGGAGTTGATACCGATGGCTGCCATGCGATTGTTCGCGCGTATGTTGACGAAGTCCGGCGCGCCGCCGCAAGTACTGGCGCCACCACTAACGGCGTCCGCGCGACCGGAGCCGGAAGGTGTACTGACCAAAAACAGCAGGCTAGCCGAGGAGCGTTTGCGTGCTCTGGGTCCCTGTCGGCGCGTGATTGGCGGGTTCGATCTCGGCCGCGACCGCCACGGCGACCGGCAAGCGTACGCGACCGCGAGCAGCAGTACGAGTGCAGTTCCACCTCCGCCGCCGTATCGGCGAACGTGCTGGACTGCCAGGTGCCAGACCGGACGGCCGCACTGCACACACTCCACTTGCGCGAAGTGGCGGCGCAGCAGCACGCTGAGCTTGCAGAACGGCAGCGTGGCAAGTCTCTTGGTCACTTGAAATTGTAACAGTTCGCCGCTAACGCCATGGCGGCGAGCATGGGCGCTCGCGTTCGTCGACTGGGCGTCCCCGTGCTGCGTGGGCCAAGTCGGCGGGGTTGTTCACCTTGGGCTCTCCTTTCTGAAGGTCCCCGTCGGCCGCTCGCGTGTATAGTTGATTGCGTATCAGAACCGGCTGTTTGTTTGGCTCCGGTTCGACTGCCATGTATACTCGTACTCGGGATGCCCTTAACCGATAAGGAAATTGACCTAGTTGTCGGCGGTATCATTGGTGTTTCTGGGACACTCATCGGCTCCTTATGCAAGGCCGTCGGCTCGCGCTTTTGGGCATGGTGGGACCACCGGCAGAAAATCAAGAAAGGTCTTAGGCACTATCGAATCCTGATCGGGAATGCCCGGTAGATCGTAGAAAGTAGCGACTCCCCGCTCCCAAGCCTTGATAGGCTGAGAGCGAATTTTCTTTTGCCGAGAAAAGGAGAGTCGC
>Ga0209698_10000321_pt1 | contig 53853 bp, 45 predicted proteins | sample LitLauG_LLR_2012_FD_187203 | JGI IMG/M metagenome (GOLD analysis project Ga0209698, IMG submission 187203) | Freshwater sediment microbial communities from Pennsylvania, USA - Little Laurel Run_MetaG_LLR_2012 (SPAdes) (version 2) | ecosystem: Environmental > Aquatic > Freshwater > Creek >...
CTATCCGCGTCCGCGCCAAGCTCTGCAACGATGAACGGGACGCGCTGAGCCATAAGCCCGCTGATGAAATGAACATCAAGGCTGAGACGATCCAGCTTCGCCACGACGACGGCGCCCTTGGCCCGACGAGCGGCCCCGAGAGCGGCGGCAAGAATGTCCGTCTTGCCTGGTCAAACGGTCAGACTAAGGAGCTGATCCGTGGGCTCAATCACGTAAGACGCCGGATTTACGGGCGTGGCGCGATCGTTTAGATATTCCTGGCCGCGCCGAAGGTCTTGCGGCGGCGGGGTTTGGCGCGGACGAAAGCGACAGCGTGCTTGGCGGCGCCCGCGGCGCTTATCTGAAGTCGCGGCATCCCGCCTGAAGCGCCGCGCCAGCAACCAAAGCCAGACTCAGCCGGAAGACTTCGTTCGTCCTCCGGCGTCAAGTATCCAGGTGCGTTCGCCGAACGCGACATAGATTCGCTCCTGGCCGAGCGCGGCGCCGAGTTCGGCCGCCAGTTCGTTCAGCATGATTTCGATTTCGGAATCGGCGAGATGGCCGAGATAGGCGTGGACGGCCTCGCCGGTGAACAAGGCGACCGGCTCCCTGTCGGAACCGACCGTGCCATCGGGGCGCGGCCAAGCGTAAGCCACCTCCGCTCGGGCGAACATGCCCGAAAGCGCGGGCGCGCCAGACTCGACACGACGTTTCATCCAGGCGCGCGCCGTGCGCGCCGCCTCGGAAATGTCGAACACCCGCCCTTCCGTGTCCCAGCCTTCCCGCAATCCCACGCTGATGCGGAACTCCCGCCGGGGACCTTGCGACCCCGGCACAAGGACATAGTCCTCCCGTCGGGGCGCGGGGGAATGTTCAGGCAAGGAGTCCGACATGGCGCTCTGTTGGCTCCGCTCGCATCTCGTCCTGGCCGTTCCAGACGGTCGTGGCGGACAAGAGGACAGCAAGCGTCGGCGGAAGTCCATAGCGATTCTGCGCCGGGGCCTATGCCGGCTTGATTGTCGCTCGGTCGCTCGCAACAATCACGGGAGATTGGGAGGGCGCGGCCACAGGCCGCCGGCGGACCAGGATTCGGATTCGTCCGCCGTCAGCGCCTCGCCCGCACCGCCGGTGCGGGCGGGATCGGCGTTGCGGTAGCGGCGCAACTCCAGCTTGCCGATCTGGTTGCGATGCACCTCGTCAGGCCCGTCGGCCAGTCGCAGCAGCCGGGTCGTCGCCAGCGCCGCCGCGAGGAAATGGTCGTTGCTGGTGCCGCCGCCGCCGAAAACCTGGATCGCCCAGTCGACGATCTGTTGCGCCATGTTGGGCGCGACGACCTTGATCATCGCGATCTCCTGACGCGCCGCCTTGTTGCCGACGGTGTCCATCATATAAGCCGCCTTCAGCGTCAGCAGCCGCGCCTGCTCGATCATCAGGCGGGCTTGCGCGATACGCTCCAGCGTCACCGTCTGCTCGCCGATAGGTTTGCCGAAGGCGACGCGGCTCTCGGCGCGGCGGCACATGCGCTCCAGCACGCGTTCGCTCAGACCAATCAGGCGCATGCAATGATGGATGCGGCCCGGCCCCAACCGCCCCTGGGCGATCTCGAAGCCGCGGCCTTCGCCCAGCAGCATGTTGTCGGCGGGCACGCGCACGTTGGTGAACGTCACTTCCGACGCGCGGTCGGGCACACCGTAGAACCCAAGCACCGGCAGCGAGCGGACGACGCGCACGCCCGGCGTGTCCCTCGGCACAAGGATCATCGACTGGCGAGCGTGCCGGTCGGGATTGTGCGGGTCGGTCTGGCCCATGAAGATGATGATTTTGCAGCGTGGGTCCGTTGCGCCGGTCGTGTACCATTTGCGCCCGTTGATGACGAAATGCGCGCCGTCGCGCACGACGGAGCTTTCGACATTGGTCGCGTCCGACGACGCCACGTCGGGCTCGGTCATCGCAAAGGAGGAGCGGATTTCACCCGCCAGCAGCGGTGTCAGCCAGCGCTCCTTTTGCGCGTCCGTCCCGTAACGCAGGATCGTCTCCATGTTGCCGGTGTCGGGGGCGCTGCAGTTGAACACCTCGGGCGCCAGATGCGAACGGCCCATGATTTCACACAACGGCGCATATTCGAGATTGCTCAAGCCGCCAGGAACATGGGCAGGCAGAAACAGATTCCACAGTCCCGCCGCCTGCGCGCGCGCCTTCAGCTCCTCGACGACCGGGTGAACGGACCACGGTCCCAACCGTTCGGCTTCCTGATAGAAGCGGCGCTCGTGGGGATAGATGTGGTCCGCCATGAAATCCTGAACGCGCGCGGCGAGTTCGAGGCTGCGGGCGCTTTGCGTGATGTCCAACTTAACTCTCCCTTACCGAACTCGGCGCGGCGTTGCCGCCGCACCGGCGTCGATCTTACTGTCGCGCGGTCGTGCCGCCGTCAACAACCAGAACCGTCCCCTGACAATAGCTGGATTCGTCGGAGCCCAGATAGAGGCAGGCATAGGCCATTTCCTCCGGCGTGCCGGGACGCTTCATTGGCGTCAGACGGTCCGCCATTTGCGGATCGTCGAACAGGTTCAACACGGAGGCGACCATCGGCGTCGCAATAAAGCCAGGCGCGATGCAATTGGCGCGGATATTGTCGCCGCAATACGTGACGGCGATGGAGCGTGTGAGGTTAATCGCGCCGCCCTTGGCCGCCGTATAGGTATGCGCGCCGGGCAAGCCCTGAAAGCCGGAAATGCTGGTCACGTTGACGATGGCTCCGCCGCCCTGTTTCTTCAACTGCGGGATGACGAGGCGGCACATGTGAAACACCGAGTCGAGGTTGATAGACATGACCTCGGCCCATTTTTCAGGGCTCGTGTCGTCGATGGCGTTCATCGAGCCGGGGCTTTTCTCCATCCAACTGTAGCCGACGCCCGCGCAATTGACGAGAATGTCGATGCGGCCATAGGCCCTGAGCGCTGCGTCGACCGCCGTTTGCGCGCCCGCCGCTGTGGAAAGGTCGGCGGCGACGACGACGCCCTCGCCTCCCGCCGATTTCACCAACGACAGCGTCTCGTCGAGATTTTTCTGCGTGCGGCTGACGCCGACGACCTTCGCCCCTTCATGGGCGAACAGTTTCATGCAGGCTCGGCCGACGCCGGTGCCAGCGCCCGTGATCAGCGCAACTTTCCCTTTGACGCGATCCATCGTTTCCTCCCTGCGGCCACGGTGGTTGGTCCTTATGGACATTCTCGTCGCCGGACGTTATTGTATGAAAAAGTTGTAGGACATGAAAGCGGAAAAATCCGCGCCGGTTCCGCGATGATACGGGGAGGAGACGATCATGAAAGCCGCCGTCTTTCACGAGTTGGGCAAGCCGCTTCAGATCGAGACTGTATCCAAACCGCAGGCGGGGCGCGGCGAGATCGTGCTCAAGGTACATTATTGCGGGATCTGCGGCTCCGACCTGCACTCGACCCATCCCGGCGTGTTCGTCGTGCCCGACGGCACCATTCTTGGCCACGAATTCGCCGGGGAGATCGTCGAGTCCGGTTCGCCTGATTGGAAGGTCGGCGAGATGGCGACGGCGCTGCCCAACAACGCCTGCGACGATTGCCGCAAGATCGGCCTGATGAAGTGCAAGGACGATATGGGCATCATGTGCCCGAAGAATACGCTGACCGGCTTTCATCCGTCGTTTCAGGGCGCCTATGCCGAATATGTGAAGTTCAGTTGCACGGAGGCGTTGCGGCTGCCCTCTTCCGTCAAGAACCGCGAGGGCGCGGCGATTGAGCCGCTCGCAGTCGGGCTTCACGCGGTCAATCGCGGCAAGGTGGCGATAGGCGAGCGCGTGCTGATTCTGGGGGGCGGCCCGATTGGCCTGGCGACAGCGCTTTTCTCCAAGCTGGCGGGCGCCAGAAACGTCGTCGTCAGCGAACTGGCGAGGGCGCGGCGGGAGGCGGCCGGCGCCATGGGCGCGACAGCCGTGATTGATCCGGCCAGGGAAGATGTGGCGGAAGCTTTCGCGCGTCACGCCGGCGCCCCGCCCGACGTCATCTTTGAATGCGTCGGCGTGCCCGGCATGATCCAGAAGACGATCGATTACTCGCGCACCTGGGGCCGCATCGTCGTCGTTGGAGTCTGCATGGTGGAGGACAGCACCGTGCCGATGTCGGCTATCTTCAAGGAGAGCAACATTCAGTACGTGCTCGGCTACGGTCGGCCTGACTGGCGACTGGTGCTTGACCTGCTGGACTCCGGGCGCGTCGATCCCGGCCCGATGATCACCGATATCGTGGCGCTGGAGGCGCTCCCCGCAGCTTTCGAGGCGCTGCGCCGTCCCACCACCCAGATCAAAGTGATGGTGCGTCCCAACGGCTGACCGCATTGTAAGGCAAGATTGTTTCTTGCCCCACGCAAGCCCGCTCATTAAGGAGGCGTTGCGCAAGCGCATTATTCACAAGTTTTGAAGGCGAAATGGATCAGCGGACGACGGACACCAACGCCACCGGTCGCGCGGTGCGCGCGCGCAATCGCGAGAAAGCGGAAGCAGAGGCGGCCGAGCGGGCGCAGATGACATCGCCTGACCGGGTGGTCGATTCCATCATCCGGGCCATTCGCGCCGGCGTCTATGTGCCCGGCCAGCGCTTAATCGAGGCCGATCTCACGCGAGATTATGCGGTGAGCCGAGGCCCGGTGCGCGAGGCGCTGAAGCGGCTCGCCGCCGAGGGCGTGCTGACGCTGACGCGCCACAGGGGCGCCTATGTGCGGGCCTTGTCGCGCGAGGAAGTGCACGACAGCTTGATGGTGCTGGAAGTGCTGGTCGGCCTGATGGCCAAGATCGCCGCCAGGCGCATCGACCGGAACAACCACAGTTCGAAGATGAAGGCGGCGTTTCAGCGCCTGCTGGCTTTCCAGAACGACGGCGGCACGGCGGCTTTCCTCGACGAGCGCCGCAGCTTTTACGACACAATCCTCGAAATCGGCGGCAATCACGAACTGCAGCGCATGCTGCCGCTGATGCAGATCCATCTGCTGCGCATGCAATTTCAAGCCCATATAACGCCACGCGACCGGGCCAAACAATTCGCCGAATACAAGACCATCACCGAAACGATTCTGTCCGGAGACGGCGTACGTTCGGAAAAGGTCGCTTCGCTGCATATTCGGCGCACGCGGCTCAGCCTCATGCGGCTGCCCGACGAGGCGTTCCCTGTCCTGCGCAACTCGGAATAGAAGATGTCTTTGCTCGTTGCCGGCGGAACCAAGGGCATCGGCCTGGCGATAGCCAAGGCGTTTGCGCCCGACGCGGGCGACGTGTTTCTGGGCTACCACGGCGATGAGCAGGCGGCGGCGCGCGCGGCGGAGATTGTGGCGGCGGCGGGGGCGCGCGCCCATCTGATCAAGGCGGACGTCGGCACGCCGGAGGGCTGCGCCAGACTGGCCGAGGCGGTCCGCTCGAAGGGCTGCGGGCTCGATCAGGTGGTGCATTCCGCCGTCGACGCCTATGCGACGACGACGCTGGGCGCCGATCCGCTGCGCTTCGCCCAGGCGCTGGCCACTAACGGGACGAGCCTGTTCTATTTGGTTCAGGCGACGATGCCGCTGCTGCGACGCGGCTCCAGCGTGTTTTATCTGACGAGCCGGGGCGGACGGATGGTCGTGCCCAATTACGCCGCCGTCGGCGTCGCCAAAGCGCTGGCGGAAAGCTTGATGCGCTATCTTGCGGTGGAGCTGGCGCCGCAGGGGATCAGGATCAACGCCATCGCGCCCGCCATCGTCGAGACCGACGCCGTGCGCGCTTTGTTTGGCGAGGACGCAGGCAAGATCGTGCGCGATTCCGCAAGCCACAATCCATCGGGGCGCGGCGTGATCGACGGCGACTACACCAGCCTGATGCGATGGCTGGCCTCGCCCGAAGCAGCGTTTATCCAGGGTCAGGTGTTTTTCGTCAATGGCGGCGCCAATCTCAGCGCCTGAACCTACAGCCGCTCGATCAGCGTCGCATTCGCCATGCCACCGGATTCACACATCGTCTGCAGTCCGTAGCGACCGCCGGTCTCCTCCAACCGCGTGAGTAGATTGGCGAGCAGTCGCCCGCCCGACGCGCCGACAGGATGGCCGAGCGCGATGGCGCCGCCATAGGCGTTGACCTTCCCTGGCGTCGCGCCTGTGTCGCGCATCCACGCCAGAACCACGGAGGCGAAGGCTTCGTTGACCTCGAAGGCGTCGATAGCGTCGATGCTCAAGCCGGCGCGCCCCAGCAGCTTTCGCGTCGCGGGAATGATCGCGGTCAGCATGAGAATGGGATCGTCGCCATGAACCGCGAAATGCGTGATCGCCGCGCGCGGTTTCAATCCCAGCTTGCGAGCCAGACCTTCCTCGACGATGAGCGCCGCCGCCGCGCCGTCCGTGACCTGACTGGAATTGCCGGCGGTGACGCTCCAGCGGATCTCAGGGAACCGCGCCGCGGCGACTTCCTCTTCGAAAGCAGGTTTCAGCGTCGACAGCTTCTCGAACGAGGTGTCGCGACGCGGGCCTTCGTCCCTGTCAATCAGCCCAATGGGAACAATGGAACGCGCCGTCATGCCTGCGTCTTCGGCGGCCAACGCGCGTCGATGCGAAGCCGCAGAAAACTGGTCCATCGCCTCGCGTGAAATCCCCCAGCGCGCGGCGATCAACTCAGCGGAGATTCCCTGGCGGACCAGTCCTTGAGGATAACGCGCGTGGAACATGGGTCCCTCATTGTCCTTGCCCATGCGGTTGATGCGCATCGGGACTAGGCTCATCATCTCCACGCCGCCCGCGATCGCGACATCATATGCTCCCGCGATAACGCCCTGCGCCGCGAAGTCGAACGCCTGTTGCGCCGAACCGCATTTGCGGTCGAGCGTGACGGCGGCGACGCTTTCAGGCAAACCCGCCGCCAGCGCCGCCTGGCGGCCAATATTGCCGGATTGCTCGGCGACTTGAATGACGCAGCCGGTAATGACGTCTTCAATCAGCGCGGGATCGACGCCCGTTCGGCTGACCAGCGCGCGCAGGACGTGGGCGTAGAGATCTACGGGATGCATCGCCGCCAAGGCGCCGCTTGCGCGGCCGCGCCCGAACGGGGAGCGAACGATGTCGACGATGACGGCGCGGCGCATCGACGCTAACTCCCCTGCCTATGCAGGTCCAGCGACAGTTTGGCCGTGCGAACCTGCACCACCGGAGACTTCGCCGCCCGCATCAACCTTTGCACCTGCTCCAGCTCGGGCGAGGACATAAGCGGATAGTCGCGTCGCACGGGCCCGGCGGCGCGCATCTTTTCCAGATCGGGCTCGGGCACGAGCGCGCGCAAAATCAGTTCGTCGTCGTCCTCGGTCCCATAGCGTTTGCGCAGGTCTTCAATAGATGGCTGCTCCGGCGGGCTTCCAACGACCTGTTTGGCGCGCGGCGCAGCCATGATCTTGTCGAGCACGTTGGCGTCGATGGGCGCTACCGTCTGGCCGTAGAAGCCAGCGGCATATTGGATGACTTCGTCAGGAACGATGCTGTAGCGTTTGCCCGTCACCACATTGAGCACGGCCTGAATGCCGACAAGTTGGCTGAACGGCGTCGCCATGCCGGGATAGCCGAGATCGCGCCGCACCTCGGCGGTTTCGCGCAGCACGTCCTCCAACTTGTCGGTCATGTTGTGCTGCGCAAGTTGGGCCTTCAGGGTGCCCGTCATGCCGCCGGGAATTTGATGGCGGATCGACAACACGTCATATTCGTTGTGCTGGTTGACGAGGTACCCTGCGGCCTTGCCGACCTTCTCGAAATGCTCTGCGACAGGCGGCAGCAGCGATTTGTTGACGCTGTGGGTGTGGCCGAGCAACTCGATATTGTGCAGCATGATCTCGGTCGAGGGAACAGACGGCCCGTTCGCCATCGGGCGGCTGGCGGTGTGCAGGATGGTCACGCCCAGATCGATGGCGTCGAGATAGGCTTTGGCGGACTGGCCCAGAATGTTGTTGGCGTGGAACTCAATGGGCTTGCCGCGCGCCTTCGCTTTGATCGCAGGCGCCAGCGTTTGCAGGCGCTCTTTGTCCAGAACGCCCGCCGTGTCGTACAGCAGCAGCGTGTCGATGTCGGGCGATGCCGAAAGCTTGTCGGCCTTGTCGGCGTAGTAGGTGTCGGTGTGGACGGGCGACAAAGCAAACATAATGGCGCCCGAAACCTCGGCGCCAAATTCCTTGGCGACTTTGGCGAGACGGTGCATCTTGTCGATGTTGAACAGGACATCGTAGATCCAGAAGCTACGGCAGCCGTGGCGGTTAAGCTGGCGCATCCAGGCGTCCATCAGCGAATCCGGCGTGACGCCGAAGGTGACGGAGGCGTTGGAGCGCATGCCGCCGCGCAGCCGCGTGCGCGGCATCGCCTGCACCAGAAGGTCGAGACCCTCCCAAGGGTTCTCGCGGCAGGTGCGGATCATCACTTCGAACAACGAGGAGCCGGCGAGGTCGATGACGCGATAGCCCGCGCGATCAATCAGCGGCGCGACGGGCAGCGCCATGCCGGCCTGCATACGCATGCCCCACAGGCTCTGCTGGCCGTCGCGCATCGTCTCGTCGAGAAATTCGATATGGGCCATGTCTAACCTTCTGGCTGGCCGCGGCACGGCAAGACAACGCTCTCAAACCGACGCGTGTCAATCTGGTTGGCGACGGGAAGCCGCTTCATCTTCAGGCGTCGGGTTCGATGAGAAAGAGCGGCTGATTGAATTCGACGACATCGCTGTCCTCAACCAGCACGCGCCGCACGGTCCCCGAGACGCCGGCGAAGACGGAGGTGAACAGCTTCATCACCTCGATCACGCAAAGCTCCGTCATCGGCTCGACGGTCTGCCCCGGCGCCACAAAGGGCGGCGCGCCGGGCTTGGGCGAGCGGTAGAAGGTGCCGAGGTTGGGCGCGCGTACGGGGATCCAGTGATCCGGCGCTGCGCCGGGTTGGGGCGTGGAGGTGGGCGCGGGACGAGAGGGCGCCGGAGGCGGCGCGGCGGCGCGTTCGCTGAAGGTGACGGAGGGGCGCGCGTCCGGCGATTTGGAGAGGAACAACTCCAGGCCGTCGACCTTGAGCTTCATCTCGCTCCAGTCGGACGACTCGAAAGTCTCCATGAGCGCTTCGATGTCCCGGGCGGTGATGTCGCTCATGCGTTCTCAACCTTTGCGGCCGCCTGACGGACCGCCGCCAACAGCGGCGGGAGGACGGGATCGGCGACAATGAATTCGAGGCCCGCCTTGATTGCGGCGAGCACACCCGCGTCCGAAGCGATGAGGCCGCCGCGAACGCCGCGGGCGCCTTTGACGCGGGTGAGCGCGAGGCCGATTTTTTCGAGCTCGGCGGCGTCAATGTCTTGTGAAATATCTGTAGCCAACGCCGCCTCCGCGCTGGCGGCGCTTATCACGCGCAGCGGCGTTTCCTCCGCCGCCCATTGCGAAATGCGCAAGAGCGCAGGGTTGTGGCTCTCGTCCGGCGCCTCGATTTCGAGCGCGCCCGCATAGACCTTACCGGCCCGGCCGTCGACCGTGACTATCTGGCCAGCGAGTGGATCCAGTGCGCCCTTGCCGCAACCCACTACGCAAGGCAGCCCGAGCGCACGGCCGACCACCGCCGCATGCGACGTTCCCCCGCCCTGCTCCGTGACGACAGCCCGGGCGGCGATCATGCCGTGGAGATCGTCGGGGCTTGTTGTCGGGCGCGCGAGGATGACCGCGTCGCCCGCCGCCGCGCGCCGTTCGGCTTCGTCCGGATCAGTCACGACATGGCCGACCCCGACGCCCGGCGAAGCCGGTTCGCCCGAGGCCAGCAGGCGCGCGCCCGCCAGCGCGCGCTCGGCGATGCGTGGGCTCAAAATGAGGCGCACCTGATCGGGCGAGACGCGCAACAATGCGCTGCGACGATCAATCACGCCTTCTTCGGCGAGCGACACGGCGATCTGGACGGCGGCTTGCGGCGCGAGCTTCGCGGCGCGCGATTGCAGGAAATAAAGCTGACCGCGTTCAATCGTGAATTCGATGTCCTGAACATCGCGGCTTGCTTTTTCCAACTTTTGGGCGGCGTCGAGCAGGCGGGCGTGCGCCTCGGGCAGCGCGGCGCCCAGCGCGCTCAGCGGTTGCGGCGTGAACTTGCCGGAGACCACGTCTTCGCCCTGCGCGCGCGGCAGGTATTCGCCATAGGGTTCGGCGGCCCCTGTTGAGGGATGGCGCGAGAACAGCACGCCCGTGCCGGAGCGGGCGTCGAGATTGCCAAACACCATCGCCTGCACCGTTACGGCGGTGCCGAGATCGTCGGGAATCGCGTGATGATGGCGATAGCGGCGGGCCCGGCGCGAGTTCCAGGAGTCAAACACCGCGCGCACGGCGTTGCGCAATTGCTCGCGAGGGTCGGAGGGGATGGCTACGCCACAATCGGCGGCGATGGCGGCGCGCCACTTGGGAGGGTCTTGCGCTTCAACAAATTCCGGCGCCGTGGAGCGCAAAACGATATGCGCGTAGAGATCGAGGAAACGCCGGTGCGTGTTGCGTGCGAAGGCGGGGTCGCCGCACTCCGAGCCAAGCGCCGCTTCGGTCGCGTCATTGATGCCCAGATTGAGCACCGTATCCATCATGCCGGGCATAGAGACGGCCGCGCCGGAGCGCACCGACACGAGCAATGGGCGCGGACCGGCGCCGAAAGTGCGGCCCGTCTTTGTTTCCAACCAGCCGATGGCGGCGTCGATTTCGGCCTCCAGTTCCGGCGGCTCGCTTACCGTGGTCAGATAGGCGTTGCAGGCCGCCGTCGTGATGACGAATGCCGGCGGAACTGTGAGGCCGAGCGCCTGCATTCGGGCGACGGACCAAGCCTTGCCGCCAATAAGATCGCGCGAGGGAGGCTCGCCGTCATCGAGGCCCAGCGTCCATTGCCCGAAACGAAGCGCCATCGCCGCACCCTATTCAGTGCGCTCGCGCCGCATCAGGCGCAGCAGATCTTCGTGCAATTCGAACCAAATTGTGTGATAGCTCTCGATCTTCGCGTCGCTGACCCAGACGAATTCGCCCGCTTCCGCTTTTTCCAGAGCGGCGGCGAGTTTCTCGCCATAGATCGCCATGCGCGGCAGCGCGCTGGCGAGCTGGTTGACTACAGGCTCGACGCGCTCGTGGAAATCGCCGAGCCTGTCGATGATCTTCGAATCGTAGTCCTTGTCGCTGTGATCGTTGGGCACGCGCTCGCCGCGCACGGGGATCGTTTGCCAGTCGGTAATTAGTTGTTTGAGGACACCGTTCAGGCGCTCGAATCCGGAATAGCCCGCCTGAAACGAAGGGTTGGCGCGCTCAGCCTCGTAATAGCGCGAATAATCGGCGTCGAGTAGCATCCGCGCCGCTGGCGCCAGCATGTAGCGCCCCTTGACCTCAACGGCGCGCCTGGCGCTGACCAGCTTCGCAAGCGTCTCGCGCACATACTCGCCATCGAGGCCAAGGATGCCCGCGATATCGTCGGGGCTAGCGTGTTTCTTGATCGCCAGACCGTGCATGACCAGATGCATCTCGTTCACGTCGACGCCTCCGCGTTGAGTCGCGCGACCAACGTCTCCCTGATCGTACGGCGCAAAATCTTGTTGGCCGAGCTTTTGGGAAGCTCGGGCCAAATCTCGACGCCCTTCGGCCGCTTGTAGCTGGCGAGATGTTCGCGCGCATGGGCGAGAATGGTTTCGGGCTCGACTCCGGCGCGGCACGAGACGACGGCGTAGATGCGATCGCCCCATTTCTCGTCGGGAAGCCCAACCACCGCCGCCTCGACGACGCCTTCGCAGGCGAGCAGCACGTCCTCCACCTCGCGCGGATAGACATTGTAACCGCCTGAAATCAGCATGTCGTTCTTGCGGTCGACCAGGTAAAAGAAACCGTCGGCATCCATGTAGCCGACGTCGCCGGTGTGCAGCCAACCGTTGCGGAACGCCTGCGCTGTTGCGTCCGGATTGTTCCAATAATAAGCCATGGTCTGCGGTCCGCGACAGACGATTTCGCCGCGCTCGCCAGGGGGGAGCGGGCGGTCCTCGTCGTCAAACACCGCGACTTCGACGATGGTGAAGGGGCGACCGCACGAGCCCACGCGGTCGTGATCCTCAGGTCTAAGACAGGTGATGACCATCGGGCTTTCGGCCTGTCCATAGGTCTGAGCGAAGATGCGGCCGAAGCGCTTCTCGGCGCGCTTCAACAGCGAGGGCGCCATCGGCGAGGCGCCGTAGGAAATGGACTTTAGCGCGAGGCTGGCTCTCTCGATCCCGGGCGTCTCCATGACCATAGCGAGCATGGTGGGCACCAAAAACGTGTGTTCGCAGTTTTCGCGCGCGGCGAGCGCGACGAACTCGGCTGCATCAAACTTCGGCATGACCAGAGAGCGCACGCCGCGCACCAGCGCAGGCAGAAAGAACGCGCCCGAGGCATGCGCTATCGGCGCGGCGTGAAGAAATGTCTGGCCGGGGGCGAGATCGGGCGTCAGATCGGTGAGGAACGCGGAGAGTTCGGAGAGTTCGCCGCGCGTCGTCAGCGTGACGGCCTTGGAGCGCCCCGTGGTGCCGCCGGTGTAGCCGAGGCGATAGGGGGCGTCGAGCGCGCGGTCGATCACGCAAGGCGTCTGCGCGCCACTCGTTGCGAGCCTCGCGAATTCGGCGGCACCGATGGGGCGTTCGACGCGGAGATGCGCGATCTCGTCGGCGTCGGTCAACGTGTGGATCACGCCGCGACTGCCACTGTCGGCGAGCTTGAAGGCGTGGTTGTCGAGCGTCTCGCGCGTGTTCATGCCGACGCGCACGAGGCCCGACTTGGCGAGGGCATAGTAGGCGACGAGACAGTCGATACCGTTGGGCAACAGCACGCCGATGCGGTCTCCCGGCGCAAAACCGGCCGACAGAAGCGCATTGCCGAGTTTGTCCGTCAGTCTGTCGAACTCGCGGAACGATATGGTCCGGTCGCGCTCGACGAGGCAGGGCGCCTCGCCAAAATAGAGCGCGGCGCGTCTGATCAAGAAACCGATGGACATGGTTTGGTTCAGGCCTTCGCCTTGGCGCGCAGCTTTTCGATGTCGGCCCGTTTCAGATTGGACCCCTTGCCCTTGAGCAGCCGTGAGTTCGCCTGCTCAATCTTGTAAAGCTCATCCGCCAAAGGCTCGCCCGCGTGATATTTGACCCAGGTCTCGCACAAATGGCGGTACGCAGGCTCCAGCGCGGGAGGGCGGACGGCGCGCGCGAACCGGTTGTATTCCTCCAGCCCGATGATTCCGCGCGTGGTGTTGTAACGATCAACTTTCGCCGGCAGATGGCTCGATCCCGGGTAGATGGGGCCACAGCTCGGCGTGTAGTCGTCGCCCTGCAATACCGAATAGGGGATCGGCGAAAACAGCTTTTGCGGGCCGTTGCCGTGCTGCATCATCGTGTATTCGCTGAACCAGTTCGACGTATGGGTACCGATGCACAGGCCCACCAGCGCGTCGCGGCTGTATTCGTCGTTGAACAGCGGACGGAAGCGCTCGGCGCGCTCGTCAACCATCATCCAGTCGCTGACGTCATAGACGCCCGCAACATGGGCGAGGTCCTTGACGATGGAGAAATAGGTGATCGCGCCTGCGTCCATCATCTGGTCGCGCGACCAGCCGGCGATGCGCCGCCACAGCTTGTTGTTGGCGTCCTTGATTTTGTCGGTCAGCGATTTGAAGGCCGACGTCAGTTCTTCGCGCGAGCCCATGCCTATGGGGATATAGCCATCTGACAGCGCGTCCGAGGTGTAGAGGCCGACGCCGACGAGCTTGTCGGCAGTGAACTCGGGCTTGGATTCAAAACTACCCCAGTCGTCGACCAGATAGAAATGGCAATCCTTGACGCCCATCGTCACGGTCAGGTTGTTATAGGGCACCTCGGAAGCGACGCCGTCGAGCCAGGGGAAATCACTCTCAGACAGGTCCATGAAATCGCGCACGATCATCTCGAGATCATCCGCGATCTTGTAGGGGCCGGAATTGTGCAGGCTGATGCGGCTCTCGCAGGAGATCAGGAACCCATATTGCGAAGCGGCGGCCATGAAGCCCTGCGCGGCTTCATGCAGTTCGTCGCCCTGCCTGCAATCGTACATGTCGGCGTGAAACACCTGCACGCGGCGCTCGGGCAGGAACTGGCCGCGATGCCCAGCCTCCTTGTTGGTGATGTGACCGTTGTTGCGCTGCCAGGAGAGTTGATAGCGTTTCCAGAAATCCATGACATAGACGAGGTCTTCAAGCGCGTCCTGCGGGCGGATGAGGCCCAACGAGATCAACCATTCGCGGCCCAACAGATAAAAGCCGGGCAGCGCCCAGCCCATCGATGGGTTCTGGATCTTGATGCCGGCGTTGCGCGCGCGGTCGCCGATTTCCTCAGCCGACATGCGCGATTCGATTTTGCGCAGCAATGAAGGATAGCGATAATACGCCATCATGTAAGACAGCATCATGTAGGCGGGCACGGGAAAAAGCTTGGATTCCTGAACCGTGCGCGTCACGCACAGCCAATAGGTTTCGTCGGCGCTCGCCTGAACGAGATTGTTGGTTTCAAGAAGTTGCGCGTAGCTGATGCGGCTCGAACCCATCGCACGTTTCCTCCCCAGAATGCCGTGTTCGGTTTATTTGGCGAGGCGCCAGACTTTTGCGGTCATCTCGACGCCGGTCTGATAGGCTTCCGCCGTCTTGGCGGTCGCGGTGCATTCGATCTCGACGCGGTCGCCCTCTTTGATGCCGCTGACCTTGGCGTTCATTACGCAAGGGATGCCGTATTCGCGCGTCAGGATGCCCAGATGCGAGCGCACGGTTCCGCCCGCGCAGATGACGCCTTTGAACTGTTCGAGAATGGGCGCGGTGAGCGTGCCGCCGCTGTCGTCGATGATGGCGACCGTGTTGGCGGGCACGCCGGAATCGAGTAATTCCAGCACGCGGTCGCTGGAGCGAATGTAGAGGGCGACGCCAATCAGGTTGTTGGGATATTTGACGACATTGTCGCCGATCCCGCGCTGCTCGCGACCATTTTCGTCGGCGGGACCGACCACCGCCTCCGGGTGCTCGAACGAGAAATTCCTGGAATCCTCGCCAATTCCGGTGGCGGGTTTGTAAACCTCAGGACGCTCGCGGACCGAGATCATCGCCGAATAGTCGAACCGATGCCCGGTGGCGATCAGCTTGGCCTCAATAGCGGCGAAGTCTTTCGCAGTGATGAGGTCGTAGGATTTGTCAAAGACGAAACTCGCCCAGTCGCCGCCGACCGTATCGAGCTTGCGGCGGATCAAGTCCTGAATAGCCGCGTGATAGGCGTCCACGACTACGGACGCGTTGGGTCGAGCGTACTTGTCGTTGTCAACAAGAAGCCTGGCCATGTTGTCTCCCTCCTGTGGCGGAGCGTTTCCCCTGGAAGCCACCTAGCGACGGCTTCGCTTTTCGTTGGGCTCAGGATGACGGGACGGCGGGGTCATGTCAATAATTCTTAGGACAAAAGTGTAGGACAGATTCAGCGGGGCGACGCGAAGCGGTCGCGAAGCTCGCGCTTGAGGACCTTGCCGGCGCTGTTCTTGGGCAGGCTGTCGAGGATACGCCAGAGTTTGGGGCGCTTGAAGCGGGCGATGCGCTGCAGGCAAAGCGCCTCAAGCTCGGCGGTCTCGATGCGCGCGCCCTCGCGCGGCACGATCACCGCCATGACGCTCTCTCCCCATTCGGCGTCCGGCACGCCGATGACGGCGACTTCGGCGACGCCAGCGTGCTCCAGCAGCACGTCCTCGATCTCGCGCGGGTAGATGTTGGCGCCGCCCGAGATCACGAGGTCTTTGGCCCGGTCGAGCAAAGTGAGGAAGCCGCCGCCATCGAGCGCGCCGAGGTCGCCGGTGTGCAGCCAGCCGCCGCGCAGCGCGCCGGCGGTGGCCTCCGGCAAATTCCAGTAGCCTGACATCACAGTGTCGCCGCGCACGGCGACTTCGCCGACTTCGCCGGGGCTGAGCGGGCGGTCGTCAGCGCCAATCACCGCGACCTCGACGCCGGTGCGCGCGAGCCCGACCGACACCATGCGCGCCTCGTCGCCCGCTTCAATAGCGGCGGCAAGCAAGGCCTTGGGCATAGCCGTTATGGTGCAGGGGCTCTCGCCCTGACCATAGCCGTTCCAGAGTTTTGGCCCGAACGCCTCGTGACCCGCTTTCAGATCGGCGGCGTAGACAGGCGCGGCGCCAAGCAGGATTGTTCTGATGTTTTCTATGGGCGCCCCTGCGAAGGCGGGATCGTTGAGCAGGCGCCTGAGGCCCGTTGGCGGCACGAAGAAAGTCGCGTTGCGATGCCAGCGGAGGAGCTGGCCAACCTCGGCGGGCGAAAAGCCGCCGCTCAGTGGAAGCACCTGATGCGTCGCCTTGGCGATATGCGACAGGCCGAATAGTCCTGCAGCGTGCGATAGCGCGGCGAGATGGAAGTGCGTGTCGTCGGGGCTCAGTTGGTCGACGTCGGCCAGATAAAGCGTCGCCATCGTCATCAGATTGCGGTGGCTCAGCATGGCGCCCTTGGGGCGTCCGGTCGTGCCGCTGGTGTAGAAAATCCAGGCGAGGTCGTCAGGGCGGCGTTCTGCGATGGGGGCGGCGTCGGCGGCGGTCAGCTGGCGCCAATCGGCGTCGCCGAGGGCGATGAGGCGGATCGCGGGCGCGACGCCGAGGCCGAGGCCGGGCGTGGCGAGGCACAATTTCGCGCCGCAGTCTTCGGCGATGAAGGCGATCTCGCGCGAGTGCAGTTTGGCGTTGGCGGGAACGGCGACCAGGCCCGCGCGCCACAGCGCAAACAGGATCGCCAGATATTCGGGGTTGTTGGTCATCGCCAGCACGACGCGGTCGCCAGGCTTCAGGCCCGCCGCCGCCAGACCGCCCGCCAGCCGCGCCGCGAGCGCGCCATAGGCGCCATATTCATAGAGACGCCGGTCGCCTAACGAGATGGCCGGGCGGTCGGGAAAGGCGCGCGCGGACGCGTCGAGCAAGTGAGCCAGATTCATCGCGCGCCCTCAAGAATCGTGATGGCGACGGCGGCCTCCTCAACGCCACGCAAGCCCCCGCCGTTCTCGACGAGGCCGAGCCGCGCTCCAGCCGCCTGACGCGCGCCCGCTTCGCCGCGCAGTTGAGCCACTATCTCGAACACCTGACCCAGACCCGTGGCGCCGATGGGGTGGCCTTTCGATTCCAACCCGCCGGAAGGGTTGAAGGGGATGCGGCCGCCCAGCGTGGTCGCGCTGCGCTCCGCAGCAGGGCCGCCTTCGCCGAACTCAAAGAAGCCGAGCATCTCGCTTTGCAGGATTTCGCCGAACGCGGTCGCGTCGTGGCATTCAACCACGTCGATATCGTTGGGTCCCAGGCCCGCCAAATCATAGGCGCGCCGCGACGCCTTGCGGGCGACATGGTTGTCTATGTCGCCGGGGTCGCGACGCTCGCCCGCCATCAGCACGCTAGCGCGAATGCGGACCGCGCGGGCGCTCTGGCCGAGCCGTTCTGCGAAGGCGGCCGTGCAGACCAAAGCCGCTGCGGCGCCGTCGCTGATCGGACTGCACATCGGCAACGTCAGCGGCCAGGCGATGGGGCGGGCGGCCAGCACCTGATCGATGCTGAACGGCTTGCGATATTGCGAGCGCGGGTTCTCGACGGAATGAGAATGGTTCTTCGCGCTCACGGCCGCCATTTGGCGTTGGGTCGTGCCAAAGTGCGCCATGTGATGGCGGCAGAAGGCGGCATAGACGTCCATGAAGACGCTATGCGGCTCGCCCGTCTCGGCGCCTGGGGGCGGGGTCACACCCTGCCCCATCGCGAGGAGATCGGCGATTGTCCGGTCGCGGCGTGAGAGGTCCCAGCTTCCCTCAAATGCGGCCATGGATTTTGCGGAATCGAGCGTCACCATCTTCTCGGCGCCCAGCGCCAGCACGCAATCATAGGCGCCCGAGCCGACCATCACGTGAGCGAGGTTGAGCGCCGTTGAGGCGGAAGCGCAGGCGTTCTCGACATTGAAAACGGGGGCGTTGCCGAAGCCAGCGCCGTCGAGCGCGCATTGCCCGCGAACGCCGTGCTGGCCCTCCAGCGCGCCCTGAACGGCGTTGGCGAAGACAATGGCCTGCGCCGCCGACCTCGGCGCGCCCGCATCTTCCAGCGCAGCGGCGGCGGCCTGCTGGGCGAGTTGGGCGAGCGAAAGGTCGGGAAAACGGCCAAACGGGGTCATGCCGACGCCGACGATCCTGGTCTCGTGCATGAGCCCTCCCGTGGTCGTTGCCAGATTGTCTTACGTTATTGTAGTATGTTGGTGCCAAAACGCATTCCCTGCAAGCCCTGCGTCAGGAGCCGCAATGACCGATCCTGCGCCGCCCCCGCATCGCATCCTCCTCGTCAACGACGACGGCATCGAGGCCGAGGGGCTCAAGCTGCTGACGGAACTCGCGCGCGAAATCAGCAAGGACGTTTGGGTGGTCGCGCCGGACGACGAGCGTTCCGGCTTCTCGCACTCCATCTCGATGACGGCGCCGATCCGGGTGCGAAAACTCGACGAGCGCCGATACTCCGTGAAAGGCACGCCGACCGATTGCGCGCTGCTGGCGATCTACGATTTCATGAGCGACGCCAAGCCGACCGTGCTGCTCTCGGGGATCAACCGGGGCGCCAATCTCGCCGAAGACGTCACCTATTCCGGCACGGCGGCGGCGGCGATGGAGGGCGCATTGCTGGGCGTGCGCTCCGTCGCGCTGAGCCAAGTATTCGCCGCCGGCGGCGAGGCGTCATGGGCGACGGCGCGGCGCTTCGCGCCCGAAATCTTGCGCCAGTTGCTCGCCTGCGAATGGGAGCCGGGCAGCTTCGTCAACGTCAACTTTCCCGATTGCCCCCCCGAGGCCGTCCAGGGGTTGCAGGTGACGACGCAGGGGCGGCGGTTGCCCGGTTCGTTCCGTCCCGTGCGCCGTGTCGACGAGCGCAATTTTCCCTATTATTGGATCAAACTCGCCTACCAGAACGGCGACCTCGAACCCGGAACGGATCTGGCCGCGATCGCCGACAACGCCATCTCGATCACGCCGATGCACCTCGATCTGACGTCGAACTCGTTTCGGCATTATCTTGACCGCACGTTCCGGCAGGTCTGAAGCGCCTCAGGACTCCGTCAAACAGGCGATCAACCGCGCGCGCATATCGGCATCGACGCCGAGCGGTCCCGTCAGGAACGCTTCGAAAGACCCGTGGACACGCCCGACTTCTTCCAGCGCGGCTTCCAGATAATGTGACTGCGCCGACAGCAGCAGCGCGATGACGTCTTGCGACGTATCGAGGCCGAACAAATGCGAGACATCGCGGCGATAGTGATTGGTGAGATTGTAATCGTGCAAGACGACCTCGCGTGGAACGCCCACGGCGAGCAGCAGCAACGCCGAGGCGAAGCCTGTTCGGTCCTTGCCGCTCGTGCAATGCATCACCAGCGGATAGTTGCTGGCATCGGCGGCGAACTCGAACGCCTGACGATATTCGGCGACGTGATCGACGCCGAACCTGCGGTATTGCGCGATCACCTCGCGCTCCAACTCGGCGGTGGAGATGGCGCCGCGCCTGACCCTGGCCAGCATCTCCAGCGTCCCCGTCGGAAGGAAGCCGATCTCCAGCGTGCGAATCGAGGCGTCCGCTGGAAGTCGGTTTGGCTTCAACTGACGCTCGAACGGGGAGCGAAAGTCGATCAGGCCGTGCAGGTCCAACGCCTGCAGTCTCGCGAGGTCGTCGGGCGTCAGATCGGCGAGACTGTCGGCGCGAAACAGGCGCCGCCATCGCGTGCGCCGCCCATCCGCCGTGGCGTAGCCGCCAAGATCGCGAAAATTGACGGCGCCGTCGAAGTCGAGACGGCGCGAGAAAGGCTCAGTCATAGCCGGGCGATCACGCGGCCGGCAGGTAGCGTGATGTCGTATTCCATGTAGATCGCCTTGACGATGCGCCGGACCGGAAAGCGGTCGACCGGGTCAAACATCGTGCGGTCAGGGAACGAGATCGAGGCCGGTCCCTCCCAGGCTTCACGCAGCTTGTGCTGGGAATCCGTTGCGATCAACTCGGCCAGCGCCGGACGCGTCGTCGCGGGATCAGCCGAAGGAATTATACGCAGGCCCGTCGTCGGGCCGTTGACGCCGAGCTGCGCAACGGGCGTCTCCGGCCGCATCACAACCGTCGCCAGCCGCACGCCCGCTGGCCGCTCCAACGTCCCCACAATCATGTCCCGGTCGCGTTCGAAGCCGATTTTCGCCAGCTTCTTGGGAAAGCCCCAGACCTCGCGACCGGCGAGCATGGGCGGCTCGGCGTCGACAAATATCTGCTGCACGTAGGTTAGCGGCTTGCCGTCGTGCGTGGCGTAAAGCCTGAGGATCGCTTCGTGATAGGGGCCAAAGGTCGTGAACGGATACCAGTAGAAAGAGAGATTGGCGCTGGCCGGCTCAATCAACTCCAGCGGCTCGGGCAGCACTTCGAGCGCGGCGTCCGGGTCGGTTTCAAACTTGATCGAAATCGCCTGCGCATTGCGGTAGTGATAGGGCGGCGCCGAATAAGCCGGCGCGTCCGAGGGCATCGCATAGCCGAGCCGCTCAAGCGTGAGCCGTCCTCTCGTTCCCATGCGCGCCTCCCACCTCACCAGGCGATTGTGTATTACGTCCTTGCATGACAGTATTACAATATGCGACGGGGTCAACGCACCCCGGCGCCGAGAGGTGTCCGATGCGCGCCGTGGCGTACACGAAGGCGTCGCCGATTTCAGACGAAAACTGCCTAATCGACATATCGCTGGAGCGGCCGCAACCATCCGGCTCCGATCTGCTGGTGGAAGTCCGCGCGGTTTCGATCAATCCAGTCGACGTCAAACGGCGCGCGCGCGACGATCCCGGCGGAGAGGCGCGGGTGCTGGGCTATGACGCCTCTGGGGTCGTCGTAGCCGTTGGCGACCAGGCGACGCGATTTCGGGCGGGCGATGCGGTCTATTACGCAGGTTCGATCCTGCGGCCCGGCGCAAACTGCGAATTCCATGCGGTCGACGAACGAATAGTTGGACACAAACCGACCCGGCTGAGCTTCGTCGAAGCCGCTGCAATGCCGCTCACTTCGTTGACCGCGTGGGAATTGATGTTCGAGAGGATAGGCGTGCGGCGGCTTCCGGCGCAGGACGCGCGCACACTGCTGGTCATCGGCGGCGCGGGCGGGGTCGGCTCCATCGCCATCCAACTGGCGCGGCGGTTGACCGGTCTCACGGTGATCGCCACCGCCTCACGCGAGGAGACGCGAGCCTGGTGCTTCGAAATGGGCGCGCATCATGTCGTCGATCATTCGCGCCCGCTCACGGCGCAGGTGCAAGCGTTCGGCGCCATCGACATCGTGCTCGGCCTCAACGCAAACGCGAGCCATCTGCCCGACATCGCCGAGTTGATCGCGCCGCTCGGGCATGTCGGTTTGATTGACGATGCGAAGGGCGCGGATTTCATGGCTTTCAAGTCCAAGAGCGTGTCGATACATTGGGAATTCATGTTCACCCGCTCGCGCTTTTCCACGCCTGACATGGCGCGGCAGGGCGAAATCCTCGACAAGCTCGCCCGCGCGCTCGATGAAGGGCGCCTGCGCTCGACGCTGCGCGAAATCGTCGGCCCCATCGACGCAGCGCATTTGCGCGAAGCCCATCGGCGGGTCGAGACGGGGCGCGCCTGCGGGAAAATCGCATTGGACGGTTTTCCGGGTTCTTGCGGCCATATTGTATGACAAGAATGTTTGCCAAACCTGTTGACGATGGGGCGATCCCCCTTTACGCTTTCAGAAAATAAGGGCCGCGAGGCGATAGCCTGCGCCCCGAGGCGAGGAGACGTTTGGGAGCGAGCGGACCTGATTCCGAGACGGAGACTTGCGCCTGCAACAGGCGCTGGTGGCGGACGCTCAGCGTATCGCCTCAAGGTCGCCCCTTCCCACAAACAAACGGCGCCCCGACAGCGGGCGCTCATCGGGGAGGAAGACATGCAAGTGAAAATCGGGGTTGCTCTGGCTACCGCATTGCTCGCATCGGCAGCCATGGCGGGCGTCGCGCACGCTGAGGAAAAATCCAAGACCAACCTCAAGGTCGCCATCTTCTCAGTCAACGCCGCCTCGCCGACCATTCACACGATGATTGAATCCGCCACCGCCGCCGCGAAAGAGCGTGGCTGGACCGTCGAAAATTATGACGGCAACGGCGATCAGGTCGCCACCAACAACCAGGTCAACACCTATATCACCCGCAAATTTGACGCCCTCATCAACGTCGCCTCCGCCAACACCCAAATGGGCGGCGTCATCGCCAATGCGGCCAAGGCGAAGATCCCGTTCGTCTCGACCTTCGCCGGCCTCGTCCCCGGCATCACCGTAGACATCGGCTCCAACAACGTCGCCGACGGCGTGTTTGCGGCCTCAACCATCGCCGCCGCCATCGACGGCGAAGGCGAAGTGCTCAAGATGAACTGGACGGTGTTGCCTGCGCTCGCCGAACGCGACGCCGGCTTCAAGGCCGTCATGGGCGAATACAAGAAGATCAAGGTCACTGAGATGGAGATCAAGGTGCCCGGACAGGTTGACGACTCGTTCAACAAGATCACGGATTTCATGGCCGGCCACAAGGACCTGAAGGCGATCTGGATGGGCTGGGACGAGGTCGGCGTCGCCGCCGCGCGCGCCGTGCACAATTCTCACAACGACAACAAACCCTTCGTGGTCAGCATGGACGGCAACGACGCCGCCTACGACCTCATCCGCGAAGGATCGCTGCGCGAGACCATCGCCTATGACGTGCGCGGCATGGGCGTGGAGGCGGTCAAGGCCGTGGCGGACGCCGTCGACGGCAAGACGTTCCCCGAGCGCCAGATCTACAAGAAGCCCTGTTTGATCACCAAGGAAACCGTGCCGCCGGCCGGCCAGTTCCCCGATTTCAAGACCTGCGTGCTCTATTCGGCCGATCTGCCGAAGGCGAAGTAGCCGCCCGCATGGTCGAAGGGGTCGCAACGTCTACCCCTGAGATGGCGCCCGTCCCGGTTTCTGCGACCGGGACGGGTTCGCCGCAGGCTGTCGGCGGGGTTTTTCTCCAGGTCTCGGGCCTCGTCAAACAATTCCCCGGCACGCTGGCGCTCGATCATGTCGACCTGACCGTTCGACGTGGCGAAATCCATGCCCTGCTGGGCGAGAACGGCGCCGGCAAATCGACGCTGATCCGCCAGGTCTGCGGCGCCAGTCAACCCACATCAGGCAAAATTCTGATCGAGGGCGCTGAGGTTGTCCTACCGTCGCCTCACGCGGCGGCTTCACTCGGCATCGCCGTCGTGCATCAGCATTTCAATCTGGTCCCACAGATTTCAGTCGTTGAAAATCTCTTTCTCACGGAAGGTCTGCCGCGTCGGGCCGGAATTTTTGTCAATTGGGCGACGTCTTTCCGGCGCGCGCGCGCCCTGCTCGCCCGCGTCGGGCTGGATATCGATCCGCGTCGGGAAGTCAGTCAACTGCGTCCCGACGAGGCCGCCATGGTTGCGATCGCGAAGGCGATAGGCGCCGAGGCGAAACTCATCATTCTCGACGAGCCGACCGCCGCGCTGCTGCCGGCCGAGGTCGCAGTGTTATTTGGTCATATGCGCCGGCTCGCCGCCGAGGGGCACGCGTTTCTCTATGTGAGCCACAAACTCGCCGAAGTGTTTGAAATCGCCGACCGCGTTACGGTGCTGCGCGACGGCCGCAATGCCGGCCACTGGACGCGCGAACAACTCTCGCGCCGCGCCATTATCGAGGCGATTGTCGGTTCGCAGAAGGCGTTGATCGAAGACACCATGGACGCGCCCGTAAAGACGGGAGCCGTCCTGCTGTCGGCGACCGGCGCCAGGGGCGGGCGCGTCGTGGACATGAGCTTTGAATTGCGCGCCCACGAGATCCTCGGCATCGCCGGGCTTCCGGGCGGCGGCGCCGAGGAGGCGCTCGATCTGCTGTATGGCCGCTATCCGATGAGCGCAGGGCGCCTCGCCGTTGGCGGCAAAGACGTCGTGCTGAGATCGCCGCGCGACGCCAAGGCGGCAGGTCTGGCGCTGGTGCCCAAGGATCGCCACGCCGAAAGCCTGCTGCCGGGCGCAAGCGTCAGAGAAAACATTTCGCTGCCCAACCTTGACCAGTTTATCACCGACCGCCTGCTACGGCTCATTCGTCGCGGCAGGGAGCGTACGGAAGCGGAGAGCATCGGCCGACGCCTCGCCGTCAAGATGGCGGGCGTGGAGGCCCCCATTCAGTCGCTGAGCGGGGGCAATCAGCAAAAAGCGATCCTGGGGCGCTGGCTCGCCAGCGGCGCCAAAATTTTTCTGCTCAATTCTCCCACCGCCGCCGTCGACATCGGCGCCAAGGCGGAGATCTACGCGCTGATCCGCGAGATCGCGGCCAACGGGGCCGGCGTCATCTTCACCTCGACCGAAGTCGAGGAATTCCCTCGCGTCTGCCATCGCGTCCTCGTGTTCCGCGACGGCCGCATCGCCGGCGAACTCCTCGGCAAAGAGGCGAGCGAGGCCAACATCCTCAATCTTGCGGCCGGAGAAGGCGAATGAGCACAATCACCGGCGCCGTTCGACCGCGGCTCGATCTCACCGTTCTTTTCGCGCGGTTCGGGACGCTAGCCTCGCTGATCGCGCTGTTGATCGTGTTCTCGCTTGCCCGGTCCGACGTGTTTCCCACCGTCAACAATCTGCTCAACATCATGAGCCAGATCTCGATTCTGGGAACGATGGCGTTCGGGCTCACGGTCTGTCTGGTGATGGGCCTGTTCGACCTTTCCATCGCCGCGATGGCGACGCTGGGCGGCTATGTCGCGACTTTTCTGCTGGTGCAATACCCCGACAGCGTCAGCGTGCCCGTCGCGGTCGCCGCCTCGCTCGTGACGGCGGCGCTGATCGGCATTCTCAACGGCCTCATCGTCAGCTATCTGGGCATTTCCGCCTTTATTGCGACCCTGGCGACAGGGTCGATCATCACCGGCGCGGTGCTGGGCATCTCCGATTCTAAAACCATTATCACCGGCATTCCCGACGAGTTCATGGCCATCGGTCAGGGCGCTGTTTTTGGCGTCGCCAACCCGATCCTGATCATGCTGTCCGTCGGCCTTGCGCTTTGGCTGCTGCTCGAACACACCCAACTTGGCCGACACCTGTACGCCATCGGCGGCAGCGCGGAAGCCTCACGCCTGTCAGGTATCGCGGTCAAGCGCTATGCGCCCTTCGCTCTCGCCATCTGCGCGGCCTGCGCGGGCCTTGGCGGATTGATGGCGGCGGCCGTGCTGGGCGCGGGGCGGCCGCAGGGCGTCGGCGACGGCTATCTGCTCAACGCTTTCGCCTCGGTGTTCATAGGGGCTTCCTCATTGCGGCCGGGAAAATTTCATATCCTGGGGACGTTGATCGGCGTTCTGCTCATCGGCGTGATCAACAACGGGCTTTCTGTGATGGGCGTGCCGACCTACTGGCAGTATATCGTGCAAGGAGTGCTGCTGGTGGCGGCGCTGTTCAGCGCCGGCGCGCTGACGATGCGACGGCGCTGAGAAGCGCCGCCACACGCTGGACCAAAACGGATCACGCAGACTTCAGTTCGCCGATCAGGATGATGGGCGTCACGTCGGTGAAATTGGGGATATCGGCCTGCGTTTCAGGGCCGTGCGCTCCCAGCGCCCTGTTCGTCGCGTCCATGTCGTCAAAGCGAAGTTCTGCGACCAATCTGAACAGCGGCGGCGCCCCGGCAGCGCCGGCAGCAGAGTCGTTCACATAAGTCAGCGAACGCATCCCCACTGGCGCCAACAGCCGCCTCACCAGAGGAAGGTGGCGCGACGTGTAATAGTCCAGATCGAAGCGGGCTCCCGGCGCGCCCGCGTAAACCACCAGAACAGACATCATGACGGTCCCTCCCCAGGCCAGCGCGAGGGCCCCATGCGGCGCTCCCAGTTGTTCCAGACATCTATCGACGCTTCCGCCGAGCCTTAAGGCAATCTTCCTCCTGGATTCGTAAAACATCAAGTCGAATGGGGACAAGCTCATGCCGCGCGTGACTTTGTCGCCATTTGGCGAAAGCCGCCGAACCGCAATCTGGAAAACCCGGCATATTACGAACGCCTGACCCAAACCCTCCTCAAGCCGGGTCGGTTTTCCATGGAGATCCCGGGCCAAAATTTTGCAAGAAATCGACTGTCCGGCGGGGGCGGATCGAGGGCGTCCGGACGCCTCGACACGGTCGCCCAAAGACTTGGCATCGCAATTGCGAGGAAAAAAATGTTCTCTGAAGGAAATACGCTTCCGGAGCGACGCAGGGGGATAACCATGTCGGAGTTACGCAAAGACAGCCTGTCTTTTCTGGAAACGCTGGGCCAGTCGGTGGCGAATGTGTCGCCGACCCTGACGCCAGCCCTGTCCATCGCCGTCGTCGCCGGATCGGCGGGGGTCGGCTCGTGGTTCGTCTACCTGCTGGCGACCATCGCCATGCTGGTCGTCGGCTTCGCCATTGCGCGGCTGGCGCAGAAAATTCCTTCCGCCGGCTCCTTTTTCATTTATGTTTCGCGCACGCTGGGGCCGTCGTGGGGGCTGCTGTCGGGCTGGTCCATGCTGCTCGCCTATCTGACCACCGCCATGGCGCTAACGGTGGCGACCTCCATCTTCGTCAAGACCATGATGACAAGCCTTGGCATTGCCTACACGCCGCCGGCCGTGCTGCTCTACGCGATCATCTCGGCGCTGCTGTGGTTCCTTTCGTCGCGCGACATCCGCTTCTCGTCGCGTCTCGGCCTAGCGCTGGAAGCTGTGTCGGTGGTGATCATCACGGTGGTGTGCGTCGGCGTGCTGGCGAGCCACGGGTTCGCGCCCGACATGAAACAGATCCATCTCGAGGGCCTTACGGCGAGCGCGATCCCCCAATCTATCGTGTTCGGCATCTTCGCGTTTGTCGGTTTCGAAAGCGCCGCGACGCTGGCGCGCGAGACCCGCAATCCCACGAAAATCATTCCGCGCGCTATCATGGCGACGGCGCTGGCGGCGGGCGTATTCTTCGTGTTCACCAGCTATGTCGTCACGATGGGCTTCGCCGACGACGCCGACAAGCTCTCCAAGAGCGCCTCGCCGCTGGCCGATATTCTTTCCAGCCAGAGCCCGATCTTCACCGCCATCGTCTATTTCGGCGCGGCGATCAGTTCCTTCGCCTGCGCGCTGGCCTCGCTGAACGCGTTCGGACGGCTGATGTTTTCGCTCGGGCGCTATCAGTTCGTGCATCAATCGATGGGCATCGTCCACACCACGCACAAGACGCCGTTCGTCGCGCTCGCCGTCGGGGCGGTCATCAACTTTGCGGTCTGCGTCGCCTTCGTCAACGCGGGCTCTGAGACGGATACGTTCGGCTGGTACGGCACGATCGCCTCTTTCGGCTTCATCGTTGTCTATTTGTTGTGCTCGATCTGCGAACCTATCTTCCTCCGGCGCACCGGCGAGGCGGGGGTGCTCGACTGGGGACTGGGCGCCATCGGCGTCGTGCTGATGGTCGGCTCGCTGGTCGGCAGCGTCTATCCAGTGCCGGATTACCCGATGAACCTGCTGCCCTACATTTTCCTGGCCTATCTCGCGATTGGCGTGCTGTGGTTCTTCGTGCTCAAAAACCGGGCGCCGCAGACCCTGCTCGGCATCGAGAAGGATATGGAGGTTGGCGGCGCCAGTTGATCGCCTCGGGGATGTAGATGGAAGAATGGACCTCGGCCGGCTGGACCCTCTCGGTCGGCTCGGCCGGGGTCGACGGCGCCGACCGGGTTCAGATTCGGCGCGGCGAGGACCTCGGGGCGCCGGCGCGCGGGCTTCTGGCGTTGCTGGCGAGCGGCGATCTCTGGGCGCCTGAACCCGCAGAGACCGCAAGTCTCGCCGCCGGATTGTTTACGGAAGGCTATTTCGGCGCGTTGGCGACGCTGAGCCCTGCAAGGGCCGCCGCCCAGGCGCTGACCACGGCGAATTCATGGCTCTACAGCCACCAGCGCGCGCGAGAGGAGCGCAAGGGCATCGCGGCCTCGCTGATCGCCGTCGCTTTCGCGCGCGGCGGCTGCGTGTTGCTGCATATTGGCGCTCAGCGGGCGCTCATTCGGCAGGATGGGGGCTGGCGCGAGATCGCCTCGCCACAGACTCGGGCGCTGCGCGGCGGCGTCGAGGCGCTGACGCGCGGAGTCGGCCTTGACGAAGAGGCGCAGGCGACGGCCTCGCAGTTGCACTTGCGGCCCGGCGACCGCCTCGCCTTGCTAAGCCCGGCGCTCGCCGATGTGCAGCCGATGCTGGCGACGCAGGGCGACGCCCAGGCGCTTGCCGTCGCACTCGCGGGCGCGAGGGGCTGCGCGCTGGTGCTCGACGTCGTGGCCATCGCCGCGACGGACACCGACCCGGCGGTGGAACAGGCCGCGCTGCCCCTGCGCGCGCCGCCGCAGGAGGGAGATGTGGTCGACGGCTTCCAGATCGGACGCACGATCTATCGCGGCCAATATACGCTGCTGCGTCGCGCCTGGGACAGCGTGGAGAACCGCGACGTCGCGCTCAAATTTCCCCTGCCCGCGATGGCGCAGGACGACGTTTTCCGGCAGGGCTTCTTGCGCGAGGCGTGGATCGGCGCGCGGCTCGGCAGCCGCTGGACGGTCGAATATTGGCAACCGCCGCCCGCGCGCCGCTCGCGCCTTTATCTGGTGATGCCGTATCTGCGCGGGCGCACGCTGGAGGAGCGATTGCAGACGGCGCCGCCGGTGTCGCTGGCGGAGGGCGTTGGCGTCGGCATCTCAGTCTGCGAAGCGATTTCCGACCTCGCGCAGCGCGAAGTCGTGCATGGCGACATCAAGCCCGAGAACCTGTTTCTTTTGCAGGAAGGCGGAATCAAGCTGCTCGATCTCGGACTGGCGAGTCTGGCCGGACTTGACGCCGCGTCGCAGGAGCGGCTCGGCGGCACCACGCGCTACATGGCGCCAGAACTGTTTCGCGGCGCCGCGCCCAGCCCGCGAACGGAAGTTTTCGCGCTCGCCGTCACGCTGCACCGGCTGTTTACAGGCGGCGAGTTCCCGTTCGGCCGCCGCCTTTTGCGGACGCGGCCGGACCTGCCGCGTTGGCTCGCCGGCGTTCTTTCGCGCGCGCTGGCGTTCGATCCCGGGCAGCGCTATCGGGACGCCGACGCGCTGCGCGAGGCGCTGCTTCAAGGTTTGGCCAACGAAGACTGGCGCGGGCCGCCGGCGCCGCGCTTCACGCTCGATTTCTGGAAGGTGGCGGCGATGGCGCTGGGCGGGGTCTGTCTGGCGCTGGCGTTTGCGCTGTGGCGCCGATGACGCCGCCTCGACGCCCACACCTTCCGAGCTCATCTTTCATGCGGCATTTGACGGCGATGACCGCGCTGGCCGCGCACGAAAGGAAATCGCGAGGGCTGGTAATGGGTTTCGGCGGTGAACGGCGCGCAGAAATGATCGCCCGTGAGATCGCTAGCGACGAAATAGGCGTTGACCCCGTGCAGGTCGCAACCCACCATCGACAAACCCTTGGTTTGACCGATAAGTTCGAGCGCTTTCAGGCTCGCCCCGTAAACGTTTGAGCCGTTCCAAAATTCACCCTTGCGGCAGGGCGCCTCGTATTCGACGGTAGGAGGAAAGTGGGCGTTGTATTCAATGCACGCCGCGCGCGCCCGCGTCGTGACGGCCCTGAAAATATGAGACGTGTGCAAATCGATGTCGATGGACACAAAATCCACTTGCGAGCCCAGTCCCGCCGTGTCGATCAGGGATTGAATGTTTTCGGGCGCGGCGACGGCTTCAACGAGGCGCAATTGCCCGCTGGCGAGTTCGCGGGCGAAGCCCTCGCGGATTTTCGCGCAATTGGCTTCGTCCGTCTCCACCCACAGACCGCGCCAGCCTTGCATCATGAGAAAGCGGGTCGTGTTTTCCGACCCGTCGCCGGCGCCGATTTCGATGAAGGTCTTGTCGGTCGTTCCGATCCTCGAGAACATTTCGGCTATCGCGGCGTCTTCGTAGGTCTGGGAGAACAGATGCGTGTTATATTTCGCGACGAATTTCGGACCGAATTTTTCCAACTGGCTTTTCAGCAGAAAATCTTCGTACGCCAGCGCGGCGAATTCCTTTGACAGCCAGGTGTGGACACGCACGGCCTCAGTTATTGTCAGCATTTGCTCGTCAACCATATATCGCTCCCGGCCCCGCCGACCGTGCGGATGGAGGCAAACAATTGTGTCATTCGCACCCGATCCGGTCAAACCGAAGCAGCACGACGGCGAGATATGTGCGCTCAGGCGTCCCGACTCTTCCCGGCGCCGAAGCTCCGGCCCGGACTATTCGCGTCGGGCGAGCCGGGGGGCGAAAGCCGCCGCTTAAGTGACTCCACTCGCGAGGATTTTTCCGTGACCGGCCCGTCGCGCCTTGGCTCGGCCCAGGTGGCGATTTCGGGTTGACAGCGGGGGCGGAAACGAAACATATGCGCGCCACGCCCCGGTCCTGCCGGGGCGTTTTCGTCACGCGACGAGATGGGGGAATGTCCCGAGCGGCAAAGGGGGCGGACTGTAAATCCGCTGTCTATGACTTCGTAGGTTCGAGTCCTACTTCCCCCACCATACATACCACTGATTTCGCTTAAGAATTACGCGCCTCTGAACGCGCGCCGCAGGAGGCCCTTACCACCAGCGTTGTCGGGCACAGGACGGCTTCCGGCTCGGAGTCTCCGCTCGACAGATGCCGCATGAGGAGTTTCGCGGCGCGCGACCCCAGGTTGCGGCCGTTCACGGCGACGCTGGTCAGCGCGGGATAGGTGTGGCGGGCTTCGTCAATGTCATCGAAGCCGATGACGCCAAAGTCCTTGCCGACAATGACGCCAGTCGCCGCGAACGCGCGGATGACCCCGATCGCGACGACGTCGTTGAAACACAAAGCCGCCGTCGCCGACTTCGCGCGGCCCCGCAATTGCGGCACGACGGCCGCGCCGCCGGAATAATTGATAGGGCTCTCGACAACGAGCGTATCGTCGAGGGCGATGCTGGCCTCCTCAAGCGCGAGGCGATAACCCGAGAGGCGCTCGTCGCGCACCACCATCGAGGCGAGCCCGCCGACGAAGGCGATCCGTCTGTGCCCCAGCGCAACCAGATGCGCGGTCGCGTTACGGGCGCCCTCCCTGTTCTCCGGGGAGACCAGCGACGCCCTGAGGCCGGGCAGGCGGCGCATCACCTGCACGACCGGCATGCCCGCAACCAAGGCCCTGAGTTCCTCCACAGAGGTTCCGATGGCGGGCGACAAGACAAGGCCGGCCGCGCCGTGCTCGCGCATTGATCTGACGACCTGCAATTGACGGACGGGATTTTCGACCGCGTTGGCGAGGAAGGGAATGAAGCCGCCGCTCTGACAGGCCTCCTCGATGCCAATGGCGAGTTCGACAAAGAACGGATTGGACAGATCGTTGATCACCATACCAATAACGCCGGCCTTGGCGCCCCGCAGCGTCGCGGCGCCGCGATGATAGATATAGCCAAGCTCCACCATCGCCGCCGAAACGCGGTCGCGTGTGGCGGGCGCCACGAGCGAGCTGCCAGAAAGCACTAGCGACACCGTCGATTTCGAGACTCCGGCCAGACGCGCCACGTCAACAATCGTGGTGCGGCTGTCAGTCTCTGCGTTTCGCACGGGCCTGCTCATTTCCTGCGCCTGACTTCAGCTACGCCACCCAATAATCGACAACCAACGCCTTCTCGACGAAGGGACGGCTCCACGCAACGAAGTCCTGATGACGAGGATGCGGAAGATAAGCGTCCCTCGCTGGTTCGGAAGCGAAGGTCAGCAAAAAACAATGGGTATGGCCTTGGGCCAGCTTCTCGGGGCTGACATCGACCCCGCATTCAAATTCCTCGACGCCGGGAACGACGTCCTTGAGAGCGCGAAAGCGCGCGACGAGTTCGGCGATTTCCTCCTGCGATACGCCGGGCCTGAATCCGAACAACACCATGTGGCGCAACCTTGCAGCGCTGTTCATTGTTGCTCTCCCAGATCGGCGGGCGGGGGCGGCGCGCGTCCAAGGATCATGTCGGCGGCCTTCTCCGCCACCATGATGGTGGGCGCATTCGTGTTGCAGGACGGCACGAACGGCATCACCGAGGCGTCGACGACGCGCAAACCCATAATTCCGCGTAGCTTCAGGTCCGGCGTCGTCACCGCATCGGGACCGCTTCCCATCGCGCAGGCCCCGACCGGGTGGTGATCGGTCTTGCAGGAGCGAAACGCGTATTGCATCAAATCTTCATCGCTCTCCAGCCCGTCGCCGGGCAGGCGCTCGGCCAGCACGAAGGGTTTGAGCGCGGGCTGGCGCAGGATTTCGCGCGCCAACCGCAGGCCCTTGAGCGAGCATTCGCGGTCGTAAGGATCGTCCCAGTAATTGGGATCAATCAACGGCGCCGCAGCGGGATCGGCGCTCGCCAGACGCACCGTGCCGCGTGAGCGCGGCCGCAGGAAGGCGGAATTGACGGTCACGCCGGGGTTCTTCATCTGCTCGACGCCCACCTCGATGCCCGAACCGAGGCCTAGATGAAACTGTACGTCGGGCGAGCGCGCCCGTTTGTCGGCGTACCAGAATCCGCCGGTTTCAAACAGCGTCGACGACACCGGGCCAGTCCTGAACAACAGATATTGTGCGCCCGCCCACAGGGTGCGATGTGGCTGGGCGACGCGATCATAAGTGTGATCGCCGGTGCATTCGGCGATAGCGTAAAGGTCCAGATGGTCCTGCAGGTTGGAGCCGACGCCCGACAGATCATGTTTGACCTCGACGCCTGCTTTCTTGAGCGCGTCGGCCGGTCCAATCCCGGAGAGTTGCAGCAGGCGCGGCGAACCTATGGCGCCGCTGGAGAGCAGCAACTCCCGGTCGCAATAGATCGTCTCGACGCCCGTTGCGCCCGCCACATGCACGCCAACCGCGCGGCCGTTCTCGACGACGATCTTGAGCGTTTGGGTGTGCATGCGGACGGTCAGATTGGGGCGTTTCAGAACCGGCCTGAGGAACGCGCTCGCTGTCGAGGACCGCTCAGCGTTGCGGGTGGAGAGCTGGTAATGGCCGATGCCGTCCTGCCGCGCGCCGTTGAAATCGTCATTGAACGGAATCCCGGCCTCCTGCGCCGCGCGCAGAAAGGCGTAACTGATCGGAATCGGGTTGACCGGCCAGGACACTCCCAACGGCCCGCCGTAGCCATGATAGGCGTCGACGAGCTTCTGATTGTCCTCGGAGCGCTTAAAATAGGGCAAGATCTCGCGATAGGACCAGCCGGTGCAGCCGGCGTCGCTGACCCAGGTGTCGTAGTCCCTGGCGTTGCCGCGCGTGTAGAGTTGAGCGTTGATGGACGAGCCGCCGCCGATGACTTTAGCTTGTGTGAACCAGATGCTGCGACCGCCGAGATGTTTTTGCGGCACGGTGCTCCAGCCCCAGCTCGCGACGCCCTTGGTCATTTTGGCGAAACCGGCAGGCATGCGGAACAGCGGGTTCGTATCGCCGCCGCCAGCCTCCAGCAACAATACTTTGACCGTTGGGTCCGCGCTCAGCCGATTGGCGAGCACGCAACCGGCCGAGCCGCCGCCGACGATAATATAGTCAAACGCCATGCGTCGTCTCCCCGCAGAGCTCGCTGCGCCCGACAGGCCCGGCGGCGTTCGTCAACGGCATGAACAGAACTCTCAAATTCTTTGCGTAGTTGCGGGGTCGAACAAGACCGCCTTGTCGAGATTGAATGCAAACAGGTGGCTTTGGCCGGGTTGGACGTCGGCGTCGGCGCGCATTCGGGCGGTGACCTCCTTGCCGGCGAAGCGGGTCACGACGAAAGTGTCTGAGCCTGCAGGCTCGACGATCTCCACATGGGCGTCGAACGTCACAACCAATTTTGCGTTCTTGTCCAAGCTTTCGGGATCGTTGACGGCCTCGGGCCTGATGCCGAAGATCACCTTCGCGCCGTCGATCAGCTTGCGCGCGTCGGCGCTCGGCGGGGCCGGGGCGACGATGGCGGGATGCTCGGCCCGGGCGAGGACAATGTGCGCCGCGCCGCCGTTCATCGCCACTATGCCCTCCAGAAGGTTCATCGACGGCGAGCCCATGAAATCGGCGACGAACAGGTTGGCGGGCGTGTTGTAGACCTCATGCGGCGTGCCCACCTGCTGCAACTCGCCGTCCTTCAGCACGGCGATGCGGGTGGCGAGCGTCATCGCCTCGATCTGGTCATGGGTGACATAGACAATGGTTGCTCCGGTCGCCTGATGCAGCCGCTTGATCTCGATGCGCATGTCGACGCGCAACTTGGCGTCGAGGTTGGACAGCGGTTCATCGAACAAGAACACGCGCGGCTGGCGCACCAGCGCACGCCCCATAGCGACACGCTGGCGCTGTCCGCCGGATAGCTGGCTCGGGCGGCGCTTCAACAACGGCTCGATTTGCAGGGTCTTGGCGACGGCGGCGACGGCCTTGTCGCGCTCGGCCCTGGGCACGCCGCGCATCTCCATGCCAAAGGCCATGTTTTGCGCAACCGTCATGTTGGGATAAAGCGCGTAGGACTGAAACACCATGGCAATGTCGCGCCGCGAGGGATGCAGATCGTTGATTGTCTGACTGTCAATCGAAATGGAGCCCGACGTAATCGATTCCAGACCCGCGATGGTGTTGAGAAGCGTGGATTTGCCGCAGCCGGATGGCCCGACGAGCACAAGAAATCCGCCCTTGTCGAGCGTCAAATCAATGCCCTTCAAGACTTGGACGGGGCCGAAGCTCTTCTTGAGCGCGCGAATTTCGAGGAAGGCCATGATCTATCCCTTGACCGCGCCGGCCATAAGGCCACGCACGAAATAACGCCCGCCGACGATGTAAACGATGAGCGTCGGGGCCGCCGCGATGATCGCCGCCGCCATGTTGACGTTATATTCGACGATGCCGGTGGAGGTGTTGACGAGATTGTTGAGCGCCACCGTCATCGGCGACTGATCGCCCGCGGCAAAGGTCGAGCCGAACAGGAAATCGTTCCAGATGTTGGTGAATTGATAAATAATAGTGACGATGAAGATGGGAGTCGAGTTTGGCAGCAACACGCGGCGGAATATCTGGAAGAAGCCGGCCCCGTCTATCATTGCCGCCTTGACGAGTTCGGTCGGGAACGCCTCGTAATAGTTGCGGAAGAACAGGGTCGTAAAGCCCAGGCCGTAGACGACGTGGACGAGCACGAGATTGACGGTTGGGTTGCCGAATCCGAAGGAGTAGCCGGTGAGGTCAACCAGCGTACCGCCGAACGCGCCGAGCTTGCCGAGGATCACCGCCATCGGGATGATGACGGATTGGAACGGGATGAAGCAAGCGAACAGCATCATTCCGAACACCAGCTTGTGGCCGGGGAAGCGCCATTTGGTCAGCACATAGCCATTGAGCGCACCCAGCAGCGTCGAGATCAGCACGGCGGGCACGACCATCTTGATCGAGTTGATGAAATAACCGCTGATGCCCAACGTATCGGAGACGCCGATGCGCGCCTCGCCCCACGCCTTGATCCACGCGGCGAAGGTCAGATGCTGCGGCAACGCGAACATGTTGCCGCCGGTGACCTCGTCGAGCGGCTTCAGCGAGGTCATCACCATGACAACGAGCGGGATCAGATAGACAAGGGCGAAGGCAATCAGCAAGCCGTAGATGACGACGCGCGTCGTCGTCGAGTGGCGGCCGGGTTCGCGGGCCAGCGCGCTCATCGGGCCTTCTCCTTCAACTCGGAATAGAGATAGGGCACCATGATCGCGGCGATGGTCATCAGCATGATGACGGCGCTGGTCGAGCCGACCGCCATCTGGTTGCGGGTGAAGGTGTAGGAATACATGAAGGTCGAGGGCAATTCGGCGGCGCCGCCGGGGTTCTTGCCCGTCACCGAAAGCACGAGGTCGTAGGACTTGATCGCCATATGGGTGAGGATGATGAGGGCGGATAAAAACACCGGCCGCATGATTGGAATAATGATGCGCCGATAGGTGGCGAAGGTCGAGGCGCCGTCGATCTGCGCGGCCTTGACGATCTCGCCATCCACGCCGCGCAAACCCGCCAGGAACATCGCCATCACGAAGCCCGAGGTCTGCCAGATTCCGGCGATCGCGACGCAGTAGATCATCTTGGAGGGGTTGACCACCCAATCGAAATGGAAGCTCGTCCAGCCCCAATCATGCACGGCCTTTTCGAGACCGATGCGGGGATCGAGAAACAGTTTCCAGGCGGTGCCCGTCACGATGAAAGAGAGGGCGAGCGGATAGAGGTATATGGGACGCAGGATGCCCTCGCCACGAATCTTTTGATCGAGCAGGATCGCCAGGCCCAAGCCGAGGATCAGGCAAATGGCGACATAGAGGCCGCCGAACAGACCCATGTTGACGAGCGCTGTGTACCAGCTCGACGGCGGGTCGGTGTCGAAGGTCCAATTCCAGAGTTTCTCGTAGTTCGCCAGCCCAATCAGCTTGGTGCTGGCGAAAGCCTTGGAGTTGGTGAACGACAGGAACACGGTCCAGAGATTGAAGCCGTAAACAAAGACGAGAATCAGCAGGAAAGACGGCGCCAGCACAAGCTTGGGCAGCCAGTCCTGAAGCCGCTCACGCCATCCGGTCGCCATTGTCGGATCCCCCAGCCGCGAAGGCTCCGCCCCGTAAATGGGGCGAAACCCCAAGCCAATGCTACTTGGCGTTGTTGATCGCCTTGATAAGTTCGGCGACCGCCGAATCCGAGGTCTTGATCTCGCCGTGGAAGAATTTGGTCACGACGTCATGATAGGCGCCCGCCACCGCCGGGGGTTGCGCGTAATTCTGCGCCATCGAGCCGACGAACGTGCCGCCGGCATTTGCCGCCTTCACATCCGCGATGCCCTTCTTGCCGCACATATCGAAGGCGGTGTCGGGCACGTCCATGCGGGCCGGTACGGAGCCTTTGACGACGTTGAACGCCGACTGGAAGCTGACGCTCATGGTCGCCGCCGCCAGCGCCGCCTGCGCCACTTTGCGGTCGGCGGAGACGTTGAACATCGCGAACATATCGGTGTTGTAGATCACCGAGCCGTCGGTGCCGGGGAAGCGGTAGCACAGGAAGTCCTTGCCGGCTTCCTTGTTGGCCGCCTTGAATTCGCCCTTCGCCCAATCGCCCATCACCTGAACGAGCGCGTCGCCCTTGATGACCATGGCGGTGGCGAGGTTCCAGTCGCGGCCGGCATAGTTGGGATCGACGAAGTCGCGCAGCTTGGCGAGGTTGTCGAACGACTTCTTCATCGTGTCCGACTTCAACGAAGCGGCGTCGAGATCGACGAACGCCTTCTTGTAGAAAGCGATGCCGCCGGTCGAGGCGACGACGGAATCAAACATCGTCGCTTCCTGCCAGGGCTGGCCGCCCAGCGCCAACGGGATCACGCCTGCCGCCTTGGCCTTACCAAGCAGAGCTACGAAATCGTCGAACGACTTCGGCTCGGTGCCGCCGATCTTGTCCATCACAGCCTTGTTGATCCACACCCAGTTGACCGAGTGGATGTTGACGGGAACCGCGCCCCACTTTCCGTTGGAGGTCGTGAATTTCTGCAACGCGGCGGGAACGACCTTCTCCCAGCCCTCCTTCTTGGCGGTCTCGGTGATGTCGCCGAGCTTGCCGGCCTCGGCGTAGTCGAGCGCGAAATAGCCCAGAATCTGCGAGGCGGTCGGCGGGTTGCCGGCGGCGACCATCGCTTTGAGCGTCGTCATCGCAGCTTCGCCGCCCCCGCCTGCGACCGGGACGTCCTTCCAACTAAAGCCTTCCTTGGAAAGGTCCTGCTTGAGGACGTTGAGCGCTGCGGCTTCGCCGCCTGAGGTCCACCAATGCAGCATCTGGATTTCTTTGTTGTCCGCTGCATGGGCGGACGTGGCGAAGCCGAGGGCCGCCGTCGCCATCAGGATATTGCGAATTTTCATGAGAACTCTTCCCAAGCGTCTCTCCCACCGGATGCGGTCCGGCGCCGTTTGCAGAAGTCTTGAACGACTCCCGATGCTTGTTTTCCCGCCGCGAGGGCGGGCCGAACTTCAGTGTAGCCGCCGACGGCGTTCTGTCCATTCTCAACGGTCCCTGAACATCGGCGCCCGTTTCTCGCGAAACGAGGCGACGCCCTCGGCCAAATCCTGCGTCATCGCCGTGAGGCCGCCAGCGAGGCCCTCAATGGGCGCGTCCGGGTCCTCGCCCTCGGCGAAGTTTATCATCGCCTTGACGATCTGCACGGCGACCGGGCCGCGTCGCGCGATGTCCGCCGCGAGGCTGGCTGCGCGCGCGAGACTTTGGCCGGGATCGACGATCTCGTCGACAAGGCAAGCCGCAAGAGCGGCGTCGCCTTCAAACATCTGGCCGGCGAGCGCCATGCGCCGCACCGCCGCCGCGCCGAAGCGGCGCACCAATCGCTGCGAGCCCGACCAACCCGGCGCCATGCCAAGCCCCGTCTCCGGCAGGCCCAGCTTCACGCCGCGCTCGGCGATGCGGAAATCGCCGACAGCCGCGAGTTCAAGGCCGCCGCCGAGGGCGTGGCCGGTCAGCGCAACAATCAACGGCGTGCGCAGGCGCGCCAGCGCCTCGAAAGCGCGATGGCCCGCGCGGTTCCAGCTTCGCCACATCTCCAGCGGCGGCAGGGCGCCCCAGGCGGAAATGTCGCCGCCTGCGCAAAACGCCTTGCCTTCGCCGCTGAGGATGGCGACGCGCGCGTGGGGGTGGGCGTCGATGTCGAGCGCGGCTTGCGAGAGCGCGTGGATCATCGGCATGTCGAGCGCGTTGAGCTTCTCAGGCCGCTTGAGCGTGAGGCGCGCGATTTCGCCGTCGAAGATGAGGTTGACAAAGGGGCTCATGGTTGGGCCGCCTTCAGCGACAGGCCAATGGGCGCGGGCCGGAACAACGCCGCGTCCATTTGTTTGAGCGTCGGGGAGACGCGCAGCGGGAACTCCGATTGGGCGAGCACGTCGCGCTCCAGATCGACGCCGGGGGCGATTTCGGTGATCGTCAAACCCTCGCGCTCCTGCAGCAGCACGCAGCGCTCGGTGACATAGACAATGTCCTGGCCTTGCGCGACGGCGCGCGGCCCTGAGAAGGTGATCTGCTCAACGGCGTTGACCAGCTTCCTGATCTTGCCCTCTTTGACAATCCTCAGCGCGCCGCCTTCGATCTCCAGTCCGGCGCCGGCGGTGAAATAGCCGGAGAACACGATCTTCTTCGCCCGCGCGGTGATGTCGACGAAGCCGCCGGCCCCAGCTGTCACATGCGGACGCACGCCCAGTTTGGAGACATTAACGCTGCCGTGGCGGTCGATCTGCAAGAAAGAGAGCAGCGACATATCAAAGCCGCCGCCCTGAAAATAGGTGAATTGCGCGGGCGAAGGCACGATGGCTTCGGCGTTGGAGGCGCAGCCGAACTGGAAATCGAGCAACGGGACGCCCCCGACCGCGCCTTGTTCGATGACCCAGGTGACGTCGCCGTGGCGGCCTTCTTCAATCAATATGCGCGGCACGTTGGCGGAGATGCCAAAGCCGATATTGACGGCGTCGCCGTCGCGCAATTCCTGAGCGACGCGGCGCGCGATGGCTTTGCCGACGCCGAATTCGGTGGTCTCGAACGACGACAACGGGCGGAAGATTTCGCCTGAAATCGCGGGGTCGTAGGGCGTGTTGGTCGTCTGCTTCTGGTCGGGCGCGACGACGATGACGTCAACGAGCACGCCGGGCACGACGACGTCATGCGGGCGCAGCGATCCCGCCGCCGCGAGGCGCTTGACCTGCGCGATCACCAATCCGCCGTTGTTGCGCACGCTCAACGCCTGATCGAGCGGGCCAAGGATGCCGCCTTCGTGTTCGAAGGAGAGATTGCCGCGCTCGTCGGCGGTGGTGGCGCGGATGATCGCGACGTTGGGGATGATGGCGGGGAAGAACAGCCAATCCTCGCCCGCGAAATTCACGCGGCTGACGATGGGCGCGGCGCGCGCGCGGGGGTTCATCGCGCAGCCCTCGTTGGCGGGGTCAACAAAGGTGTCCATGCCGACCTTGGTCAGCACGCCCGGCCTTTTCGCCGCCGCCTCGCGATGCATGTCGAACAGGATGCCCGAGGGCACGTTGTAGCAGGGGATGGCGTCGTCGGAGATCATCTTCCAGATCGCGGGCGGTTCGGCGGAGGACGGACCGGAGGGATAGGAGCCGCCAAGCACACGCGCGAGACAGCCGGGCTTGGCCAGATGATCGACGCCCTTGACGCCCCACATGTCGCCGGCGGCGATGGGGTGCAGCGTCGTCAGATTGCGCGGATGGCCTTGCGAGTCGAAGCGGGCGCCAATGGCGGCCAGCACGGCGTCGGGGCAACCAAGTCCCGAGGAGGACGAAACGGTGACGATGGAATCGTCAGGGATCAGCGCGGCGGCGTCGGAGGCTGAGAGGATTCGCGGTTTGGCCATCAGGTCTGGCTTTCGATGGGGGTTTCGCGGCCCGTCGTGGTCGCCTCCAGCGCCGCAAGGGCGAGGGCGAGCGAGCGCACGCCGTCTTCGCCTGTCGCCGAGGGCGCGCCCTGCCCCGCGACGGCGTCCTGAAATAACCGCAGCGAGCGCAAATATAGATCCTCGTGATTGAGGCTCAGCTTTTGCTCGCCCTTCGCGTCGCGCAGCAGGACTTCGCCCTTGGGCTGCTGCGTCATGCAATCGGTGGCGATCAACGAGCCTTCTGAGCCGTGAACCTCAAAGCCGGTGGTCGCGTATTTAGTGGTGAAGGCGTCGTGGAATTGCGCGAGCGCTCCGCCGGCGAAGCGCACGACGCCCATCACGCCGTCCTCCAGACCCTCCCTCGCCATGCCGGCTCGCGAGGCCATCGCGCTGACGGCGACCGCTTCGTCGCCCAGTACGAAACGCAGCGTGTCGGCGTCATGCACGGTGATGTCGAGGATGACGCCGCCGCCGGCGCCGGGCGCGCTCAGGCGCCAGCCTTGCAGATGCGGCGGCAGATAGACGGCGTGGAACACCCGCGCGAACAGCGGCTTGCCGATGCGTCCCTCAAGGATCGTTTTGCGCATCGCGCGATGCGTGGCGGCGTTGCGCAGATGATGATTGGTGCCCATCACCACGCCGCGCGACTTGCACTCGGCGACCATGGCGCGGGCGTCGGCGAGGCTAAGCGCTAGCGGCTTCTCGCACAGCACATGCTTGCCCGCTGCGGCGGCGGCGAAAAGCTGATCGCGATGAAGTTCGTTGGTTGTCGAGATATAGACGGCGTCGATGTCGGGGCTTTCGACCAGCGCCGCCAGCTCGGTGGTTGAGCGGGCAATCGCGTACTCCCGCGCATAGGCCGCGCCGCGCTCGGCGTTAGAACTCATGACAGCGACCACCTCACCGCCATGGGCGCGCATCGCGCCGATCATGTGCTCGGCGGCGATCGTGCTGGCGCCGACCAGGCCCCAACGCAGCCCTTTGCTCATGCCGCCCTCCCGCAACCCGGCGCCGGCGCGCGGCCAAGCCTGCGGCTCGCCTTATCGTCCCGGTCGCCCTTATTCTGGATCGTTCCAAAAGCCAATGCGAGGATCGCAACGTCAAGTCCGCCAATGACAAGCGGCAACGTCGCGTTTCGTCTTGCAATTTGGAACGTGACAAATTATCGATAGCGCAAGACGACGAGGTCGTCAATGACCGTCGAGCAGGGGGAAACGCGCGTGTCGCTGCCGCAATCCATCCTCGACGCCCTTACTGACGTTGAGATGCCCAAGCGTCATCCCGCGCGCGCGATCAACAAGCATCTTGAAGTCTCCGATCTGCGCCTGCCCGTCTACGTCTGCCAGACCGTCGTGCTGGGCAGCGGCGCGGCGGGATGGCGGGCGGCGGTGGAACTCAAGCGGCGCGGCGTCGATGTGGTCGTGGCGACGCAAAATCTCTATGGCGGAACCTCCGCCTGCTCGGGGTCGGACAAACAGACTCTGCACACCGCCTCGGGCAGCGGTCGCGGCGACAATTTCAACGACCTCGCCGACGCGCTGGCCGCAGGCGGCGCGATGGACGAGGACACCGCTTATGTTGAGGCGGTAGGCTCGCTGCGCGCGCTTTCGTCGCTCGAGTATCTGGGCCTGCCGCTCCCGCTCGACCGTTTCGGCGCGCCGTTGCGCTATCAGACAGATCATGACGAGGCCGGGCGCGCGACAAGCTGCGGGCCGCGCACCTCGCGGTTGATGGTGAAGGCGCTTGCGGAAGAATCGGCGCGGCTCGGCGTTCCCGTCGTCAACCGCTGCATCGGCGCGAAAATACTGGTCTTGGAAGGCGAACCCCGGCGCGTCGTCGGGCTGATCGCGTTCCATTCCTCGGAGCGTCGTCCCGGCAACCCGATGGGGCTCGTGGTCTTCTCCTGCAACACTCTGGTTCTCGCCGCCGGCGGCCCCGGCGAGCTTTATCGCGACAGCGTCTATCCCGCGCAATGTTTCGGCGCGCTGGGCCTTGCGCTGGAAGCGGGCGTGGAATGCGCCAACCTGACCGAGAGCCAGTTCGGGATCGGCACGCCGCGCCACGCCTTTCCATGGAACCTGTCGGGCACCTATGCGCAATCCATGCCCTATATTTTCTCCCGCGACGCGCAGGGCGTCGAGCGCAATTTTCTGGGCGACTACTATCGCGCCACGCAGGAGCTGGCCTCGAACATCTTTCGCAAGGGCTATCAATGGCCGTTCCACGCCTCGCGTATGCTCGATTTCGGCTCCAGCCTCGTCGATCTCGCGATCTTTCGCGAGACGCAGGCGGGGCGCAAGGTGTTCATGGACTTCAACCGAAACCCTGAGGCCGTACCGGGCGACGCTCCCTTCTCGCTGGGCCGGCTCGACGCGGATGTGCGCGCCTATCTCACAAACAACGACGCGCTATTGCCTCTTCCCATCGAGCGCCTCGCGCGCATGAACCCCTTGTCCATCGAACTCTACCGCCGCTACAAGAAGGATATCACGCGAGACCCGCTCGAATTCGCAGTCAACAATCAGCATATGAATGGCGGCGTCGCGGTCGATGTGTGGGGGCGCTCCAATCTGGAAGGCTGCTACGCCATCGGCGAGGCGGCGGGCACGCATGGCGTCACGCGGCCCGGCGGCGCGGCGCTCAATGCCGGGCAGGTGATGGGGCAGCGTTGCGCGGAACATATCGGCGCCCGCCTGCCCGAACCGACCGTCCCGGCGCTTTCGCTCGATGAGGCCGTCAGGTCGATCGGGCAAGGGCTGCGCGACGATGGGCTCGACGTGCGTGAGGTGGCTTTGCAAGTGCAGGCGCGCATGAGCGACTATGCCGGCTTTATCTGCTCGCCCCAGGGCGTGCGCGAGGCGTTGGAGGCGGCGCGGCGCCTGAACGCGGAGATACGCGCACGCGGCCTTCGCGCCGATCGACCTTCGCGTGGCGTGCAATGGCGACACATGGCGCTGGCGTCCGAGGCGGTGCTGGCGTCGCTGGACGCTTATCTGGCCCAGGGCGGCGGCAGCCGGGGCGCTCGCGCCGTCCTCGATCCCGCCGGGTCGCAGGCGCCTTCAACGAAGGCCGGGCCTCTGGAGGACTTTCGATTTCGCGAGGAGCGCAAGGAGGACCGCGACCGCAAGATCACTGTACGTCTCGAAGGCGACGACTTCGTCATTCAGATGCGGGGTGTGCGTAAGCGCGACGGCGCCACGCCCGCTTATTTCGAGCGCGACTGGGGGCAGTTCCTCTCCGGCGCCATCTACGACGACGCGGCGCAGGAGCAGAGGGCATGACGGGGCAAGGCGATCTCGTCGGCATCGGCGAGGCGATGCTGGAGCTGGCGCCTGTGAAGGACGGCCTCTACGCGCCGGGCTTTGCGGGCGATACGCTCAACACAATCTGGTATCTCAAACGCCTGCTGGGCGATCGGGAGCGCGTCGGCTATGTCACGCGCATCGGCGGGGATGGGCTGTCAAAGCAGTTTCTCGACTTCCTGCGCGACTCCGGCATCGACGCCTCTCGCATTTCGCGCGACGAGGAGCGCACGCTCGGCCTCTATCTGATCCGCCTCGACGGCGCGGAGCGGCACTTCTCCTATTGGCGCGGCCAATCGGCCGCCCGCCGCATGGCCGACGATCCCGCTGCGCTCGCCGAGGCCCTGCGCGGCGCCGCGTCGATCCATGTCTCGGGCATCTCGCTGGCGGTCATCGAGGCGACGGGACGCCGCCATCTGTTTGACGAACTGGCCCGTGCGCGCGCCGACGGGGCCCTGGTGTCCTTCGATCCGAACGTGCGTCGCCGCCTTTGGCCCGACGAAGCTGAATTGCGCGCGGCGATGATTGAGATGTTCTCGGGCTGCGACATCGCGTTGCCCAGTTTCGACGACGAGGCGGGTCTCTGGGGCGACGAGACGCCAGAGGCGACGGTGCAGCGCATCGCGGCTTTGGGCGCGACGGAGATCGTCGTCAAGAATGGCGCGGCGCCGGCGCTGGTGCGGGCGGCGGGCGCGCAGGTCCCCGTCAACGCTTGCACAATCTCAGACGTTCGCGACACGACCGGCGCCGGGGACGCCTTCAACGCCGGTTATCTCGCCGCGCGTCGTCGCAACGTTTCGCCCGACGTAGCCTGCGCATTCGCGCACGAACTTGCGGCGGAAGTCGTACGGCATCCCGGCGCCCTGGCGCCCGCCGAGGCCTTGCCCGCCATCCAGCAGAGGTTTGCGGAGCTTTCGCGTGCGGCGCCCGCCGCGCTCACGCCTCAACCGCCTCGATCGTACTAATCTCCCGCCTATCCGCGTGGCGCCACGCCCCAAACCCGATTCGCGCGCCCTATGCCGGCAGCGGCTTTTCGCATCGAAAGCCCATGCGGAAACGAGACTCAAGCGGACCCCGTCTGATTGGATGGCGTTTGCACGCGCAACAAGCCAGATAACCGAGCCGCACTTCAGCGCTTGTCTTTGGGAAACTCCAGCCCCATTGCGCGGTAGCGTTCGGGATCGTCGAGCCAGTTCTCGCGCACCTTGACGAACAGGAATAGATGCACCTTGGTGTCGTTGGCCTCGGCGATCTCCTTGCGCGCCGCCGAGCCGATGGCCTTGAGCGTCCGCCCGCCCTCGCCGATCACGATCATCTTGTGGCTGTCGCGCGTCACATAGATTGTCTGCTCGATGCGCGCCGAGCCGTCCTTCTGGTCCTTCCAGGATTCGGTCTCGACCGTGATCTGATAGGGCAGTTCGTCATGCAGCCGCTCGAAGATCTTCTCGCGTGTGATCTCGGCGGCGAGCGAGCGCATCGGCGCGTCGGCGATCTGGTCCTCGGGATAGAGCCACGGCCCCTGCGGCATCATGCGCGCGAGGTCGCGCTTCAAACGGTCGAGCCCCAGCCCCCGCTCGGCGGAGATCATGAAAGTCTCCTCGAAGGGCAGCGCGGCATTGAGCCGCGCCGACAGGCCCAGCAACTTGGGCGCCTCCAGCAGGTCGATCTTGTTAAGGAGGAGAACCTTGCGGCCTTTGCGCTCGGCGAGCGCCGAGAAGATCGGCGCCAAAGTCTCCGACAACGCCTCTTGCTCCGCCTCGGCGCGCGCGTCGACCAGCAGCGCCGCGACATCGGCGTCGCCCGCCGCCGACCACGCCGCCTCGCGCATCGCCCGGTCGAGCTTGCGCTTGGGAGCAAACAGGCCCGGCGTATCAACCAAGACCAGTTGCGCCTCGCCCTCGACCACGACGCCGCGCACCGGGCCACGCGTCGTCTGCGCCTTGCGCGACACGATGGAGACCTTCGCGCCCACCAGCGCGTTGATGAGCGTCGATTTGCCCGCATTGGGCGCGCCGATCAGCGCCACGAATCCGCACGCTGTCATGGAGAGGCCCATCGATCAAGGAAAGCGCGCGCCGCCGCTTGTTCGGCCGCGCGCTTGGAGGTGGCTTCGCCGCGCTCGGGCGCAAAGCCGTCGAGCGCGACCTGCATGACGAAGCGCGGCAAATGCGCGGGGCCGCTGCGTTCGACTTCCGAATACGCGGGAGTTGGCAGACCGCGCGCTTGCGCCCATTCCTGCACCGCCGTCTTGGCGTCCTGCACCGGCGCGGCGTCTGCGCGCATGCGCGCCTCCCAATGGCGGCGGATCAAGGCGCGGGCCGCCGCAAAGCCGCCGTCGAGAAACACCGCGCCGATCAGCGCCTCGCAGGCGTCGCCCAGAATGGCGGCCTTCTTCGCCCCGCCGGCGCGTCGCTCGCCCTGACCCAGCCGCAGATGCGGACCGACGTCCCAGTCCAGCGCGACTTCGGCGCAGGTTTCGCGCCGCACCAGCCGCGCCAGCCGCACCGACAGATCGCCCTCCGGCGCCTTCGGAAACGCCTCGTAGAGCATCTCGGAGACGACGAGGCCGAGCACCCGGTCGCCCAGAAATTCAAGCCGTTGATAGGAGTTCACGCCCACCGCTTCGGGGGCGGAGAGATGCGTCAGCGCACGTTCGATCAGCCGCGGATCGGCGAAGCTGTGGCCGAGCCGCGCCTCGAGGTCGGCGACCTCGGCTTTCGCGGCTTTGAGGGACGCGGTCAGTGGACCCGCATCAGCAGGCGGCTCCAGCGGATCGTCCACGGCCAGCGCCAGAACTCCCAGGCCGCCGCGCCCTGGCCAACCGAGAAGAAGATGATCTCCGCCCGCCCGACAAAGTTTTCCGCCGGCACATAGCCGACCGGCCCCGATGGAAAGCGCGAGTCTTCCGAATTATCGCGATTGTCGCCCATCATGAAGAAATGGTCGGGCGGCACGGTGAACACGTTCGTATTCGAGGCCGGGCCATCGTCGCCCGCCAGTTGGATGATCGGATGGCGCACGCCGTCGGGCTTGCCCTGACTGTCGGGAAGTGTCTCGTAATATTCAGTGACGTCGGTCGGCTTGCCGAAACCATCGTCCATCTTGAACGGCGGCGCGGGTTCGCGCGGCGCGACGATCCCGTTGATATAAAGGCGGCCCTTGATCATCTGGATCTTGTCGCCGGGCAGGCCGATGACGCGCTTGATGAAATCCTGATTGGGCTCGCCGGGCGGGCGAAACACCGCGATGTCGCCGCGCTTGGGCGGCGAATAGAGCAGACGGCCGGGCATCGCGCCAGGGGCGAGATCCAGGAAACCGGGAAGCGAATAGTGCGAATAGCCGTAGGAATATTTGCTGACGAACAGATAGTCGCCGACCAGCAGCGTCGGGATCAGCGAGCCCGAGGGGATGTTGAAGGGCTGGAACAACACGGTGCGCACGACCAGCGCGATCAGCAGCGCCTGGGCGATCACCTTGACGGTGTCCCACAGACCCTCCTCCTTCTGGGCGGGGACGGCGTCGGCGGCAGGTTTCATCAATTTGGGCTCGCTCATGGGGCGCGCTCCTTGGGCGCGGGGCGGCGCGTCGGCGGCCTATACAGGCCAGCCGCCGTCGCGCCAAGTTCGCTTTAGGGAATCAACACAATCGAGGCGGTGGTGCGGCGGCCTTCGAGTTCGCGATGCACGCGGGACGCCTCGGCCAGCGGCGCGCGCTCGGAAATGCCGATCTTCACCACGCCGGACCCTACGACCTCGAACAGCTCTTTGGCCATCGTCTCCAGCCGCGCGCGGTCGGCGAGGAAGGTGAACAAGGTCGGGCGGGTCGCGAACAGCGAGCCCTTGCCGCCCAGAATGCTGAGGTTGAAGGCGTCGACCGGGCCGGACGCCGAGCCGTAGCTGGCGAATATGCCGAACGGGCGCAGACAGTCGAGCGAGGCCGGGAAGGTCGCCTTGCCGACGCCGTCGTAGACGGCGGCGCATTTGGCGCCCTTGGTGATTTCGCCGACGCGGGCGGCGAAATCCTCCGTCGAGTAATTGATGACGTAGTGCGCGCCGCAGGCTTTGGCGATTTCGACCTTGGCGTCTGAGCCGACCGTAGCGATGACGGTCGCGCCCAGATGCTTGCCCCATTGGCAGAGAATCTGGCCGACGCCGCCCGCCGCCGCATGGACCAGAACCGTGTCGCCCTTCTGGATACGATAAGTCTGGCGCAGCAGGTATTGCGCGGTGAGGCCCTTGAGCATCATGCCCGCCGCCTGATCGTAGGCGACGCCCGCCGGCAGGGACACAAGGTGCTTGACGTCGACGTTGCGGCTTTCCGCGTAGGAGCCCGGCGTTGTGACGTAAGCCACGCGGTCGCCGACCTTGAAGCCGGCGACGCCGGGACCGACGGCGGTGACTTCGCCCGCGCCTTCGCTGCCGGGCGTGAAGGGGGTCTGGGACGGATAGAGGCCGGAACGGAAATAGACGTCGAGATAATTGACGCCGATGGCGTGGTGTCGCACCTGCGCCTGCCCCTCTGCCGGCGCGGCCAACTCGACGTCTTCGAGTTTCATCACCTCGGGGCCGCCGGCCTGGTGGATACGGATCGCGCGCATGGAGTCTCCTGGCTGAAAATCTTGTGAGGCCCGATATAGAGGCTCAGGCCGAAAATCGAAACCCGGCGCATGAAGGGGAGAAATCGACCTGTTGGCTTCAGACGTGGCTCGGTAGCTGGTTTCGGGTTGAGCCTGCGGCGGGCGGAAATCTTGATTCGAAATCGAATGGGTTCAACGCTGTGAGTGTCAAATTGCGAGCCCCTCCGCCGCTGCGCGATCAAGCGCTGGAGGCGGCAAGCGACAACCCTTCCCCATCCCCGGTCCCGCCAATGGCAAAAATGCGGGGCGCGGCGGCGCGCTCCGCGTCGAACCCAAACGTTATAGCGACAATCGGCCAAAGGGGAACAAGAAATTTATCTAATTGAAATATATATGTTATTCGCTTAAGCCTTGACGCCGCGAATCCGGCCGCGCCGTGAACGAGCGCTCACCTGATCGCCTCAGGTGAAACCCGAACCCTTGCCCTTTCCGACGACCGAACGTATAGGGGCCCGCGTCGCTTCGGCGGCCTCAAGTGCGCCCATCGTCTAGCGGTCCAGGACGTCGCCCTTTCACGGCGGAGACACGGGTTCGATTCCCGTTGGGCGTACCAAGAATATTTGCCCTTGGCGCGTGGGGCCGGAAGTTGCCTTCAACGTGAATTGGAAAGTTCTTTGCCGGGAACGGGCCGGTCATCCAACGGATGAGCGAAGATAGGCCGCCAGCCCAAAACCAACCGCTTTGCGACGACCGCCTTGGCGCGGCCGGGGGGCGGAACTCATTCCGCGGGGGATTCAACCAACACCGGCGCTGCGGCCTCCGCAGGCTTGCGACGCAACAGCGACGAGAACCCGCGCACCAGCACATAGAAGGTCGGCGTGAACAAAAGGCCGAAGAACGTCACGCCGAGCATCCCCGAAAACACCGCCGTCCCCAGCGATTGTCGCATCTCCGCGCCGGCGCCCTCCGCAAACACCAACGGCGCGACGCCCAAAATAAATGCGAACGAGGTCATCAGGATCGGCCGCAAACGCGTGCGCGCGGCGCTGGCCGCCGCCTCGAACCGCGTCATGCCGCCCTCCTCCGCCTGTTTGGCGAACTCGACGATGAGGATCGCATTCTTGGCCGCCAGCCCGATCAGAACGACAAGCCCGATCTCGACAAGGATGTTACGGTCCAGCCCCCGAAAATGCACGCCCGTCATCGCCGCCAGCACGCACATCGGCACAATCAGAATGACGGCGAACGGCAGCAACCAGCTCTCGTAGAGCGCGGCCAGCAGCAGAAATACGAACACCACCGCCAGCCCGAAGGCGAGCGAGGCGGTGTTTCCCGCCAGCTTCTCCTGCAAGGCGATCTCGGTCCATTCGAAGCCGAAGCCCGGCGGCAGGCGGTCGCGCACGATTCCTTCGATGGCCGCGATCCCCTGCCCCGTCGAATATCCCGGCAACAATTGGAACTGCGCCTCCGCCGCCGGATAGAGATTGTATCGCGGCACGCGGAACGCGTCGGTCGTGTCGCGGAACGTGGCGACGGCGCCGATGGGCGTCATGTCGCCGTCGGCGTTGCGCGTTTTGAGATTGGCGACGTCTTTGAGGTCCATGCGGAACGGATTGTCGGCCTGCGCGGTGACGCGATAGGTGCGCCCGAGCAGATTGAAGTCGTTGACATAGACCGAGCCCATGAACACCGATAACGCCTCGAAAACTTTGGTGATCGGCACGCCCAGCAGCTCGGCCTTGGTGCGGTCGATGTCAGCGTAGACCTGCGGCGTCTTGGTGTTGAACAGCGTGAAGGCCGAGGCGAAGCCCAGCGTATGCGAGGCCGTGCCCGCCAGCAGCCAGGTTGCCTGTTCGAGCGCGGGAAGCCCTCGTCCGGCGCGATCTTCCACATAGCCTTTCAGTCCGCCGCCGGTGCCGATGCCAGGAACCGAGGGAGGTTCGAGCACCAGCGCGAAAGCGCGCGGGTCTCCCGCAAATTCGCGCCGGAGATCGTTGGCGACCACGCTCGCCGTCAGATGCGTGGGGATTCTGTCTTCAAACGGCTTAAGCGTGACGAAAATGACGCCTGTGTTGGGCGAATTGACGCGCGTGGCGCCGTCAAAGCCGGCGAAGGCGACGGCGGCTTTGACGCCGGGACGCTTGAGCGCGCGGTCTATGGCGTCGCGGATGACGGCGTCGGTGCGGTCGAGCTTGGAGCCGGGCGGAAGCTGGAACGCCGCGATCAGATACCCCCGGTCGAGCGAGGGAATGAGACCCGCCGGCGTTCGCATCAGCACGCCGTAGCCCAGATAGACGAGGCCGGCGTAGGCGACGATCACGACGAGGCCGACGCGCACGAAGCCCCGCGTCAGCGCGCCATAGCCCGCGCCCAGTTTGTCGAACACCCAGTTGAAGCCCATGAAGAACCAGCGCAAAGGCGAACTCAGCCAGTAGAGCAGGCCGCGCTTGGGCGTTTTCGATTTCGGCCGGAGCAGGATCGCGGCGAGCGCGGGCGATAGCGTCAGCGACACGAAAGCCGAGAGCAGCGTCGCGGCGGCGACGGTGATCGCGAACTGGCGATAGAACGCACCTTGCAGCCCCGCGATAAAAGCGGTCGGCAGGAATACGGCGCACAACACCAACGCGATGGCGAGGAGCGCGCCGCCGACTTCATCCATCGTCTTATGCGCGGCGTCTTTGGGCGAAAGCCCTTCGTCCAGATAACGCTCGATGTTCTCCACCACGACGATGGCGTCGTCCACCACGATGCCGATGGCGAGCACGAGGCCGAACAACGACAGTGTGTTGAAGGTGAGGCCGACGGCGCTCATGATGAGGAAACAGCCGACCAGCGAGACGGGGATGGCGAGCACCGGAATGATCGCCGCCCGCCAGGATTGCAGGAACACCACGACGACGACGACCACCAGCCCGACCGCCTCAAACAAGGTGCGTATCACCTCGTCGACCGATTGCTGGATGAACTCGGTGGGGTTGTAGACGACGGAATAATCGAGGCCCGGCGGGAAATCCTTCCTGGCCGCATCCATCGCCGCCTTGACGGCGGCGGCGGTCGAGAGCGCATTGGAGCCGGGCCGCTGATAGATGATGATCGCCGTCGCCTGGGCATGGTCGAGATAGGCGTTGACGGTGTAATCCTGCGCGCCCAGCTCCAGCCGCGCGACGTCGCGCAGCCGCACATAGCCGCCGTCGGAATCGGCGCGCACGACGATCTCGCCAAATTGCTCGGTGTCGACGAGACGTCCCAATGTCTGCACCGAGAGCTGATAGGCGCTGGGACCCGAGACCGGCGGCTGGTTGATCGAGCCCGCCGCGACCTGAAGGTTCGCGGCGCGCACGGCGGCCAGCACGTCGCCCGCCGTCACGCCGCGCGCGGCGGCCTTGGCGGGGTCGATCCAAACGCGCATTGCGTAGTCGCGCGCACCGAAAATCACGACATTGCCGACGCCGTCGACCCGCGCCAGCGCGTCCTTGACGTAGAGCGTGGCGTAATTGGAGATATATTGCTGATCGCGCGAACCGTCGGGCGAAGTCAGGTGCACGACCATCATCAGATCGGGCGAGGCTTTCTTGACCGTGACGCCGTAAGCCGTCACGTCGGCGGGCAGGCGTGGCGCGGCGATGGCGACGCGGTTTTGCACCAACACCTGCGCCTCGTCGACATTCGTGCCGGGCTTGAACACCACGTCAATGCTGAGCCGCCCATCGCCGGTCGATTGCGACGTGATATAGAGCATGTCGTCGACGCCGTTGACCTCCTGCTCGATAGGAGTCGCCACGGTTTCAGCGATGACGCGGGCCGAGGCGCCGGGATAGGTGGCCGTGATATTGACGGTCGGCGGCGCGATTTCAGGATATTCGGAGATCGGCAATCGCGTCATCGCGATGGCGCCGGCGATGACGAAAATCAGCGACAACACGGTCGCGAAGATCGGCCGGTCGATGAAGAAATGCGAGAGCCGCAAGCTTGGCCTCCGTTCAGCGATCGGCGAGTTTGACATCCACCAGATGCGGCGCGACCACCGCGTCGGGCCGCACGAACGGATTGGCGAGTCCCGAGACCACGACGCGGTCTTGCGGCGTCAGGCCCTCCAGCACGGCGCGCCCGCCCAGCGCCAGCGGCCCGAGCTTGACCGGCTTGATCGCGATCTTGTCGCCCTCGCCGATGACATAGACAATCTTGCGCGCCTGATCGGAAAGCACGGCCTCGTCGGGGATCAGCAGGGTCTGCAGTTTTCCGCCAAAAAGCCGGGCGCGCGCGAACAGGCCGGGAGTGAGAAACAAATCCTTGTTCTCGAACACGGCGCGACCCCGGATCGTGCCAGAGCGGCCGGCGAGTTCGTTGTCGACGAAGTTCATTTGACCATTGCGCGACCATTCTGTCTCGTCGGCGAGCTTGATCTCTACGCGATTAGGCGCATCGCGCGAGGACGGTCGGTCGCCGCCCGCGCCCTGGCGGGCGTAGCGCAGATAATCGGCTTCCGATGCGTCGAACACGAAATGGATGGGGTCGAGGCGCACGATGGTCGTCAGCAAAGTGGCGCCGCTCTGCCCGCCCTGTACGAGATTGCCAACGTCGACGCGCCGGTCGGAAATGCGCCCGCCAATGGGCGCGCGCACTTGCGTCCATTCGAGATTGAGCTTGGCGTTTTCCAGCGCGACCTCGGCGGAGCGCTTTTGCGCTCGCGCCACATCGAAGGTCGCCTTGCGCTGATCGACATCGCGCTGCGTGATCGCGGCGCTCTGCGTCAGCGACTGCGCGCGCGCGACGTCGGCGCCGGCCTGCGCGACCGTAGCGTTGGCGCGTTCGAGATCGGCCTCTGCGGTCTCTACGGCAAAGGCGTAGGGGCGCGGGTCGATGATGAACAGAGGGGCGCCCTCGGCGACGCTCTGGCCGTCGTGGAACTGGATTTTGTCGACGAAGCCAGAGACGCGCGCGCGGATTTCGACGCGCTGAACGGCCTCGAACCGTCCGGTATATTCGTCCCAGCGGTCGATGGTCCGCGCCACCGGGTTGGCGACATCGACGGCCGGGCGCGGCGGGGCGCTTTGCGCCGTTGCTGTCACGGCCCAAAGGATCGAAGCTACAAATGCCGCCGCCGCGAGCGATGTCGGTTCGAGCTTGCCTTGCAAATGTCGCCTCCCCGCCTCGCGTGGCGAGGCTAAAGAAATCGCAACCCGCCGTCTCGGACAATCTTGTGCAATTGTTCGTGAGGCCTTGTCACACTATAGCTTCCCCGCAGGTATCGCCAACACCGGGCCGAGGTCGAAATGGATGAGATATTCGCATGATCGGGCATTCGAAGCGACGCGCAACGCATTCATGCAAGGCAATCGAACCGATGGGCCCGCATGCGGCGTCATTTCGACTTCGGCGCGCAGCGCATCGACGTTCGGACGCAGGTTCCTGGGGCCGATGTTGCCGGAGCTCCTCAGGCGGCGCCTTCCTTCGCTGAAGGTTTGACGGC
>Ga0209698_10000322_pt1 | contig 53851 bp, 52 predicted proteins | sample LitLauG_LLR_2012_FD_187203 | JGI IMG/M metagenome (GOLD analysis project Ga0209698, IMG submission 187203) | Freshwater sediment microbial communities from Pennsylvania, USA - Little Laurel Run_MetaG_LLR_2012 (SPAdes) (version 2) | ecosystem: Environmental > Aquatic > Freshwater > Creek >...
GCCCACCCGGCCCTCCTGCCCCGGCGCCACTTGCGCAACCGCCGGCATTGATATGAGGATGCGGCCCTTTTCGCACACACCAATTTGCCTGCGTCGTAGAAAGTGTCCATTGCGGCATCGACGCCGGCAGGACAGGGCACCATGCGTAGGGGACTGGCACCATTGTAAGAATTACGACACCCCCAGCTGGGAAATCCAGAACGCAACTGTTATAAGAATAAAAGGTGCTGTCGTAAAAGCCAGGCCAATTGAGCCAATAGCGAACTACAGTGGCCACACCTTGGTTGATGTAGTAATTTGCCATACCCCGGCACGCGTCATCTTGAGAATATCCAGAAAAGTCGGATGGTGTGAGTTTGTATAAGCCTGTATTGGCGACGTGCCCAAAAGGCCCATCCGTAAATTGGGTATATATGGACGACGTCTTTACTGGAAAGACTGGAAACGTCCAAACATACCCGTTGGCTGGTATCGCTGTCTGGGCGGAGACAACTAACGAAAGAAAGGCGAAGGCAACACAAACAAGTGATTGCAATCCAGTCTTGAGATGCTTTTTGACGAAAATCGCTCGCCATTCGTGCATAGTCGACTGATGAATCATTGATCTATCTCCAATTTCCTGCAGGATTTCACCCTCTTTTTTATTGAGCGTAGAGCACCGCGACAGGCGTATCGCCAAGGAATACGGTTTCCTCAATGGGGTTGCCAAATCCATCGTACTCGCCGAGTAAATGCCCAGACTCGTCGTAGACGTAGCGCGCGATGCCCGTTGGAATCTGCGCCGTTGGGCCAGTTTTTATAACCCGCTGGCCCAGCCCGTTGTACAGGTAGCCAAAGGCGCTGGTGCCGATAGTTGCACGGGCCATGCGCCCGCGGTCGCTGTAGGCGTACGTCACGGTTCCATCGCTTGCGAGGTTTCCAGCCGCATCAAACACATTGGTCCGGGTGTAATTAGGGCCCGTGGCCGCCGTGAGCTTGTTGCTCGCCGGATCGATGGTGTTTGTATACGGGATGGCATTGACCGTCAGAGAGGTGCGGTTCCCGGTGTTGTCATAGGAGTAGATCTGGTCCGTGCCCGCAGGGTAATAGCTCGTTAGCCGATCCAGGCTGTCGTAATAAAAACTCTGGTTGGCAGCAATTGCGATGGTGCTAGTGGTGCTGCCGCTTGCATCGGCGTGCACGTAGGCGTTGATGCGCGACGCCGGGTCATAATCGATCGTGCGCGTAAGCGCGTTGGGTGTTAGCAAACTGCCGGTGGTGGCTCCCAGAGGAAAGCCGGTCAATCGTCCATCGAGGTCGTACGTGCGCGCGTACGGGGTGCCATTGCCCCAGGTCCATCCGCTGGGCGCCCCGAAGGCGGTGTACGTGACGGCAGATAGCAGCGGTGTGGCACTGCCCCCCGATGGGGTAAGAGTCATGCCCGCAATCCGCCCGGCCATATCGTAGGTCAATCCGACCGACATCCCTGTCGGGTAGACCGTATTGACGAGTTTGCCGTTGACGCTCCCGGCTGTTCCGTAAAGATATTGCACGGCCTGGGTCAGCGCGCTCGCTCCGGTGCCGCTCACCTGAGTCTTCTTGATCACATGCCCGAATGCGTCGTACTGGTAGCGCGTCGATCCGGACTCGTCCGTTATCAACGTCAGGTGCCCGATGTCAAAGGCCAGGGGTGCCGACCCCCCGTCGTACTGGATGGTCGTGGCGGTGCCCGTGGGGTATGCGATCGAAGTAACGCGGTTCAGCGCGTCATAGGTGAACGTTGTCGTCTTGCCGCGGGCGTCCTTGCTCGTCAGAAGATTGCCCGCCACGTCGTAGGTCTTGCTCGTAACACCGGTGTCAGGGCTTGTCTGCGTCAGCAAGTTTCCCAGGCCATCAATCTGGTAACTTGTGACAAGGCTTCTAGGATCTTTGATAATAACCAGCTGGTCGCGGCCATCATAGGACGTGGCAATTACCGGGGCCGTACCCCCTGTGGCGGGGACTGGCTGCGTCACCTGGACCTTGCGGTTCAGGGCATCAAAGGCCTGCGTCGTGACCTGCCCATTGGGATTGGTGATGGAGGTGACGTTCCCTTGCGCATCGTAGGCATAGTTCGTCGTCGAATTTTGGCTTTGCGCCTGGGCCGTCGCTGCGCTGACGATAAAACTTGCGCATATACCAATTGAAGTAAAAGGCATCAAAGGCTTGCCGCAAAAGTTCCGAGGCTTGCCGTTGCGCGCAAAACAATCAAGTGATTTATTCTCCTGAACGCTACACGAATCGGCGCTCCGATCATATCGATCTACACCAGCCATTTTTAATCCTTGCTCACAAAAGAAAGAGCGATCAATTTCCCTGACCTCACTCTGCTCAACGGATCTTCCTAGCCGAACAAAGCAATTATCAACGCTTAAAAATGGATGACCGATCAACCTATCGTCGCGCTAGCGTTGGAACAAAGGATCCCACACGAGCAATTCACCGAAACAATTTACCCTTCATGGCCTGCAGTTCAACATGAGAAACTTATATCTGCAAGCAAATTGACAAGGAAATTGCTCGGCACTTCAAACCTTTGGATAGCCTGTTTACGTAGCTTTCTTTGCCATCACTTGTTGGAATTGAAATACCTGTTTTTATTACGGCAAATTAATTTGAATAGCGAGAATGCAATCTCATTTGCAATCTTGAGTAAAGCCTAATGACTTTTCACAAAACATTTTTGCCATCGGCACGACAACACACAATTTCGCATGTCGCGATTTTTACTCTTTGCGCGCATAGCAATATCATCAGGATCGACAAATCGCTATTCACAAATTTCGCAAATTTCACAAACGCGAGGAGAGTTTCAGTAGAGCCGCGTGTTCTCTAATTTTTGCGCGCTCATCACGTCCCTCGACCGGACGTTAATTTTTTGATTTCCGACAGATTGATTAAGCCGCCTGACGCTCCGCCAACTTTTCCGAACACCTTGAGTGCGCAATTGGCCGCCGCCCCGTTGGCATCCAAGGGAAGCATTTTCAGTCAACTCAATTACCTAATTTCAACAACCGAATTGCAAGCGCCATGACGGTGAGCAAGACCAGCCACCGAAGCGCCCTTACGGTATCCCACGCGTAGACCTCGGGCGCACGCACTGCCTGCTCCACCCTCAAGACGGCGCGCGCTGCAATGATCATGATTGCCGCGTAAAAGAGAAGACCGGTGCGATGCATTCCGTTCACCGTTGCGTCATTTACGCCCAGGTAGTTTGCGCGGTACCAGTGTACGAACAACACTGGCGGCGCCAGAGCATCGCAAAAGCATGCAAGCTGATATCTCGGAGAAAATTTCTTCCCGTATATTTTCATGGTGCCCTTCCCGTGCCAGGGTGCCCTGCGTCACGATTCGCGTTGATCAAGGTGGTCTTGCGAATTCTCGCTGACTTGCAAAAATCGATTCGACGGTCAGATATCGGCGTTAATCGCTTGCGAACTCTGGTTCTCTTGCCCTTGCTTGCTCCTCCCGCGCTCAAATTAATCTACACCTCAAGAATATTTAGCAGCTGATCCAGCGGCGGCACCGTCGCCCGCGCCCCGTCCAGTCGTTCTCGCGCAAAATGCCGCTCATACGCCTTGGGATCATCCGCCCTTGCGCCAAAGCGCCGGGCAAATTCCTCTTTGAATCCTTGGGAGGAAAGAACGGGATTGACGCCGTGTATGGCAAGAAGCCAGGCCTCCAAACAGGGAGTTGATTCGACGACCTCGATCTCCCCTTCCCGGGCCCGTTCGCGTTGTGTCGCGTCCCAATCGGTGTCGGTATCGAGTAGTGCAATCTTTCGGTTAAAGTCAAGCCCCGCGCTCACACGAATCGTGCGAGTAAGCACAGCACTTCCCCCTTTGCCAAGACCATCCACCACCTTTAGCGTGATTCCGCATTTGCGCGGCAAGTACAGCTGCTTTACGTGATTTAGCAGCAACACTTCGGATTTGCCCTCGCCCACGGCCAAAGCGGCAATCCTCGCAAGGCGATACACCATGGGGCGGCTTCAGAGCAACGGAACCGCACCCAGCGCGCCGGTCATGTACTTGGCATAAAGGTTGTGCGCGCTTGTCAAACCCTCGATCTCATCGCCGCGAAATGCTGTACTTATGCAATCGACCTTCTCGACGAACGTCACCTGGGTGCGCTCCAGTAGCCGTAAAACCTCCGGAGACTGACACGTAAATATGATCTGCGCGCCATGCGGGTTGGTTTCCTCGTCGTGGAAAAGGCGCAAGATCGGCTCGATCATGTGCGGATGAAGGTCCGCTTCGAGCTCATCGATAAAGGCCACGCCGCCTTGCTGGAGGACCGGCAAAAGACGCCACAGCAGTACCAAAGCCGTCTTGGTGCCGCTGGATTCGTACGCAAAGGGCAACTCGAATCGAGACTTGTTGGTTTTGTGAACGCCCATCGGGTACCACCGGGTTTTGGGCGCAAGCTCCCCCGGCTCGCCGGACTCAATGCTCTTGATGCGCACATCCGTCAGACCCAGGTCCCAAGCCCGGAGTAGCTGCGCCATCTGTTTATGTAGAACTTGCTCCCGATTAAAGAATTCAGCGGCCTGCCACATCTCGTCATTGGGCGCTGCGAGGCGCCCTGCCATGGTCAAGTTCGTGCCCAACGCGAAGGTTGCCACCTTCACCGCCATCGGGGCACCATACTGTTTGCCCCAGGCGATCAGGGAAACATTGGGTCGCACCTTTAGGGCCTCGGACTCGGCCAGACCAAATTCCTGCTGCTTGACGCTATACCCCGAACCGTCCGCCTCCCGCACGAATACGTAGCTGTGGCGCTCACCCGGCTGCGTGCCCCGCCGATAAAGCGCTTCGCGCAGCACTCGCTCGCGCGTGGCACGCAACTCGTAGCGCCAGCGCACACCCTCTTCGTCCTCTGTCTCGACCTCAAATTCCGCGGGCTCGGCCTTCATGGCTTCATGGGCCATGAAAGCAATTGGTTCCCCCGGCTTGAGGGCAAAGGAGTCGCGCACGAACCAGGCCAGAAACGGACCGGCCTTCACAAGGTTGCTCTTGCCAGCGCCGTTGGCGCCGACTACCGCCATGGCCGTGGATACGCGCTGGCCCGACGTTGTAGTGCGCTCCCAACCTTGCACGACATCCCGGGAGGTAAGGCAAAGAGAGATGGCCGTGTGCTCGGCAAAGCTGTGGAAATTCGATACGGAATAGGAGAGCAGCATGCCTCTATCCTTGAATTGCAACTTATATAATCATTTTATGCTACTTAAAATGAATTTCGCAAGAAATAAACGTTTAAAAATGATATAAATTCATCATTGGGGCACGGATAGGAAGCGTTGAACTATCGAATCGTCCCGCGCGCCCCCCCCGGGATGGGAGATTGCACATGGCAAAGCAACCTGGACTTGATCATCGGCATCGGGACAACAATGGGCAAACGCGGGAGAAAAATGCCAATACCCGCGTCGACACGCTGCGGCAGACCTACGGAGAAGGGTTTGCTCCCGGGATTCGTGGTGACGCACACTTGCGCACCGTGCTCGATCGGGCGGGCGCGGAATCGCTCTCGGAATACTTAAAGGGCAGCCGCCGTTAAACCGCGCCAGTACCGGGCGCGGAAAACCTATCGGGACCGGGTGGGCTCTGCCCTGCTTTTGGCGAGCTCGACCGATCGCGGGTCGGTCGGTCTTTCTCGCGGATCGTACGTGCGCACGATGGCGGTTGCGCCCTGCTCGCGTAAGTGCGCAAGGCGACGCGCGATCGCTGCTGCCACGCGTGCCCGCGTGGCCTCGCCAACTTGGCGCTTGCGCAGGACTTCGTCGGCAACCGCCAGGACAACCGCGTCGCGCTCCTCCACTGCGACCTGCGCCGCGGGCGGCTTTTTAGTGGCCGATGCTGGCGCTTCCCGCACGTGCGGCGGCGTTTCGGAGCCCGCGGGACGGCGTTCCGCACGATCCGGGGCGCTGACTTCGGGATTTGCCCCGGGGGCGAACTTTCGGTAGCCAACACTGGGATCGCGCTCGGCAAGCCAATCCTTCAAACGCTGGCGATCCTCGAGGGTGGGCACGTAACCGAAGGTCTCCAAGCCCCGTGCCCGGGCGTCGAGCCAGGCCATGCGCCGGAAGGTTTCCGACCCGGTAAGTTGAATCCGCTCCCAGCCCTTGTGCTGGGCAACATCGAGCATTCCGCGGATGATCGCCGGGTCATCGTGCTCGGTGACAATGCGCCGACCCATGTCGCGAAAGGCCACTCGCTGGGGCTGCGCGAGCAACATGTATTCGCTGCGGGGGCTGATGAGGTACATGAGCCGAATGCGCCGTGCAAGCTCGCTCTCGGGGGCACCGGTAGACTTGGCTCGGCTCGCCGTCCTGGCCATGGAACCAGCATTAGTATCCGCGCCCGCACGTGCATCGGGGCGGGGTGGATCCACCCGAGGTTCGCGCGAAATCTCCTCAATGCTCCCGCCGGTGGCGGACGCCTGGCCGCGGCCCGTCTCCGATGTACGTGAGGAGGCAGGCGCCCCTTGCGGGCTGGCAATGGGTTGTTCCACGGTAAAGCCTCCCGGTAATTTAGACCCTAGCGCACTTCCCGGCCGGCGAGCATTACGACTTGCGACGCAGCCCGGTAAATCTCCACCTCGGCCCGGCGATTAAGCGCCCGAGTCTTTTCATCGGTATTGGGCGAGATCGTGTCGCCCTGCCCCTGGTAGGTCAGGCGAATCTTGGAGGGGTCAACACCATGGCCCACCAGAAGAGAAAACACCGCATTGACTCGGCGCGCGGCCAGGGCGCTGTCAAATGCGTTATCCCGCGTGGCATCCGTTCTGCCCCGCACCTGGATGGCAACCGCGCTCCGCGCGTCCATCACTAGCCGATTGACTTCGTCCTCGGAGAGCCGGATCTCATCGCGAGCGTATGCAAAGAACAGCACGTAAACGATATTGCCCGGCAGGAGAATCAGCCCCGTGCCACCCGCAGCAGCCTTACCCATGGGGCGAGCATCGCTATGCATTGAAGTCTGGGCAAGGATTGCGCCCGTGCGCACGGCGTTGCGCTGCGATTCTTCCAGGGAAATTTTCGTATTGGCTAGATTTGCCTGGCAGCTTTCAAGCTCAATTCCCACGCTCGAATTTGCCGGCCGACGCGTGTTCTCGTCGGGAACAGGCGGCGCCGGGGGCGCCGCTGCGCAGCCCGCCAGCAAGGTTGCGATGCAGATCGTCAACAGTTTTTTCCTCATCGAATTTCCCCTTCGCGCTCGTGCGTTGCGGCGGCTGCCCGATCGCGGCCGCCCTCCTCATCCTCGTCGCCTTGCCCGCCCTGCGATAGGGCGAGCCGGGCTAAATATGCCTGGACCCATGCGTCGATATCGCCCTGCGAGCAATCTGTGGCAAGCCTGGGTAAATCCTCGAGACAGTGCGCCAAGCGCTCGAGTTTCACGCCGCCCTGGACTTCGTCCGGGCGCAGCTCGCGTGTGCGCCCCTCCACTTTGGCTCGGTAAAGCTCAATGTCAATTTGTGGAACCGGCGGCGCACTCATAAGGCGCCGTAAAAAGTACGGGTCCTTGAAGTAACAGATCTTGCGTGCCAGGATGGGTTTTACCCCCTGCAGGATCACGACCTCGCATTGCGCGTCCATCTCGCGCAGCTCCTGGGGCAACATCAGGGCGCGGCGTTCTTCCGAGCGGCTTACGCTGCTTGAGCTTCCGCGTCCTGTGCCGTAGCTTGTGCTCCTGGATTCCCGCCGCTCGGTTAGATAGCCCAGGGTCTCGCTGTATTCGCGGGCATCTTCCAATTCCTGCGGGGCGAAGAAAATCCGCGCCATGTGATTGGTGGAGAAGTTTCTCGCAATCTCACGCCCGTAAATGGCCCCCAGCATCGCGTTGGACTGCGTGATGGTCACAAGGCGCAGCCCATAGCCGGCAATAAAGCCGACTGCCTTTCCCAGCACGACGACGCGCCCCAGGGCGGGAAATTCATCCAGAAGCAGCAGGCACGGGTAGCGAAGATCCGGGTTTTGCGAGGGCAACTCGCGCGTGTTCTGATCGATAAGGATGGAGAAGAACAGGTTTATGAGGAGCGCCCCCTGTGCGAGGCGATTGGGTGGCACGTGCACGTAGATCGACACCGGCCGCTTGCGCACATTGTTGAGCAAAAAATCATCGCCGCTCGTAGCCGCATCAACCAGCGGATTGGCAAAGATGGTGAGCGGCGCGTTAAAACTTGCGAGGATGCTCGCAAGCGTGTTCTCCGAGTTAGCCATAAAGCGCATAAGAGCGTCCACGCACTCATCCGAGAGAGGATGGCCCTGGCGCTGGCGCAGGTGCACGACCTCGGTCAGGTGGTCTTTGATGGTCTTTCTTTTTCCCGAGGCCTGGCGCAGCATCTCGCCAATGGTGCGCGGCAGATCAGGCGTCTCCACCAGCATCAGGGCCAGGCCCAGGAAGAGGTTTCTGGCCTGGTCGTTAAAAAAAGCGTCGGAGCTACCTGCCGTTCGCATCTCCAGTGGATAAAAAATTGTGGCAATGGCAAGGATGTCGCCCACCCGGTACATTGGGCTGGTGCGCACGTACGAGAGGGGATTAAAGCGCGCCGAGCGCGCACCCTCATCAAAGGGGGCAAAAAGGTGAACCTCCTGGCCCAGATGAGCGCGGTAGCCGGCGGTGATCTCAAAGTTCTCCCGCTTAATGTCCACCGTGACCACGCTCCCGCTCCAGGAAAGAAGATTGGGCACGACGATGGAGACGCCTTTGCCGCTTCTCGTTGGGGCCGAGAGCATCAGAAAACCGGGGCCATCCAGGCTCAAATACCGGCCGCCCCAGCGCCCCAGCAATATGCCTTTGCCTCGATCCAGAAGGCCGCTGCGGCGCACCTCAATGCCGCTTGCAAAGCGCGCATCGCCGTGTAGCGCCCGGCGCCTAGCAAAATTTGATGCCAGGGCCGCGGGAAAAACCACAAAACCCAGCAGCGCGGCAATGGCACTCGACGTGCGCAACCTTTTTTCCAGTACCGGCTCGCCCGCGTAAAGGCGCCAGTACGAGACGATGGAAAAAAGCTGCGCCTGGGCCGGATTGGCGCAGCTTGCTACCAGGAAAAGAACCGCCGAGAGGTACAGCACTCCCAGCGTGATGGCCGCTGCGGCAAGAGCCGCAACTGCACCCAGCGCAAGGCGCTTGCCAAATTCGCGGGTCATATCCTGGCAGCCTCGAGTTTGCGCAGGGGATCAAAATAGATCTCTCGCACAAAGCGCCCCTGCCCGGCGATGCGCTCGATATGCACGACAATATCGACTACAAGAAGCAGCAGGCGCTTGATTTGCTCGTAGCGCAGCGCTCCGGCTGCAGGGCTTTGCCCGACGAGAAAGGCCAGGCGCTCAAAGGTCAAGGCGCAACTGGCCGCGTGCACAGAACTCATCCCGCCCGGATGACCCGAGGCGCACACGTTCAAAAAATCCCAGGCCTCGGGCCCGCGCAACTCGCCCAGCAAGATACGGTCGGGCTTCATGCGCAGGCAGGCCCGCAAAAGCTCCGTGAGCGTCACATCGGCCACGCCTTGGCGACCCTGGCTGTAATACAGGTGCACCTTGTTGGGGTGATGCGGCAACCCGATTTCGCGGGCATCCTCAATCGTGATGAGGCGCTCCTCCCGGGGGACTTCCTCAAGCAACGCCTTTAGAAGCGTTGTCTTGCCGCACCCCGTATCCCCGGCAACGACGATCGTGCGCTTCTCGCGCACCGCCTGGGCAAGAAATTCCGTAGTCCTTGCCTGCGTCAGCAGCCGGCAAAGCGCGCGGTCTGCGGGTAGCGGGTGCGGATCGTCAAATCCAGTAGCTTCAAGCCTTACAAGGCGCGCGAACATCCCGGCCTGTTCAAGCGCGGCAAGACTGGCAAGGCGGTTGGATGGCTTGCGGATAGTGATTGCCACGCTCCCCCGTGCCGTTACGGGCGGGATCACGATCTGGATGCGCTCGCCGGTGGGTAGCGCCGTGGATAGGAGCGGTGCGCCCTCGCCAATTGCTTGGTCCGCAAAGGTGGCCACTGCGGTAGCCAGAGCCAGGCAACGCTCGTAGCTCATCTGGGGCACTGGGACAAACTGCCACCCCGCGTAAGACTCCACATGCGCAACGCCGGGCTCGTTCACGCACACCTCGGTGACATCCTCGCGATCCAAAATGACACGCAAGGGGCGCAAAAACTCACCGACACACAAGTCGTGGGCGTAGAGGTCCTCCGTAGTCTGCAGGCCGCAGGGTTGCGCAGTTTGCATCGGGCGCCCCGCGCCTGCGCCTACTGCCCCGCCACAAGCGCGGAGGGGCGCAGCTCATACACGGTAGAAAAATCCACGTCGTGGGCCACATTGACCGCGACGATCTCGCCCTGGTTCTTGACGATCGTGGGAGGAATATTGATTGTTGCGTCCAGCACCTTGCCTGAAAGCGTGGAGGTTTGGCTGCCACTACCCTGCAGCACGAGGGTGCCCGAGGCGCTGCCTTTGGCCTGCTCGCGCGCGATCTCGATCTTTACCGCATCGTCGATGAAGGATAAAAGCAGCGCCCCACCGATTCGATCAGCCCAGTGATGATCGACAAAGCCGCCCACACCGGCCTCGCCCAATGGGCCGGTAGAAGGAGAGGTAAGGTCCACGACCACGCCGCTTGGCATACGTAGACGCTCCCAGGCGACGCTGATGCGCGAGGCGCCTACCCGCACCTGCGCCTGATAGCCACCGTCCAGGTGCGAGCCGCGCTCTATGAGGAGCACCCGCCCATCCGAGCCATAGACATTGCGCAAGACCACGCAGGACACCGGCCCCATCTGTTCGGAGATGATCTTGGAGGAAAGCGCGCAAGAAAAACTCGTACCGCGCGGGAGGGTTAAGGTAGGCGCCACCAGGCGCGCAGCGCCTATGCGTGCGGTGCTTGTCATCTTGATCCCGGACTCTGCAGCCGCCGCACCAGATGTGCCCAAATTTGGCGCGCCCTGCGCCAAAGAAGAAGATGCCCCAGCGCTCACGCCCTGCAAGACCTGCTCCACGTGGGAGCGTGTCTGCTCCAATCGCGCCCTGGCCTGAGAAAGTCCGTCCTCCAAAGGTTCGGGCGAGGCCGGGCGGGTCGATTGCCCCAGAGGCGGTGCTGGGGCGAGCAACACCGGGGCATCCAGCGGATCGGTCCCTGCCACCCGCGAGGCGCCCATGGTTGCCGGCGCCACTCCGGCAGCGTGCAAACCGGTGGGTGCGATATCGCCACCGGTTGATTTGCTTGCGGCAGGCGCTGCTGTTTGTGACCCGCTGGGGGTAAGAGCCGCCTGCACGCCACCTGTGGCGGGTGGAGCACCGGCTGGATTTGCGGTTATCTTGAGAGGTGCAGCGCCGGCGCGGGCGGCCGTGGCCGCGAGTTGCCCAGCGCGCTTTTCGGCGGTATCGATCTGGCGCTGCGCGTTAAAGCGCGAGATCAAAAGGGAAACAACCCCCACGATGAGGATCGCCACCGCGCCTAGGTAGATGAAGGCCTTGGCATTGACCAGCGGCTTTCTTGCCTGGGATACCGGGGAGACTCCCTCCTCGGGCGGCCCTTCGATGCTGTTGATCTCGTTCATCGCGCTACTCCTTCACTACCCGTTGCACCCCGGTTACTGTGGTGCCATCAACCGGGGCGATCCCTTGCGGATCAAAGGCGTCGTTGCGAACCGATGCGACCGCAGAGCCGGCGCGCAGCATGAGCACTAGGGCGATGCGATCGACCACGAGCAAATCGCCCTGCATGCGGGTGTTGGCAACCATCTCCGAGCCATCCTTGCGGATCTCAAAAACTGCCGGGATCTCGCGATTGCCCGGCCAGCGCAGGTAGGTAAAGCGCCCGTCGTCAAAGACCGCCGATGGGGCAAGCGCTTCCGAACTTTTTCCAATGGCGATCGAGTAGCTCGAATTAACCGGCACGGGCTGGGCACCTAAGCGCCGCGCAACCAGCTCCGGTGGTGAGACTAGCGGCAGCGCCGCTGGCGGCGGCGATCGCGTGCTTGCCTCTTGCGTCGACGCAAAATCCGCACTTGCATCCGGGTAGGTAAACACCAGGCGATGTACCGCCGTGTGCAACTTGGAAACGGGCTGCGGTTCAAAGAGCAGGCTATAGAGGTGTCGGTCGGTGACCACGGCAAGGCTGAGCGCCGATTTCACTCGCGCCTTGGGGCGAACGTAGAGAAATCCAGCATTGGCCGGCCAACTCACGCACCAGAAGTGCTGGACCTGGGTGCAATCGGCGCCCTGCCCGGCGCCAACGGATTTGACGTGCTCGCCATCGGCAAACTGTACGAGCGTCGTTACCCCGCGTGCCGCGGGGAGCGTAACAACGCTTCTGTCTTCAAAGGCGACCTCGCGGATCCGAGGATCGGCACCGGCGTGCGCAGCTGTTAGGGCAAGTGCGCCCAGGGCGGCGGCAAGCGCATCGACTTTTCTCATGGACTTGGCTCCTGATGGACTGCGGTTTGGTCCGCCGACGCTGCGCTGCGGCCGGCGGCAAATTCGGCGTCCGTGCGGTATGCGGTTACTAGAAAGCCGAGCGGGTTTTCGATGCGCTCGGCGTCGGTCTGGGCAAGCTTGGGGCGGTACTCAAAGCGCAGCGAGGCCACATACCGCTGCGCCGGCCCGATGCTGGCTCTCTCATGCACGTCGTAGGCCAGGCGATCAAAGGTCACGAAGGCCTCGCGCGTGCGCGTGCCCGAGGCCGAGGGCGCCATGGGCGGAAAGCGCACGCTAACGATTGCTATGCGCCATTGCACCCGGTCGCCCAGCCGGTCCGTGATGTTCTGGCCCTTTTGGCCATTAAAAAGCGCCCCAAAGGGAGCAAAGACTTCGGGCGCGGCCATGCGCGCCACGGTGTTGTAGTCGCGGTTAAGCCAGGACCAGTCATAGCCCTCGCGAGCAGTTACAAACTGCACGGCAAAGTGCTTGTCCACGGCATCTTCCACTGGGACGCTGGCAGTGGAAAGTGGCATCTGCACGGTTGTCTCCCCGGTTGCCCTGTCCACGAGAATGGGGATGAGAACGCTTTGGCGCAGCGCCCCGCGCGTAAAGTCCGCGGCAATAGCAAGAAACGCAAAACCCACGGCAGATAGCGCAACGCGCCAGGCGCGCCGCTCGCTGCGCACCATTAAAAGCTCGCGGTCGATCTCCCAGGCGCGGTTTGCCGCCAGGGCTTCGCGCACGCCTGCGGGAATTGCCTGCACCGGTGCATCCAGTCGCACGAAGCCAATGCCTAGCGCACCGGGCGCGCAAGGTTAGCTAGCTGCGCCTCCAGGAGCCGCGAGGCCCGCACCTGCTGCTGGGCATCGGCTTCCATGAAAGCGAGTTGCGCCTGTCCGGTCTCGTGGGCAAGTAGCGCGCTCTCCGCTCCAATCCTTGCCTGCGCTTCGGCAATCGCTTTGGGGTCGGTCGTCGTGGCCGCCTGGTCCATGAGTGCGTTGATCTGCGCGGTGCGGGTCTTGGAGCGGTCCTGCGCATCGTTTACGAGCGCCTTGTACTGGTACGGGGCAGAGAGCATTGCCTGGCAGGTAATTTGGTCCGCACCGGCGCGCTCCAGACAGTTGTAGAGCATGGTTGCATCGCGCAGCGCCCGCGCGCGGCTCGTGAGCCCGCCATAGCCCAGGTCGTTCACTTCGTTCATGAAGGTGTAGGAGGCTGGCGGCAGGTAGTTTTGCAGCGCTGGATTATTTAGCGCCGCGGCAAGGTTGCGAATTCCCGTTAGCGAGTCGTAGGTCGTGCGCAGTTGGGCAATGGTCTGAGCAAGCTGGACGTAGCGGTCAGCATCATCGATGACGTTTTGTATAGATTGGGCAAGATTTGCAGCGTCAATCACTGGCATGCCCTGGGCGTGCGTGCACGGAGCGCTTGTCAGGGCGGCCAGAACCACGGAATAGACTGCGACAGGACGAAATTTGGCCACGAAACACCTCCTCTTCCAGAAAGACTACGTTTAGGTTCGGGAGCGAAACGAGGCAAGCTTGTAGGCCGCGCGCCGAAGAGCCGCCCCTGCGGTGGCGGCATTCCGGCCCATCCCGCTGGGACTCAAAGTTGTGGCGATGCCAGGGAACTGAATCCCTCCACCACTGGGAGCCCCAATTTGGGGAGCGCCATAGCCCCCGAGGCGCCGGCCCGCAAGCAGGGCGGAGACCGTGCCTACCCCGGATTGGAAGACCGCCCCGCCCGTTAAGGCGGCAGCCAGGGTTGGCGCCTGGATCATCACGATGCCAAGCAAAAGTTCAATCACGCCCACCACCATGCCTGCGGCAATGAAATTGATCGTTGCCATCTGTCCGAGAAATCCGGCCAAAAACCCACCAGTGATGGACAAGGAAAGCCCAGCAAGGAAGAACGTAACGCTGGAGAGCATGATTGCGGAGAGGAGCTTCGATAGCCAGGCATCGAAGAACTTGCTCGTGGCCGTGAACATCAAGGTGAGGATGAACATCGGCCCCACCGAGAGGGTAAGCGTGAGCATGATCTTGGCAAAGCAGGTCACCGCCAGAACGCACACCTCAAAAAAGCACCCTCCCAGGGATATGAGGACAATTGCAAAGAGGTTAGGAAAGTTCACAAAGGGCGGTGTGATCTGCAGCGCGTCCTTGCCGAGGGTGGCCACCACCGTCTCGACCTGCGCGTCGTACTGATCGATGAGCGCCCAGGCGCTATTGGCCGTCGCAGGCAGGCCACCCGCCTGCAAGAACAATCCCGCCAAAGAGTTCATGAGCGAGTTGGCGCTGCCAACAACCCATCCCGAATACACATTGCCGGTTAGTGCCACCGCGAGTATCAGGCAAATGCGCAGCGCCTTGCCGGCAAAGGTGGCAACCGAATCGCCCGTTTCGTTGCGCACGGTGGCGTAGCCATACATGAGCACCCAGATCGTCACCAATGTGACGGCAATGGGCGAGAGCCAGCCCATGAGGATTGCCACGGCATTGACCACGTACCCATTTAGCGCCTGGTCAAAGAGCTGCCCGAAGTAAATAATGGTTACGGGTTGGTTCATAAGATGCGCGCCCTGGATTGGTCCTCAGATGCGATTTCGGAAAGAAAAAGGGCAAGCGAGCACGTCCGCTACCCACCTTGCAAGTGCGTTCGCGCGCCGGGTCCTCGCAACTCCCCCCGCCTCTGGCGTGCCGCCGCTACCAGGAGCGGCAGCCAAACATCCGGATCGTCCCCAACCTGGGAGCGGATCTCATCCAGGAGCAGCACGTTGTCGGTGGTTCCGGACAAAACAAGCAGCACATCGTCCATGCCACTCAAATCCAATTGCGCGATCGCGCTGCGCGCGTTTTGCTTGACTAGGAACCTGCGCGTGGCCGCGTGTCCTAAGCTTCTTACGATCTCGAATTCATCGACCGTGAGGCCAAAGCCCTCGATGTAGTCGGCGGCCACCGCATCGGCATTGGGTAGGCAGATCTTGGTCACGCACTGCTCGACCATGGCGCGGGCGATGGGCGAGCGCAGCGCATCATCGGGCGATTGCGTGTCAAAGATCCCGATGCCGTTTTGCTTGCGGATGGTCTTTTGTTTGTACTTGATAAAGGGCAGAAAAACCGGATCGTCGAGCGCCTTCCAGCACTCCGCGATGGAATAGACAAAACGGCTGCCATCGATCAGGCTTTCCACAAGCTGCAGCAGGTACATCATGACCGCCGTGCGGACCTGGGAGTCGTTTACAAACTCCGTGTAGTCAAAGGCAACGGCGGGCAGCTGCTCGATTCCGGCCAGCTCATCGGGCGCCTCGTCAAACACCCACCCCAATGCCCCACCCCGGCACCAGCGCCCTAGGCGGTGATATAGCGAGTTCTCCGAATCCTTGGGAAGACACTGGCGTACGGCCGATAAGCGCCGGTAGCGCGATTCCAGTGCCGCGGTTGCGCGCACCGCCGCGCTGATGGCGGCCTCATCGCGCGGCAGCAGGGAAATGGATTCGCTACGCACGCAAAACCGGACGAGCTCTTCCCACATCCGGATCCAGGCCGGGGTGGGCGGCTGCTGAAAGGGGTTTAGGCCCGTGGGCCGTCCAGTGGGAAGCGTGAGGTAGCGACCGCGCATGGCACGGATAAAGATCTCCGAGCCACGGTCCACGTCAAAGAGCACGAGGCGCGGGGGCGGCGCGAAACGGCGCATCTGCGCCAGGAGGAAGAGCTCGAGTGTCGTCTTGCCCGACCCGGTGGAGCCCAAAAGGAAGGTGTTGCCTGGGAGCTTTTGGTCCTGGGAGTCTTCCCCTTCGGGGCTGGCATGCAAGTTAAGAAAAAACGGCGTTCCACTGGGCGTGCGCAGCACCGTGAGCGCCGGGCCCCAGGGGTTGCCCTCGCGCTTTCCCTGAGAAAAGGAGTGGTTGCACGAGAGCGCGGCAAATGCGCGGCTCGTGAGCCGCGCCTGGCGCGCGCGCCAGGCAAAATTGCCCGGCCACTGGGCAAAGTAGGCCGCATCGGCAACCAGGTCCACGGGAGCAAGCTGCACGCCAGTCTGCTCGGCTACCGTTCCGCAAAGCTGGGCGGCGCGCCGAGCGGCATCTACCATATCATCGCCCCAGACAAGGAGGGAATAGTGGTACTCCCCGACCGTGAGCGCCCCGTCGGCCACTTGGTCCAGGGCCTGGCTCATCTGCTCGACCTGCGAAACGGCAAGGTCCGCAGACGATAGGAGCTGCTTTTGCTGGGTCTGCAATGCGGATAGCGCATCGCGCTTGGCCAGCGTCGAAAAGCTTTGCGTCTGGATAAACTGCGCATCGGCATACGGCAGGCAATCCAGCGCCCCGGGTTGCACCGCAGGCGGGTACTCCAGGATGTCAAGCAGCGTCCCGAAGCGCCGCTGCGGCCCCTCGCGCACCTCGAGATTCGACCCTCCGAAGAAGAGCCGCACGCCGGCAAGGTTGCGGTGCAAGGATCCGGGGGAGACGGGCAGGCGCGTCCAGGACCCGGTGACCAGGAAGCGCAGGAATTCGGTGAGCTCTGAGTAGGTCCGGCCCAGGTGCTCGTAAGTGCCCAGCGCTTGGGGGGCAAACGCCCGCATCCCGCCCTGAAAGATCGCCGATTTTTCTCCCAATTCGCAAAGAGCGGCCACCTGGGCGGCGCGCACCTCCTTGATGGTGCGACGCGCGGAGGCGAAGGTTCCGACCGCCCTGCCCGCGTACGGGCGATATAGGAGCGTGGCATATAGCTCGGTAGCCATCATCGGCTTGGAAAGAATGCTTGCCTGGTAGCGTGCATCCAGTTCCACCGCAAATCTGGGTCCGGCCGGAGCTGGCAGGCTTTGCGTCACGGCGCGGTGCACAACGTGCGTGTAAATGCAAAAGTTGCCCCCACCCAGGGCGCGCAACACGTTGCAGGCCGACTCGTGGCAATCGGTGATGTAACCCGCGCCTGCTGTCTCAAAGGCGATGCCATCCAAGCGCCAGCAGCGCAGGAAGTCGCCTCCCCGCGTGAGCACCGTGCGCTCATCGATGAGCGAGGACCAGGGAATGAGGCAAGCAAGCGGCGCCTCCTTTGGCGCTGCGGACCAATACCGCGGCGCCGCTACGAGCCCCGAGGAATCAGCGCCGCCAGGCATCGCCGGCTCCTCGCAGTACGAATGGCGAATACGACCTGCAGGCCCAAAACTCGCGGTTGGGGCAACCGATGGCAAGTCTTGCGGCGAGGAGCGCCTGGCGCAGCCGCTGGTCATCCTTTCTTGTAAGAGCGCGCATCCACAGGATGATTACCATGCCGAAGGCAAAGACCGCCAAAAGCCAGGCAACCGATACATAGACCATCAGGTACATGCCCGCCAGGAAGTCTCCTCCAGCAACCACCAGAAAGGCGATGAGCGGCACGCCAAAAATCATCGGCGGGCGCGTTGCCCCTTTGTAGATGGGCTCCGCCGGAACAATGGGCTCGCTCATGATCAACCGAAGAACCAACCAGCTATGACGCCCGCAGCCCCCGAGATAGCGGCGCCGATGAAGATATTGCTGATGTCCATGAAGCGGGCACCGGCAAATGCCATCTTGTAGCCGGCCCACATCACAGCAATGGTGATGATGACGATGCCCACCGAGGTGAGCCAGGTCGAGATGTTGGTGAGCGTTGTCGCGATCTGCGTCGGGGGCCCGGCCTGCGCGAACGCCACGGATGAAAGGAGTAGTGCACCAAGAACGAGAACAACCTTCCTCGCCATTTTTCGTCTCCCTTGCCATTTGCTGAAGTTGCGACTGACCGAAACAATCGGCGCCGCCGGGGGACGAATTGGGACACAGCTACAAGCGAGTGTCTATGTGAATATTCTGCAAAACCCGACCAAACCAAAGCGCACTACCATCGTCGGTACCGCGATGGCCTAAACCGCCCTGCGCGGCAATGCACGGCCATCACACATGGCGATACGCCATGTCGCGTCAGCGAGTTGCCAGCATAAATTGAGAATGCAAGGACTAAATCACCGGAATCGCCTCTCTCACCAAGCGCACGCCGGCGCGCAACTTCGATCGATATAAGGCTGTTCCCGCCGCTTGGCGCTTGCCCTGCAACGATTCTTACAGTGGGCGCGCTCGTACCCCGAGCATTTCCTCTGAGTTGACGTAAGAATTTCCGTCTTTTGCCGCACCAACGCAAATTATGGGACAAAAACCAACTTCCCATTACCTAACTTGTCATCCCTAATCGACAAGAACACCCCGCCCCCAATATAGTGCCTTGCAGCACGCCGGCGCCATGTCTTCTCGCCATATCGTATATCCGATCCTCAAGCGAATTCGCGCGGAACATTGGATGGCATCGAGGCTCGCGCACCGTTGCCGAAGCCCATCAACAACAGCGGCGGCGGCAGCCTGGCGAAACATAAATGCGCTTTACCCCGCGCGCGACCATCTCAAACGCTATGGCGCTCAACCACTCCCTCCAACGCAACCAAACCCGTGCGCAATATCAAGCACGCACACCCGCATGTCCAAATCGAGCGCTCATTCGGAGGCATTGCTGTCTGCCTCCTCGCTGCAGCTATTGAGAACTCAAAATCGAATTTCCTCGCTTAGATTAAATTCAAGCTCTTTCTCCAAGCTTAGCAAGCGTGATTCGCAAAATTACCGCTTGAATTCTGAGCGTTACAATCACAGAACGGTTCTCTGCATACGTTACCTTTAACCAGGATGTGCGATGAAGTCCAACTACTGGAAAGTCCTATTTTTGACGCTTGTGTTTGCCGTCACCAGTTGTGGCGGTGGAGGTAACACCAGTCGCGTTTTGTCCTCTATAAGCGTGTCATCAACAACGCAAACTCTTCCCATTGGCATTTCTCAACAACTTACCGCTACGGGGATTTTCTCCGACGGTAGCAAAGCCGTCCTAATGACGGGAGTTTCATGGCAGTCCGCCTCACCAACAATCGTTAACATTGATCCGACGTCCGGCCTTGCCACAGCCATTACATTGGGGTCCGCAACGATCACTGCAACATCGCGAACAATTACCGGCAGCACTACGCTCAATGTAACTAACGCTATCCTCCTTTCGATAGCCGTTAATCCAAACCCGTTGCCAACTGGCGTTGGCATCGTTCGTCAATTGACCGCTTCCGGAAAGTATTCGGACGGCTCTACTAGGGACATTACTGCAGCTTCAGGATGGACAACTCTAGACCCCACAATCGCAACTGTCGTCGGGGGCGCAGTAACTGGTGTTGCGGTCGGCTCTACCACCATTATCGCAATGCAGGGGTCCGTTTCCGGTCAGAGTGCGTTGAACGTCACGACGAATACTTGGTCACCGGCCGCCAGCCTTACAGCGGCGCGCTACGCACACAGTGCCGTTGAATTGTTAAATGGCAAGGTACTCGTAATGGGAGGCGTTAATGCGGGCCTGAATGATTTGGCTAGCACCGAAATATACGATCCCGCTGCCAATAGTTGGGCTCCCGCGGCTAGCATGGCTGATGCGCGAGCCTTCTTCCCAGCAACTCTTTTAAATGGCGGCAAGGTACTTGTTGCGGGAGGCGGAGCCGCTACGTTTCCGAAGGGCGGCGGTTCAAATGGAATTGTTGGTGTCGAAATATATGATCCCGCGTTGGATACTTGGTCACCCGCCGCCAACATGACTTTCGCTCGCTCCGGACATACGGCAACACTGCTGCAAAACGGCAAAGTCCTTGTTTCGGGAGGCGCTGGGCTCAGTCCAAGCGCAGAGGTTTACGATCCAACCACCAATTCCTGGACATTTACGGCAAGCATGTTGGATTCTCGTACCGACCACACAGCAACCCTATTGGCGAACGGTAAGGTCCTTGTTGCTGGCGGCAATGACGCGATTGGTGCTACTGCAAGTGCCGAACTCTATGATCCGATATCAAACTCGTGGTCAGCCGCCGGTAATATGGCCTTTGCTCGCGCAGAGGGATCGGCCGTCAGGTTGGTCGATGGAAGGGTGTTAATTATCGGCGGGAGTGGATACAACCTCGCTGTGGTAGCTGAAATTTACGATCCGGTAAGCAATTCATGGTCAACAACCCCGAGCATGCAAAACACCCTTCAATGGGAAACTTCTACCATTCTAGGAAACGGGAAAGTACTTGCAGTGGGCGGAAATCTTCCGGCGATTTCAAACGCTGAGCTCTACGATAGTGTTATGAATACTTGGGTTGGTGCGGCCAGCATGGCAAATGCCCGTCGCCAACATACCGCGACACTTCTGCCAGGGGGGGCGCTACTTGTTACCGGTGGAATCGGGGTAAATTTGCTTTCAAGTTGCGAACTGTATTGGTAATGGGTAGCGTTTTTGCCTTCTTGATGAAAGTCGTTTTGACCCGTTAAACCAATAAATGCATTCAATTTTACCGTCCGCGAAACAGCACTGTTTCAATTGCTTTGACACCATGATTGCTAACGGCCCGAAGGGCTTTTCGTTTTTACCAGCCCATCCAACATAGCTTTGCGGTGAATGTTTGGATTGCAATGTGGCTCATCGCCGACTTGGCAGTCATTCAAGAATTTCGGCGAAGGTGGTCGCAAACGCAAATTGTCAAACCTAGTAATTCATTGATAGTAGCGATGGAAGTACCTTTTTTGACAACTGGTAGAAGTATCAAGAAATTTTATTAATTTTGGTGGGAGGTGAGTTATGAGCGGAACAATGGTAAGCAATCTTTCTGGATTGCGCGCTCTGTCTAAAACGACTTATTCGAATGCGATTGTGTTTGGGTATACCTCTCAAGGAGATGGAGGAGGCGGAAACTATTGGTACAACTCCGCTGATACAACGAGTTCGGATAACGGCGGAACCATCATAGTTGCCACCGATGGTGGGCGCTGGTACCTGGATTTGCAGGGTGAAAGCGTCAGCGTTAAGCAGTTTGGCGCTAAGGGTGACGGATCCACCGACGATTCATCGGCTTTTGGCGGGGCAACAACTTTGGGCGGCCCCGTATATGTGCCTTTCACGGTAAATTTCTACAAAATCTCATCGATCAGCGCAACTCAACTTTCTCTCCTTTTCGGACCGGGCCAAGTCCAAGTCGGCGGAATTTATCAAGCAATCTCGGCCGACGCGGGAATTAACTGGACTGGGGCCGCTGTTGCGAATGTCATTCGTTCCTCGCTTGCGCCGATAAATTCACTTGCCTCGCAAGGAGGAATCGGTTCGGTAGGAATCGGATCTATCAATTCGGTGGTTACAAGGTCTGGTGGCTATGGCCAGTATGGCAATGTCCTTTCGGACTATTTGGTTTCTGCCCAACTAGGGGGTGGCGGAAGGGGCGGGGAAATTGACAATGGAATCACATCGTGGATCACCGCCACAAATATGCAGAGCGGATCATCTATTTACGGGGCATGGATTGTCGCCAATAGTCCTTCTGACGCAAAGATTAATGGTGGCTCTTACCAATGGTCTGGCGGAGCAATAGTTGGCATGGAGATTGACTGCGGAAATCGCAATTACGACTTCGGCCTTCAATCAAGGCTCGGCAACAACCTGTACACGGTTGGCTTGCAGTTGGTGCCCGACGTCGGCCCTTCGCTTGACGCGGCAGCGTATTCAGTAACAAACATCACCATCGCCAATCCTGGAGTCGTAACCATAACGCCTGGCGGCAGTTCAATTTCTGTCGTCTTTCCCATAAACACCCCGGTTGTTTTTGGAGGATCGGGAACAATTCCTACACCGCTTCAGCCGACGCTGCTACAGCCGAACCTTTATGTTGTAAATCAAACGGGAAGCACGATTCAGGTTTCTAACACAATTGGCGGAGCACCGATCAGTACCGTTGGATATTCCTTCGCCGCTCCGGTAACCGTAACACCGTCTCAACCAGGAACATTTGCACTTGCTATCAGCCACTCAGATCGGGCACACAAATGGTGGGCGGGAATGCTAATCGCGCCCGACACCATCATGCCTGGTGGCTACGGCGCAAGCATCAACGGCGGCTCTGCCTCAACGCAAGACGTTGGGCTTAGCGCAATTGCCATTGGTGGGTATTGGAAGCGCGGGATCGATATGTCGGGCGCATCCTTCACCGGGTCAGCCGCTATGGATCTTCCAGCGGGAGCGTTGATCTATTGGGGTGGGTCCTCAATCAATGGTACTGCCACCACACTTGGTATCTCAACCGGTGGGACGGGTCAGGGAGGACTGTATGGCAATGGCTATTTGCAGACCTGCCTTACATTTGCTTCAAATGGTTCTGCGGGAGAGCTAGGCTTTTATAGCTATTCGCCTGTGCCCCAGGCAACGTCAAGCGGCAGTTCCGCATCATTTTCAGCAAATAGCGGGACTGCTATCAATAGTGCTTCAACGTTTGATGGATACACCTTGACGCAAATTGTCAAAGCACTCAGAAATATAGGACTATTGGCATGACGTACATAATTTCGCTTACCGCGCAGGAACTTCAAGTTATATACCAAGCGCTTGGTGAACTTCCACTCAAACAAAGTGGACCGGTTTTTGGAAAGATTGATGTTCAAAAGCGAGAGCAGGATGCAGCAAAGGTGGATACGCAAACGTTAGCAAGTTAAGCTACGCTGAGGCGAAAAACTCCCACCCCTTCCAATGGACATTAACATTTGAAGCGGACAGGATTTGCCTCCAATGTAGATGGCATGAGGTTTGGCTGACCTGGCCCTCTCCTCCACTACCAACCAATCGCCCGCGTTGACTGAAAATGCGCGGACACTAAACTGCTGAAATGCCCATTTTCAGAAGTTGATTACCGGAATCGGTTGGATTCGAATTCAAAGGCATTTGCGTGTCACCGGTTTTCAAGCCCGGTGCAGCCTAGCCTCCTAGAGTGATTCCCAGAGGGAAGGAAGTGCCACGAACGGACCCAAAATGCCCCTTCCGCGGATCTGGATTGGGTCTGGATTCTAGCCCCCTGGAGCGCTTCGGCCCCTTTGGGCTACCCACTATAAGCCCCCCCGCCCGGGATCGTGCAGCCTGGGGCGCCCTGGCCAGCCGGCGGGGCTATCTTGGGGTATCGCCAGTCTTAAGAACGTTCCCAGGTGCTACTCGGCCCTGAGCTTTCGCCTTCGCCAAGCCATGAGCCTGCAACTGCGCCTTCTGCTCCGCAGACAGCGAAATTATGCGAAGTTCATTTGCGAATTCGAGCGCCTTAGCAATGCGTTCTAGCGCAGCAGTCTGTAATGCCATTTGCTGTGCGTCCATGATTCCTCCTTTCGATAAAATTAGGCGCGTCATTGCGCAAGGCGTGATGACGGAAGATTGCTACGCAGTTTTTTGAGTGTCTCCACTAGTGCGGTACACGTCGAAACAGGCCACGGCCGAAATAGGCTCGGTTCCAAGAAACGCTACATACCCATCACCGACAATGCGCCGCGCCATGTCCACGTGCTGCGAACGGTCGTTAATTCTGTCCGCGATCTGCCGCGCGGTCAGCCGGTTTTCCAAGTATGTCCACGGCTGGCCGGCGTATGGACAATCGATAAGCGGAAAGCTGGCCGCGTACGGGTGTGCGATCAATGCGGCGTGAAGTGCCGCAGCCTGATCCTTATTCATTTGCCGTTTTTCGTTTTTGGCGGATATCCTAATAATCGTACTATCCTCACATTAGGCGCGGTGTAATACCTACGCATTACCACAATATCTGCTGTACCTGACGTGCGTAGGGCAGACGCGCACCGCCAATCGTGTCAAGCAATTAATAGGAAATTAACTCCGAAACTAACCTCAATTGGCACCTTGACGGGACTCTAAGTGGTCGCCACAATTGCTGCACTGGCCCTCGCTTGGTTAGCGAACCAGAGAGATTGGCGGCCTCACCAGCCGCTCAAGGTGATTGCCCCGCTAGGCGTGATGAAACGCAACGAAACACATCGTTGTCCACATTCGTCGCTACCCGTCGATAAGGCTTGAGCCGACGCCGCAAGTGTTTCTAGAACACGCAGCGGCTAGCGCCCGGCAAGGCGTGAAGAAAATGCGCCGACCTTAACAAGTTGGCACCGGTGCCAGCGTTATCAGGGCCAACGCCGTGATTACACTGACCCTAAAGCTTCAGTTGAGCTACAAGCAATTCGCGCAGATCGCCGCGCTAATGCTCATGCTCTTCCACAGCTAGCGATTCCCCGGCCTCGAAAGGGGCTGGGCTTCCCGCCCAATGTTCCAGAAAACACAACTGCTTATAGCGCGAAACAACTCTGCGATGTTTTTGCGAAAGGACCAGATGTGGCTGACGCTCAAATCAAGTGCATTACAAAATCCGATCCTAATGGTGGACACGAACATATCGTCGCCGTTGGAGGCAATGATTGGTATTGGACGAAAGAGCAAGTAATCGAGAGCATCGATGCAAAAACGAATACGTTTCACGTGCGCGACCCTCGGACTGGAAAGGTTGCATATGTTGGCGTAGTTCGAGTCTCAGGGCACGCAGCCTATATTAGGACTCATGCGGATGGAATTTGGACTGACAACCTTCTGTCGCTGCCAGCGTGTGGACCGCGGAAATAGCGTATCTGTACGAACCATGAATGCAACGTCCGTTTAGGGCGACGGTTCTTATCATCAGGGCCATCCCAACAAAGGGAAAAGATAGCAATGGCACGATGCACAGCACCAGTCCGTGGGCATAGCTCCGCAGCCGCGCAAGCAGCCTGCCCTGCATGCAAATACCGCAGCGGGTACGGTAAAGGGTTCGGCAGCAGCTATAGCCCGTCCTACTTTTCTGGCGGCGGGAGCAGCTACAACGTAGGCGGCCGATCCAGCGGAGGCGGCGTCTCAAGGCCGCGCTGGTCGCGCGCCAGTTCGTCCGTCTTTTATACGCCTGCTCAGGTGGCATCTCTTACACCAGTGCGCGAGGCTGTTGAAAAAGAAGTGGCGGCAAAGCCAGACCTTCGGGATTGCTTCCTCTGCCACGCTTGGGATGACCGGCAAGGAAGCGCCAAAGAACTACACGATTCGCTTGAAGCGGTGGGGGTCAAGGTGTGGTTCAGCGAAAAGGACCTCGGCCTCGGTGTGCCGATGATGCGAGCCATCGACAAGGGCTTGGCAGCCTCCAAAATCGGGCTGGTCCTCGTAACCCCTGCGCTTCTAGCACGCCTCCCGAATGAGGGCGTCGCCGATAAAGAACTTTCTACCCTTTTGCAGGGCAATCGTCTTGTGCCCATCGTACATGGCACTACGTACACTGCGCTTCGCGATGTCAGCCCCATGCTTGCATCGCGAAGCGGGCTTGACACGTCTGAAGACACCATGTCGGTGATCGCCACCAAGATTGCCGAACTGGTCGCCATCTGGAGCTGAACTCGTTCGCTGGCCCGCAGTAGCATGTAACTATGCCGCTGCTCGATAGCCTACTACTGCGTACGCCCCAAAGGGACCGGGGATGCCTCGGTTAGTTTCGCATCCACGGTCGCCAACAATTCACGAATCCGCGCAACCTCGGCTTCGTATCTTTCAATCGTCAGCGTCATCTCGGCGGGCGTTATAGCTAGCAAGCCGTCGACTACGTCAATTGTTGCGCCGGCATCAAGTCCAGCCGTGCCAGCGGTCCAATGTGCCGTTTTGTAATCGCCGCGCATCCGCAGCCTGTCGCCGAGGACGCCAGGTAATTCGCGGCGAGCCTGAGCCAAATCGACAAGCACTATGTCTTTGTCCTTCAACTGCAGATAATGCCAAAATAACTTCAACCATGGAAGGCAGCAAATTGGCCGAGGAATCGCGTTCACCCCTAAAGGACGAGGCTCTTCAATTTCCCGGGCAATCGGGGGCGGAGCAACTGCGCAAGCTAATCGATGCTCAAATCGAGCAGCCGGGGATCTTTGCTATCGCATTTGTGACAATTGCAGCCGTCGAATGGTGGCGGTGGTACGCGAAATCCCCCCAGCCCATTTTTTTCACTGTCATTGCTATGGGTGCCGTTGCATACGCCGTATGGAAATTCTATCGAGTGCGACCAACTATTCGCGCCCTCCGCCTTGGCATTGAAGGCGAGCGGGCCGTAGGACAATTTCTAGAGCGATTACGGGCGGCCGGCTATTTCGTCTTCCACGACGTGCTTGGCGAGAACTTCAATATTGACCATGTTCTTATTGGCCCAGCGGGAGTCATTACGATTGAGACAAAGACCTTGTCAAAGCCTCGGCGCGGAGATGCGCGCATTACATTCGACGGCGAGAAAGTACTCGTGCAAGGCCATCCACCAAAGCGAAATCCAATCGATTAAGCGAAGGCGCAAATTGAGTGGGTGCGCCGGTTGATCTTGGAGAGCACGGGGCGCGAATTTCCAGTTCGTGGCGTGATTGTGTTTTCTGGGTGGTTCATCGAACGTACGCCGGGCGGATCACGGGACATTTGTGTGCTTGAACCGAAAGCCCTTCCCGCCTTCTTGCAGAACGAACGCGCGGTAATGACCGCGGAACATGTGAACCTAGCAAACTATCATTTGTCTCGGTATGTCCGCGTAGGCGAGCGCGATAGACCGCCACTATCATGAAGAAAATGCAGCTACTCCTGATTTGCGCCGGCCTCTGTCTGTTGCCCCTTGCCATAAACGCAAAGGACGAACCACTTAAAAGCGCTCCCCAGTTGGCCCCAGCGGCGCAACAAGTGCCCGATGAATCAAAGCTAGTAGAGCACAGCCACTATACGAACAAATCCGGCGCTATCGTTCATTCGCCCGCACATTCCAAATCCGGGGAAATTCCAAGCGGTGCAACGGCCAAATGCCGCGACAATACGTTTTCCTTTAGCCAGCACCGAAGGGGAACGTGCTCCGGGCATGGTGGCGTCCTGCAATGGATAAGCCAATGAATATTGATCAAATGCGCAAGAATATTGGTTGCCACGTTCGATTGGTCCCGCCATGGTGCCGGTTGGATGAAAGTGGTTTCGAACTGCCTACCGCCGATGATGATTGGCGTGTAGAGGCAGTTACCGCTGATGGGGTGCGCATCACTAACACTCGAACCGATCACGCTACCACTTTAGCGTTCGACCAAATTCAGAAATTTACTAGCAATCCGCAACGATCGGGCAACGGTGTTGTGTATGGGTTCTTTACGTTGACCGTCCAACTTTTCTTGAAAGGCGACAAGCTAGACGCAGTGCCAAATTTGCGTCCTGGTGAACGGGTAATGCCTGCCGCCCCTGCAATTAGCGACAAGTGGGTAGACGGGCAGTATATTTTCGAGAGTGGCATTCAGGAACACTTACAGCTGTCTGGTTTTGACGTCGCCTGGGCAAACGACGAAAGACTTACAACCCTGTGCGATTTTGAAGGGTGGCAGATCGTTATCGAGTCAGATAAAAATGGGAACCTCAATCGATTTCGGCGCAAAGGGCAAACGCTTATCAAGAGGGCAGGCGGATACAAGCGTGCGTAGACAAGGTGAATGGCGAAGTGATACCCGGAGAAGGCAATGCAACGACACATCGCAATTCAACGAGGCACGCCCGCCAAATTGGGGTTGTTCGCTGCAAGACTTGCCGGAGTCGAAGCTACTAAAGTATCAGTTGAACCTTTCGAGGTGGCAACTTGGAAATTCTCAATGGATGGGGAGAGTGTGCAATTTCCCATTGACCTGCGTCGGAACCTAGGTTTATTGCTCCCGATAGGATTGTCGGAAGGGCAATGTCGTATTTATGAAATCGTTAGGAACCATGGTGTTGTGCAATTTTGAGTGCGCGCCCGGCAAACAATCGGAAAGGGGGAACTTTGATGAGCAAGGAAGAGATGGACCGGATCGCCCTGCAGGTTGCGGCCGATCATCGCCGGGAATTAGCAGAGGAATTGGCCAAATTCGTGATTCCGCTTCCCGGTCAATTCGAAAATGCCCGCCTAGCCCTGGAGCGTTAGGCAACACCGCACGCGGTGGCGCCATTTACGCCCAAAGCCTGGGAACATCTGCAGGGCTAATGCGCCTAAGGGCTGGCCGCCGGTTGCCACAGTAGCCGGCGCGCCCGGTCCAACTCTGCAACCTAGGCGCGGATATCGGCGGTGCGCTCCGGGCTGCACAGTGCAAGCCCCAGCTCCAGAAAAAGCCCGGTTTTGTGCTGCGATAGCCGCGTAAATAGCTCGCGCTCTGCGCACTGCGGGCAATGGCGGAACGGTTCCGGTTCGTCTTTCTCCACATCAAGTCCCTGCGGTCACGGGCAAAGGATCTGCGGTACCGATCAAACGCGCTGCGTGAGCTGGCCGGAACGCGCCCCCTGGACGATATCCCCGGCACTGGCGCAGCAGATTGCCAGCGTGGCGGGCGAGAATCCCGCGAACGCTAACCGCCATCTGTCGATACTGCGCCGCGTGGGTAATCTGGCCGGGCAGTGGGGAGGGTCTGACCGCCTACTGACCAACCCGCCAAGATGCCGCTCCAAACGGCGAGAGTCGATACAGCCACCCATCAGCCAGACGGGCACTCGCTTTCTACTTCCATGTTTGGGGTCACGGCCATCTGCCTGAGCGGGAGATGCTGAAATGACCAATTTTCAGAAATGGCTAGCAGCAACGCCGCATCGCGCATTGCTGCAACTGTCCATTTCCAGAATTACGGCGAGGCGGACGACTGCTATGCCCCAGTTGGTTCGAATCTTCAGGCGATCTTTACACCGGTCCGCCGTCTAGTCCGCCGGCCTGGTTTGTCCGCCTTCCCCATCGAGCCAGCGCGGAAGACTTCGTGAAACGGCGAATGGCGAAGACCGATCCACTCTAGCCGCGCAACTCGAGGCGGATCGATGCGCGCGAAGAAACAAGCAGAAGGTTTCTCGCCGCCGTGGAAAGCGGTTCGGCATCGCAGTTGCTCGGACCGCGATCGCACCGGCCCATATTGACAACCGGGGCCCGCCATGCGCCCGTCGCCAAAGTCGTCGGTCGGTTGACAAATCCGAAATAATGCAAGAAACTTCGGTTGACAAATGGTCGAATTTGCAGGGAGTCGCCGTGAGCCTTCTACATCCGTCCAACTTTAACCGCTCGCTCGCCGACGACCGGCTCCGAATTATCGCTGCGGCGCTCCTGGAGGTCAGACACGACACGCTGGTATTACTGTCCTCACCATACGACGACAATTACACACGCGAGAGCACGGTCTTCGGGCGCCAGCGCAATCTGCTTATTGAAATGGCCATGGGCCCCGAGAACGACTGGATGACGCTGGCTCATGCGGGGATGGATTTGACGTTTTTCATCGATGAGGTTCCTTGCCGTTTCTTCACCGACGACAGTGAGACGCCGCGCAAAGGCGGATTCTTCAAGCGCAATGCAGTCGATTCTCTCTTCGCGAGTGACGATCGATTGCCCGTGATGTGGCGCTTCGTGGTCGAGCCTGCGCTTTCCGAAGACGGAGAGGACCGCGTCCTCTTCGTGGGCTTCAACGTGTATCAGGAGAAGGTCTCGCAGTGGGTGTTCCGGCCGTCGATGCCGACGCTGCATTCCGTCGGAGACGAACCGCCTGTAGCAACCCCGCTTCCTGCAGCCTCGGTCGAACTTATCGACGATGAAAGCGACACTGGTGAGGGTCGCGCAACTGAAGGCCGCGGATAGCTCTCCATGCCGACCGATTTTGATGGCGCGCTGGTAAGGCTTGCGCGGTGCTTCCACGCCTTTTCCCTCGAAGACGTCGCTTCGCAGGTCGACAAGACCAGGCAGTTTCTTTTCAAGATTGAGACTAATCAGGCGTCACCAAGCGCCGAGTTGCTCGAGCAGATTGCTCGGGTGTTAATGGTCGAACCGACGTTCTTCAAGTCTAACGTTCCCCTTCCTGCTATGACGGAAGACGAGGTTCACTTCAGGCGCCTCGTGGCTACCAAGGCGTCGACCCGTCACGCGGTACTTGCTAGGGCGGAGCTTTTCTTGCGCCTTGTAGGCGTATTGGAAACAAAGGTTCGATTTCCGACGGTTACGGTTCCATCGGCAATGAATTTAACCGACGCTGAAAGCGTTGAGCGTGCGGCGGAGTCGTGTCGTCACGCATTTGGTGTTGGCACAGGACCGATCTCCAACATGGTTCGCCTCGTTGAGAATGCCGGTGTGGTCGTCACGACTTTCGGGGCGACGTCTACCGAGGTCGACGCTCTTTCTGCGTCCCGGCAGAGGCCGATCATCGTTCGCAATCTAGCGAAAGCCAGTGCCTGCCGACAGCGGTTCGACATTGGCCACGAGCTAGGGCATCTGGTCATGCATCAAGGACGGACCACAGGGGACCGGCAGACGGAGTCTGAGGCGCACCGCTTCGCGGGAGCGTTACTCGTACCTCGCAGCATGATGGCAAAGTTTTTTCCCCGGACGAGAAACGGTCGACTTGATTGGCGTGCGCTGTCCGAATTCAAACTGCACTGGAAGATCAGCAAAGCGGCCGCCCTTTACCGAGCGCAGCAGTTGGGACTCATCGACGAGTCTCGGTTCAGGACGGGCATGATCACGCTAAAGCGCACTGGCGAAGCGATCATTGAAGCTGAAGATCATCTTGTACAGCAAGAAACTCCCGAAATAATCGAGCGGAGTCTGGAGCTTCTGCGCTTGAAACGTGGCCTTTTCGCAAAGGACGTCGCCTCGCTGTTGCGCGTGCATGTTGAGTTTCTCGAAAAGCTGCTGGGCCGCGGCGACATAGCGTATGAAGCGCTTTCGGCTAGAGAGTCGGCAACCCTTGTCCAGTTTGGCGGAGTGCCGCACAGACAGGTGGCCGACCCCGAAGAAACAGCTGATGTTGTCGTACAGGCTGACCGGCCAACAGTTGTGCTCCGACGAGTCAAGTAGAGCCAAGATGCCAATATGTAGAGTTTTACCGCTTTTCCGCGCGATTAGCGTTAACCAAATCGAGACGTCATGGAAGTAGAGCGAATAATCGCCCAGAGCGGGCAGATCGAGATGTGGACCTTCGAGTGGGATAACAGTCACACGCCGGCACGCAAGTCGAACCGCAGGTTTGTCGGTTACGAGCAGCCAGTTCACACGGCGCAAACTCATACCGCCGTCGTGCGGGAAGCGATCTGTTGGTCCTATGGCAGAACTCTCGGCAACATCGCTGTTTCAAGCGAACAGTTGCTAGGTACCTTTCCAGATCAAGAGGGCGACGACGCGGTGCTGCAGTGCGACATCGTCTGCGCTGGCAAGATGCGGAACGGCAAAGATCGGTGGTGGTGTCGGACGCACCAGCGGCATTGGGGCACGAAGGCTGATATCGCAGACGCCGCATCGCATGGAGTAATGCGATGCTCAAACCACGGGCAGCCAATGTCTTACGTGGTGGACCCGGAACACATCAATATCCAGGCGCACGCCGAAGTCGGAATCTGGTGCTCGATGCCACCCGCGCTTACTAATAGTGGAGAGTCCGCACCGCGCCGACCCAAGATCCACGTGCACGTCCGCAATGTGCCGGGTGCAGTGAAGGTAATCGATCGCGACTTTAAGGCGCTTTCATTGCACTATAACGCGCACAACAGCCTGTTCGGCAGTTCAGAAATCACGAAGGTTCACCTTACACCTCCGTCTGCGCTTGAATTCGTTTTAGCGCTCGAGTCAGGTAAATTGATGGACTGCATCAACTGCAAGGATTGCGGGTATCCTCACCTCGACCTTGGCGAGTTCGCCCGAAAGGAGCACTCTAAGCATCTATGTGGCAACTGTGGGCGCGACAATACTTGGAGCAGTGACCCCATCGCGTCAACGCCGCTGAAGCCGCTCCATGATCAGTTCAGCAAGGCGAATAGCTTTGTCGATGTGGACAAATTTATCGATCTTGACGATTATCAGGGTCTTCATTTTCAGGTCTGGGCATCCACTCCAGCGGTGCTTTGGACAGCTGAGCGGCCGCAGGAGCGGGGGATACACGTTCACGTATACAAGGATGGCAAGTATCTAGTGGACAACACGTTTGGTACCGTGCTTCTCAACGGAGTGCAACTAGATCGAAGGGACCTGCTCTCCATTATGGTTTCCCGGACAATCGCTTGAAAATCGCTGGTTGGGCGGTAGCCGCTGCGTGTATTAGAATGATTCAGTTTGGCGCCGGCGCCTACACCTCGCTGCCAAGGGACACTAGATCCGTGCTAAGGTATCGCGCATATGCTGTCACGGTAGTGGCCACTGTCGAGGTGCCGCTACAAAGTCGCCAAATGATCTAAAGCGCTTGGCTTGCGCATCGAGACTTTTACGGCGAGCCTCCCGAGGAGGCACCGATGATCGACAGAGCCCGCTCGATGTGGTGCGAATACGGGCATGGTTTGTGCCCTGCGACGACCGAATCCCAGATCGGTCGGCCACCCAAGGATGTCGTAGCGGACTGTGCCATAGCCCTCGCAAGACTCGGGCGGTTAACGAGTGAGGAACAGAACTTCGTCACGCTTAAGGCGTGTTGCCCGCGCAGAATTCTTTCTCGCTAGCGTCGGTGCGTCACCGTGCGCGGTAGGCGATTCTTCAATCTAGACGTGGGTTAGCGTACATCGGCGAACCCAAGGAATTCGGCGTGCGGCGTTCGTACACTTTTCCAATACTGGTTGGCACCTTCCGGCTTCTCCCGTCTACTTGCCGTTGTGAGAATGAGCCGACTTTTCGCTCTTGAAATCGCAACGAAGAAGCCTGAGCGCTCCTCCTCTGCATTCCCCCAAAATGCCTCCTCCTCGACTCCTAGCACCACAACGGTTTCGAACTCCAAGCCCTTCGACTTGTGGATGGTCATAATCCGAACCGCCCGATCCTCGGAGAATTGCGCCAAGGCTCCGGCAGCATCACCCACAGTCTCTCGTAGCTCGCGGATCCGCGCGAAAGTCTGTTCGATCACGTCATCAAGCCTCAAACCGCGCTCATAGTCGGCGGACATCCCCGTAATGAGCTCGCGGCCAGCGTGCTGCAGAAAGCGCTCGGCGAGTTCACACATCTGTGTCGCATCCAGTCTCGCGGGCGCAGCGATCGCGTTCGCTTGTGCTCGAGAGTCGTCCAAAAAGCAATGCCAGCGGGCACGGGATTGATAGGCGACGGCGTCGTCCACTGCATCCGACATCAGGGCGTCCATCAAGCGGCGGTAGGCATCCGGTTCTTTCTCGGTCATCACCACGATCAGGAAGTCGACGATAAGACGCGCGGCAGGCTCGGCCGACAGATCCTGGAGAGCCTGCTCGTTGCGAAAAGCGATCCCCTGCTGAGCCAACAAGAGCATCAACGACTGGGCGTAGAGGTCGACCTGCTTGGATACGAGGATCGCGATTTCCGACAATGGCACTCCGTCATTGTTTACCGCCTGACCAATGATGGCCGCAATCCCGGCCGCTTCCGCCTCGCAGTCCGCAAAGTGCTGTACTTGCACCACCCCCCCATTGCCTGCGATATCCCCGTCTGGAACGGCAGCGCTTGGGTCCATCACTTTGACCATCGCGTTTTGCATCCGGCGTAGGCGCGGTTGCGATCGGAAGTTCTGATACAGATTGAGCGAACCCGCCTCGAACTCGTTGGCGAAGGTCTCGAACACGCCTTCGAGCGCTCCGGCCCAGCCCATTATCCTTTGCTTGGTATCACCGACAGCGGTGATCTGAATGTCGCTGCCGTGGAAGGCGGTGTGAATCAGCTTGTATTGCTGACCCGTGCAGTCCTGGAACTCATCAAGGAAGACGTTGCTGTAGGTCTGTCGCACTGCGTTGCGCGCCACCTCGCAAGTCTTGAGGATCTCGATCGCAAGCGGAACTAGGTCGTCAAATTCGATCTGCCTGAGCGTGACGCGTGGTTTGCCGATCGTGTAGTCCTCCGCGAGCGCATTCTTGCCGGTCAATGCCGGTCGGAAGCGATCGATCAGTCGCTTGGCAAAAGCGTGGAAGGTGTGGCTGTCAAGCCGGGCGGCCAGGATCGCCCCGCAACGCATGCGTACACGGTCTTTCAGGTTTCGGCTGGCGTCGACTTTGAAGGAGATGGCTAGGATGCGCTGAGGATAGCGGCAGCGCCCCGTCCGCAGCAGGAAGTCGGCGCGCTGTGCGAGCATTTCGGTTTTGCCGGCGCCCGGCCCGGCAGTGAGCGCGAGACTTCGGGTGGTTTCGGTCGCGGCACGAAGCGCATTTGGCTCCAACTTAAGACCATCGGCCGGGCGCCAGCGTTCAGCTTCGATCATTCCGGCAACGTAGCCAGCTTGGTCTTCACCACGTCCAGCATCCTGGCGATAGCCTCGGGCATCGAGTCCGCCAGGACCACGTCGTCCAGTTGGGCCAAGGCCGCCAAGTGAGCTGCGGGTTTACTGCCGAGCTTGAAACATCGGTGGTAGGTCGCGAAATACTCTTGCTCCGCGCCGCTGTACTGGTCAACGTCGCCGTGCTCGTTACCAAACACGGCCGCGACGGTGTTGGCGTTTCCTGGTTCCGGACCGATCAATTCATCCACTCCATAAGCCGCTGGGAACTGTAACAACATTGCAAAATCCAGATCTAGAGGCGCCGAAAAAAACACGCCAGCAGCCTCCAGAAAGTCGCGCCAGCCCGGCCAATGCGTGGAGGTCAATAGCGTCTCAGCTCCGTCCCATTTCGGTAGGCCTTTGACATGGCTCGCGCTCAGATCGCTCTCGATAGTCGGAAATTTGAGAAGCTGTTGCAGGGCGTAGCGAATTCGCCCCCAACCTCCCTGGTGACGCCCCAGATCGAGGTCGAGTAATGTGACGTGGGGAATGCCCAAGCCTTGCAGCAATCGCCAGAAGTGATTCACGTGTCGGCCACCTAGCGGCACAACACACACGGATACTTCGTCTTCCGCCAAGTTCGTGGCGCGCAACATCCTCGGCAGCACGATCTCCTCGCTATCGCCCTCGCCAAGAATCACAAGACGAGAGAAGTACAGCTCGGGAAAGGCTTGAACGGCCTCGCGCACGAACTTGTGGGCTTCGTCGGTCGCGTCCGGCATGGCGATCTTCGCTATCACCGTCTGACGGTCCGCATCCAGGCGCAGGTAGCGGATCTGATCGGGGTCGACGCGACGCAAGAGCGAAGGGGCATGTGTCGCCACGATGGCCTGTGCGTCGTAGTGGCTAACAAACTCGTGCAGCGCGCTCAGGATGCGGCCCAGGTAGTGCGGGGATAAGCTGTTTTCAGGTTCTTCCATAGCGACGAGAGTGAACACTGCGGGCCGCAGTTTGTCGACATCAAAGGCCTCTAGCTCCTTTGCTAAGACCTTGCGGCCAATGGCCTGCATTGACAGGACGAGCGCCAGATACAGCAATGATTGCTGGCCGTCGCTCAAGCGCGAGAAGTCGACCTGCGCTTCGCTGGCGCCGGGTGCGAAGGACAGCGACAACTGGCGCAACAGGCTATCAATATCGCTGCCGGCAAATGAGATTGCCGGGTTGGCGAAATGGTGCCCTTTGTGCAGGGCCGACCAGTTAGCGGTCAACTGCTGACCGATGCCCGCGATTGCAGCGTTGTCAGACAGGGATTTTCTCATCTCGCTGGTCAACTGCGCGATCGATTCATTCTGGTCTTGCCAATCGACCGCTCGAAGCGCGCGGCCAAGAAGCGTATTGGCTGCGAACGAAATGTGATCCGCAGGATCGCGTCTAGCGGGGAGGTAGTGCACCTGAATTGCACCGCGATCGTGCTTTTGCACCGGAATCAACTTGGTCGGCTCGTCGTCCTTGTCGACGGCGATCACGTATTGCATTGCTTCTATAATCTCGCCGTCCTCATCAAGCGTTGCCGTCAAGCGAAACCGAACGCGGGGCAAACCTCCTGTCGTGACGAGTTGCATGTGCGCGAAGTGCCCCGGCACTGTCGCGTGTTGGCCTTCTTCCTTTTCGAGCTCGTCGAACTCGAACTCGGCCTCGATCCACAGGTTCACCGGTCCGGTGACGGTTTTTCCGGTGTGCTCTGCTTTGCAGTGAAAGTCGGACCTCCGAACTCGTCGCAGGCCCGGATCCAGCCCGAACATCCTAACCAGCGCCTGTAACACCGCCGTCTTTCCCGTACCGTTAGGGCCCAGCAAGAAGCACAGCGCCGCCAAGTCGACGGCCGTGGCACCAGGGCCGAAGGACTGAAAGTTGGACAGTCTGAGCAGCGTGAGTTTCAAATAACGCCTCCTTGCATGGGTTCTGCGGTAAATATGCAGCACGGGAGGACATCGGGAGATCCACATGAACGATCCGTACGTGCAGATCGCCATGAACGTGCGCGCCATGCAGGCATCATGGGGCGATCAGTCCTTTTGTGCAAAAGGCATCAAGTGGCTCGCGCGCGTTGGTGGGTTTCCCGGATTTACCCGGCGCTGGGTTGAACCCGAGGCGTGCGACGCCGGGGACCGGGGGCGCGACCGGGAGTCACGCCGATACGCAGCATGCGGATGTTGGTACATCGTGAACGTATAAGTTCCCCTTAATAAGGATCTTTTGCGTGTATGGAATATCGATTCCTCACAATCAATAGAGAATATAGTATACTATATACGCTAAAGTTCATCATTAACGAGAACTATGGCTGAAAATATATATCAAAAATCTGTTGCTCCCTCAATGGGGTCTCGCAAGCGTTTCGCCGCCGTACTGGGACACTCGGGGCGGCTCATCCGCGTCGAGGACGTGATGACGACCCTCGCGATGGATCGAAGAAGCGCAGCCAAGACCCTGGCGCGCTGGTACGCGCAGGGGCGGCTCCAGCGCGTCGGGCACGGGCTCTATACGGCGATCCCGCTGGATGCCCGTGCCACCGAACAAGTGCTAGAGGATCCGTGGATTCTCGTGCCATCACTTTTTGACGCCGCATATGTCGGCGGCTGGTCGGCGGCCGAGCATTGGGACCTTACTGAACAACTCTTTCGCGACATCCTTGTATTCACGACCAAGGCCATCCGCGTGCGGAAGCGCGACGTTCACGGCATCACCTTCCTGCTTCGTCATATTCAACCGAGAGCGCTCTTCGGTACGCGCAGCATTTGGCGCGGTCAGATCAAAGTTCAGGTCTCGGATGTGCACCGCACGGTTGTCGACATGCTCGCCGATCCTTCGGTCGGCGGCGGCATCCGCCATGTCGCCGATTGCTTTGAGGCCTATTTTCGGCACAAAGATGCAAATTCCGAAACGCTGGTTCAGTACGCGGAGAAGATCGGCAATGGCGCGGTCTTCAAGCGCATGGGATTCCTCGCGGAAACAATTCCAAACCAGAAGATTCTGATTGATGCTTGCCGAGAGCGACTGACGCAAGGTAATGCCAAGCTTGATCCGGGGCTCGAATGCCCACGTCTTGTCAGTTCTTGGCGGCTCTGGATTCCGAATACCTGGATCGCGGCTCGGCACTCTGCGAAGGAGCGGCAATTGTGATCGATCGCCGCGAACTCATGCAGCTTGCCGAAAACCTCGGCTTGCAGCCGCAGGTCGTCGAGAAGGACTACGTGCTTGGGTGGCTCCTGGCTGGCATCCGCGCCAATACGTCCCTCGGTGAACACTGGGTCTTCAAGGGCGGGACGTGCCTCAAGAAATGCTATTTCGAGACATATCGCTTCTCGGAAGACCTCGATTTCACGATTACCAATGAGACCCATCTCGACCCGGCGTTCCTGACAAAGGCGTTCTCGGACATTTCCGCCTGGATATACGAACAGACCGGACTTGAAATTCCCGTAGACCGCCTGCGATTTGATGTTTTTCGAAACAAGCGGGACCGCTTGGCGTGCGAGGGACGAATTTATTATCGCGGCCCCATTGCACCGAGAGGTAGCGACTTACCCCGCATCAAACTCGACCTCACGACAGACGAACTTCTGGCAATGCCGCCCGTCGAGCGGCCCGTCGTCCATACCTTTTCCGACAATCCCGGGGCCGGGATAAAGACCCTTTGCTACGCCTACGAGGAAGTCTTCGGCGAAAAGGTCAGGGCTCTCGGTGAGCGCGCTCGACCGCGCGATCTCTACGACGTGATAAATCTGTACCGACAAGAGGACTTCCAGCCGCAGCCTGACGCCATTCTTGACGTGCTGAAACGCAAATGTGAATACAAGAGCATCCAATTGCCGACTCTGGATACGATCAAGGCGTCTTATGACGAATTGTCCGGCGACTGGCAGACAATGCTTGCGCACCAGCTACCCGCGCTTCCACCACTCGAATCGTTTTGGAATGTGCTGCCGGAATTCTTCGCCTGGCTCGCCGGCGGCGCGCGTCCGGCCGTGCCGCATTCCTATCCTCTCGCCGCCGGGGAAGTACTTCTGCGCCAGCCGCTCGGCACGTTCTCCGGGCCCGGCATCGTCTCGTCCGCGCTGGAAATTATCCGGTTCGCAGCAGCAAACCGTCTCACAGTCGAAATAGACTACGTAAAGGAAACCGGCGAGCGAACGACGCGCGAGATTGAAGCCTATGCACTTCGCAGAACGAGCGCTGGCGGTGTCGTCCTGCACGTCTTCGACATGGCCAAGAATGCGCACCGAAGCTATCGCACAGATCGGATACGTAGCGCGCGTGCGACCGCACGGATATTTTCTCCAAGGTACGCGATTGAGCTCACGCCAGGCGGAATGCAGGCAATCCCGCCTACTGCGCGAACGGCGACGAGGGGTGCTTTCGGTGGTGGTTTCCATGGCCGTTCAATGAGGGCGACGGGGTACTCGCCCACGTATGTCTATGAATGCCCCGTGTGCTCGAAGAAATTCCCTCGGAAAAGCCACGACAGCACTTTACGCCCTCACAGGACGCCGAATGGTTGGGAGTGCTCAGGGCGCGCGGGCTACCTCGTTGAAACGCGCTGAGGCACAGCGACGGCCTGGTCTCCTGGACGACTGGAGATTCCAGCGTTAGGAAGTTGCGTCCCGATTGATACCAGCGCTTATTGGACTAAGGAAGGTTCGCCGGATGGCCTATCCGCAGTTTCTCGCTGGCGATAAGTATTCTTATCGCATGCACAAAAAGCGAGCAAAAAGCCCATCTCCAGTTGGACAGCTGGTTCCGACCGACGTATTGCCTGTTCGCGTTCAAGAAAATGCGTGATTTTGCTTCGTCGCAGCAAAACCAAAGAACATCAAGACACGGAACCGAACGCGCTTTCCTCGTCAAGCGCCAACAGAAGGTAGCGGGTCGCGCCTGGTGATCCTGTAAGCGAGCTTCAAGGATTTGCAGACGACGGGTGTGGTGATGTTTTATCCCAAACACTGCTAACAAATTCACCGGCACAGTAGCTGCACGCTCAGGCCCATGAGGATTATCAGCATATACCACCGCAGAGACCGCGCCGAATCGAAGGAATACGCCCAAGGGGCTCGCACTGCCCTCTCCATTTTTAGGGCCGCCCGCCCCGTAAGGAACGCCATCAAGGCGCTGATGAAAAGTCCAGGATGATTGATGTATTGCCCATGCACAACGCTGAGCGCCCCAGAATAGCTTGCTTGGTACCAAAGTACGAACAAGCCGGGGAAAAGCATTGCGTCAACTATGCACAGACGCAGCAGCGGTGGTCGAATCCCAAATACTTGGACATACATGTTATCTCTCCAGCCATTCATCCACTCTCAATCCTTGTCGAATCTGCTCTATCTCGACCGGCCTCGCGCATCGCGCCCTAATTGCTGCCGATCCGCCTCGGGCTGCCCAATCGACCATCCTTGGCTGCGCAGTCCCGTGTTGTGTCGTGCAACAGCCGGCATTCCGCGAACAAAATTCAACGTCTCACGGGCAAGGTTTAGATCACGGCCATCCTCGGAGCTCGACAGGGCTACCACCACTTTCCACCATGCTTCCAGAACCGCCTTCTCCGCTGCGGCAGCTCGATCACTCGGCTGATGATTCCAACCATTGCGCTCTGCTCGTTGCATGTGATGATCAACCAGCTTCTTGGTTGGTTGAATTTCTCCGCGAGATTGGCGTCTTGTCGCACTGGCAGCGATTCCTCGTTCGACAAGCCGATCAGCAAAAGCCTGTCGCCATCGCGCAAGGTCCGCCTTCCGGGGATTTAGGCGTCGCCCGTCCCGACCCTGTGCTCTCACGATCAAGTGCACATGGGGGCGATTGGAACGCGGATCGGACGATGGTTCATGCAAGACCATCGCAAACTTGTGATTAGCAAATTCCACCTCTGCAACCTCCCGCGCCGCAGCGAGCACGCTTCTAGCGTCGGTATCGGGCGGCATGGAGAACATCACATGAAACGCCTCGCGACGATGGGAACGCATGGGAATCTTCTCTCCGGAAGTACTCCATTCCTGCGCCAGGTCATTCAAAGCGTCCCGACCCCGAACCTTGTCTCCCAGTTCGTCCTCGACGTCCAGCTCGCCGCGGCGGCTGATGTAGAGCATATGGGCCTTGATCGCCCCCATGCCACGTCCGCCTCCTGTCACCTTGACCATCACCTCGGGCGCCCGGCGCGCGAGCAGTCGCAACTTTGCACGCACATTCTCGCCGGTCGCGAATTTTGATCGACCGGGGCGCAGGTCCTTGCCGGGAGGGCCATACCTCCGTACCCTTGGGTAAAACAGGCGTTCTCCCCAAAGGGAAAGAACATCATCAACGTCCGTTCGCTGCATGTTGCCGCCCTCCCCGTGCATTCCCCCCACGACCTGGCCCCACACACCGACCTCCTCTGGTTCGCTCCACGTCTGCCAGCAAAGTGGATGACAATTCCAGGTGCCTGCTCAGGGAATTGATCGCCTCGATGACTGTCGCCCTGCAGCTTCCTTCCTCCAGACGATGGCTATTGCCTTGCTCTCTTAGCGCACCGATCAACTTGCGAGCGATCGCGGAAAGCTGCTGATTCGAGTCCCTCAGGGCCTGTACGGCGTCTACGCCGGCAATCGTAGGCCGTCCGCTCTCCGCGTTCGCTAATAGGGTCTTGAGATACCGTGTCACCGACATGCCCACGTCGGAAGCTCGGCAACGCAGTTGCGCCAGCTGGTTGTCATCCAGGCGCACGCCAATGCGTAGGACCTGAGTCGGCCGGGGCCCGCCAGCCTTGTGCGGCGGAGGTAGGTATTTCGCCTGCTCAGGTGTCGAATACTCCACCACCGCGTTTGAAACAAGCTCGCGAAGAACAACGGATCTACTCTGCCCACGTTGCGCACACCAGTATCCGAAAGACTCGGCCAAGTGGAGTAGATCGACATTGAAGGTTCTGCGGGGCATTCGGACTCCCACTGCAATCGAGCGGTGTTGGCCGCTCATTTAGCTGTGCCACAACCGGCTCCACAGAGCCTATCCTGCACTCCATCTTTTCGACATACCGTCAGTGGTAGTTCCGGTTGTTTCTCACACAAGAATCACACAACATTTACACAAGAATCACAACGCGTCCTTACGACACACAACAAACACAGAAGATTTACACAACAAACACACGATAAATACACAACTCTGGCGACCGACACAGTAGAAATACACAGGATTTACAGAATATTCACACATCGATTGCCACGCGAAGCTGCCGGATGCAAAGTTCTGGCATGGCCGTGAATTCAGATCCCCAACCCGCCAAGCTGACCTTGCCTGCGCGCATCGCTGGGCAGAGTCTGCTGGGGTACACGCACCAACACATAGCTTTGCTCGAGTCCGCAATTGCAGCCGGTATCAAGAAAGCTCGATTGATCCTTGCATTGCGGGAGGCCGGTTTTAACAGCTGCAGAAACAGAACCTTTGAAAGCGCTCTGTATCTGGTACGACACGGCGCCAAGCGGCAAATCGCTCGGACGCAATTACCACCCGGGCTTTCCTTGCCGGCCGCAACAAGCCAGCCCGGGGCCCCAAGGGCGATCGGAAAGTCTCGAGTTCATTCGGCATTGCCGGACGGCCAGGTCGTGGCGGCGCGACCACCAAAGAGTAGCTCCGAGCCCGGCGTTCATTCGCTTCGGGATTTCTTGAGCATATCCAAGATGTTCAATGACGAGGAATTGATCGGAAGGAAGCCAAAATGAGCATCGCCCGATTGCCATCTTCAGCAAATTTGCACGACGAGCGCCCACGGATTCACTTCACCTTGCAAGGCAAGGGTGGTGTTGGCAAATCCTATGTCTCCTCGCTGGTCGCCCAGCACCTGGTGCGCAGCGGTATACCGGTGAGATGCATCGACACAGACCCGGTGAACGACACCCTATGCAAATATGCAGCACTCAAGGCCGAGCGGCTAAACGTCATGGTCGAAGGCCGGGTCGACGAGGGAGCTTTCGATGACATGCTCGAACGCATCCTTACCGAGCCCATCTCCTTTGTCGTGGATTCAGGGGCGACGTCCTTTGTGGCCCTTACGAATCACCTAACCGATTGCAAGGCATTTGATTTATTGCGCGAGCACGGGCGGGAAGTCATCGTGCATAGCGTCCTGACGGGAGGGCAGGCCTGCAGGGACACCGTTGTTGGATTCAAGCTCATTGCGCAGCGCTGCGCCCCGCGCAGCGTCGTTGTCTGGCTAAACGAGTTTCAGGGCCCCGTGGAGCTCGAGACCGAGGGAGGAGCTCGCCCCTCTACGACAAAGTTCACGCAAATGAATGCCTACCTAGATCACGAGGAGGCTGTCCTGGGAATTGTTACGCTGCCACGGCGCAACATGGACACCTTTGGGCGCGATATCCAGACCATGAACGCGCGTGGGCTCACGTTTGGGGAGGTGAGGATGGCCCCGGGCCTGACGCTCGCTTCAAAGTCCCGCCTGTATCGCGTTGAGTGCGAGATTTTCGAGCAGCTCGAAGCGGTACTGGGATGAGCGATCCTGATCGATCGCACCTGATTGCGGCGGTTGCAGCGCGCCTAAAAATCAGGCTCGACGAGGACGATCCGGCCTTCGTCATTATTGAGTTAAATCGCCTGATTCTTGGTGAGATCGTCAAGGATGCACTGCACGCTCTTTGTGAGCGCGTTCCAGCTCCGAATGGGGAAAGCCCCAAAACCCCCTCGGGCCCGGTCGCAACTCCCGCTCCTTCCGCGGGGGATATCGCTCACCTCGTATCGGGACACCTCTTTGCAAAATGGGCCAATCAGCGACCCACCGACAAGGCGGCCCTTTTCTGGGCGATTACGGCCGCATTTGCGTCAGGAATCATTTGCATACTTGCCGGGTACGCGCTCGGACGATCCGGAGCGTCCCTCTTTGCATAGGAGAAGGCGGCCCAAAGTCACCCTTTACGGTGCGAATGCGCGCAATGCGGACGATGGTTCCTTTGGCCCGTCTGAGCAATTGCGGCGGGAGGAGTGAAACTTCCCCCCCCGCCGCGAAGCGGTCCGCGCCGGGCAAAGCGCCATTGCGGACCGCAATGGGTGCTCAGGAGCACGCAAAATCCACGGCCAGCTGCCAAAGCCCCAGGTTGATCCGCACGTCCTCCCGGATCGCCTTGATCGCCCTGGTGTGAATCCTCCGACCGCTCTCGCTTTGCCCGGCAATTCCTCCCCGTAGCAGATTCTCCTGCACCCGGTTATAGACGCGCCATAGGTCGGTACCCTCATCGGCGGCGCGCCGCACACCCAGGAGGCGATCGGCCTGGATCGGTGCCGGCCCTTCGTAGCGCAGGGCAAGCGCCTTGGCCGCAAAGTCATGGCGTTCGGTAAAATTCAGATCCCGGCTGGCCATGGCCTCGCAATACACGCGCATGTTGACAAAGCGCCCTGCAAGCTCCAACGCCCCGTCAACCACGTCACCAACTCGGATACCGCGGTGGGCAAGGCGAATAAAGCCCACGCTGGCGCTTCGGATCATGAGACCGTTGCTGCAGATCGGGCGGTACAGGCCAGCGTACAGCGTATAGCTGCTCGAGCCGTCGTGGGAGTTCACCAGAACGATTTCGGGCACCGCGTCCACCAGGGTCACAACCTCGCGCATCTGACGCATGCGCACGATGTGCCGGGCATAGAGTGGATCGCGCCGGCGCACCGCGGCCTGGCGCGCGCTGGAGAGGACAAATCCGGCGTTAAGAAGTGCTCGTACCAGTTCGGCTGTGGACAGGAACGAATAGCTGGGACCTGTTACCGAGGCTGCCTGGGTGGCAAAGGCCGCTGGCGCCTGGCTTTGCAGCTGCGCAACGCTGATGGAACGAAAGGCGTGGTCGTGCGTGGCAAGTTCGAAGGACATGGTGGTCTCCGGTTACGCCGGCGGGTTGCCGACACCGAAAACCGCCACGTCGCAGCGCAGCGCTCAAGGCCGCCAGCCGCGCAGCGGTCGAGCACGGGCCACAGGCCCGCGCGCAGAGCCTTGAACGCGAGAACGACGTGGCAAACTCGGATAAAGACGGCAACCCCCGCCCACCCTCCGCTTGGGGCCACCTGGCAACACTTCGCGGCGCAGGCCGCGCTGGATTCCCGCCGGGCAGGGGCGCAGCCCTTGCCACTAATCGGTACTACGCCTTGACCCGAACGAAACCTTCTTCATTGCGAGCAAGCTTGCCAGCCTTCACCGCGATGATGACCGCCTGGTGCAACGCGGACTCCGCACGCTTTTTGTCCTCGGCGCTGAGGGTCTTGCTGTAACCCTTGGCATCCATCACGGCGTGCACAACCTGGGCGGGGCGCATTGCGCGCCGCGCCACGCGCCGAATGAGCTTGAGCGATTCCCCGCGCTCAAACCAGGAGCGGCGCTTTCCCGGCAACTTTGCACGCCCCTGGGCGATTGCCCGCATCGCAGGCGCGTCACCCCGCACCCGGGCTGACTCGATAACGGCATTTGTAAGCACGTAGAGAATTTTTTGATTCACCAGCGCAAGCTCTTGCGAAATGCGCACCTGCTCTGCGTTGAGTTCGCGCTGCTGATGGAACAACTCCGATACATCAATTGACTTTGCTGCCATGGTTTTGTTTCGCTTTCCACAATGAGGGGGCGAACACTACCAGAAATGCAGACCCCAAAAATGACAACGGTCAAGGACGCATCGAAATGCTCTACGAAATTGAAAGCTTAAGAATTCCGTACCGCTAATTTGGCTACTCACCGCAAGTTTAGGCGTTGAGTTCGCATAGCAGCTTTGCCGAACCCGACACTTGTTCATTAGTGAAAGTTCACACGATATTCGGAGGTGCCGACAAGCGCTGCGCCCCTGACAATCGTGTGGTAGATGGCGCGGAGAGTTCGCGCCGAGTACCGCAAATATTCCAAACCGGATTTCTCAACCAACGTTGGGCTGAGAAAAAGACTCCCGTGCACAGCAGTGCGCTTTAACACGAAACGAAATTTGCAGAATATTCACCGTGACGAACGCGATACGTTGCGCAAGACTTGGATCCTGCGAAAGTGCCCGCTTTTTTCATCGCGTGATCGCCTTGCATCGCGAATCGCGACACCATGGCTTTGGGCGCGAAATGAATTGAACGTTGTGAGGGCTAATACTGAAATGCAACCGCGCTTCGTCAGTGAAATCTTGGAGAACGCATATGCCCGAACCCGATGCAATAGGAACAGTACCGGGAGGTACCTCGAAATCCGGCATCACACCGCGCGGCCTCAATTCCGAACAGGCAATGCGATACCTAGGATTGAAAAGACGTGCATGGAATCAAATTCGCCGTTCACTGAAACCGATTCGAATTGGCGTAAGCCTCATCTATGACCGCCACAACTTGGATGCGGTATTCGAGATCCTGTGCGGCCGAACCATTGAAAACTCGGCGATCGATCCGGTCCACACTGAAAAAAAAACGGCGGATAATTCTTCTGGGGCTGAGCGGTCCACTCCAAAGAAGGGAGGTACTACATGGGCCGTTCGACAACAGGCATCCATCCGGATGCCAAAGAAGGACGTTGGCGGGTCAACAAACTTGTCCACGGAATTCGACTACAGGGCCGTTTCGACAGCTATCAGGCAGCGCAAGAGTACGTGATTGCTCGTTCGGAGGAAATCCGCAGAAGGCGGATGTTCGGGGAGCGACCAAAGATCCTGTTTTCCGTTGCTGCTGCTCGCTATTTGCTCGAAAAGGAAAGGGAACAGCAACCGTCGGTCAAAACCGACGTCTACCTACTCGACGCGGTAATGCCGTTCATTGGGAATATGGAACTGTCGCGCATACATGATGGAACCCTCGCCGCATTTGTCCGGGCAAGGACCGCCGAAGGTTGCGCCCGAAAAACTATCAACAGTTCCCTTTCCGTGGTGCGACGCATACTTAACTTGTCCGCGCGCACGTGGCGCGATCCGGAAACCGCGAAGACATGGCTGGAAAGCACACCGCTCATCACGTTGCAATCCCTCGCGGGATTTCAGCGCGATCCCAGGCCGATCACCTGGGCCGAGCAACGCCGGCTGCTTCCTTTGCTCCCGTCCCATCTGGCACGCATGGCGCTTTTCACCTTGAATACGGGTGTTAGGAACAACGTCGTGTGTTCGTTATGCTGGGAATGGGAGGTACGGGTTCCTGACGTCGGTTCGGTCTTCCTGGTTCCACGCGAATTCGTCAAGGGCGGCCGGTCCTGGCGTCCTATCGTGTGCAACTCGGTAGCACAGAGCGTCGTTGACGGATGCCGCAACATGCACCCGCAGTTCGTTTTCGTCTGGCGAAGGGAGCGTGTCAAGAACACCGACACGCCCCCAACGATGGCCTACCAGCCTGTCGGCTCGATGAACAACACCGCATGGCAAGGGGCAAGGAAGAAGGCGGGGTTGGGCGATCTGCATGTTCACGATTTGCGGCACACCGTCGCGGTGCGATTGCGCGAGGCCGGGATATCCGAAGGCACCATTGCCGATGTCTTGTGGCACTCCAAGTCGTCCATCACGCAGCATTACGCGCGGGCTCAGCTATTGGAACTGCGCAACGCCTTGGAACTAATCCACGAGGAAAGCGATGCCAGCAACAAGCTCTTGTTGACCTTGGCAGCCGAATGTGGAGTCAACGAGCGGCTCCGCATTGGCGCTAAGGGAATCGCGGAAGACTCGCATGTCGCTCCAAAGTCGCTCCAGCGACCTAGGGGAAAAGAAAAGGGCCCGCGAGTTCTCTCGTAGGCCCTTAAAGATATTACGTTTTTTGGCGCGCCCGGCAGGATTCGAACCCACGACCCCTTGGTTCGTAGCCAAGTACTCTATCCAACTGAGCTACGGGCGCAAGGGGCGCAAGTCTACACGAAGGTGTCACCGCGCTGTTCCGCGCGGACCACACGCCCTTCGACCGCGGAACGGTACCTCAAGACGCGGTATGCCCGCCCGTTGACAATACATGCCTAGGCAAATATATTGGTTGCCTAGTCAACTATTGCCCATGCAGTAATTATGGTGAAGCCCCCTTCCCGCGCCGGGAGTCGAACGGCGAGCGCTCCGGCCTTCCCTCCGGTGCGTCCCGGCTACTACCGCGGTGAGCAGTACCGCCTCGAGGAAAGCGTCGGCTTCCTCATGAAGCAGGTGACCGAATCCTTGTCGCGGGCCATCGAGGCACGCATGACAACCTACGGCCTGACCGACGCGCAGTGGCGCCCGCTGTTTCTTCTTTCCCGCCAGGACTCGGTGACCGCATCGCAAATCGCGCGCTCGGTAGGCTGCGACGCCGGGGCCATGACGCGGATGATGGACAGGCTCGAGGACAAAGGCCTGATTCGACGTGTGCGCAGCGCCGATGACCGGCGCGTGCAACAACTGGAAATCACGGAAGAGGGGCGCACGGCCGCGGCGGTCGTGCCCTACGTCATCGCCGACGTGCTCAATGCGCACCTCGTTGACCTCACCCGGGCGGAAATCGACGCGCTGCGCAGCCTGCTCGAGCGCGTACTTGCCGCAGGCCGGCGCGAATGCCACGGCGCGGGCCAAGCGGAGGACAGTGAATGAGGCCGCGGCGCGCACCATTGCTGGCCCTTGGCCTGTCGCTGATTACCCTGCTTGCGCTGGGCGGTTGCGCTTCGACGGGCGCAATGCATGCCCAGGAGTCGCTGCCCACCGAAGGTGACCTTGCCGCCCTGCTCAAAACCCCGGCGAGCGCATCGGCGACCGCCGCGGCGCTTCCTGCGCAGGATTGGTGGAGCGCCTATCACGACGCCAACCTCACCCACTGGATTGCGCTGGGCCTGGCCAGCAGTCCCACGGTGCGCGAAGCGCGCGCGCGCCTCGAACAGGCGCAGGCCATTTTCGCCATCACCCGAGCCGCGGAACTACCCAGCTTGGGCGCTAGTGCCGATTCGACGGCGCAACGCGTCTCCGGTACCGGCATCTACCCGCCGCCGCTGGCGGGCATGGTGCACACGGTAAATGACGTTGATCTTTCGGCCACATTCGAACTCGACCTCTTCGGGCGCCTTGCCGCACGCACGGAACAGGCGCGGCTCGATGCGCGAGCCAGCGCCGTCAACGTGGAATCCGTGCGCATTGGCTTGGCCGGCGCAATCGGCCATGCGTACTTTGACTTGGCGCGCGCCCAGCAGCAACTGCGCATTGCCCAGGAGCTGGAGGCCTCGCGCACCAAGACCTTGGAGCTTGTGCGCGACCGTGTGCGGGCGGGGCTGGACACACGAGTGGAGCGGGAGCTTGCCCAGGTCACGGTTCCCGAGATCCGCGTCGATATCGAGCGGGCGCAGGAGCAGATCGCCCTGGCGCGGCACGCGCTGGCCGTGCTGGCCGGACAGGAGCCGCATGCGGCCGATACGCTGGTGGCCAGCCTGCCCGATGACAAGTACCTGGCACAGCCGACCCAGATGCCGCTCGATTGGGTGGCGCGCCGCGCCGACGTCACCGCCGCCCGGCAGCGCGCCCTGGCGGCAGCCAGCGGGATCCGAGCTGCGCGCGCGGATTTTTACCCCAACATCAATCTTGGCGCTGTCGTCGGCCTCAATTCCCTTACAACCCAGACCCTGTTTGAATACAACAGCCGCGTCTGGCAGATCGGCCCGGCGATCCATTTGCCGATTTTTTCCGGGGGGTCGCTGCGCGCGCAGCTCGGATCGGCCAACGCCGCGTCCGACGCCGCCATCGACGCCTATGAAGCAACGGTCCTGAAAGCGGCGGGCGAAGTGGCCGACGCCGTGAGCTCGGTGACGGCGCTTGATCGGCAGCGCGAACAGCAACGCGAGGCCACCGCCCACGCCCAGGCCGCTGCCGACCTCGCCCAGATTCGCTACCAGGCCGGGCTGGGAAATTACCTTACGGTCCTGACCGCGCAGACCAGCGTGCTCGCGCAGCGACGCACGCAACTGGAGCTGGATGCGCGCGCCGCAGCCATGGATGTAACGCTCGCCCTGGCGCTGGGCGGCGGTTTTCGAGGAGAGATGGTTCCATGAACGATGACACCGCCACGACAAATGCCAGCGGCGGCGCCGCCCGCCAGCGCGGATCCTTGCGCCGGCCGGCGCTGATCCTTACCGCCCTGGTGGTGCTCGCGCTGGCCATCGGCGCGGGCCTGTACTGGTTCTTGGTTGGCCGCAATTACGAAGATACGGACGATGCTTACGTCGGCGGGCGCGTGGTCAGCGTCACCCCGCAAACCAGCGGCACGGTGATTGCCATCGGCGCCGATGAGACCGACACCGTTGCCGCCGGCCAGCTGCTGGTTCGGCTCGACCCTGCCGACGCGCGCGTCGAGATGCTGGCGCGCGAGGCGCAGCTTGCCCAGGCCGTGCGCCAGACCCGCACCCTGTACGCCAACAACGACGTTTTGCTGGCCAATGTTGCCCAACGCGAGGCCGAGCTGGCGCGGGCCACCGATGACCTGCAGCGGCGCAGCGCGGTGCGCGATACCGGAGCCGTGTCCAGCGAAGAGGTGCAACACGCCGAACTTGCGGTGACAGCTGCCAAGGCTGCGCTCGCGAGCGCGCGCGAGCAATTGCAGTCCAACCGCACGATGACGGCCAACACCAGCGTTGCCCAGCATCCCAACGTACTGGCCGCGGCCGCCCGCCTGCGCGAGGCCTACCTGGCAGTGCAACGCTGCGAAATCCGTGCCCCGGTTGCCGGGCAGATTGCCCGACGCAGTGTGCAGGTGGGGCAGCGTGTGGCGCCGGGCAACGCCATCATGGCGCTCGTTCCTATGGAAAACCTGTGGGTCGACGCCAACTTCAAGGAAGTGCAACTGCAAAACATGCGGATCGGGCAACCGGCAAAAATCATTGCGGACCTGTACGGCAGCCAGGTCGAATATCACGGGCACCTGATAGGCCTGGGCGCTGGCACGGGCTCGGCCTTTGCCCTGCTGCCGGCGCAAAATGCAACCGGCAACTGGATCAAAGTGGTGCAGCGTGTACCGGTGCGCATCGCGCTCGATCCCAAGGAAGTGCGTGAGCATCCGCTGCGCGTGGGGCTTTCGATCCGCGCCACGGTCGATGTTCGCGAACGCGGTGGAACCGTGGTTTCGGCCCATAACGAGGCCTCGCCCGATAACCAGACCGATGTCTTCGATGGGGACGAGCGCGAAGCCAACGCCCGCATTCAGAAGATCATCGCGGCCAACAGCTAGCACGCGGCGGCCGTGGCGAGTACTCCCGAAAAACCCGGCCCCGCGCCCGGCACGCCGGCGCCAGCGCCGTCGCTTGCGCCGCTGCGCGGCGGCATGCTGGTGGCCGGCACGATCGCCCTGTCGCTGGCGACCTTCATGAACGTGCTGGACACCTCGATTGCCAACGTCTCCATCCCGGCAATCGCCGGCGACAACGGCGTGAGCCCTTCCCAGGGAACCTGGGTCATAACCTCGTTTGCCGTGTCCACCGCAATCACGGTTCCCCTCACGGGGTGGCTGGCGCAGCGCTTTGGCCAGGTCCGCGTATTCCTGACCGCAACCCTGCTCTTCACCGTTGCTTCACTGCTGTGTGCGCTGGCGCCCAACCTGCAAATGCTGATCGCCTTTCGGGTGATGCAAGGCGCCGTGGCCGGTCCCATGATTCCCATGTCCCAGGCCCTGCTGCTATCGAGCTATCCGCCGGCACGCGCCGGCATGGCCATGGCGCTGTGGGCGATGACCACGCTGATTGCGCCGATCATCGGCCCGCCACTGGGCGGCTGGATCTCGGACAACCTGTCCTGGCCCTGGATCTTTTACATCAACATTCCCGTGGGTCTGGTGGCCGCTTGGATTACCTGGGCCGTATACGGGGAGCGGGAAACGGCCGTGCGGCGCCTGCCGGTGGACTTCATCGGCCTGGCCTTGCTGGTGATTTGGGTCGGGTCCCTGCAGATCATGCTCGACAAGGGCCACGAGCTCGATTGGTTTTCCTCCATGGAGATCACCGAACTGTGCGTCGTGGCGGCAGTTGGCCTGGTGGTTTTTCTGATCTGGGAACTTACCCAGGAACATCCCGTTGTAGATCTTTCTTTGTTTCGCAGGCGCAATTTTGCTGTCGGCACGACCGCGCTGGCCCTGGCCTATGGCCTGTTCTTCGGCAACGTCGTGCTCATTCCGCTGTGGTTGCAGCAATACATGGGGTACACCGCCACCGACGCCGGATTGGTTCTGGCGCCGGTGGGCATACTGGCGTTTTTCCTGGCGCCCCTGGTGGGCCGCAACATCAATCGCGTGGACGCGCGCCTGCTGGCCAGTATCTCCTTTGTCTTTTTTGCCATTGTGCTGTGGATGCGCTCCCGTTTCACCACCGATTCCGACTACGCGGCCATCGTTTTGCCTGCGTTCATCCAGGGAATTGCCGTGGCCCTGATGTTCGTGCCGCTGACCACGATCCTGCTGTCCGGTTTGGGGCACGAGCGCATTGCCGCCGCCTCCGGGCTTTCCAATTTCTTCCGCATGACGGCCGGCGCCTTCGGCACCTCGGTGACCACCACGCTTTGGGACAGCCGAGCACAGCTGCATCATGCCCAGCTTGCCGAGCACATCGGCAACTACAACAACAATTCGACGCAATGGCTGGCGCAGATGCAGGCCCTGGGTCTGAGCGCGGACCAGTCACTGGGCTTGCTCAATCGCCTGGTCGACGCCCAGTCCTACACCTTGGCGGCCGACGAAATCTTCTACGGCGCCGCGGCGCTGTTCCTGGTGCTGGTCGGCTACATCTGGCTGGCGCATCCGCGCAGTGGCGGCCCCACGGTTGCCACCAGCGATGCGCACTGAGCGCCACGCGTGGCGCGACGGAAACGTTCTGTCACAACCGTTACGCGGTCCGGGCAGCCAAGCCAAACCGCTAGTAGCAAAATGCAGCGGTGGGCCACGCGCACTGCCGGCTGCCCGTGCCGGCATGCCGCCGCGGCCCCGAGGCCGTACCCAGGAGGCTGCATATGAGAATTCAATTTTCGACATTGGGATCGCCACGGACCGAATCCTGGAACCCGGTCCACGCCGGCGCCCTTGCGCTTCTAATTGCACTGGCGTTCGCCGCAAGCGCACACGACGGTGCGCACCAAGGGATGCACGCCTCGGTCGGCCACTTCGCGCATGCCAGTTCCCAGGGCCATACGTCGCTGGGCCATGCGTCACTGGGTCATGCGACGCCATGGCGCGGCGGCGCCGCGGCCGGCACGCGCAGTGTTGCCTGGCATGGCGGCGGCGGGCACTGGAATCACGGCTGGCACGACGGTCGCTGGGGCTGGTGGTGGTTCAACGCCGGCATCTGGAACTGGTATGCGTACGATCCCTATTACCTGGACTGGCCGTATGGCCCGTACGCCTATTACGGCTATCCGCCTGCGGCTCGCTATTACCCGCCGGCCGAGCCTGCGCCCAACTACAGCGATCTACCGCCGCCGGCGCCCACCTGGTATTACTGCGACGCTGCCAAGGGCTACTACCCGTACGTGAGCAATTGCCCGGGCGGGTGGCGCGCGGTGGCGGCAACGCCGCCGGCGCCGCAAACCGCGCCAACGCCACCGGACGCGCCTCGCTGAAACCAGCGTCCGCCCAAGGCGGGCAGCGCAAGTCCTGGATCGGCGACAATCCCTTCACCGCGGGCGCGCACGGCGCAGCCCGCGACGCCACCCGCGCCAGACCACAATCTGCCGCGGGTGATAATTTGCAAGGCCGCGCACCCCTTGTGCGGCGCCCGCTTGTTCGCGCCTTTTCCCCTGAACTGAACCCATGAATCCAGACGACGACGTGCAGCTCCCTACCCTCGGCGCCAGCGCCGCTCGCGCCCCGCGCCGGCGCGCTTGGATCGCAATCGCAATGGTCGGCCTGATTGCCCTTGGCGCCATCTACTTTTGGTTGCGCGCTGGTTCCGGGGGTACGGGTGCCGAGGCCGGCGGGCGCGGGGGGCGCGGCCCCGATGCAGGCCGGCCGGTCCCGGTGTCCGTGCAAGCCGTTGTGTCCCAGGCGCTGGAGCACACCCTGAGCGCACTGGGCACGGTCACCGCGCGCAGCACGATCACCGTGCGTTCGCAGGTTGACGGACAACTTACCCAGGTGGCATTTCGCGAAGGGCAACTTGTGCACGCCGGGGACTTGCTGGCCCAGATCGATCCACGTCCCTTTGAAGCGGCCTTGGCCAATGCCCGCGCGCAGTTGGAGCGCGACGACGCGCAGTTGCAAAACGCACTGGTGGATCTGGAGCGCTACCGCGGGCTGAGCGCGGAAGATTCCATACCCAAGCAGCAGCTCGACACCCAAGACGCCCTGGTGCGCCAGCTGCGCGGCACGGTCAACGCCGATCGCGCGCAAATCGAGACCGCGCAATTGAAC